>Ga0207419_1000320_pt1 | contig 40629 bp, 30 predicted proteins | sample ElkSloMetagenome_4_FD_184723 | JGI IMG/M metagenome (GOLD analysis project Ga0207419, IMG submission 184723) | Hot spring microbial communities from Elkhorn Slough, Monterey Bay, USA - MD2A (version 2) | ecosystem: Environmental > Aquatic > Marine > Intertidal zone > Estuary: Microbial mat ...
CCACAACAGAAGCCGCGCATTGGACACACCGTAACGGAAATAATATGCAGCATGAAATTCAAATTATCGATTTTCAGCAGCTTAGACCCCCGTCCTGTATTACAACAGTAAATGTTTTCCCCTATAGTGAAAGTTTTGAGTCTGGCTTAGGCCAATGGAGTCAAAACAACATTGACGACAATTCAAATTGGATTAGAAATACTGGCACTACCCCAACCAGCAACACTGGCCCAAACTCGGCTGCCAACGGCACTCACTATCTTTATTTGGAAAGCTCCAGCCCTTTTAACAATAACGCCATTCTCGAGAGTCAATGTTTGGATTTGACTGCTCATCCTAATCATGAGTTTTCGTTTAGCTATCATATGTATGGTTCTGATACGGGGAGTCTGAGGCTAGAACTCAGCACTAACGGACAGACATTTCCAAATGTACTTTGGTCTGAAACCGGTGAAGTGCAAACCAACAGTGGTGACGTTTGGAACACGGTATCTGTTGACCTTTCAGCATTTTCTGGGCGAGTAGTTAGATTGCGATTTAATGCAATAACTGGAAATGGTGCCAGAAGTGATATAGCCATTGATGATATCTCACTAATTGAAACAGCGCCAAGACCTGAAATTGATGTTAAGGGGAATGACGTGTCTATAACCAACGGAGATAGCACACCAGGAATTAATGATGACACCGATTTTGATGTTACCGACCTTGGTACACCCATTAGCCGTACGTACACCATAGAAAATTCAGGTAATGCCCCCCTTAATATCTCATCAATCAATTTTTCAAATCCGGCATTCTCGCTTAGTGGCACCTCCTATTCTAGCGTGGTACCCAGCTTAGGTTCAACTAGTTTCACAGTAGAATTCGACGCTGATAATCTTGGCACAGAACTTTCAGTCGTGACTGTTAATTCCAACGATAACGATGAAGGCACATTTACGTTCAGCATATCTGCCAGAAGTGAATTGTTCTTTGATAGTGATGGAGATGGTGTTTTTGACCGGAATGACTTGGATGATGACAACGATGGCATTTTGGACGGCGAGGAATGCGGCTTTGTAAGTGCTAATAATTTTAGTGGTATCACCAGTGGTACCAGTGGTGACCTATCTGGCTTTTCAACAACATTCACACCCGCACCCGGAAATAGCCGTATCGTACTTCTGGTTTTAGGTTCAGAATACTCACCAAACGACAGTGGTCTTTCAGAAAATGCCGTAGTAACTCTTGGCGGGGTTACAATGAATCAACTCGGTATAAGTTATGGCAAAAAACGGCGGGCCAATGACGATAACAATTACTTAGCTGTTTATTATTTAAGGGAAAGCGAATTAGCCTCTGTATCCAACTCAAATCTAGTAGTAAACTCAGTAGGGATTGACCAGGCTTTCGCAGGACATATCGAAACATTGGAAAATGTTGACCAAACCGTTACTATATATAATGAATTTTTTAGCATTTCCCCAGATGATGAAATCGTAACTTTCACCTCACCAACCGTTAACCTCAATTTAGATGAAGTTGCGTTCATGTTTGCAAATAGCGGTAGTTCGGGGTCAACCTACTCATTTAGCAACGCAAAAAAAGTGGCAGAAATAGGAGCTTCCGGATCCTCTCTTGGCGGTATGCAGTATTATCCCACCACCGCTGGCCCCATTACATTTCAAGGCACTGTTGATATTTCAAGACGTAGTTCTGGGGTAATCCTGAAGTTTAAGGGTGTCGATAATGCCGCTTGTGCCGATACAGATGGTGATGGTGTCGGGAATCATCTAGACTTAGATTCTGATAATGATGGTATTCCCGATATTATTGAAGCTGGATATGCCCAATATAGTGGCGGTAAAGGGTTCATTCAAGGGTTTACAGACACAAATAATAACGGGGTTCATGATGCCACCGAATCACTTTTCCCATTGAACTCAGACGGTGACGCTGCGCCAAATTACCTAGATCTAGATAGTGATAACGATTCTATATTTGATGTTGATGAATCAGGTGCAGGCAATTTGGCCGATTTAAACTTTCAAAACGGGGATGGCGATGTAGATGGGGACGGTGTTGGCGATGGAGCTGATAATGACAATGTGAGGCGCTTAGACAATAATAACGATGGGGTTATTGAGTTTTTTCCGGATGGTATTTTAGACGTGTATGACTTTTTTGAGGGAACCACCTTCTCAACTGCCTATGGTAATGACGATCAAGGCTTGGGAAACACACAGTTTGTGGTAGATACTGACGGTGATGGCTCTCCAGATTATATTGACCTTACTTCCAACGGGAGCAGTTTTGATATCGCCGATACGCCTTACAATGACCTAGACGCTAATAGTGACGGTATTATTGATGGAATTGGCGATTTGGATAAGGATGGACTTTTAAACGTATTTGATACAGATGATGCTCGGTTCGGTTCGCCAAGGGATTTGGATAAAAAACTTTTAATATATTTTGATGGCAGAAATGATTACGTTGAAGATGTTTCGGTTTTTGGTGGAGATAACGAAGCCACATTAATGTGTTGGTTAAGGGTTGACCCCAATGCCAGTGGAATGCAATACATCATTGGCCAAAATAGTATTAATATAAGATTTACCAACAATAACCGTGTCTATGCCGGGGTAAACGGCTACGCCTTACAAAGCACATCGATGCCCAAGGGCCAATGGATTCATGCCTCGCTAACATACAGCAACCTTAGCAACTCAATGAACCTTTATATCAACGGTGAGATGGTTGAAGGCCGTTCGGTAAATCAAGCGCTAAATGCTGATACAAGCCCTTTCACGATGGGCAGACGTGCTGGTGTGAACAGTAATTATTTCAACGGGCATTTGGATGAAGTGAGACTTTTCAATAAAGCACTTTCTGCAGATGAAATTCATAAAATAGTCTATCAGGAAATTGAAAATAACGGTGGTAATATAAGAGGGAGGGAGATTCCGCTTAACGTCACTAATTTCATTGACGAAAACAATAAGAGTATCCTTACGTGGAACTCACTTTTACGCTACTATCGACTAGATAATTTTAAAGGGGATATTACAGATAACTTAACCACGTCATTTGTTGACACGGGTACTGGAGCAAAACTTTATAACATCAAGACAATAAACCATCAGTCGGCACCAATGCCTTTTGTGACCCAACGTAATGGAAGTTTAGAAGCAGCTCTCACTATTAGCGAGGATGGCGTCAATGGCCAAGATGCCATTGATTACGACTGGTCGATAGTTAGAATTGAGCATGCTCTCGTTAACTATAATGATAACAGCCGTCATCTCGGTCTGTTCGTAAATGAGCTGGATACAAAAGGAAGTCCGATCGAGTTCTCGGTACAAAATGATTCGGAGTTGGCTGTAAGTTGGTATCTAAAGCTAGACGGCACCATAGATTTAGAAGGAGAGTCTCAGCTTGTACAGGGTTTTGATAGTACACTAGATCCTGCAAGTTCGGGTAGAATCGAGCGAGATCAGCAGGGCACCGCAGACACCTATACCTATAATTATTGGTCGTCGCCGGTTGGTGTTCCAAATTCAATTACCAACAATGGGGATTATGAACTATCTGATGTTTTGAGAGATGGCTCCCATCCAAATTCTCCAATCACGATTAACTTTGTCTCCTCTAGGGACGGTGCGCCCAGTTACCCCATAAGCATTTCAAATAGATGGCTTTACAGGTATAACAACCTACCTGGTAATGATTACTCACAATGGCGTCCCATAAATGAAAATACCATGTTGTCTGCCGGTGAAGGATTTACGATGAAAGGGCCTGGCACTGGTGGAGTTTCAGATGATCAAAATTACACGTTTATAGGCAAACCCAATAACGGTGATGTTGCTCTTTCCATTAATAATGGGTACAATTATTTGATAGGCAATCCGTATCCCTCGGCCATAGACGCCGTTCAATTTATTTTAGATAACAGCACTACCGTTGCCGGCGCTGAGCCGAGTATAACAGGGACTCTTTATTTCTGGGAACACTGGGGAGGCGGCTCACATGTTTTATCCGAATACCAGGGAGGCTATGCCACTTATAATCTTTCAGGTTCAACCCCGGCTGCGACCTATGCTTCAAACCACCCAGACGTTGCCAGCGGAGGAACGCCGCTCAAAAGACCAGGACGCTACATACCCGTTGCCCAAGGATTTTTTGTGGAGGGCGCTCAAGATGGTACCGTTAATTTTAATAATGGCCAAAGGGTTTTTATGAAAGAGGCTAATAATGTATCGGTATTTTTGAGAAATGCGTCTGAAATTGATGAATCAACCGATAAAAATCGTGAGGACGATAGGATGAAAATCAGGCTAGGCTTCAATTCGGTAAATCAATTTTACCGTGAACTTTTATTGACTATCGATGATAATGCCACACCAGGATTTGATTACGGTTACGACGGTGCTTATAATGAAGACCAGACAGACGACATGTACTGGCTTATCAATCAAGAAAGGTATGTGATACAGGGAAGTAATGAGGTTTCAGAATCAATCACTTACCCTATAGGTGTTCATGTAGGCCAAGACGGCTTAAATACTATTGATATTGTTGATTTAGAACATGTGCCCTTAGATATTGAACTCTATATACACGATATTGAGAATGATACCTATCACGATTTACGTGCATCAGAATTCCAGTTCTTTCTGCCAGCCGGAGAGTATTTAGACAGATTTGCATTGACCTTTTCAAATAGTGCAGACGGCACACTTAATGCGCCAGCGGAATTATATGAAAATTTAGATGTTTTCTATACCAATACAACAGAACGTATAGGCGTATTCAATCCAAATTCAATTGAAATCAAAAGCATTGACATTTACAATTTGGTTGGTCAAAGCATAAGCGAAATCACAGACATTTCAAAAAGTCATTATGTTGAATACCCAGTTAGGAACCTTAGCGCTGGCACTTACCTAATAAACTTGACTACCGTTAGCGGTTCGGTATCAAAAAAAATTGTAGTACGCTAGCAATCGAAAGTTAGACCCAGTTTTACTTTGTTCTTAACTAAAAAAGACCTCGATGAAAATCGGGGCTTTTATTTTATAGCACTCCATATGTTTAAAATTATAAGCTAATGGGTAGATAAGCTAAAATATCATCTATTTATCGATATTTTTCACACTCTTAGGCTAATTATCATACATTTAGAGAGTTAAATAAAATTTATGAACCCCATTTTCGAAAGTCTTAAAATTCCTACCGCTCTTTTCTGCTTGTTATTTTCTTTAGTTGTTTCGGCTCAGGATATCTCAATACAACACATACAAGATGATGTGCCAAATAACGGAAAGTCTAATACAGATTTTGTACCCGTATCAAATTTAAATAGAGCATTCGTAATACCCACAAACAATAGAAAGACCCACGGTGGTATTATTGAAAGTACCTCTAACATGGATGCAGATGATATGTCTGGCGCCACCCGTTTAGCCAGTACATCCAGCATTCAATTTTCACGAATATCAAGTTCTCTCAATGAAGACGCAAGGTTTAATGCCTCTATAATCGAGTACATAGGCCCGTCAGGGGGTCCTAATGAGTTTATGGTGAGAGAACGACTTGTTGTGAATCTTAATGAATCTACCAATAGCGTTGACCAAATTATAAACGGGGTTGTAAACAAAGACAAATGCATCCCATTTATAACTGGAATTTTAAATACCTCAACTGACGAGGGTGCAGATTCAAGCACCGCGCTTGCTTTTCTCAACAGCGATAGCTCCATAACGGTTCGTAAGGGCTCTAATGCCAACAATGTTACGGTATATATCACACTAGTGGAATTTACAGGAAGTAACTGGACGGTACTGCACGGAAGCTCGGGAGACACTGGCTCACGAACTGGCAATATAACCCTACGAAATGGCTCTGATGGTACAACAGGTGCCCCTACACCTGTAAGCAGCTGGTCTAATGCCGCCATATTTGGGCAACATATTGGGGATACCAATGCTAATGGTCTCAATAATGCCATTGCAGATAACTGGCCTTTGTTTGAACCTAACGGTAACAGTACGGTAGAGTGGGAATTTGATTCTGACCATGACTCTAATGGAAACAACCTTCAGTTTGTTCATGTACTCTCAAATAGTGATAATAACTCCATGCGGGTAGCGCGAGGTAATGAGAACGATAACAATGCGGATGCAATTACCGATATTGATATTTTTGGGTTCGGAGCCCAGATAACTGATTTAAACCAAGCACTCATTGTGGGCTCTTCAATTTCATCAGGGGGTGGGACGGCTTATGCACGAGGCTGGCGTAACTATTATTTTAATTCCAATACAGAAATTGCTGCTTGGTGCCATCGAGATGGTAACAGTCTAAAACACAGCATTCAAATACTAGACTTTGCCTCCTTGAGAAATGAGATTGATGTAGTGGGAAATAATGTATCCATACCAGATGGAGATAGTACCCCTCAATTTGTTGACAATACCGATTTCGGAACCTCAATAGTAGCTGGTACTGCCCAACGTGTTTTTGAAATAAAGAATGATGGTAACTTACCTTTAAATTTAACTTCAATTACGCTTTCCAACACTACCGATTTTTCGATAATATCGGCACCGGCTTTACCTCGCGACATAAACGGCTTGTCTTCCCAAAGTTTTACAGTGCGGTTTAATGCACCAACGAGTTCAGGTACTTCAAGCTCAACGGTAACCATTAGAAGTAATGATACCGACGAAGACCCCTATACATTTGACATAGTAGCAAGAACCGTTGATTTCTTTGATAATGATAATGACGGTATTCCCGATAACAGGGATGGTGATGATGATAATGATGGTATTCTCGACGGTGAGGAATGCGGATTTGTGAGTGCCAGTGCACCAACTAGCCTAAGCAGCGGCACCGGTTCAATTGGTGACGTTGATGAAGTGGATTTCAATTTTACAGTGCCACCAGGCAACAATAGAATTGTAATTTTGATATTGGCTGCAGAGTATAAACCCGGAGTCGGGAATGATGGTCTATCTGAAAACGCCACGGTAACGATTAATGACGCTTCTGATAATGTTTTGGTTACCATGAATCAAATTGGTATTCGGCACGGAGAAAAACGACCAAGAAATGTTAATGACGATAATAATTATTTAGCAGTCTATATTTTAACGGAAGCCGAACTCGCTACCTTACCCAACGCTACAACGCTAAAGCTAAAGATTGAAGCTATCGGCGTACCGCAAGCGTGGGCTGGTCATATCGAAACCCTAACCGATGTAGATCAGAATATTACAGTTACCGGAATTGACCCAGATGTTGAATTTTTCCCAATAAGCCCAAATGATCGGGTTTTATCGTGGACTTCTCCTTCTATACCAATTGACGATAATGAAATGGCCTTGATATTTGCAAATAGCGGAGATGGCGGATCAACCTATGAGTTTGACCAAGGCTCTGAAATTGCAGAAATTGATACCAACGGCTCAACTATTGGTGGTGCACGATTCTACCCTAGTACAAGTGGCCTTTATACCTTTACAGGAACAATAAATAAAACTAGGCGTTCTTTCGGCGCCTTACTGAGATTCAGTTCTTTTGGTGACCCTGCTTGTGTTGATACAGATGGTGATGGTGTTCAAAATTCCTTTGATCTTGATGCCGACAATGATGGTATTCCAGATGTGGTTGAAGCTGGTTTTGCCAGCACAAGTGGAGGAAGGGGCTTCATACAGAGCTTTAATGATAATGATGACGATGGCATACACAATCCTATTGAAGGGCAGTCACCGATTGACTCCGATGGTGACGGTACGCCCAATTATCTAGACTTGGATAGCGACAACGATACGCGCTTTGATGTAGATGAATCTGGTGTTGGAAACTCCGCCTCCCCCAGTTTTCAAAATGGGGATGGTGACATTGATGGTGATGGTGTGGGCGATGGGCCTGATGACGCCGAATCATTTCGACAAAGGAAAGCGCCAGACGGAACAATAATCAACTTCGGGGATGGTATCCTAGATATATTTGATTTTAATGAAGGCGGTAGCTACGCTGGTGGCTACGGAAATAGCAGTCCAGGTAACGCGCCACTTTATCTAGCAGATAGTGATAATGACGGTACGCCAGATTATATTGATACCTCTTCTGATGGAAGTAACTTTGATATTTCAACTACAATTTATGCAGACCTAGACACTAATGGTAACGGAAGGATAAATGGAATGGCAGATAACGATGAAGATGGCATACTTGATGCTTTTGACACCGACGACGAAAACCGCGGCTCTCCACGCCTTATTGATGATAGGTTATTGGTTTTCTTTGATGGCAGGAATGATTACATTGAAGATACAGCTATTTTAAATGGTCAGGGCGAAGTAACAATGATGGGGTGGATTAAGGTTGATGCTTCACAAAGTAACGGCTCCACTTATATAATGGGACAAGAAGATTTTCACCTCAGAGCCATCGTAAATGGCGCAACCTTTAGAATTGACGCTAGTGCCAATGGAAGTAATGTTAGCTCCGGTTCTAATCCAGAATTTTTACTTCCAAAAGGGCAGTGGGTTCACGTAGCAGTTTCTTATAGTGTCTCCAAGGATTTTCTTCGATTATTTATCAATGGAGAACCTGTTGCAAATATAACTTCATCCAATTCCATTACCGACACATCTAACTTCACAATGGGAAAACGCGCTGGTAACGATTCAAACTATTTTAGGGGTTTCATGGACGAAATAAGACTTTTCAATAAAGCGCTTTCCGATAACGAAATCCAGAAAATGGTATATCAGGAAATTGAAAATAATAATGGGAATATAAGAGGCACCGAAGTCCCCCTTAATATTACAGATTTTATCGATGTTAATAGCGTTACTACCCTTAGTTGGAACTCTCTTATACGTTATTTTAGGTTGGATACGTATAGAGGTGATATAACTGATGATTTGACTACTGCTAGCATTGATACTGGTACTGGAGCCAAAATGTACAATATTAAAACTTTGGATTATCAAACAGCACCGATGCCGTTTGTTACCCAACAGTCTGGAAATTTGAACGCGGCATTGAGCATTTCGGAAGATGGGGTGAACGGTCAGGATGCTATTGATTATGATTATTCAATCGTTAGGGTTGAGCATGGGGATGTTACGTTTAATGGTAATCAACGTCACGTTGCCTTATTTGTTAACGAACTTGATGCGGCTTCAAACCCAATTGAATATAGTATTACAAACGATTCCGAACTCAATGTAAGTTGGTATCTAAATCTAGATGGGTTTATTGACCTTGAAGGCGAGTCTCAATTAATACAGGGCCCAGATAGTGAACTAAAAGTGAGCAGTGGCGGACGCATTGAGCGAGACCAACAAGGAACGGCAGACACTTACACGTATAATTACTGGTCTTCTCCGGTAGGAAGTGTAAGTACAACCTCCAATAATACTAATTATACATTAGCCAATACATTAATGGACGGCACAAATCCTGCTAATCCATTGAGTATAAATTTTGTCACTGGCAGGGATGGCTCATCGGGATCGCCAATTAGTATATCCTCTAGGTGGCTATATCAGTATAAAAATCGTCCAAATAATGATTTCTCACAATGGAATGCTATTAATGAAAACAGCATTATATCGGCAGGAGAGGGCTTTACCATGAAGGGGCCTGGCACAGGCGATATTACAGACCCGCAAAATTATGTTTTTGTTGGCAAACCAAACAATGGCAACATAGCGCTGCCACTAACGGCAAATCACAATTACCTCATTGGTAATCCTTATCCCTCTGCCATTGATGCTGTACAGTTTATTTTAGATAATAGCGCAACAATTGATGGAGAACCAAGTTTTGATGGTACACTGTACTTCTGGGAGCACTTTGGAGGCGGCTCCCACATCCAAGCAGAATACCAAGGTGGCTATGCAACGTATAACCTATCGGGAGGAACCCCGTCTGCTTTTATTGCAACTAGTGCGCCCGGTATAGACCAAACTGGAAGCGGTACAGAAGAACCAGGAAGGTATATCCCGGTATCACAAGGATTTTTTGTAAATGGGGCCGCCAACGGTAACATTAATTTCAATAACGACCAGCGCATCTTTAAAAAAGAAGCACCACCAGCGGACGACTCGGTGTTTTTTAAAAATTCTCAAAATTCAATTGCGAACAACAAAACACAAGGCGGTGAATCCCAAAAATCAGCAGATTGGGATAAGCGTATGAAAATCAGGATTGGTTTTACCTCTTCAACAGGCATCCATCGACAACTTTTACTTACCATAGATGAGAATGCCACAATGAAACAGGATTGGGGTTACGACGGTGCACTTAATGAAGACCAAGCCAATGATATGTATTGGATGATTGATGAGAAAAAGTTCGTGATTCAAGGAAGCGATAATATACATGCCGAAGCAGTTTATCCCCTTGGTCTAAATCTTAACACAGAAGGCTTAAACACCATTAGAATTGACGATTTAGAACATGTACCTAACGACTTTGAACTTTATATCCATGACCGTACCACAAACATATTTTACGACATACGTGAAGCTGAATTTCAATTTCAGCTGCCATCTGGTACATATCCAGATAGATTTGCACTTACGTTTTCCAACAGTACCGATGACACCTTAAATACAGATGAATTGATAGCCGAATCTATTGATGTGTTTTACTCATTATCAGAGAAAAAAATCGGTGTCTTAAATCCGAAAGGCTTAATTATTGAGCGCATTGAACTTTATAATCTAATGGGACAAAAAATCACAACATTAACAGATATCAAAACCCAACCTTTTTCTCAATACGAGATAAAAAATTTGAAATCTGGCGCTTATATTATAAATTTGTTAAGTGAAAAAGGAACGTTTTCTAAAAAGATAGTAGTTAATTAAAGTAGCTCCAAGAGCCGATTTAGCTTGAAGACATAATTATTTAGGTATTATGTTTCATTTCGTACAGCAAGCCTTTAAAACTTAACAATTGTTGATTTCCTGTTGCCATATTCTTTAAGGTAAACTTGTTCGAATTCATTTCCGACTCGCCCAGCAAAACCACATAAGGTATCTCGCGCTTATTCGCATAATTGAATTGTTTGATGGTTTTTTTATAATCTGGGAATAGTTCTGCCGAAATACCCTGTTCCCGAAGCTGTTTAATGGCCTTTAAACTCGCCATCGCCTCTCTCTCACCAAAATTAATGAACATCACCTTCACCGACTTACTGATTGTTTTTGGAAATAAGTCCAATTCCTGCAGGATTATGGCAATTCTGTCCAGACCAAAACTTATACCAACACCACTAACACCTTTCAATCCAAAGATACCGGTAAGGTCATCGTAGCGACCACCACCACCTATTGAACCCATTTTTACGCCCTTGGGAGCGGCAACTTCAAAAATAGCACCTGTATAATAGTTTAACCCGCGTGCCAGGGTTACATCCAACTGTAACTTTGCAGTTTTTAAACCTAGGGTTTCAATGGCATTATTGATGAATTCAAGTTCCTCTATACCCTTTTTACCATCTTCTGAAGAAGATAAAATCAATTTTAATTTTGCCACTTGCGTACCAAAATCCCCCGAAAGATTAAACAATGGTTTAAGCTTTTTAATGCCCTCCCCAGAAATGCCCTTTGCTAACATTTCAGCTTTTACCATCTCCTCTCCTATTTTGTCAAGCTTATCTAATGCCACCGTAAAATCAATAAGTTTATCTTGGGCACCGATGACCTCGGCAATACCAGAAAGTAGTTTTCGGTTATTGATTTTGATGGTTGCCCCATCTAATTTTAAGGACGTAAACACCTCATCATAAAGTTGAATAAATTCTACTTCCTGCCAAAGTGAGGTGCTACCAACAACATCGGCATCACACTGGTAAAATTCCCTAAATCGTCCTTTTTGGGGACGGTCTGCCCGCCAGACCGGCTGAATCTGATAGCGCTTAAATGGAAAATCAATATCGTTTTGGTGCTGTACCACGTATCGTGCAAATGGGACGGTAAGGTCGTAACGTAATGCTTTTTCTGAAAGCTCGTGGGTTATATTAGGTATATGTCTGGAAGCTAAAAGGGCATCATCTATTTTAGAAAGAAAATCACCTGAATTCAAAATCTTAAAAATCAGTCTATCCCCTTCATCGCCGTATTTACCCATCAAGGTTTCAGAATTCTCAAAACTTGGGGTTTCAATGGGCTGAAATCCAAAAACCTTGAATTTTTCCTTTATTATTGTTGTAATGTAATTACGCTCCGCGACCTCAGTTGGGCTAAAGTCCCTGGTTCCTTTTGGCGTGCTTGGTTTTTGTGGCATATACTTACCCTTGCAAAAGCTGGGGTTTATTTATTGATTCAAAAAAATTAGACCCTGAATCAAGTTCAGGGTAACACCGGTATAATTCCAAAAAGTAATTATACTGCTGTTACAAAAATATCACAATTAAAATTTCTGCGGGACTTCTTTTTAAATTATGGTAACTTTATCGGGCATTTAGAGTCTTATACATAAACGCGACAGAACTACATCATGTTTCAATTAATAAAAGAAAATATCAGCATTGCTTTTGATGCCATCAAAAGTCAACTACTTCGTACCATCTTAACCATTCTTATAATTGCAATTGGGATTACTGCCTTAGTGGGTATTTTAAGTGCGGTTTCGGCATTGGAAAATACCATTTCGAGCGATTTTTCCTCAATGGGCTCCAATACCTTTAATATTCAACGTTATAATTTCAATAACCAGCGTGTAAATGAGAACGAAAAAATAAATCCCGTAATCAACTATCGTGAGGTGCGCCAATTTGAGGAAGATTTCCAGTTTCCGTTTACAAAAACCTCAATCTCCTTTTTGGGCACATCTACGGCCGAAGTAAAATTTGAAAATGAAAAAACCGATCCTGAAGTCCAGGTTTACGGAATTAATGAAAATTACATCACTAACTCTGGATTAGAGGTTGAATTAGGCCGGGACCTCAATTATTTTGATGTTGAAAACAGTAATTCTGTTTGCGTGATTGGTAGTGATTTGAGAAAGGCCTTATTGGAAGACGTAAACCCAATTGGTAAGACCATAAGTATTAGAGGAGCTAAATTCAAGGTCGTAGGTGTTTTGAAGGAAAAGGGCTCTACTTTTGGCAACAATCAGGATTTAAGGGTGTTGTTACCTCTTCAAAAAGCAAGAACCATTTTTACAAATCCCAATATAAACTATAGCCTAAGCGTAAAAACAGAAAACAAAGACATGCTTGAAGGTGCGCAAGACGAAGCCATCTTATTATTTCGAAATATTAGGGGTCTCAATCCAATTGAGGATAACAATTTTGGATTGGAACGCAGCGATGACCTCATCAATCGTATCGGTACAATAACCGGAGTCCTTAGTACCGTTGCCTGGGTGGTAAGCATTATAACCATTTTTGGTTCGACGATTGCACTTTTAAATATGATGCTGGTTTCAGTTTCTGAAAGAACCCGGGAAATCGGGGTTAGAAAAGCATTAGGTGCAAAACGAAAAACCATTGCCTTCCAATTTTTTATTGAGACCATAATTATCGGCCAGTTGGGGGGATTGCTGGGAATTCTTTTAGGCATGTTGGTTGGCTGGGGTGTCTCGGCTGGCCTTGACTTTAAATTTACCACACCGTGGTTGGCCATTTTCAGTGCATTTGTTATCACCTTTATCGTTGCGGTATTATCTGGGTCTATGCCGGCAATCAAAGCTTCTAAATTAGATCCGGTGGAGAGTTTGAGGTACGAGTAAGCTAGAATATAGAGGTTAGGCTTTAGAAATAAGGGATTAGGTAATTGAAATTTAGTTTGAGGAAGTTGCGATACGGGTGCATAAAAAATCCATAAATACGGTACTTGATTACATTGAAAATCATTTAGAAGATGATTTATCGCTAAAAACGCTAGCTGCCATTGCAAACTACAGTACATTTCATTTCCACAGAATCTTTAAAGAAAGCACTAATCAAACTGTTAATAAATACGTTTCGCGAAAACGCATTGAAAAAGCCGCAGCTATTTTACTTCGAAATCCAGAAGTGTCAATTTCAGACTTATCACTTCAAAATCATTTTACAAGTAATTCTTCTTTTACGCGAGCTTTCAAAAATGTTTATGGTATTAGTCCAACTAAATTCAGAAAACACGGAAAGGGTAAATATAGCAAGATTCGTCAAGTAAAAAGCAAGAGCGGTCAAGTAGAAAGAGAATTTCAGAGTTATGTTTGTAGTTCGAATAACAAACAAATGAACGAAAAGATTAAAGTTATTTCTCAAACCGAAATGCACTTTGCCTGCCTCAATTTTATAGGGATGCACAATTCTGAAACAACGTTTAATGAATTGATGGCTTGGGCCGGAATGAGGGGACTGCTACGGCATGACGCTTTTAAAATGGCTACTATATTCTACGATAGTTTGAAAATCACGGCTCCAGAGCAAGTAAGAATGAAGGCCGGTATATTAATCAACAAGCCGTTTAAGACGGCTGAGGGGATTTCAATTGTAACGTTTCCCAAGGGAAATTATATCAAGGGACATTTTGAAATAAATTTGAATGCGTTTGAACAGTCTTGGACGTCGATGTTCATGTTTATGAATCACAAAGGCTACGAAAAATCTGAGCAGCCTGCTTTTCAATTACATTATAACGATTTTAAAAAACATCCTGAGCAAAAGTGTATTGTGGATTTGTATGTTCCCATAACTACGGTAAAGCGTATCTTTGATTAGATGCTTATTGGTGCTGATTAACTTTGAGCCTGTTTACAAAAACCTTGGATTATTTACTAACCAAATCCTCAAAATATCTAAACAGTTCGCCCTTTGTGATATTGGCCCCCTCTTGAATGAACTTAAATTTATCAGCCCCTTTGTCCTGAGAATAGTCTTTTTTAGCGGTAAAGAATTCAATATCATCTGAAAGCAAATTATCCCTAAACCAGTTATAACCCTCTTTTGTTGTAATATCTATATCGTCTTTGTTGATTTTTAGGGATATCAAGCGAATTTCTTTTTTCTCAAAATGAAATAGATGCATCTGCCGGGGTGAAATATGCTCTAGGTAGTTCACTTTAGATAAAACTCCTTCCCAGATTAAGTCGCTAAACACATCCAACTCCTCTTCGGCAACCTCAGGTTTATTTATCTTGATATCCTCCCACTCTTCGGCGGTAATGGATTGCGTGGCCAAAAAATTGATGAATTCCTGTTTTAGTTCTTCAAATTGTTCCTTAGTGAGTCTTGAATATTTCATTTATGGAAATTTAAGCTTAGACTAGTTTAAATAAAAACGCCCCTGCAAATACAGGGGCGCAAAAATAAATAATTTCTCGAAATTGACATTTAGAAAATATATCTTATGCCAATTTGGGCTTGCCATCTTGATAATAAGCTCACATCTGCACTGAAGGTTTCATTTAAATTGCCATCAAAGGTATAAGTTGGCGTGTTATTTTCGTCAACAGTAACACCAATGGGCTGTATGTTATTTGGCACTTCAACCACACCCCATTCGCTATTGAGCAAATTGCCAACGTTAAGTATGTCTGCACTAAGCTGTATGGTTTGGGTCTTCTCCCCTATCTTGAAATTGAAATCCTGTAAGATTTTTAAATCCCATCTGCTTCTCCAAGGCGATAAAGCCCCGTAGCGCTCTGCATAACTACCGCGGTTATCACTTAAGTAATCATCCTGCTGAATGTAGGATTCAAATGCCTGAGCCTGCTCTTGCGTAGTAAAATTCATATTTTGGAGTTCGCTTGCGGTTGGGATATACAATAAATCGTTAAAATTTGACCCATCGCCATTAATATCCCCACCGTAAGTATAACTGAACCTTCCACCTTGGGCATACTCGAAGAAGGTAGAAATTGTTGTGGCAAATTTACCACCACCGTAATTGAATTTCTTGGAAGCAATACCAATAACCCTATGCGTATCGCCGTATCTAGAGAAAGACAATACGTCATCATTGGCGTTACCAGAGATGGCATTACCCGCAAAGGCATCTCCAGTAATCTCAGCCTCAATCGAGTTCACGTCCTTGGCATTTAAATAATTATAGGCTAAGCTGGTATATAAGCCGTTGTTAAAGGTTTTTTGAGCCTTAAAGGTGGCATTATATATACGGCCCTTATCAGAGTTTGTGAAGACATAGGCATTTGTTGGCCCACCAAATTCATCGGTAGCACGGTCTGAAGGTAAATAAACAGGTCTGTTATCTACACCGTTTAAGGTTCCCGAAGGCTCATCGAGCGCCCAGTTTTGTACATGTGCCCCATTGATATCCTTAGTGTATGACACGTCGGCAGTCAAGGTAACACCATTTTCAAGTCTATGATCAATGCCTAGGTTTGTTCTCCAAACCTGTGGCCATTTAAAGTCTGGGTCAACAATTTGGTAAAAGAAAAAATCAACGCCCTGTACCTGGTTGCCCAACCAGACAAATGGAAAACGACCCGTGAATATACCAGAACCTCCGCGTACTTGGGTCTTATTTTCACCATCAACGTCCCAGTTAAAACCAACTCTTGGTGATACCAGCAGTGAATTTGTAGGAAGCGTTGTAGAATCTAAATTGACCATTTCGCCAGTCTCTGGGTCAAAGTAATCTATCGTTGGCTGATAGGTCCCACCTGAAAAATCGTTAGGGTTGAAAACGCCACCCTTCCTGTCTATATTTTCCACAATTTTTTCCTTCGTGTCGAAGTATAACGGCTTATCAAACCTTACGCCGTAGGTAAGCTTAAAGTTATCGGTGATATTCCATTCATCTTGACCGTAAAAGGATAGTTGACCAACATTAGTTTCAGCTAAGGCCCATCCTCCAGGATTTCCTACACCAGCAGCACTCAAGGCTTGATTTGTAGCTATGGCATCGTTAAATAATCCCTGATAGAATGCTACCAAATCCGCTTCAGCGGCAGTATTTCCGGCTGTATTCCTAAAAGATTGGATATCCCCCGTAGGAAAGAACACTCCCTGTGCCCCGTAAGCACCAAGATTAAAGGAATTATCAAATTGAAACTTCTCATAACTAAAACCAACGGTATAGGTATGGTTTCCCTTTACAAAATTCAAATTATTGGTAATCTGAAAAACCTTTTGATCCAAAGTGTTGTTGATAGAGAAAGGTTCGTGACCGGCAATGATATAATTAGACCCCTCATTTGTTATTGTGATGGAAGGAGCCGGACTTGATAAAGGATCCCTAAAATCATCAAAATGGGTATAACCCACTTGTAATTTATTACTAACACCCTCACCTAAAGTACTGTTTAATTCAAGTTGGAAGGAATCTATGTTATTATTTATTCTATATCCTGCATTACGGAATTGTAACTGATTTGGGCCTGGACCTCTAAAGCCAAGTGCAGAGGGGTGTGCTGGTTGCTCACGAGACGCTTCCAAAAAATTGTAGATAAATGCCAATCTATTATTATCATTTATGTTCCAATCCAATTTGAAGATACCTTTTGTAGAATTACTATCAAAAGTAAATCCCTCAAATGCTCCTACATCGTAAAATTGACCGTCACCAATCTCAACCTGCCTGAGAATGTTATCCACCAATTGCAAATCATCCAAAAGCACACGTGATTCCCCAGCGGCACCACTCCCAGTATTGGGGAAGAAACCGTTGGTACCCAAATCGGTTCTCTGATCCTTCTCAAAATTGGCGAAGAAAAAGAGTTTATTCTTAACAATTGGTCCCCCGATACTGAATCCAAATTGGTTTTGCTGTAAATCTGGCTGCAACACATCGTCGCCGTTTACCTTAGAGCCTGTAAAGCTTTCGTTTCTGGTGAAGCCGTAAACCGTACCGTGAAATTCGTTGGTTCCACTTTTTGTAACGGCATTGATACTTGCACCGGTAAAGCCAGATTGGGTCACATCGTATGGGGCTATTGATACTTGTATCTGGTCTATAGCATCCAGGGAAATAGGCTGTGCACCGCTTTGTCCACCAGGCGTTGGGGAATCCAGTCCGAATGGATTAACAAAAATAGAACCGTCTAATGAAAAGTTGTTAAACTGGTCATTTCGACCACCAAACGAATTACCACTAGCCGATGGTTCCAATCTCGTAAAATCCTGGGCTGATCGGGATATAGTTGGCAGGGTCTTGATTTGGCGTTTGGTAATACTGGTTTCTGCTCCTGTTCTATCACTACCAAAGGTGTTCGTTGCAGAGCCCCTAATTACGACTGCATCCAGTTCCTCACTGTCCACATCTAATTGGTAATTGATATTTTCGGTAACTCCTAAAGAAAGGTACAAATCGGTAAAAATCTTATCCTTGTAGCCTACGTAAGTGATGGTTACCTTGTAAGGGCCTCCCACCCTTAGATTCAAAAGGCTATAACGCCCATCAAAATTGGTTGATGCTCCATAAGTTGTACCAGTAGGAGTATGTACGGCTACAACGTTGGCCCCTGGAAGAGGTATTGCATTCTCATCAAGTATGAGACCTTTGATACTTGATGTGGTGACCTGAGAAATGCCTAACGCAGTTACCAACACAAATAGCATTGATAAATAAAAATTCTTCATTATGATTAAGAGTTATTAGTTTGGCGCGAAAATAGAACTAAAAAAGGCTACCCGAAAGGGTAGCCTTAACAATTTATTAACTTTGTTATGCTTATTACTTAACTTTCAGCAACAACCTCAAAAGTTAAATCGACCTCTACCGATCTATGCAATCTAATAACAGCATCGTACTGTCCTAATCGCTTAATATTTCCACCGGTAATGGAGATAAATTTCTTATCGATATCATGACCTTCGTTTTTCAGGGCATTTGCCAAATCAATTTTTGTGATAGAACCAAAGAGTTTGTCTCCGGCAGTTGCACCAGTGCCGGCTTTGGCCGTAATTACAATGTCTAGGGTCTTGATTTCCTCAGCTGCTTTTTCAGCATCTGCGATAATGGTCTTCTCTTTGTAGGCTCTTTGTCTCAAGCTTTCCTCCAGCACTTTCTTTGCGGAAGTTGTAGCCATGATGGCGTGGCCTTGTGGAATTAAATAGTTTCTACCATAACCGTTCTTAACTGTTACAATATCGTCTTTAAATCCTAAATTATCAACGTCTTGTTTTAATATAAGTTCCATAGTTATTGGTATTTTATTTTAATAAATCGCCAACATAAGGCATCAATGCCAAATGACGTGCGCGTTTTACCGCCACTGATACTTTTCTTTGAAATTTTAGGGACGTACCGGTTAGGCGTCTTGGTAAGATTTTTCCCTGATCGTTCACAAAGCCCATAAGCCAATCGCCATCCTTGTAATCAACGTACTTGATTCCGGATTTCTTAAATCGGCAATACTTTTTAGCTTTTGTGGTATCTATATTTAAAGGGGTAAGATATCTAATCTCACCGTCTTTTTTTCCTTTTGCTTGTTGTTCAATTGAAGACATAGTTAGGCTTTTTGTTTATCTCGGTTTCTTCTCTTTTCGGCCCAAGCGATAGCGTGCTTGTCCAATTTAACGGTCAAGTAGCGCATAAAGCGCTCATCACGTCTAAATTCAAGTTCTAATTCACTGATGACGCTACCGTCAACTGTAAATTCAAATAAGTGGTAAAATCCACTCTTTTTGTTCTGGATTGGGTATGCCAATTTTTTTAGACCCCAATCTTCCTTTGCCACCATCTTTGCACCACGAGAAACAAGAAAATCTTCGTATTTCTGCACTGTTTCCTTTATCTGGTCATCAGATAAAACGGGATTTAAGATGAAAACAGTTTCATAATGATTCATATAAAATTATTTTACGATTTAAAATGTTTGCAAAAATAGGTATTTAATCCGTATATGCCAACCTTTTTTCTATGGTAATTAAGATAAAAAACCTATTTTAAAAATTGTGTTAAAAAACACACTTTACCGATGATTTTTGGTTTTTATCCGAAATTGTTGTAACATTGTCGATATCTTAACCTAAAATTATAATGTTATGACTTTAAACTGTGTAGTAGTTGACGACTCTGCAATTCAGCGATTGTCCATTGTTAAGCTTATTGAAAATCACTCTTCGCTTAACCTAATTGCAGAATACAGTAGCGCACTAGAGACCAAAAACGGTCTCAATACCCACAAGGTGGACTTAATCTTTCTGGATATTGAAATGCCCGTGCTCAATGGCTTTGAATTACTAGATGTTCTCAACAACAAACCCCAGATTATTTTTGTTACAGGTAAAACCGAGTATGCTTTTAAGGCCTTTAATTATGACGCTACGGATTATCTACATAAACCCATTACCAGGGAACGCTTTAATCAATCAGTCGAAAAAGCAATTGAACAACATAAATTAAAGTTAGATTTTAACGAAGCTGATGGTGAGCATATTTTTGTAAAAAGCAATCTTAAAAAAAGAAAAGTATATATTAAGGATATTAAATGGATTGAAGCACTTGGCGATTACGTTAAGTTGGTCACTGAGGAAAACAGTCTAGTAGTACTTTCAACTATGAAAGCCTTTGAGCACGAATTACCAGAAGGTAAATTTTTAAGAATTCACAAATCTTACATTGTCAATCTTGATAAAGTTGATCGCTTTAACAGCAAGAATGTTGAAGTTGGCGCCTATGAGATTCCCTTAAGCAGAAATAAAAAAACACAGTTGGTGGATGCCCTAAATAACATTTAAATTAAATAACCTAACTAAATCTTATTTAACTAAACTCCGCCGCCCCAGCGGAGTTTTTTAGTTTTAGGTTGTGGTCTCTTAACAATCAGTTGCTTTTAACCCTAACTGTCTTGGCGCTGTTTTTCTGAGTGGAAAATACGTAAGTGTACAGCCATGTCAAGGTAAAGGTTGGGATAACGTCTGTAAACGGTAGTGCTTCCTCAACAAATGCAATTACAGATGCAATCTTTCCCGTTTTTCCCTTATACATCCTGTTCATTAAATAGGCTGAGGCAGGCGCCCAAAGTATATCAGAAAGTTCGCCAATACCCGGTATAAAAAAGCTAACGCTACCAACCAAATCAAATAGAATTCCTAAACTAAGCTTGGTATATTTTGAAGTGTGTTCTAAATTCATCGTTTTCATTTTTATAGATATAGCAAAACATATTCCAAAAATTTTGAATGCCAAATTATCAAAAGAACACGAGATATTTGGGCGCGGCATTACGAAAAATGACGGGCATAGAATTATAATATGTCCGGTAATTTGTCTCGCTAGAAGTTCATTTTAACAATTACTTATGAGAAAACAGTATCAATCAAAATAGATTTGCATACTTAACAAAATAGAACATACTTATCGTCTCCTCGCAGAAACATGTCTTTAAAGCTACTTTACAATTACCTACTTATTTCAATAGTTTTTATTTTTTGTTTTTCAGTTCAGGTCTCTGCACAAAAAAAGAAACAGATAAATATTCTTAGGATAGAGAAGGCTCCCAAGATAGATGGAAATCTTAATGACAGCATCTGGGATATAGCAGAAAAAACAAGCGGTTTTACGCAATTTGAGCCCAATGCCGGTGTGCCAGACTCCTTGCCAATCCAAACTACCGTACAGATGGCTTACGATAATAAGGCGATTTACCTAGCTGCCTATCTCAACGACGACCCAAATGTAATGATGAACCAAATCACCTCACGCGATGATTTTGGTCAAACCGATTTTTTTACCTTAATACTAAATCCCAACAACGATGCCCAAAACGACACTCAATTTATAGTGTTTAGCTCTGGAGTTCAGGCAGATGCCACGTTTACCCCCAGTAACGGTCGTGATTTAGGTTGGAACGCCGTTTGGGAAAGCGCGGTGAAAAAACATTTAGACGGCTGGTCTCTAGAAATGATGATACCTTATCGCGCCCTTAGATTTGAAAATCGGGACGTCCAAACATGGGGAATCCAATTTCAACGTTTTTTTAGAAGGTACCGATCTAGTTACTCGTGGAATCCCATTGATGTTACTAAGGGAAATTTTGGACTATACCACGGCGAAGTCCTAGGTCTGGAAAATATAAAACCTCCAACTAGACTTGCCTTTTACCCATTTACTACGGGTATATTAAGTAGTTTTGATGGCGATACAGAAACAGATTTAAGGCTGGGTCTGGATGTGAAATATGGTATTACTGAAAACTTCACCTTGGATATGACCCTAATCCCAGATTTTAGCCAGGCCGGTTTTGATAATCTGGAACTCAATCTCGGGCCATTTGAGCTCACGTTTGCCGAGCAGCGCCAATTTTTTACCGAGGGGGTTGACCTGTTCAATAAAGGCGATATGTTTTTTTCCCGTAGGGTTGGTGGCCCACCCAGCGGCAGGGTTGATTTACAGCAAAACGAAGAACTTGCTAATTTTCCAGAAACAGTTGATGTGATAAACGCGGCAAAGGTTTCTGGTCGCACCCAGAAAGGCTTGGGTATTGGTTTTTTTAACGCTGTTACCGAAAAAACATTTGCTAGGGTAAGGGATACAATTACCCAGACTACCAGGGAAGCATTGGTCGAGCCTCTTACAAATTATAATATTTTGGTAGTTGACCAGCAGTTTAACCAAAATAGTTCAATAAGTTTGGTAAATACCAACGTTACCCGTAACGGGAATTTTAGGGATGCCAATGTCACAGCAATAGAGGCAGATATCACCAACAAAAGAAACACCTACAACCTTTTTGGAAGAGCGAGGCTGAGCCAACTCAATCTAGTAAACAGCACTTCCACTGGTTTCAACACCAGCTTTGTGGCTAGAAAAATATACGGTAACTATCGTTATAGCTTTGATCATACTTATGCCGACACAAAGTTTGACATAAACGACCTAGGATTGATATTTAGAAATAACTTCAACAATTTTGGGGTTGATTTTGGATATCAAACTTTTAAACCCACTAAAAATTTTAATAGTTTTAATTGGAACACATTTATAAATTACCGCAGACTGGCAGATCCCAGTGTTTTTACGCGCTTTAACTTTGGTGGAAATATAAATTATCAAACCAAGGAAACGTTACACAATTTTGGGGGTAGGATGTTTTTTGAGCCCGGTAAGCAATATGATTATTTTGAAACACGTGAAGACGGACGATTTTTCATCTACGAAAATAGACTCAACGGTAGGTTTTATTTATCTACAAACTATAACAATACCTTTGCAATAGATTTGAATTTTGAAGGTGAGGCTATATTTGAGAGTGACAGAGACACTCGGGACTACAATTTTGAAGTTAGGCCTAGAGTACGCTTTAATGACCACTTCTTCATGGTTTACGCTTTTGAATACCAAGAAATACTAAAAGACCGTGGGTACGCAAATAACTCAAACACCTTGGATAACAAAATTGTGTTTGGCCAGCGTGACCAGCTTATAATGATAAACAGTTTAAGAAGCACCTACAGTTTTAACCCATTTCACACCGTAAGTCTGAATTTTAGGAATTATTGGAGTACGGTAACTTATGATCAAAACCCCTATTTTCTCCAGCAAAACGGTAGGCTTTTGCAATCGTCTGAGAGTTTTACCCAACTGGGTCTAGAGAGTTCAGACATTAATTTTAGTACTTGGAATATAGATTTGAACTACACCTGGCAGTTTGCCCCGGGCAGTTTTTTGACCGCTCTTTACCGTAATCAACTGTTTAATAACGATAGGGAGTCCTTACGGGATTATAGTGCTACCCTAGAAACATTATTTGGGCAACCTGCACTGCATTTTTTTTCGCTTAGGTTACAATACTTTATTGATTATAATCAAATTAAGGATATATTTACCAAGGTTGAAAATTCAAATTCCTGAGACATAAACGCGAAGGACTTTATGATAAAAGCAAAAAATATACACAAACATTACGGTGACCTGCACGTGCTCAAAGGTGTGGACCTAGACATAAAAAAGGGTGAAATCGTATCTATTGTAGGCACTTCTGGAGCAGGCAAGACAACTTTGCTACAAATACTCGGCACCCTAGATCAAATTGAAAAGAACGATAATACCCAATTGCTTATAAACGATGTATCCATTCCTGAAATGAGTGATAAGGATATGGCTAAATTCAGAAACCGGAACATTGGGTTTATTTTTCAGTTTCACCAACTTTTACCTGAATTTACTGCTGTTGAAAACGTCTGTATTCCCGCCTTTATATTTGGAAAATCAAAATCTGAGGCTGAAATCCGTGCCAAAGAGCTACTTGATTTTTTGGGACTCTCAAACCGGTACAACCACAAGCCCAATGAACTTTCTGGCGGTGAGCAACAACGGGTCGCCGTGGCAAGGGCACTCATCAACAATCCGGCTTTGATATTTGCAGATGAGCCCTCTGGAAATCTCGATACAGAGTCTGCTGGACATTTACATAATTTATTTTTTAAGCTACGGGACCAATTTGGGCAAACCTTTATTATTGTAACCCATAATGAGGAACTTGCCGAAATGGCCGACAGAAAATTGACCATGGTTGATGGGAAGATTTTAATTTGAAATATGGACGCACTTACACTTACAACACCTGCACTTCTCTTTTCGGCCATATCATTGATTATGTTGGCTTACACCAATAGATTTCTGGCCTATGCAGCAGTCATTAGAAATTTGCACGATATTTATTTGGAAAAACAGGACAACACCCTTTTAAGACAAATTAAGAATTTAAAGTTACGCCTAAATCTCACCCGATATATGCAAATCTTCGGGATAAGTAGCTTGTTGCTCTGTGTGTTGACCATGTTTTTAATTTACATTCAGCAGAAATATCTTGCGGTGTGGATTTTCGGCCTCGCGCTTTTACTGCTAATAATTTCTTTGGGTCTGCTAATTATGGAAATTCAGATTTCCGCGAAAGCATTAAAATTTCACATTAGCGACATCGAGGAGCACCTTAAAGGCAAATTATAAAAATTACCAATAAACCACGCCCATAACACCACCTATCAATTTGAACAAAAAAGAACTCAAGGTATTTTTGGACGAGAAGGCAGATGTGTATAATAACCCTAAGTTCATTGCGTCCGATCCTATTCAAATCCCACATCAGTTTTCTAAAAAAGAAGATATTGAATTGTCAGCATTTTTAACCGCTACCATTTCCTGGGGCAATAGAAAAAGCATAATAAAAAATGCCAGTAACATGATGTTGCTTTTGGACAATTCCCCTTATGAATTTATTCTAAATCATAAGGAGAAAGATTTAGAGCCTTTGATGGGATTTGTGCACAGAACGTTCAATGGAATTGATTTAATCCAATTCATCAAAAGTTTAAAGCACATTTACCTAAACCACGGTGGCTTAGAGCTTTTATTTGCTAAACACGCCAAAAAATACGACCTACAACAATCCATCCACCAATTTAAATCTGTTTTTTTTGAAATAGAACATCCGCAGCGAACTAGAAAGCACGTGAGTGATCCCCTCAAAAACTCGGCTGCCAAGAGAATAAATATGTTTTTGCGCTGGATGGTTAGAAATGATGGCCGTGGCGTTGACTTCGGTATTTGGCAATCCCTATTGCCCAGCCAATTATCCTGCCCTTTGGATGTACATTCGGGCAATGTGGCAAGACAGCTAAAACTCCTGAAACGAAAACTAAATGATGCTAAAGCGCTTGCGGAATTAGACAAATCTTTGCGAAGATTAGATAAAAAAGACCCTGTAAAATATGATTTTGCCCTATTTGGACTTGGGGTGTTTGAAAAGTTTTAACTCAAAAAACCGTGATTATTGTTTTTTCGTAAGTAAATTGCAAAAGTATTCTCTTACAAATGGACACAGCACATACCTTTAAAACAGAAAAGGAGCGACTCGAGGCCTTAAACTCCTATAAAATTCTTGATAATGAACCGGAGCAGGACTATGATAGCATAAATATGCTAGTTGCTATGATTTGTGATGTGCCGATTAGCTTAATTCAAATTATGCGTGAGGATAAGTTTCATTTTAAATCGAAACTTGGAGTGGATATGGATAATTTTGATCGAAAACTCTCATTTTGCAATACTACTGTCCAAACCGGAGAATTTTTAGAGGTCCAAGATGCAAGAATAGATGAGCGTTTTATGAATAATCCTATTGTTACGCAATACAAGGCCGTATTTTATGCAGGTATCCCCTTAATCAATAAAGACAACTTCATTTTTGGCACTGTTTGCGTTTATGATTACAAACCCAAGACGCTAAATGAAGAGCAACGGGAAGCACTTAGGATTCTGGCCAATCAGGTCGTAAATCTGTTTGAGTTGAGAAAGACCAATCTTTTTCACATGAAATTTGAAAAAGAGTTACAAAATAAAAATGAACAATTAAAGGAATTTGCCAGTCACGTTTCGCACGACCTGAAATCCCCTTTGGCAAATATTACGTCCCTAACCCAAATGCTCAAGGAAGATGACTTAAATTCGCTTTCAGAAGATTCTCAACAGTATTTGGATTATATAGAAGAATCTACCACAATACTTAAGGACTACGTTGACGGTATTTTGCTTCACTATAAATCAGATGAATTGCTTAAAACCAATAAGGAGACGTTTATGCTAGACGAACTAGCAGAAGATATTAAGAGCATTTTAATTACTAAGAAAGAACGGTTGCTTTATCCAAAACATACAGAAATAAAAAACATCAATAGAGCAGCGGTTTCACAGATATTAATCAATTTGGTTGACAATGCAATAAAATATAACGACAAGAAAAACCCGGTAATTAAGATTGACTATACCACAAACTTATTTTTTCATAAATTCTCGGTCTCCGATAATGGTGTAGGCATACCTCGGGACAAACAGGATGTGATTTTCAAAATATTCAAAACGCTTAAAAATCCAGACGGCAAATCAAGTACAGGTATTGGTTTGAGCACCGTTAAAAATCTGGTTGAAAAACTCGGCGGTGAAATTTCATTGACATCGCAGAAGGGAAAGGGAAGCACCTTTACCTTTACAATTGAAAAATAAATGTACCACTTATAATTTCAATATCACTTCAGGATTGGGGCAATTGTTTTTGTAGAAGCCTAGATCCACTGTTGAGCATACTCCTGGGTAATCGCCCCAGAACCCTTGTAAATCAATAATCACTTGAAAATGCAAGTGCGGTGCGTAATCCCCATTAACCGTAGAGTCACCTAAATATCCTATCGGGTTTCCTTTGTAAACCTTCTGCTTAGATTTAACATGCTCAATGGAGCTTAAGCTTAAGTGGCCGTAGAGGGTATAAAAAACATGGCCACCCAATTTATGCTCTAGGATGATAGTTGGGCCGTAATCCCCAAAATTCTTATTGTTCTTAAAACTGTGTACCTCGCCATCAATTGGTGCAAATAAGGGAGCGCCTTCCTCCAGCCAGAGGTCGATACCGAGATGAATGTTTCGCTCTGGCGCGAGATCCCTTGAGCAAAAATGCGCACTACGGTTATAGATGTCCCGTTTCTCCAGATAGCCGCCGTAAGCTACAATCGCATCCTGTTCTTTTTTAACCTTGTTTATATAGTCACCTATTTTTTTCGATGAGGTCACATCTATACGTTTTAGGTCTGGGTTATCAATAGATAAATCCAATTTAGCAAATTGATGCTTAGATATTGAAGCATCTAATACTGCAGAAAAATCACAACCTTTAAGCTGTTCTATAAAAGTCGATTTCATTTTCCTAGTAATTATCTTTCATTCTAAAATTACATTTTAGTAGTAAATAACGTGAAAATTTAGCTATTTATTCCTTAAAAATTAAATTGCTGTATTTTGCATTTAAAACGATGGAACGCTTAGAGGGTTTTCCATTTAATGGGCTTTCAATTGTTTTTTGGGTAGTGGTTTTATTGTTCAGTTTGGAACGGTGACCTTTAAAATACACATTATAGTCTGTTTTTGGAAGGGTGATAAAAGCATCACTATTTTCAAGAACAATATTTAAATTCGAAAAATCCTCTGTAATTTCAGAAATTACCAGATCCCCAAAACTTCCATCAATAATGGCATTCCCTGAAAGCTTATCTAAAATTATATTTGAGGAATTACTATTTAGCATCAAGCGTTTGGCATTTAAAATATGAGCATCTTCAACGTATTTTAGATTCAGTTCCCCTTGACTCCATAGGCCCACCTGCACCGGCGAATAAGACACATTGATGGAAGTTGAACTTCCATCAATGTGATTAGCAACTAAGGAGGTATGTTCCAAATCAGCTTTGAGATTCTCAATAAGCGAGCTAAATTTAAGTTCACCATGCCTAACGTTCATTTTGAGCTTTGCCTTTTTTGGCATCTTTATTTTAATGACCTTCTTGGTTTTATCATTTTTATAACCTCTCAAAACTATTATATCATTTGGATTGTGAATAGTACTTGCCTTATATTTTCTTTTGTATCCTTTGGCTTTAGCTTTTGCTCGTTCTTCCCTTACCTTCATTCGTTCCTCCATTTCTTTAGCTCTTTGTTGGGATGCTTTTGCTCTTTCCTGTAAAGCTTTTGCTCTTTCCTCGTGAGCCTTTGCACGCTCTTTGACAGCCTTTTGCCTAATTTCCATTTTAGCACCATATTTCTCGCCCCAAGCTTCCATCTTCTCGGCCCATTCATCGTCAAATCGCTCTGAGAACTCTAAACCCCAAGCCTCCATTTTTTTGGCGTAATCATCACCAAAACGTTTACCAAATCTCTCTCCCCATTCTTTCATTTGCTTCTCATAACCTTTAAAATCCACCTTTGCCATTTCCCTAGCCCAGGCTTTCATTTCCTCCTTGTATTGTTTTCCAAATTTAGCCTCGTATTCCTTACTCCATCTTTCTAAATAAGCCTCACCATCTTTTTCATACTTTTCGGTGTCAAATGACACGTTGGTAACCCCTTCTGGAAGCTCTGGTAATTCAGGAAGTTGTGGTACTTCGGGCATTTCAATGGTCACCATTTCAGGAATCTCTGGCATTTCAGGCAGTTCAGGGATGTCTGGGATTTCCGCGAGTTCCAAATCAATGTCTGAAAGAACGTTTAGCGATTCGAGAATTACAGGAAAATCGCCTGAATCATCCCACGAAGTATAAGAACCTTCTGATTTTATACTCACGTAATCACCAGAACCTTCAACTTTTAACTTCCAGCTTTTTAGAGCTTTATTTAATTCCTCACCAGTTAACTGCTGGTCATCAATATAAGCCTCTACCTGAATTTCATTGCGATTCCAGGTATCTATTTCTAATTGTACATAATTAGTGTTCAAATCAATAGTTACATCTTTATCAACTTTGATTGACTTGGATAGTTTTTGATTATTCTGTGCTGCTGCACCTAAGTTGATACATATTAAACAACATAGTAATTTTAAATATTTCATTTTCATTGTGTCCTATTTTATTATTAATGCGATGTCTTGATAAGATTGACATAACATTTATTTTAATTCAAAAATTTTCATTTTATACCTCTATTAAAGAATCCTCCTCCTGATTAAGTTCTTTCAATTTCTCCTTTAGGCGATATAATAAATTCAATCTTAATTTCAGGTTATCAATTAAGGCGCTAACCGTGAGCTCGTTTGGACCATTTTCGGTTAGCTCAATCGATAATTTTTTGTATTCTTGATTAAGTTCGGTCAAACGTTCTACGTAACTATCAAACAATTCTTTATTATTCTCATCTAGACTCACATTGGATAGCTCTAAATTGATGTTTGCCAAATAATAGTCCTCGATTTTCTTTAAACTGGGTGAAATATCACCCAAGGATTTTAATTGTTCGTTTTTTGATTCATCCTCTTGGTTTGCTATTTCAGTAGTATCAACAACCGGCTCTTCAAAATATTTAAGAGTTGCAAATCCCAATCCTATCAACACCACGATACTTGCGGCAATGCGCCACCAGCCCGAATACAGGTTACTCTTAACTTCAGAATCTGAATTTTCTTCAAGTTTTTTTAGAAATCTCGCTTCGTGCCCAATGGGCATGGATGCTTTTTTAAATTCCTTTTCCTCTCTAAATAATTCTCTAAGATCTTGTGCCATTGTGAATTGGTTTTAAAAGTTCTTTTAATTTTGATTTTCCCCTTGATAATTGCGTTCTTGATGCAGTTTCAGAAACACTCAATATCTCTGAAATCTCTTGATGGTCATAACCTTCAACCAAATAGAGATTTACTACGATCTTGTATTTGTGTGGTAATTGATCAATGCATACCTTTACCTCATCAATACTTACCGAATCATCTACTAACCATTTGTCTTCAGTATTTGAATCAACAACCTTTAAGTGCACCTCCTCCAATTCGGTGGTATGGTTCTTTTTTGATTTCAGGCTGTCAAGACATTTATTGATAACAATTCGTTTTAACCAAGCTCCAAAAGTTACCTCCGCTTTAAATTGATTTAATTTTGAAAAAGCCTTTATAAATGATTCCTGTACGATATCCTCAGCTTCCATGGAATCTTTTACAAATCGTTGCGCAACGCTGTACATGCCTTCGCAATACTGTCGATACAACTGCAGTTGTGCCTGACGGTCATTACGTTTACATTTTTCAATAATGTCAATTTGAACGGGCTTCAAATCTCTTTTAATTTGTTAGTTTAAATTAAAGACGGGGCAAATATTAAAGTGTTGCAAAAATTTACAGTATTTTTCAATTTTTGCTATCAAACAACGTTATTGAATTACTCAAAAAATCTAATTGCTTTATCTTTACAAACTTTAAGACTCAAATTTATACATGAACACGTTTTTAAAACGAATTTTAATTTTTCTATCCATTGTGGCGGTTGCTCTTTTTTGCTATTCCTATTTTGTGGAAAATATCTTTAGTCCGAGGGAAAGCCCGAAGGATACCGTGGAATTTAAACTAAACGACCTTGAACTTGAAGTGTTTTACAACCGCCCATCCAAAAAAGGCCGTGAGGTTTTTGGAGCACTGGTGCCCTACGGAAAAGTTTGGAGAACAGGTGCCAATGAGGCCACAACCTTTGAGACCAACAAAAATCTTATGGTACAGGGCACATATTTGCCAGCTGGAAAATATACCTTATGGACCGTACCAAACGATTCTTCGTGGAATGTTATTTTCAACACCAAACAATATCCCTGGGGCGTTGATGCCGAAATGCAGCCCATGTGGGACCCCAATTACGACATCATGGATATTGATGTGCCCGTAGAACAATTGGATAAACCAGTTGAACAATTTACCATAGCTTTTGACAATAGCACCGACGACCTACACCTAACCATGGCCTGGGATAAGACAAAAATTGCGGTGCCCATGGAGGTGTTCCCAACAGATGGGGATTGAGAGATGAGGTTATGAGTTGGTAGCTGGAAGTTTGAAGATCTTTGAAGTTAAACATTAGAGATAATGCAACATTCAATCGAACCTGGCTAACTAAAACTGTAAGGTTTGAGTGAAACCTGTACATACCAAACCGAGAGCCAAGCTACAAGAGATGAGGGATGAGGGATGAGGGATGAAAAATTTAAGGCTATCGTTTAGAAAATTATAGAAGCTGCTTTTTACATTATAATGCAAATTTAGAATTGGCAGCTCTTGATTGAATACAACGACTATAACTGGACATTGAACGCTAAACACTGAACACTGAATTATAACTGCAATTTGCCTTCTAAATCCAAAATATCGGCCTTATCTGAAAAAGACGGCGTCTCAAGGCAAGATCTATCTAATGCCAAGGCCGTTGAGCAAATTAAAACCAAACGTAAAAAGCACAGTAGCACCAAACATCTAGTTTCCCATATTTTGAAAGGCAACATTACCGCCTTGAGCCAAGCCATTACTTTAGTTGAAAGCAACAACCTTAGCCACTTAAAGCAAGCAAACGACATAATAAAAGCCTGCCTACCACACGCCAATAACTCTATTAGAATTGGGATTACGGGAGTTCCCGGTGTTGGTAAGAGCACGTTTATAGAGGCTTTTGGCAAGGAACTTATCTCAAAAGGTAGGAAAGTAGCTGTTTTAGCGGTGGACCCTACCAGCTCACTTAGCAAGGGTAGCATACTGGGAGACAAAACCCGTATGGAACATTTAGTTAGAAATGATAAAGCATTTATAAGGCCTTCGGCATCGGGAAGTACACTTGGTGGAGTGGCTAGAAAAACCCGTGAGACCATCATACTATGCGAGGCCGCAGGATTTGATGCCATAATTATCGAAACCGTTGGGGTTGGGCAAAGTGAAACCGCTGTGCACAGTATGGTAGATTTCTTTTTATTGCTCAAACTCGCGGGAGCAGGTGATGAACTTCAAGGCATAAAACGAGGTATTATTGAAATGGCAGATGCCATAGCTATCAATAAAGCCGATGGCGAAAATATAAAGGCCGCAAACATGGCAAAAGTAGAATTTAAACGCGCCCTGCACCTCTACCCAACAAAGGATTCCCACTGGCAACCTACGGTAAGACTCTGTAGTGCGCTTAACAATACAGGTATCACCGGGGTGCTCAAGGTTATTGAGGATTACTTTAAATTAGTGCATCAAAATGGCTACTTCAAGGATAACAGAATTGCTCAAAATAAATTCTGGTTACTGCAAACCATTGAGGATCGATTAAAATCTGATTTTTTCAATGCACCAAAAATCAAATCTGAACTTAAGGCGCAGATGGATTTAATTGAACACGGTAAAACGACACCTTTCGTTGCCGCTGAATTTTTACTCGGGATGGCCTAACGGCGTATTGAACAGAGATGAGGCTCAACCAACAGATTTGAATGATTAATACGTTACCCGCCCCAAGCTTAGTTATCAGAAATTACAAATAGTAATTCGGTGAAAATTAAGGTAATTTCGGTCTATAAAATTCAACAAAAATTAGCTTTAAACCACTCCACCTGCTTTTCAACCGCTTCCAAGAGGGTCGTTTGAGGATTATAGCCTAAGAGCCGTTTTGCCTTTTCGATATTGGCCTTTGTGCGCAATTGGTCACCAGGTCGCTTAGGGATAACATTCAACGCTATTGTTTTGCCGAGCACTTTTTCCACAGCCACTATTCCCTCTTTAGTCGTATGTTCTTTTTCTGAGCCTAGGTTTATAATTTCACCATCAACCACAGATTCCTTTCCAATCACGCTAACAATACCATCCACAATATCGCCTACGTAGGTAAAACTTCTTAGATGCGTAGCACTCCCCTCAAACAAGGGGAACTTTTCACCCTTTATCCCCAAATCAATCAATTTAGTGTACATTTTCTCAGGACGTTCACGTGGACCAATTACCGAATATAGCCGAAGTGAACACGACCTAAACACACCTTCCCTACTCTTTTGTAAGACCATCTGCTCTGCTGTGAGTTTGGTTACCCCGTAATGTGAGGCTGGTTTTGGGGGCTCTGTCTCTGGGTAAGTGGCTTGGATGCCATAGATTGAAGAGGTCGCTAAATTCACAAACATGTTAAGCTGTGGGCATTTTTCGGCGTAATCAATCAACTTTTTGTTGGCTATAATGTTGTTTTCAAGGTAATCGCTAAAAGATGATTTTTGGGAAATACCAGGTTGCCCCGCAAAATGGAAAATGTACTCAATATCCCTAGGCAGTATTTTTGATAGATTATCAGCACGTAAATCCTGTTTAACCGTGCTGATGCCTTTTTTAGCGAGCTCCTTCGCATTTAATTCCTTAAGGGCAACACTGTAGTAGTCATTAAAATTATCTAGCCCTATGACCTCATGCCCCAAATCATGCAAGCGCTCTGCTGCATGTGACCCAATAAAACCGGCAGCTCCTGTCACCAATATCCTCATGAATTGCATTTAGGCTGCAAATTAACGAATTTATAAGCTAACTGCACGATGGCATTTTAGCTTTTGAACTTTAATCGTAATGAAAATGATTACTTTTGCCGCAAAGGTTTTAAGTATTTTGTTGATCAATGAAAAACCGGATAACGATTAAAATAGCCAAATGTTTAATAAGCTCATTTCATTAGAAATTTCAGATTTCCCTTTACCTAGTGGTCACAGGTTTGTAGTTTATGAGTTTGCCAACCTACAACTTTGTTTCAACTGAAACCCCTTTAAATGCAATACTCATTTACAATTATTGTTCCCGTTTATAACGAAGAGGATAATTTACCACGGGTAGAAAAAGAGCTTCTCGCCTACACCAAAATCGCGACCCTGCCAACAAGAATCCTGTTTGTAAACGATGGCTCAAAAGATAACAGCCAGGAGTTGATAGAAGCTATTTGTAATAGAAATGATAATTTTTCCTATCTACTGTTTCTAGAGAATAGAGGGTTGAGTGCAGCGATAAAAGCGGGCTTTGACCATACCGAAACCGAATTGGTTGGCTATATAGATTCTGACTTACAGACCGCACCAGAGGATTTCAACAAATTGTTACCGCATATTGGCGAATACGATTTAGTAACCGGCGTTAGGGCCGACCGCAAGGACAGCTTTGTTAAGAACGTATCCTCAAAAATCGCCAATGGGGTTAGAAGGGCCTTTACCCAAGATGGCATGGATGATACCGGCTGCCCGCTAAAAGTCATCAAAACCCATTACGCAAAACGCATCCCTATGTTTAAAGGCCTGCACCGTTTTTTACCGGCAATGATCTTACTCCAAAATGGAAAAATAATCCAGATACCCGTAAAACATTTCCCAAGGGTTGCAGGTACGGCAAAATTTGGGCTATGGAACCGTCTTTTAGGCCCCTTGATGGACTGTTTTGCTTACCTGTGGATGAAGAAAAAACACATCAACTACACTATTAAGAAGAAGGGCTAATGAGCAATTGGTTGGTTTACGGCATTGGTTTCCTGGCCCAAATCCTGTTCTCATCAAGATTGATAGTGCAGTGGGTCAGTTCAGAAAAACAGCGAAAAGTCATCACTCCAACCGTGTTCTGGACCTTGAGCCTTTTGGCCTCTGTACTCTTATTTATCTACGGCTATTTGCGCTTAGACTTTGCGATTATGCTGGGGCAGTCCCTTACCTACTACATTTACATTAGAAATTTACAGCTGCAGAACCAGTGGCGGCGATTTCCAAAATTGGCAAGATGGTTTTTATTGTTGTTTCCGGCATTGATTGTTCTATATTACTACAACAACAATAAAATTGACATTGATTTGCTATTAAAAAACGAGGCCATACCATTTTGGCTGTTAGGGCTCGGGATTATTTCACAGATTATCTTTACGTTACGTTTTGTTTACCAATGGTTCTACTCCGAGATTAGGCAAACCTCCTCCCTGCCCTTTGGCTTTTGGCTATTGAGCTTGGTAGGGTCTATGTTAATTTTAACGTATGCCTTTATAAGAAATGACTACGTTTTAATGTTGGGCCATGGGCTTGGCTTTATAATTTACATTAGAAACATCTATTTAATCCAGAAAGCAGATGCCACTAAAACTTCAAAATAATTCGTTATTGGTGTTGAGCCTACTGGTCTCGGTGATGCTAGGTTTTAATCTAGATGTTATTCCCGTAAGTATCATGGAGGCCCGTAACTTTATTACTGCAAGGGAAATGATAGTGGATGATAATTGGCTACTCACCACTATGAACGGTGAGCCCCGCTATCAAAAACCACCACTGCCGAGTTGGATTTGCGCATTGTTTGGATTGGCCTTTGGTATCAAGAGCACTATGGCCTTACGTATTCCCGCCTTGATATTTATTGTGATTACGGGATATTATAGCAATTTGATAGCTAAAGAACTAACTAAAAAAAGGGCCGTCGGTTTTAATACAGGCCTCATTCTAACCACATCGTTTTACGTGATTGCCATTGCTTTTGAAGCACCATCAGATATTTTTACCCATGGTTTTATGCTCATGGGGATTTATCAGCTTGTACTACTTTTTAAAAGATACGAAGCTTTTACGAAACGGGCGTGTCTTGCAGGTCTGTTTATAGGCTGTTCGATACTATGTAAGGGACCAGTATCGCTCTACGTTCTTTTTCTTCCGTTTTTACTGGCATACGGCCTTTCATTCAGGTACCGTTTCTCAAAACAGCTCCTATTCGCCATAGTTGGCTGCATTGTGCTGGCGCTTTTAATTGGCGGTTCGTGGTATTTATACGTTAGGTTAGAAGATCCGGAGCCATTTACCAGAATTGCAGAAAAAGAAACCGGCAATTGGACCAGTTATAACGTGAGACCGTTTTACTACTATTGGAGTTTTTTTGTACAGAGCGGGATGTGGACCGTGCTAGCTTTTGTGAGCCTAATATATCCCTATTTTAAGAAAAAAGTTAGATATCGCAAGGCTTACACATTTAGCTTTTTATGGACAGTTTTTTCGGTCATCCTGCTATCCATCATCCCAGAGAAAAAATCGAGATACCTTATGCCAGTCTTGATTCCGTTGGCTTTGAATATTGGGCTGTACCTAGACTATCTGATCAGAAAATTTAAACATTCAAACCATTGGCAGATAAAGCTACCGGCTTACTTTCATTTTGGTTTGATGGCCTTAATTGCACTTGGTATCCCAGTGGCTCTGTTTATTACCTTAGGAGAAGGTTTAAGCGACTATACAAGCCGATATGCGATTTTGAGCTTAGCACTGGTAATTATTGGGATTGCGCTTATTGTGCAACTTAGAAAAAAAGAAATAAAGAATGCTTTTCAATTAAACATACTATATTTTGCTGTTTTGCTCGCCGTTGGATTACCATTGTTTAATGCATTTAAGGCAGAGCATTACAACCCGCCGAACGACTTATTGAAATTTGCCAAAAGCGAAGGCCTGAAAGTTTATGCCGTTGGCTATATCTCGCCCGAAATGATTTGGGCCTACGGTAAAAAACTTGAGCAGTTAAAAAGCGAGAAGGGCATTAGTTTTCCGAACGCAACTAGCTTCGGTATCTTAACCGATGGCTTTAACGAGAGAGAACGAGTGCTAATAGAGCGACGGTTTCAGATTAAAAAACAGGAGATTTACGATTTGAACATTTCAGAAGAAAATATTAGAGGCTATAAGAACAGGTTGAGGAGTGAGTTTTACGTCCTTAAGGCAAGATAAAACACCATCTTGTTTTTGACACACCAGAACAGAGACAATGTAAGCCCAGCCACTCTTATAGCCATTTGCCTAAAGAGGTACATTACGCCGCAATAACTTATTACCTGAAAATATGGGGAGCTACACCCTAATGCAAGAGTAATTTAAAATCCTTTTTATGGCACATTTATGCCAAACGAAACCGGCTTTGCAGGTATTTTTCAAGCTTATAGAACATGAGACCAGATAGGCCGCCAAAAACGGCACCGCTCACGACATCCAAGGGATAGTGCGCGCCCACGTAAATGCGGCTATAGGCCATGACCAAGGCCCAAAGTGTCATAATAAACAAAAGATATTTATACTTACTGCGCAAATTGAGACCCACAAAAACCGCCAAGGCCATTGAGTTGCTGGAATGGCCGGAAAAGTAGCCAAACCTACCGCCACAACTAGAACGAACCAAGCGCATAAACTCCGTCACCCCTATTTCGTGGCAAGGTCGTAAACGTTGCACATTGTATTTAAAAAGATTTGTAACCTGATCGGTAAATGAAATCATAAGTGCAATGACCACCAAGGTCAATACAAACATCTTGGTATTTAACTTTTTGTACAGCAAATACCCGAGAACGGCGTAAAAGGGAATCCAATTAATCTTATGGGTATAGGCCAACCAAAATGGATCCCAAAATTCTGTGCCCAGACCGTTTAAATAAAGAAAGAGCTCTTGGTCGTATTTAATGAGTTCCTCTAACATTAATTGTCGTATCGCTCAATTTCCCTATCGTAAAAGTCGGTTGCTTGCCGGATAAGGTTTTCCATCTCATTCTCAATTTCCTTTTGGTCCTGCTGATCAAATTCCTCAAGGAACTCGACCCCATCGTCCTGAAGATTGATGATGAACCTAGGAAATTCTGTATGTATCACGTAAATCGCCTCTGGGTAGTCTGTATTGTCCCCCAAAATGTATTTTGGTAATTGCATCTGCTGGTTTTTGGTGGGCAAAGGTAAGGTTTTTTGTGATTTTTGTATTCACACATGGTTTTACCTATTTACCTAGGGGTTGATGTGGTTTTAAGATTTGAGGAGTATTTACCCGCTATGCCCTGTATTATTAATGTAAATGTATAAGTTGGACCATATACCGAAAATAAATGCTTCGATTTAATTTAATTTTTAGCTTTTGAAATGGAAACCATACCAATTGATATGCCCAATCTTAAGGCTAAAGCGCTTCTATGCCATTCAGTTGACTTGAAATTTAAAAATTAATAAAACTAGTAATGAATTTGACGTCTCTGCTCCAAAGCCTTGGAGCCAATTAAACTGCTGAGTCTTTCCCAATAAAATAAGAAAGAAGGTTGAGCGAGCAACACGTTCGCGAGATGCAAAATGAAAAAAGTAATCCCAGATACCAATCCTTGGATTAGTTTTTTCATCTCAAGAAGTTTTCATGAAATTGATAAGCTAGTTATAAACAATATGATTACATAACAATTTTTTCAGACGAATTAATAATGGATTTATTGAAGCTGTAAATCGACCTACATTCGAAAAATGGTCTAAAAAATGATATCGAGAATAGTCTCGAATATTTTGTGCATTATGAAATACTGCTTAAGGTAAAGTCTGACACCTAAAATTCTCTTGAAGAAAGAGATAATTTTTGTTTTCACCTTTCGATTGATTTTAATGCTGATGACTTACCATATGGTAACCATGGTTGGCTAGTTTTAGAAAAAATTACACAAACTAAAATTATGAGCTTTACCGATTTCAACAAACACATCGGCTGAAAAGTACCGGGAGCAGTACTCGCTAGAAGTAATGACCCTAGTTTGGGTTGAAAAACATCAGTTAAAGGTAATTTGCCCAATTAAGGTGAATAAGATGAGTATAAAGGCTTTTACCCTCTAGTGCATCTAGCCAAATTGATAAGGCCATAGGTGTCCTAGAAAAGAATATTTCAACCTTCAACGAAGTTTCAGCGAAAATGGCTTATAGCTGGGATTCAGGCCATATAATCCTGCCACTTTATGAGTAAAAATTTTTCCTTTCCATTTTTTCTTAGACTTAAAAAACCAAATTCGTAAACAAATAGATAAACGTCGCCCTTTCGGTTTTTCCAATAATGGGTAAAATACTTAGGGTTAAAGCCCTCGGCCAGAAGCTCTGCCTTGTTAATGGTCGTGTAGCCTGATAGATTGTATTTTTTAAGCACTTTTCTATTAATCTTAAGCTGCCTATCTATTTTAAAATAGAGCTTTTCGTTTTCGCGCCGATGTTCGTAATGGCTAATGGATTTACAATTATCTGAACAGAATTTCTTATCCGCTCTACCCGAAATATTAGACTCGCACACTGGACAAACTCGTTTAGCCATTTACAATCGTATATTATACGGGTAATCTACTGATAAAATCATTCCTTTTATATAAAATTGGATAATGAGTACGATAAAATCGATTACCCTATACCACCTCATGATTGATGGGCGTAAAATGATTGGCATAAAGTTTTTGCCAGATAAGCTTATACAGGGCCTCATAAAGACCTTGCCCAATCCCAAGTGGAGCGTACAGCACGATATGGCCTTTATCCCAAACACAAAAATAAACCGGGGTATTATATACAAGACCTTTAGTGGTTTGGTCTGGATCAACTACAACCGGTTTAGCAGCAATAAGCCCATAAGTGAGCACAGCAATAAGGTTGACGTTTCATGGTATAGAAACAGAACGTCTATTGATGGCTATAGGTTTTGCCCCGAGGCCTATTTATTAAAATTGGAGCTTAAGCGCTACGCCAATAACACGGTAAAAACTTACGTGCTCTTTTTTGAAAAATTCATCAATTACCATAAAAACAAACCCATTGACCAGTTAGACGAGGCCGATGTTAGGCGTTTTCTGCAGAACCTGATTGCCGCCAAGCGGTCAAATTCATACATCAACCAAGCCGTAAATGCCATAAAATTCTACTACGAGGTGGTACTGGATATGCCCAATAGGTATTACGCCATTGAGCGGCCAAGGAAAGAATTTAAATTACCACAGGTTATCTCTAAAGAAGAGGTCTTGAAAATGATTGACCACACCAATAACATAAAACACAAATGTATAGTGCAGGGCCTATATAGCGCAGGATTGAGACGGAGCGAACTTTTAAACCTCAGGCTAACGGATATTGACAGTAAGCGCATGTTAATACGGGTTACCCAATCCAAGGGCAAGAAAGACAGGTACACGCTATTATCAAAAACATTTTTAGATAACCTTCGTGTTTATTACAGAGCGTATAAGCCCAGAACGTACCTATTTGAAGGCAGCGGCGGGACAAAATACAGTGGCGCAAGCGTTTTAAAGATTGTAAAGACAGCTGCCCGCAAGGCTAAATTAAGGGATAGAGTCACCCCACATGTGCTACGCCATTGTTTTGCGACCCATCTTTTGGAGCAGGGCGTTGATTTAAGGCAGATACAGGTTATACTAGGGCATCAATCTACTAAGACAACAGAAATTTACACCCATATTGCGACAAACACTTTTAGATCGATAAAAAATCCTTTAGATTTGTAATAAGAACAAAGCGGAAATATACGTACCATTACGCATAGCCGTACGTTGTACACAATTTGACAAAAAATGACATTTGAAGATATAAAAGCAAAATATTCTGACCGAGAACCAGCGTTCCCAGCGAATTG
>Ga0207419_1000321_pt1 | contig 40619 bp, 41 predicted proteins | sample ElkSloMetagenome_4_FD_184723 | JGI IMG/M metagenome (GOLD analysis project Ga0207419, IMG submission 184723) | Hot spring microbial communities from Elkhorn Slough, Monterey Bay, USA - MD2A (version 2) | ecosystem: Environmental > Aquatic > Marine > Intertidal zone > Estuary: Microbial mat ...
CACGAAATCCCCGAATTTCCGGACCTATCTGCCCCGGACGGTAATAGGCTGACCGGTTCATCATTCCCCCTACATTATACACAGGCACTATACAAACTGTAACATTTTTAAGCACGGCATTCTGCTCATGCTTTTTCAACAGCGATTCCGCAAAAAGTAAGCTGGCATCGATGCCTGAGGATTCACCCGGATGTATGCCATTTAGAATAAATAAAACAGCATCTTCATTTTTTCTTGCTGATTCAGGGGTGAAACTACCATTTTTTGATATTACAAACAAATGCATTGGCTTTCCAGTATTAGTACTGCCAATGGTTGTTAATGAAGCCATTCTGCTTGAGCTTGCCAATCTGTCGTATTCATTAATAAGGGATTCCCATGTATGGGTTAGATTTTTTTTATACAGGTGGGTTACCTGGGAATACACTGGAGGGAAATTGCAAAAAGATATTACAAGCAGTAACCTGCCAAGATACCAGACTGAGTTAAATGGTTTTCCATTCATTTTTTATGCTGTTTTGCGTCATCTGATGAACCCTGTATAACTGTATGCCCAATTGATGGGTCTCACCACCTGCAGCTTGGAGTTTCAGGATAAGTTTGCTAATATCAGGCATTTTTTCAAATGTTGCAAAAGAATGAATAATTTTGAAAGCATTATTATTTTTTTCAACCAATTCCAGCCACTTTTTAGTTTCCTGGTAACGGGAATTTTGTTTTCTTATTAATCTGGGATACCTTTTGTAAATCTTCTTAAAATTCGAAAAGCGGCTGTTTAAATTCTGGAAGATGGCAGGTATCACTTCATTATCAGCTATCTGACGTCTGAAGTATATTTCCAGGTACCTGAAGGTACCCATTGCCCCAAAAGCATCAAGATCATCAGCCACCGATACCAGCGCATTGAATGATCCCCGTATGTTGAAATCTACTTTTTCTTTGAGGTAGGCTTTATCATCATGCTTCTCAATGGCTTCCAGCGCCAGGTTATATTTTTCAGGCTTAGGTATCTGGTTTTTCTCAAAAAAGTCGTTGCATAGCTGCCGGCTTACTTTTCCATGAGTAACATCGTGCGTTTTTGACAGCCCAGTATCGTGAAAAAAAACTGCAATTATCAATGCCTGCGCATAATCTTTATTTAGCCAGTGGCTTGGCTCATGTATATGCGTGAGTATTTCTATGGCATGATGCCATACACGCAAATGGTGCCATTGATCATGAGAGGGGAGGGGAGCCTTCTTAAATATCTCACTGCAATGGGTAAACAGTACCTGAAGCCATTCTTCTTCCACAGGTTTAAGGATTTCCTCAAGAGAAATCTGGTTACTCATCATCAGGCATAGCTAAGTTTTAACATATTTGTATTTCCCCGGGCATGGATAGGGGTTGAAGATACATGTACGGTAACATCTCCCGGCTTAAGCAGGCCTACCCGCTTAAGAAAGCGAATAGATACATCAATGGCCTCATCGATATTTTTTTGGTCATCAATGTAAAAAGTTTTTACCCCCCAAATTAAGGGCAATCTGTTTAATAGCTTTTTGTTACGGGTAAACACAATTATCTCGGTGTTTGGTCTGTAACTGGCAATACGTAAAGCAGTATAGCCTGAAAAAGTAAATATAATAATGGCCTTGGCGCCTGTCTGGTTAGCCATAAAATTGGCATTGGCACAGATAGAATCAGGCAAGAAGTGTCCGGTAAGGTTACGCTTAATATCTTCTCGGTTAAAGAAGGACCCATTAGGTTCAGTATAGTCGATAATGCGTTGCATGCTGTTAATTACAGTAACGGGGTGCTTGCCTACCGCGGTTTCTCCACTAAGCATGACAGCGTCAGCCCCATCGAGCACGGAATTGGCTACATCATTTGCTTCCGCCCGGGTTGGCCGGAAATTATTAATCATACTCTCCATCATCTGTGTGGCGATAATAACAGGTATGGCCTTTTTCAAGCATTTTTTCACCAGATCCTTTTGGATAACGGGAACCTGATCGTACGGAACTTCTACCCCCAGATCGCCACGTGCAACCATAATCCCATCCACCAGGTCTAAAATTTCGTCAATATGACTTAAGGCCTGGGGTTTTTCAATTTTTGCAATTATACCAGCACTTTTTCTTTGCTTCTTTATCAGTTGATCAAGTTCAATGATATCAGAAGGAGACCGTACAAAGGATAAAGCCAACCAATCAACCTCATTTTCAAGTGCAAATTTGGCATCTTCAATATCTTTTTCAGTCATGCTCGGCAGGGTGATGGTTGTATCCGGCAAATTTACACCTTTGTTTGAGGATAGTGGACCTCCATAAATTACACTGGCCATTACACTGTCTGATTTATTTGTAGAAATTACCTCCAGTTTCAATTTACCATCGTCCATCAGAATGATGTCTCCTTTGCTTACGTCCTGCGGAAAACTTTCATAGGCCAGGTAAATTTTTTCTTTGGTTCCGGTTACGGGCTTATTTACAATTTCCAGCTCATCCCCTTTTTCCAGGGTAATGTTGTTGTTTTCAATATCGCCAACACGTATTTTTGGGCCTTGTAAATCAGCAAGAATGGCCACATTTGTACGCAACTCCTCCCGGATTTCTCTGATGATGTTTATTACGTGAAGATGATCCTGCCGGCTGCCGTGTGAAAAATTCAGCCGACAAACATCTACACCGGCAATAATCATGGATTTTAATACATCTTTGGAGTTGCAGGAAGGACCTATAGTAGCTACAATTTTTGTGCGTGAGGTATCATGAACACGTTCTGGTATCATATGGGGGTCAGATTTAATAAATACAAATATAGCCATACCCTTTTAACAACAGTGGTTTATGGCTGTAGACTGTTTAATTTAATGACAAATAAGGGGAAGAATAGTTTTTAACCTGCAAAAGAATATTTATTGGTAAGTAAATTGTTTATTAAGAATGTGATTAATGTACTTGTTTTTGAACCACTTTAAATTTAGAATGTATTATATAGGAATAAACATTTTGCTTCACCCCAAAAAAATCAAACCTAATAAAATTTTTTATGCAAAACCTTGATTATGGCGTTATAGGAAATTGCAAAAGCGCTGCCTTAATTTCAAAGTATGGAAATATAGAGTGGCTTTGTTTACCTGATTTTAACTCTTCCTCAGTTTTTGGATCATTGCTTGACAAAGAAAAAGGTGGCTGTTTTCATTTTATTGTTTCAGAAAAAGCGAAAGTTTCCCAAAAATATATTGAACAAACAAACATTCTGGTTACAAATTTTAAAACAACAGATTTTGAATTTGAAGTCGTGGACTTCATGCCCCGTTACCGCACGGATGAAGGATTTTATTATGCCCCGCCAGATCTGATAAGATATATCATACCCATAAAGGGAAAGCCAAGGTTTAAGGTAGTATACAATCCACAACTGAACTATGCACTGAATAAAACTGTGGTAAGCATGCATGAAGGTTATATCAAGCATCATACCGCATCAGGCAAGTATGAATCTGTGTATCTATATACTGATTTAGATCAACAGGCGGTGATTGACAGCTCCGAAATTGAGATTGAGCGGAGCGCGTTTTTTTTACTTAGCTACAATCAAAAGATCAGAGAGCAAAATTTTGAACGTATTTACCTGAAATTTGAGCGCACCAAAGTATATTGGCTTAATTGGGCTGACAGAACCATTCAACTGAAAGAATATGATGAGGAAGTTACCAGAAGTGCCTTGGTGTTAAAAATGCTTTCTTTTCAACCCACCGGAGCTATATTGGCTGCGGTTACCACCTCATTGCCTGAAAGCATAGGAGAAGAACGAAACTGGGATTATCGGTTTTGTTGGATTCGTGATGCTGCTATGATGATACGTATGTTTTATGCCATTGGACACCCTGAAGAAGCGCTACGGTTTTTGAATTTTATTATAGATATTATCCCTGCCAAGGACGAAAAAATTCAGATAATGTATGGGATCAGGGGGGAGAAAATGCTTACGGAAAAAATTCTCGATCATCTTGATGGATACAAGGGCTCCAAACCCGTAAGGATTGGGAACGCAGCGTATAAACAAAAGCAACATGATATTTATGGAGTTTTAATGGATGTAATTTATCAAAACTTTATGGTATTTAAAGTTACAAATGAAAACTCGGAAGAATTATGGACCATTGCGCGTAGTATTGTTCGTTCCGTGCAACGTAACTGGAAAAATCCAGACAGGGGCATTTGGGAAATACGCACTGATGGCAGACATTTTACTTTTTCAAAAGTTTTGTGCTGGGTTGCTGCTGACCGGGGAATGAAAATTGCTGAAATACTGGGAAAAAAGAATCACTACGAGGAATACCGTGAATTACGTGCGCAAATAGCAGATGATATTTATGAAAAAGCATGGAATGATAAATTGCAGGCTTACACGCAGTATTATGGCAGCGAAGACATGGATGCCTCGCTCTTACTTATGGAAACATATGGTTTTATTGATGCACATGATAAACGCTTCAGGTTAACTGTAAATGCTATTAAACGCGAGCTTTTAAACAATGGCCTGATGTATCGTTATAAGAATAAAGATGATTTTGGTGAACCCTCCTCTTCTTTTACCATCTGTAATTTTTGGTTGGTTACCAGCCTGGTTCGTTTGGGAGAAAAAGAAGAGGCGAAAGCGTTTTTTGATAAATTACTTTCTTACAGCAATCATGTGGGTTTGTTCAGTGAAGATCTGGATTTTAACAGCCGTGAATTACTGGGGAATTTTCCGCAGGGATATTCACATTTAGCATTAATAGAATCTGCCATTGCGCTGTCAGAGAAAAAGACCTCTGATTTTAAGCTGAAACAATTTATTGAAAGCGGTGATGAGCCAGATAAAGATGCCTGATTTTTTACTCATCTCTTCATGAATTGAAAGTATATCGTGCGGAAAAAGCGGCGCCATCGCCCCACCAGTGTGAGTAACCAAAAATATTAAAGCCGGGTTTCCAATCCAGCGATAAACTAAATGGTGCTTCTTCAAAGGTATATTCAAGGCCTATGACAAAATCAAGCCCAATAATGGGGATTCCACCATCAAAGTCGGGCTTATATTTATCCGGATAGGCATCCACATTCCAAAAGCCAATATGGGCTCCACCACCTATAAACCAGTCGAATGTAGGCGCTTCATCAATACCCAGTGAATTTTGATATTCATAAAGCCCGGTTATAAGGAAGCCATCCCATCGGGTAGAGAGCAATCCCTCCAGGGCATTTTCACTATTTAAAAAGTGTTTTACCGTAACTCCATTGAAACTGCCAAGTCTGAGGCCAAGCCCGGTGTTGTAATTTTGGGCCATAGAATCTGAAAAAGTAAGGACAAAACCTATGGCTAAAAGCAGAAATGGTTTACTTATTCTTTTTAGAAAAATCATGTGATTCATTTGAATATTTTATTTTCAATTGTCAAATAGAATATCCATGAGGAATAATCATGCCTGTTTGTGTTAATTTTGATTATCATCATAGATGTTTCATATTGTTAATTTTTATAATATGAATGCCGGGTGTTATAACACTTAACAGAAATACCAATGCAACTCAACAAAAATTGATAAAGTGCTTTATGCTGAAATAGGAAAATCAGCATCAATCAATTGACCTTCAGCATGCAAAAGACCTGTGGTTGAAACATAAGCCGAAGCATAATGGTTCAAAAAGGTGTTTTCGATAATATTTTTATTTTTTCTTATCAGGTTCTTCTTTGCTATCGCTGGCAGAATTATTTTCTTGGCTTACTGATTTCTCTGCAGCCGATTCGTCTTTTTTCTCCTCTTCTTCTTTATCAGGGATTAACAAATCATGCATCTTTAATTCATTGTACCATTTAAAAACTTTTTTCATATCAGATACATATACCCGAGAAGTGTCATAATCAGGTATGATTTCTTTAAAATAGGCCTTTAAATCATCAGCCGTAGCAGTTTTTGGGTTTAATGTCTCTTCACCATTCTCTTTTTCAAAAATGCGGTTATAGACCTCACTTAGCTGCACCTCTGAGGTCTCTGTAAAGATGGCAATATCTTCAAGGGCACTGATTTTTGAAGCAGCGCTTGCATGCGTACGTTTTCCGGTTTCAAGGCTTTCTACAATTATTCCGTTATGGCCCTGGCTAACAAATTTAAACAGTCCGCTATGGCCAGAAATAGCCATTAAATCCTTCAATTCCATTTTTTAAGTTTTAACTTGTTTTTATTTAGGTCTAAAAATAAGCCAAAAATATTTTATACTCCATAAAACCTGATTTTTTGGCTCTATGCTTTATAACTATTTAGGGCGTTATTTGAGATAATTTACATTAGTTTAATCTTTGGGCAGAAGCTGTTATTTCTGCCAACTATGTAATATTTCTTTCCTTTTTAATGCTCTCATAGGCTTTGTTGAGTTTTTGAAACTTTTCCTCAGCCGCATTCTTGAAATCCTCACCCAGGTATGCTACTTTATCAGGGTGATATTTCATGGCCATTTTCCGGTATGCTTTCTTGATTTCATCGTCAGAGGCTGACTTATCAACTTCCAGTATTTTATATGCCGAGTCAGTTTCTTCTACAAACATGGCGCGTATTGACTGCTGATCGGATGCAGAAATGCCTATGAGGTTGGCAATTCTATCTATAATTTGAATTTCATTGGCATGGAGAGCACCATCGGCACGCGCAATGCCATAAATAAAATGGAGTAACTGCAGCCTTGAATGATAATCAAGGCGCATCTTTATCTGGCTTGCTACCTGCTCTAAAGGTATGTTTTGTTTCAGCAAACCTCCTAGCATTTTTACTGCATCAGAAGCCGCCGATTTGCCAAAATTTTGTATAAACCAGGCTTTTACATATTCCAATTCGGAGCGTAGTACTTTCCCATCAGCTTTCATTACGGCAGCCACCAGTACCATAAGACTGGCAACAAAATCCCCGGGGGTTGTTTTTCCGGGTTCAAGGGCTGTGCCGTCCATTTGCTCATCAAGTAATCCTCCGAATAAAAATCCGAGAATTCCACCTATTGGCCCCAATAAAGCCCATCCCAATCCTCCGGCGATCCATTTTGCAAATTTTCCCATATCTGTGTTACTTATTTTTCATTAAATTGTTCATGTAATCTGATTATTTGTGGCAAAAGCATGGTTTTGCCATCGTTTAGAACTACAAAGTCAGCGAGCGCAGCTTTTTTCTCAGCTGGCCATTGGTTTTTTATGCGCTGTCTAACATCTTCTTCTGTAACCTTATCGCGCTGCATAACCCTTTTTATCCGGATATCTTCCGGTGCATCCACACAAATAGTATAATCCAAATCTTTATGGGCATTGCTTTCAAAGAGAATAGCAGCCTCTTTTATCACATAAGGCTTTTTTTTGCTGTGTAAGTAGCAAAAGAAATTAAAGTTTTCGGCTACAGCCGGATGAATAATTTGATTAACTTTGTGTAGTAGCTCCTCATTATTAAATATTTTAGAGGCAATCACTTGTCGGTTAGGTTCGCCGGATGGCAAGTAGCTTTCTTTGCCCAGAAGTTTAATGATTTTTCTCTTCACCTCAAGGCTTTCGGTATATAGTGCTTTTGCCTCAGTATCGGCATAAAAAACCGGTACCAGAAGCCTTTCAAATACTCTGGCTGCAATACTTTTTCCACTCCCAATCCCGCCTGTAATTCCCACTTTAAGCATATTCTATTGTTTTTCAATCACATAATCCACATAAAGAGGATGCACCGTTACCGATCGAACAAATACGGGAGAACGGATTACCTCCACCCTAAGTTTATTGTTTAAGTTGTTTTGTAACTGATTGTAATCTACAACAATCTCAAAGGCGTTTTCATCTACCAGGTTAAATGAACTTAAACCTACGATGTAAGAAACATTCACTTTGGACGGAAAAGTTTTCAACCCCAGGCTATCTGGAACATTTATCGCATTCACTGGCACCAAAACTGAGGCCTGCGTAAACCTTTCCACAGGTATATTAACAACTACACGCTTATCTGAATACTCCAGGTTTTCAATGGCCTGTAAGGATAAATTACGTTGGGTGGAATGGGAAACCTTTTCAAGTTTAAGAGGCTTTGTATCTATATAACTAAGGGTGTCAAGAATAACATCGGGGCCGGTAACTGTAAGGCTGTCGGGAGTAGTGGATATTCTTCCCTGCACCATATACTGGCGGGCAAACTCTACCTCAATAATTGCATTTACTGGGATTCTTTTACTTACCAGCTCGGCAAAGTTAAAGTATAATGTGTCCGGGTTGATATCATTTATTGTAATTTCAGAACTTAATTGACGTGCAATTTTCTCGCGCGCAAATTGTGTCAGAATATAAAACCGATTTTGATTTTCGCCAGGTATTCTGTTAAGTGAGAAAGATTTAACATTAAAAATTATGGGTATTTTTCGGCTGCTTAATTTGTATTTTAATAGGGTATACCCATGCGCCTCAACATCGAGTGAAAGGCGCTGGGGTATATCACCAATTAAAATCTTATTTTCCGGAAAATTAACATAATGAACCGGGTAAGGTATTGACGTTGTGTACGTTTTATTAAGGGCATTAAGCAGCCAGAACGTTGAGGAAAGGAGCACAAAAAACAGGAAGGTAATTACTTTCTGGTTTGATTCCAGTTTTCTTCCCGTTATGGCTTTTCGCAATCGTTCAAGTAATTCATCTTCTGTTTTACTTTTATCCATACCCTTTTAAAAAACCTGTGATAAGTTATATACAGGGGTTTTATTTCTGCTGTTGCAGATCTGTGGAATCTTTCAGAATTGCCGATTTATCAACTTTCATTCTAACCTTATCTTCCACTTCAATGGTAATAATGTTTTCCTTAATTTCAGCAATCTTCCCATAAATTCCGCCAGTTGTTACAATTTTGTCGCCCTGACGCAGGGATTCGCGATAGGTTTTCAGGTCTTTTTGTCTTTTCATCTGTGGGCGTATCATAAAGAAGTAAAAGACCACAATAATCAGAAGCAAGGGTAAAAATGATACAATCGGGTTTTGACCTTCAGGGGCCGGGCCCATTAATAACACATAGAGTAATTGATTCATCATTGAAAAATTTAAATTAATGTAATTTATAATTATGTTGCATTTTTGATTTCCGCTGTGAGGGTAATTACAGAGGGCCTTTCATTAGCGTTGGTTTGTATGGTGATATTTTTCACCTGCTTGCCAGAGAGGCCGCTGCTGTCAAAGGTTATTTCCATTCGTTCTTTCTCACCTGGCTTTACTGGCGCTTTGCTCCATTCTGTAGCCGTGCAACCGCAGGTTGTTTTCACATCTTGTATTACAAGCAGACCTTTGCCCGTGTTGGTAAACGTAAGGTATACGCTTGCAATTTCACCGCTTTGCAGGGAGCCCAAATCAAAAAAATCTTTCTCAAAAGTTATGCCTGGCACGCCGGTAAACTCTTTATTTTCTGTTTTCTTCTCCACATGGGGGCTTTGGGGTGCACTCTGGCACTGAGCAACCAACATGATAAAAATAACCAAAAATATTGCTTTTAGCCGATTATGTAAAACAGATAAAGGCATTAGTATAAGATATTAACAATTAACGGAGGCAAAGTAACAACAAATTTAAGAGTAAGACAAGCATAATCACGCCTAGGTTTTTGTGTCGGAAGAGTTTATACCTCTCCTATTAAGCCCCGACCTTGTTTTTTCACAATATTTTTTTCTTTTAATTCCTGTACAGCTTTGTCCAAAATCCCATTTATAAATACACTGCTTTTGTTGGTGCTGTAAAACTTGGCAATTTCAATATACTCATTGAAGGTTACACGTGTAGGTATGGAAGGAAACTCGACTACTTCTGTAATGGCTTGCTGCATAATGATAATATCCATATCAGCAATTCTTTCTAATTCCCAGTTTTTTGCGTATTTTTTTATAAGTTCAATATATTCATCACCTTTAAGAATGCTTTTGCGCAACAGCCGCTTGGCAAAACTATCATCTTCGTCATTTTTAAACTGGGGCATTACTTTCTGGTAATCATCGCTTTTTTCTTTGAACTTACTCAGGGTGCGCAATATCATACTTATCACAAATTCAAGATCATCATTCCAGTAAATACTTTGCTCTTCTAAAATATTTTGAATATCTTCATTAGGTGCAATTGTTTGAGTAAATAAATCCTCGAGAAATTTTTTGTCGGCTTTGTAATTGATTTCTTCTGACTCCATATAATCAAGGTAGTATTGCTCCTTTTCCATCTCGCGATATAATTTTGATATGAGTTCGGGATAGTTTATCCAACTCAATTTTCGCTCAGATAAATGCTTGTTGATGAAGAAATTATTCTCGATTTGCTTTAAGCATTTATTCTCTACAAACCGCATATTTGGATCTAAGTCCTCCGGATTGGGTCTTTTTTTCTGCTTTGCAAGATCTATTCTTTTCTGCCCATACCGCTGTATTTCTAATGCCAGAAGAAACAGGTAGAAATAAAGATCATAGGATTTGTTTAAACTGAAAAACAATTCTTTTTCAGCTATATTTATGGAGCTTTTTTCTGATTTTAAATATGCATAAAGAACTTGTAATACTTTTACTCTAATCAACCTTCGGCTTATCATCGGGTATTGTTTATTTATAATAAGTTTTGCAAAAGTAGTGTAACTTTTGCTTTTTTGGCCGAAATATCCTTTATTTTATTCACATTTCAATATCCCGCAAGTAATGAGGCAAAGGCTATTCATTTTTTATCTGACTCACAGCCATATTTTCAAATTATTTATAATTTAACACGATTCAAGGTTCTCATAAGAAAAATAAATGAAATTTCTCTTAATAAATTTAGGTATTTTGAGGATTATAAAATTATTTTTTTATTTTTGAAGCGTACTAAACTGAGTTAAACAAACGGAATACAGACATGGATGAATCAACTCAACAAACCGGAGGTAATGAGCAACAAGCTCGTGAAGAGATATTCTCGAGGGCTTTAAGGGCAGGCAAGCGCACATATTTCTTTGATGTAAAAGCTACCCGGCGTAATGATTATTACCTGACTCTTACAGAAAGCAAGAAGAAGTTTAACAGGGATGGAAAGTTCTTTTATGAAAAACATAAAATCTTTCTATATAAGGAGGATTTTGATAAGTTTCAGGACGCACTCAAAGAGTCTATTGAATTTATCGAATCTTCATCCCCTGAATTAACTGAATTTCCGGAGGAGCGGGAAAATAACGCTCAGGAACAGTCAAATAGCTATACTGATGTAAATTTTGAAGATCTGGGAAGTTCTAACGAAGGAGGGGATAAAGAATAATCTTATTTACGCTATAGCTTCATTTAAATCTTTTTACCAATTTTATTTTTGGTATAAAGTAAATGAATTGTTTGATTCCGAAGTCAGCTAATCCACTTCTTTGATTGGAACTTTTATCCCTTTTCGCGATGGATTTGGAAACCACCCCAAACCTGTATGGGATAAAAACACTCTCAATAAAATTTGGTGTTTTACCTGGTTTTAAAGACATTCTACGGTTATCATAAATGTATCCAACCATCTGCTAAATACTCATATATCCTGTTGAATCATGCTACTTTGTATCAGCATGAAACCGGAATGGTAAATAATGAAATCATAAATTCAAGCCTTGCAATTCCATACCATCGCAATTATACAGGAATTATTCTATGGAAAGCGCAACTAAGTAGCCGGGGATATTTATACTACCCTTATATAGGGTTTGTACGAAATCCCCAATTTCTTTCCCGATTTTCGGGACAGGCTGTTATGCTTGTCAGAAAAATACTCATTTTCATAAGTAAACTGCGTTTTTTCTGACTTCGCAAGCTTCGAACCTGGAGTATTCTTATCAGACACATGAATTTTCCCGAAAGCACTAAACAGCATTGCATCAATAATTTACGAGCGTAGTGATGAAAAAATATACACATGCTTAAAATATTTACATGTGTTGAAAGTCGTTGATAAACAGAGTTGTATCTGTTTTGGCGTGCCTGAGTGTTGTAAATATCAACACTTGTTGTTGATAAAATATTCATCAGTCAATTTTGTAAAGTATTGATAAACAATTGAATATATTGATTATATCAGCTTTGGCATTATAGTTGAAAACGCGATATTAAATTATAATAAACCGCGAATAAAATTCATCAACTAAATTATCCAATCATGAAAAAGGCACATTTTTTAATCCCGTTTTTAGTTTTACTGTCGGTTGTTTTTTCAGTTGCTTCAGCTGATCAAAACACGGACGATGCAGAAAAGAAACCTCTGCAGGTTTCATGCGACACTGAACTACTTCCCTTTGTTCAACAATGGTTTGATCATTATAATAGTAGCGGCCAAACCTTGAACCTGAAAGCACTTGAAAAAAATTCAGGTACCGATGGATGCTTATACATTTTGTCAGAAAATCACCTGAAGTACGCACCAGGTAATGAATGGCAAGTGCTAATCGGTCGTCAGGTTGTTGTTCCTGTTATACATACAAACAATCCCTTTGCTGCATATTTATGCCAAAAGGGTATTTCAGCACAAAAACTTTCAGAAATACTTACAAATGGAAACATACTGACAGCATCCACCAGTAAGGGTGAAAAGGTCACATCTGCTGTAAATTTTTATGTGTCTGACACTGATGTAAAAGATATGCTTATTGATTATCTGAAATTGAATGAAGAGGAAGTAAATATTATTGTTGCAGAAAGAAATCAAAGCATGCCTGACCTTCTGACAAAGGACCCTAATGCCATAGGTTTTTGCAATATAATTCAGATTACGGAAAATGATGGTCTTTGTTCCGGAATTAGATTTCTCCCAATTGACAGGAATGACAACGGTTCTTTAGATTATATGGAAAATATTTACAGCAGTTTGTCAGATTTTAACCGTGGCGTATGGATAGGTAAATATCCTAAAGAACTGTCACAGGGAATATTTCTTACCTCTGCTGAAAAACCTGAAAACGACTCTTATGCATTTGCCGAATGGTTACTTACAAAAGGCCAAAACGAGATAAATAGAGCCGGATTTTCAGGGTTGTTTTACACTGAGCGTCATTCAAATCTTGCCCAACTGCAAACACCTGTGTTGATGGTGCAGGAAAATACAGCTGAAGGAAATTATCCTATAATCCTTATCGCTGTTATCGCACTACTTGCAATTGTTGGTGTCACAGCATTTTTAATCCGTAAGAAGGTTGTAAAAAATGAAGCTACACATAAAAATCATACTGCTCCCAGTGCTTTAAGCATTGAAATACTGGAAGCGCCGGCAGGTATTTATTATGATAAAACCCACACCTGGGCATTTATGGAAAAGAACGGAGAGGTTCGGGTAGGCATTGATGATTTTATGCAACATGTTACCGGAAAAATTACGGATATTACCATGAAGAAAACCGGTGAAACCGTTAAAAAAGGTCAACCTCTGGTTACCCTGAAACAGAATGGAAAGCAGGTTACCCTTTGTGCACCGGTATCCGGTACTATTAAAGTGAAAAACAATACCCTGATAAATGATCCGGAAAAAATAAATCAATCTCCTTATGCTGAAGGATGGCTTTATCTTATGGAGCCGACAAACTGGCTAAGAGACTCTGCATTATTGGATATGGCTGAAAAATATAAATTGTGGATTGTAGCCGAATATACCAGACTTAAGGATTTTCTGGGTCGTGCATTAAAACCTACAGAAATCACGGGCATTGCTGTTTTTCAGGACGGTGGTGAGATCCGTGATGGCATTATGGAAGAAATGCCCCCTCAGGTATGGGAAGAATTTCAGCAGAAATACATCAACAATTCTAAATAGCTACTCACTAAAAATTTTACAGTAATGGGTATTAACCGACGAAACTTTTTCAAAGTGTTGGGTGCCACTGGTATGACTTTATCTGTAGGAGGAAGACTTGCCGCAGCACCTGAAGAAAATCCGGAAACGGAATTCAAAGCCATGCTTTACGATGCCACGCGTTGTCTTGGGTGCAGAGGATGTGAATTTGATTGTGCCTTTGAGAATGATCTTCCGGAACCTGAAATGGTGGAAGATGAAACCATTATCAGAAGAACAGATTCTACACGGCGTTCTGTGATAAATATGCACGAAACTTCCATCGGGCCTGTATACGCCAAAGATCAGTGTATGCATTGCAACGACCCGGCCTGCGCCTCTGCCTGCCTCACTAATGCGATGAAGAAAACACCTGAAGGCCCTGTAACATGGGATGGGGAGAAATGCATGGGGTGCCGGTATTGCATGATATCCTGCCCTTTTGATGTGCCAAAATTTGAATACGAAAGCACCAACCCGAAAATTGTTAAATGTACAATGTGTTTTCACCTGGTTAAAGAGGGTGAAATGCCTACATGTGCATTCAACTGCCCCGGGATGGCCATTACTTTTGGCAGCCGCAGGGAAATTATTAAAGAAGCGCGCAAAAGAATCCATGAAAACCCTGATAAATATGTAGATCATATCTACGGTGAACATGAAGCTGGTGGTACCTGCTGGATGTATCTTTCACCTGTGCCATTTGAAGAACTTGGTTTTAATACGCGGGTAAAACAAAAATCCTACCCTGAACTCACCAAAGGCTTTATCTCCGCTATTGCGCCGGTAGATATTTTGTTGCCTGCATTTTTACTAGGAATTCATGAAGCTACAAAACCCAAAAAAAATAAGGAGGAAGAAAAATGAGTCAGGACATTGCATTTTCATTACCCGCCAGTAAGAAAAATAAAACCTGGCAGTTCATATTAAATGAATTGAAACCAAAAGGTAAAATATTCACCCCTTTTAATATCATCAGCTTTCCCGTAATCATGGTAGGGTTGTATATTATTTACCTTCGGTTTTCAGAAGGATTGGGCGCTGTGACCAACCTTACGCAGGATGTGCCCTGGGGGCTTTGGATAAGTTTTGATGTCGTTACCGGGGTAGCTTTTGCCGGAGGAGCCTATGTGCTTGTATTTATGGTATATATATTAAATATGAAGAAATATTACCCCATTGCCCGGGTAACAGTGCTCAATGGATTTTTGGCTTATTTCTTTTATTCCATTGCCCTGCTGCTTGATCTGGGGCGCCCATTACACATCATCAATGTAATTATCGGCAATGATTATGGCGTAAGTTCTGTATTGTTCCTTGTAGGATGGCACTTCCTTCTTTATATGCTTGCCTTGTTGCTGGAGTTTTCGCCTGCTATTGCGGAATGGCTTAACGCCAAAAAGCTAAGGAAATTCCTTGCAGGCATGACTCTGGCTGCCGTGATTTTTGGAATCACATTAAGTGTGTTGCATCAGGCAGGTATTGGAGCCCTCTATCTTATGGCGGTAGACAAAATACATCCGCTATGGTATAGTCCCTATATGCCGCTGATGTTTGTGGTGTCTAGTGTTTTTGCAGGTATGGCCCTGGTGATACTCGAAGGATCCATCAGCAAGCGGGTATTTGCTGATCAGTTTACCGGGGATATGCATCATTCGCATAACGATATCCTGCGGGGACTGGCTAAAATTTGTGCTGTTACAATGTTCGTATATTTTTTTATGATGGTAATTATTTTTGTGCACCAGCAAAATTTTGCTTATCTGGGTACACCCATGGGTACCCTGTATCTTGTGGAAATGCTTGGATTTGTATTGTTTCCTATGTTTCTGTTTTATTACAGCCATAAGGTAAACAGTATCCTGCTAATTAAGGTGGCTTCTGTTATTACCATACTTGGTATTTTGCTTAACCGTATGAATGTTACCATTATCGGATTCCGCTGGGAAGCCGCCGAACGTTATTTCCCATCCTGGCAGGAATTTATTGTTACCCTTACCATTATTTTTATTGAAATTTGGGTATTCCGCTGGATCGTTCGCCGGTTACCTGTCATTCGGAAATCACCAAACTGGGTGAAGGAATTACACTAAAATTAATCCTAAAAAATAATAAGTTATGAACGATTTTGTTTATCACGATATATTTGCCACAAAAGGCATTGAATATATTCTAACCATCGTATTTTTTCTAATCCTTATTCCATTCTGGCTTTTGCTAAGAAATAAGGAAAAGATTGCCAACTCAATAAAGAGAGGAATTGTTAGTCTCTCAGAAAAGGTTAAGCAAATTCCAATGGGTATATATTATGCGAATAACCATACCTGGTCTTATATGCAGAAATCCGGTGTGGCCTTGGTTGGTCTCGACGATTTTTTGCTTCATCTTACCGGCGGTATTGCCATTAACTTCTTTAAAAAGGAAGGAGAGAGTTTAAAACAGGGAGAACCAATGGCCGAAATAGAAAAAGATGGTAAAAAATTGATGATTTATGCCCCGATATCTGGTTTAATGGTTGAGGCAAATAATACCCTTCTTGCTGATTCTTCTGTCATAACTGAAGATCCTTATGAGCAGGGATGGATGTGTTGTATTGAACCCACCAACTGGAAAGCAGAAACAAACCAGCTTTATTTTGCGCGGGAAGCACAGGTCTGGATGCAGAAAGAGTTTGTTAAACTGAAAGATTTTCTGTCTGCAGCATCTCTTCCTGAGGCAAAACCAGGCATGATTGTGCTGCAGGACGGAGGAGAAATCATAAGTGAATCCCTTGCCCCAATGCCCGAAGAAACATGGAAAGGATTCCAAAAGGAGTTTCTTTCCCTGTAATAACTTTATCAAAAACACTTTTTTTTGAGTTCCTTTCCTGCTTAAAAAGGCAGGAAAGGTTTTTTTATTTAATGTTACCTGTTTAATAATTACTTAATGTCTGATGCAGGCAAATGGTTTTTTAAGTAAATTTGTAAAAGCGGACTTTTAAAATGAGGTAATCGATTTTTCTGGGAGGCATTTTTTGTCAGACAGTGCATGTAATAAAATAAATAGAATTAATGAATTTCTTTTCAAAAATACTTTATTGGAAGTGGTGGCCAGGAAATATTATACGGAAGCGTTCATCCATTTATGGGCAGGTAGTATATACCATTCTGTTGTTATCAATCTTTTTATTTGTGGCATTTGGTATCATATTTCGTTCCGTAAACGAAAAATATTTACAGCGCGTCATTAACCAAACCGGTAATAACATTGCCTTCCTGGTAGAAGGGGCACTTTATCATTCTATGCTCGAAAATGATAAAGCAACGTTGCAAAATACGCTCGATATTATCCGTGAAATGCCTGGAATAGATGATGTAAGCATGTATAACCAGCAAGATCGACTGGTTTATTCTTCTATTTCAATGGAGCAAAATGATAACAAAATCTTTAACCCTGACTGTAAAGCCTGCCATGATAAAGTATCGGTTTTTTTTCCAGAGAAATCAAAAGCTTATAAGATTATCGATAAAAACAGTAATTGCGGACAGACAATTAAATATGACGAAGTCCGGCATTTGATGATTCGTACCCCAATATTGAATGAACCTTCCTGCTACAATAATGCCTGCCATGTGCATCAGGAGGAGGAAATGGTTCTGGGATCTCTCATTGTAAACATGCCTCTCGAAAATCTTGATTCTGCACTTTATGAGACCACGACAGATTTTTTTATTCTGGCAACTCTTATGACAGTGCTGCTGATTAGTTTTCTTTTATATTTTACCCAACGCAACATCCGAAATCCTTTGGGCGCCATTATTAATGCAAGTCAAGCTGTGGCAAGTGGTGATATGACACAGCGTCTGCCTTTGAAGCGACATCAGTTAGATGATATGCGAATGGTTTCTGTTGCTTTTAACAACATGCTTAATGAAATACATAAGGTGAACCAGGAATTGCAAAACTGGTCACAGCAACTCGAATATAAGGTAGAAAAGAAAACGGACGAGCTTAATGAGGCTCAAAATGAACTGATTAAGGTAGAACGAATGGCTTCACTTGGGCGCTTATCTTCGTCGGTTGCCCACGAATTAAATAACCCCCTGGCCGGAGTTATTACCTACACAAAGCTTATTCACAAACAATTGAATAAACCACAGCTCGAACCCGAAAAAAAGCAACAGATGCTTAAATATCTCACCATAATAGAGAGTGAAACAAAACGTTGTGGGGAAATTGTAAAAGGGCTGCTGGATTTCTCACGCAAGGACCAGCAGGGATTTGAAGTAAAGCATTTGCATGATGTATTGTATGATACCTACAACCTGCTTAGCAACAAAATGAGAATGGCTGGTATTGAATTCTTTACTGATTTCAGGGCAGAGGAGGATTTAATCCATTGTACACCCAACCAGGTGAAGCAAGCTTGTGTGGCACTGTTAGTAAATGCTTCAGAGGCAGTTTCAGAAAATGGTGAGATAATTATTCGCACCTACAATCCTGACAAGGAGAATATTGCATTTGACATTACGGATAACGGTATGGGTATTTCTGCTGGTGACATTCAGCATATATTTGAGCCGTTTTTCTCGGCAAAAGATAAAACCAGTGGTATTGGTCTTGGACTGGCTATTGTTCATGGCATTGTCCAAAATCACCGTGGGAATATTTATGTAAAATCAGAGCAAGGCCAGGGGGCAACATTTACAATTGTATTTCCGCTAACTAAACCTTAAACGAATTAGCTATGGCAAACGAAATATCTATACTTATCGTAGATGATGAAGAATCGGTGCGTGACTCGCTGTATAACTGGTTTATTGAAGATGGTTACCAGGTGAAATGTGCAGAAGATGCAAAAAAGGCGCTGCATATGCTGGAAAAGGAAAAGTTCCATATCATTCTTGCCGATATCAAAATGCCGGGCATGGATGGGTTGGAAATGCATCGCAGAATTAAAGCCATGCATGAAGATGCAATTGTCATCATTATGACGGCATTTGCTGCCGTTGATACCGCCGTGCAGGCCCTCAAGGACGGCGCTTACGATTATGTTACCAAGCCTTTTGACCCTGACGACCTTTCCCACATGATCCGTAATGCCTCCAAACAGATACAAACAGCAGAAGAAAACAAGGTGCTAAAAGAAACGATAACCACGCTTGAGAATGTGGGTGACCTTGTTTTTGAAAGTGAAGCGATGACTGCAGTTCTCAAAGAAGTAGAAAAGGTGGCTCCTACCGACTCCACGGTTATAATTACCGGAGAAAGTGGAACAGGAAAGGAATTAATTGCACGCGCCATACACGCAAACTCTCCACGTCGCTATCTGCCGCTTGTGAGTGTCCATTGTGGTGCACTTACAGAAAGCTTGTTGGAGAGTGAACTTTTTGGACATGAAAAAGGCGCCTTTACGGGTGCCATGTATAACCGAAAGGGGAAATTTGAGATGGCTGATGGTGGCACCATTTTTCTTGATGAGATTGCCACCATATCCACCAAGATGCAAGTGGAGCTTTTAAGGGTGCTGGAAACCAAAAAATTCACAAGGGTAGGAGGGAACAAGGAAATATTATCTGATTTCCGGGTTGTATGTGCAACTAACAAAGACCTTTCTTCCATGGTGAAAGAAGGGAATTTCCGCGAAGATCTGTTTTACCGGCTCAACGTGTTTAATATTACCATTCCGCCACTGAGGGAAAGGACGGATGATGTTCCTGTACTGGTGGATCATTTTATTGATAAATACTGTTCTTCCATGGGACGCCCTAGAATGAAAATTGAAAATGCTGCCATAAAAAAGCTCGAGGAATTTGAATATCCAGGCAATGTAAGAGAGCTGGAAAATATTATTGAGCGTGCTATTGTGGTGGGTAACGGAAAGGAGATCAGACAAAAGGACCTGCCCGGAAACAAGGAATCGAATTTTAGCTCAGTAGAAAGTATCAGTGAGCTGGAGCAAAAACATATTCAGCAAATCCTGGATAAATATGAATGGAATATTTCCCGGTCTGCCAAAGCATTAGAGCTCGACAGGGTGACCCTGTATAATAAAATAAAGAAATACAAGCTAAAGAAACCAAAAAAATAATCTTCACCTTACACTGCACCCATAGCCCTACATTTTTATGACTACGGATAGCAAAAGTATTATCCTCATCAGCAATGGTATTATCACTCCCGGATACTTACAAGGTGTGCAGGAGGTGGTTTTTCAAAAATTCGGGCTGCCAGTAATCATAATGGAAAACCAGGGGGAGTTAGCGCCTTTTTTTGATCCCTACCGGAAGCAATACAATGCCAATGAGCTGCTAAAGGATACGGCCAGATTGGCCCCTGCAAATGCTTATAAAACGATTGGGTTGTACCGTGTTGATCTTTTTATCCCTATTTTGACCTATATTTTCGGCCAGGCCATTCTGAACGGCCCCACAGCAGTAGTTTCTCTACACCGGTTAAAAAATGAGTTTTACGGCCTCAAAAAGGATGAAACACTGGTGTTGGTAAGATTTAAAAAGGTGGTGTTGCATGAGCTGGGGCATTCTTTTGGTTTAAAACACTGTCATCAGTATGGATGTGTGATGAATTCCAGTACTTATGTGGAAGAGCTTGATCAAAAATCAAATGATTTTTGCCGTCAGTGTCTCCTGATACTAAGCAGTGCTTTAAAAGATTAGCGGTAGTTAGTGCTAACGCTAGATGCTCTCCAAATACCGTTTTCAATACTCCCTTAATCCTTTTTCAATATATTCCAGTTGCCAGATGCGGAAAAGCAGCGGGTCGGTTGGGACTTGCTTTGGATATCTAAGCAGAAGATTATCAATATCCTGCTCATTGATGCTTGACAGATTTTCCGCTTTGAAAACTGTTTCAGTTTTATAGAAGTATACCTTATCTCCAACAGGTAAGGTATTCCAGGTTGTGTCAGTTGGTGGCACATCAGTAAACCTGATGGTTTTGTAACTGATGGCATTATGCGTCCGCACCCTGAGGTAACCATTTTCCGAGAGGTCTCCGCCCGGTGTGGCAATTGTCTGTGCAAGAATGCGCCTGAAACCGGCTTTTTGAAACCTGTTTTTGTAATGGAAAGCACAGTAATTCACGCCCATACCTAACTCCACCTCCTGCGCAGCCTTTATTATTTCGAGTGCAGCCAGTTCACTCTCCAGCACAAGAGGTTTTTCAGCGTTGATATAAGTGTATTTACGTTTGGAAAGATGTTTGACATTGTGCTTTGTCAGTCGCAGCTGATGCAGGTTAAGGTTTGTAACACCCGCTTTTTCCATGGCAGGCAAAAGCTTAATCAGTCTTTCTTTCTCCTCGGGAACGGCGGGAATTTCTATGGTTATATTTGATATAATCCCTTTTGCCAGCTTTACTTTATCGAGGCTGAAGTTTGTGGCACCAATATCAAATCGTATTTCATCAAGTCCGGCATCAGCAAGTTTTTGTAATTTTTCTTTATTGGCAAGAATGCCATTCGTGTACATCCAAATGTAGATATCTGGATGGCAGGTTTTTCTTACCGCGTTAAGGTAATCCAGCGTGCGCTCAAAAAACAACAGCGGTTCACCCCCGCTGAAGCTAACTCCTTTGAAGTTGAAAAATCTCACATAATTTGCATATTCCAGCGGTGTATTAAAAGTAAGTCCCTGGCTTGAGGGCGCCTCATCCATTTGCTGCGGGGCAGGGCAGTAGAAGCATCCCGCATTGCACTTACCCGTTATAAACAGGCAGCTCCAGTTACCCGCACCGCAAGTGGTGCAGCCTTTTGATATTTGTTTGTAAAAGGGCTTGGTGCCTTTGAATAGCTCTCTACCTTCATTTTCAGCCAATAGCTTATCTCTCACTGCCTGGGCTTCTGATGAATTATAAGGGTGTAGCCACTGAATGCCGTCCCAGCCGGTAAAATCTGTTTTATTTTTATTTACTAATGTATTGAGCCATAAATACAATGCTTCCATATAGGTAGAGTAAAGCGAAACGTGAGTTAAAGAAAAAACTGTTGGAAAAATCAGGTAAAAGGAAATACTACAATTCAGAAAAGATATACAGGAACATGAGGTATTCCTCTTGCTTGAATATTAAAGCATTATTTTCCTGTGAAGCATGCATTGCTGTTTTATTGATAGGGGGTAAATATAGGCAATAAATTTTTATCAGAAAGCATTTATTTACTGATATATGCTTAAGGGAGAGGAAATACAGGTTATGATTTATTTATATTCTGTGTATATTCAACTACTATTTTGTGGGCTTTTTCATAATTCCTTTCAGAAATCATCACTTTAACAGCCCCGGCACCACCGCCAGAAACATTCCAGGGGGCAAGGGTGCCCATGTGCCCATCTTTTATGAAAGATTGAATATTTTCATTTTCAAGCAGGCCTTTTACCATTTCAGCCTCGAGATAAGTGGCGGAGAAAATTTCGATGATTTTATTTTTCTGTTTTGGAGCCATGGATAATTATTTAGTTTTTCAACATTCGTTTTCTGCCCATAGTAAGGTATAGAAACAGTCTATGTACAGATAGGAAAACCGCATCGATTATACACACAAGTTTATCATTGTTTCTGAATTCATTTCGCAGTAAATCAAAAAGGCTGAAAATGAACAAACCAACGGTTGTGTAAAATATCAACCAGAATATAAAGCCAAAAACAGGGGAAATTAGGCTCATGCTTTATTTTCTTAATTAAGTAAATATAAGAATTTTCTGGGATTTCTACAATGAAAAAATGACTTGTTATTTTATCTTAGAGCTTAATCCAAACTCAGCAGTTAAGCTTTGCACATAGCTAAAATCTAACATATCTTTATCCGTGCTTCTCGTTCTTGGAGAACTATATTCAGTTTTGATTTACTTATTCCTGTTCTAATGCCTTTATCTGAATATATTGAAAATCGCAATTATGAACTTGTATTCTGGTATTATCCCACAGATGAATTTGTAGCAGCATTACCTGAAAGAATACGTAAACATTTGAAACCAGAGCTAAACGCAATCCAAGATGTAGCCGCTGCAAAAACCGAAACCTCCTGCACCTATTTTGAAGTTTGTAAATCCACACTTCAGCTCAATGGTTTCAGGCTTTATCCTAATCCTGCCAGCCGTGAAGCTACCCTGGAATTCCAAACAAATGAGGCTTTGCGTGGCAGCATTTCCGTAGTGAGTATTTCAGGGGCGATGGTGCGCAATATAATTCCAGATGCCAATTTCAATATTGGCCACAATTTTTATCAACTCGACTTCACAGGAATTGCCCCCGGTATTTACCTGATAATGGTAAAATCAAACAAAGGTTTCAAAACCCAGCGGTTGATTGTATCAGGATAAAGCGTTATTTTTTGCGGCCTGAATAATTTTATAAGTTGTATACACCCGGGGCGGGGCTCAGCCCCGGGTTTTGCTGTTTAGGCCTTTCAGACCTATGAGGCGTGTTTGTGCAATGGACTTTTTACCGGTTAAAATAATCCTGCTGCTTATATATCACTCCTCTGATTTGGTTTGGTTGCATCAAATCAATTTTTGGTTATATCCATCAATATCTCAGGCATATCTTTTTAAACTGATATTTACCCATGTATAATCCCTGATTTGTTTTTGTTCTCATCGTTTATGGTTATCCTTTACCTTTTGAAGTTAACCGGCACCAGCCCCCTCCCCTTATGCTTAATTCACCAACCATAACTCCATTGCCAACTCCATGTATTTTCCTGTATTTTTTTTATTTAAAGGATTATCAGTTTCAAACATCTTTCTCCATGCACCCATCGAGTATATCCAACTGTTTTTATTGGTTTCTTTGAGCGCTGAGCCAATGGATGGGGTGTAGCGAACAGCAACTTTCTTTTTTTGTGTTGTCGTCTCAGTGTACTCAAAGGTATACCGGTTTTTATTAATAATCAACCATTCCACGGCAATGAAAATCCCTTCTTCAGGCAATGTAATCTGCAAAGCACTAAGGTCTACCTCCACTTTTTTCGTTCCTTTTTTAAGAATGACCCTAACCGGCTTATCATAAAGAAACGACCCCGGTGCGCCACTTTTATCCGGAAGAAAAAAAATGAGGTTAAGTTCGGCATCATCTTTCTCGCTATTGGTTAGTATTATCAACTTTCCAAGAAAAGGCGTTTGGTTGAATGCTGAATCATATGCAAAGTAGCGGGCTACCCTGTATGGATAGGAGCTTCCAACAAAATAATTGTTGATTTGAATTTTTTTCACTTTTTCTGAAATACGGACTGTTCTTTTCCTTGTAGGTTTCACTGTTACCTCTTCCATCAAGGTAATTTCAGGCTTTAGCAATACATTGTTTATTGGTTCTGCTATATAAACCTTCTTTGTTTCGTATCCAACTGCTGAAAAAACAAGGGGTTTTTTATTGCCTTTAATTATGAGTTCAAAAGCACCATGCTCATTTGAAGTAGTACCCAAATTCGTATTCTCCACCCAAATGTTTACAAATGGAACCGGCTCGCCTGAAATACTGTCTTTTATTGATCCCTTTATTTGCGCCAAAACATTGATATGAGCAAATATAAAGAGTGCCAGGTAGCAAAGATGTTTCATCATTATAACCTTATTATACCTAAATGTATGTAAATCTTTTTTAGATGAATATATTTTAAAAGGTAGCAAGAAAATCCACTTAGATAAATGCAGTATTAATTTATTTTTTTCTCTTTCATTTGATGTTCGACCTTTATGTTCGTGGTACTACCCTTATTTTAGTTAATTTTTTTTTTTACAAGACCTAAAATACTGTTTAAATATAGTTGAAAATGTGGTTGAAATATGGTTTAAATGTTGCTTTTTTTGATTGACGCAATATAGTTGCTCATTTTTACCGGTAGTTTTTTTGCCTTTTTCGAAATATTTTCAAATACTTCCTTCTTTAGGTATCCTAATTCAAAAGCTATCTCTGTTTTGGCAAATAATTACCATTAACGAGCTATAAGATACATTAATAAAATGTATTTTCTCCTGATAACCATTCCTGCTTGTTCCTTCTGCAATATTAGATGCAACTGAAACTGCTGCTTTATTTATATGCTGTACAAGAGCATACTTTTCATCTGTTTATAATTTGATTAAATAGGTCAGATAGCCTGTCCCGTTTTTTCTAACGGGAGAGCTCGCCAAAACTCAAGTTTTGTATTTTGTCCATGCCACGAATTATAATCATACGCGTGTGTGTCAAAAGCTTTGTCATGGCTCGGTTCATCTGAGGGAAAAGAACTGCTTAACTTATAAAAATCCTTTACCAATTCTTTTGAAAGCTGATAAATTTCCAGCTTCTGAACTCCAAAATACAACATATAAACTACATTAAGCTATATTTCAACCATATATAAACAAATTGCAAGTTACCATTAAATTCGTGGTATAACCATATTCGTTGAAAAAACAGAGATCAGAAATATACCATAATAGCAAACGTAGGCAAAAAAAGGATATTTGGAGGCCGGGAAAAAGAAAAGTGAGGTTGGACTTTTAGAAAAAAACAAAGCCTGCAAAAACTAAATTTTGCAGGCTTTTTAGCGACCCTGGAGGGAGTCGAACCCCCAACCTTCTGGTCCGTAGCCAGATGCTCTATCCATTAAGCTACAGAGTCGTTTTATGAGGTCGCAAAAATAGTAAATTTTGAGCAAAACCAAACCTTTATGCCTTCATTTTTATTGATTTTTTTCTTCTGCCTTAAAAAGTTGTCGGGGAAGCGTATCTCAAAAGTCGCATCAGATGATTTGTATTCTCTTATTTTTTTTATAATCTTTCTAAATTGACCTGTATAAACCTCTTTTTGTGAGTTTATTATGAATTAAATATACAAAAATGCTGTACATTGCCTTTTTTCCATTAATGCTTACCTTCTTATGGTGTATCGGTCATTTTTCCTCCTGCTGGTTTTTGTGTTCTCGCTCTATCTTATAAATGGTTGCCGCCATGAAACTACCAGTCTCGATTTTTTTGAACCGGTTTGTTTCGATACTGTAATACAGCCGGTTTTTACCCAAAGCTGTGCCACCTCCGGCTGCCACGATGCCGCCACTGCTGCCGCCGGGTATGTACTCGACAATTATAATAATATTGTTTCCAAAGGCATAGAACCCGGCAACGCATTAAACAGCGAAATCTACCTTTCTCTTGTTTCAGGCGATGACCTTATGCCTCCTGATGCCCCGCTCGACCAGGAAACCCGCACCAAAATCCGTGTGTGGATTGAGCAGGGTGCGAAGCAACAAATTTGTCGTACGGAAGGTGGATGGCCTGCCCCTAAAGACACATTGGGAAATATTCTTGACAATGACTCTGCTTGCTTCAATACTACAATTTTTCCGGTTCTCATTTCATCCTGCGGCATAAGTGGTTGCCATAGTGAGGCGGATGTAGGCAATACGTTAGCCCTTGAGAGCTATGAAGGGCTTATGGCCAATGATGAGTATATTATTCCTGGTGATTTGGAAAAAAGTAAAGTGTATAAGTCTATTACCGAAGATTCTCCGGAGGAGCGCATGCCCCAGGCGCCACATCCTGCATTAAGTCAGGAGCAGATAGATGGCTTTGCGAAATGGATCAGTGACGGTGCCCTTAACAGCATCTGCGAAAGCAATACCTGCGATACCACGATGATTACATTTACCAACCATGTTTGGCCCCTGGTAAAATCAGCTTGCACAGGTTGCCACAGTGGTGATAATCCGGAGGCCGGCCTATTACTGCTCAATTATTCTGATGTATCGGGTATTGCAGGAAACGGTATGCTGGCTGATGTTATCAGTCGCAGCGGAACAAGTGTGCCTATGCCCCCTGACCATGCACTGAATCCCTGTAATGTGAGACAGATTGAAATATGGATTGAAAACGGCGCTGCCGATAACTAACCGAAAAATTATTTTTTATGATTCCTATCGTACCCAAATATTTAAAAAGTTTTCTGAAACTAATAATTCCTGTTATCCTGATTCTGCTTTCCGGTTGTTATTATGATAATTATGAAGAGCTCTACCCTGAACTTTCCCAGGATTGTGATACTTCTAATGTAACTTTTGCCGGTGCTATTGCACCAGTTATTCAGGCTAATTGTGAACGCTGCCACAATGGTAGCGACCCCAATGGCGGCGTGTTGCTCACTACTTATGAGGATATCAAAGTGGTAGCAGATAACGGCCTTCTGGTTCAGGTAACTACTTCTTCCAACCCAGATGTGCAAATGCCCCCTGGAAATCCCTTACCTGCCTGCGATATACAGAAAATAACTGCGTGGGTTGAAGCCGGAGCGCCCAATAACTAACCTGGATTTTAATACCCAAATATTTCATCGATGATACAAAAAGCTTTTATCTTCATTACTTTATCTTTCTTTTTGAAGTTTGCCCATGCCCAGGACGACCTGATGGACATGTTGGAAGAGACGGAAGAACAAACCACGCAATATACCATCGCTACGTTTAAATCAACACGAGTAGCTACAGGACACTCCATTGAGCGGATGCCTCAGAGGCAGCTTGATTTTCGTGTAGCACACCGTTTTGGCAGGGTAAATAGTGGTGCCTATGAATTTTTTGGCCTTGATCAGTCAAACATACACCTTTCGCTGGAGTATGGTATCACCGACTGGCTTATGGTAGGCATTGGCCGCAGCAGCTTTCAGAAAGTAGTGGATGGATTTTACAAATTAAGCATTTTAAGGCAATCTACAGGTAAAAAAGTAATGCCCGTATCAGTTTCTTTATTTTCAGGCATTTATGCCAATGGTTTAAAGCAATCAGTACCTAATTATGATTACTATTTCAGTAACCGCCTTTCGTTTGTGCACCAGGTGCTGATCGGACATAAATTTAATGAACTGATATCCCTGCAACTATCACCAACCTATATTCACCGCAATTTTGTGGAAACTCCTTTCGATAGTAATGATATTTATGCGTTGGGAATTGGGGGTAGGGTAAAGCTGACAAGCCGCGTTACACTTAACGCCGAATATTACTACAGGCTAAACCCCCAATCGGAATTTGCCACAGTCCAGGCCAGTAACCCGCTATCTATTGGATTTGACATTGAAACCGGTGGTCACGTTTTTCAGTTGCATTTTACCAATTCCCGCTCTATGATAGAGCCCGGTTTCATTGGTGAAACTACCGGTGAGTGGTTGAAAGGTGACATCCACTTCGGGTTTAACATTTCGCGTGTATTTAACCTGTGATGAACATTTCTGTATATACGTTGTTCCTGTTTTTGTTAGATTAAACTAATTCACAGGCAATTATGAAATCACTCTTACTTCCCCTAACACTTCTTTTAAGCCTGAGCAGTATCGCTCAGGATAAATTTTTTACACGAACCGGGCATATCTGGTTCTTCTCATCTACCCCGGTAGAAGACATTGAAGCACATAGCCGTCAGGTATCCAGTATTTTAGATGTGACCACGGGTGAAATTGTATACTCTCTACAGATGCGTTCATTTGAGTTTGAAAAAGCGCTGATGGAAGAGCATTTCAATGAAAATTATGTAGAATCTGAAAAGTTTCCTAAGGCCACTTTTAAGGGTGAAATTAAAAATTTTGATGAGATAAATTTATCGGAAAATGGCACTTATCAAGTGGTAGTGGCCGGCGATCTCACCATTCACGGAGTGACCAATCCCGTTGAAACAGAAGGGACTTTGAAGGTTAACGGGGAAAAAATTCATGGTAAATCAACTTTTACCCTACTTGTTGCCGACTATGATATCGAAATTCCAAAGGTAGTTCAGGATAACATTGCCAAAGAGATTGAAATAAATGTTGATATCAATTACGAGCCTTATAACCAATAAAGCTACGCGTTAAAATAATATATAAACAGCTAGAAAATGAGTAAAAAAAGATGGGTTTTCATCGTTTTGGCAGTTGTGGTGGTTTCTTCTGTTATTGTAGGAATTACAATGTATAACAAACCCCATGAAGATATCTTAGCTGCTGAGCCAGATTATATAGTTACAGTAAACGAAATAGTTAAAGATTTTCAATCGCAACCCGATTCAGCACAAACAAAATATGGAAATGCCATCCTCTTGGTAAATGGTCCGTTACAGGAAATATCCAAAACCGGGAATTCCTTCACATTTTTTATCGGAGACGACCCTATGTCTGGAGTGCAGGCACTTATGGACAGCAGTTTTATGGCTGGTTTTGAGCAGGATAAAATTGCAGAAGGACAAAATGTGAAGATCAAAGGCAGGTTTACTGGCTTTGATGATCTATTTGGCACAGTGCAGATTAATCGGGCACTCGTGATTGAGGAATAAAAATAAGTTCTAATTATCCCCATTTAATAAGTTTATTTTTTTTATTTGGTATACTTTTGCATAAAAGGCTATATTTATTTAGTCCTGTTAAATACCATTTTAAATAAACTTAATTGTAATTTCATGAAAAATTTACTATCGATATTATTAGCGTTAACTGTTATTGGTTTCACATCCTGCGAGGAAAATGGCAACGGTGATGGCAATTCAGAGAATGATACCCTGCTCATTTCAATGGGTAGCGGCTATCAGAACAATATATACTATAATTTGAGTTCTGGCGATAGCGAGACAGTTATATCAAATAACTGGGACATTGCCTTTTTTACTGACATCATGAGTTCAACCATTGTAATCAACGATGGTTCCGGCGTAAAGCTATATACCTGGCCACTTGGAGATAATACTGCATGGGATCAAACCATTTCTTTAGATGACCTTAATTTGGATAATTATCTTTATAATTCTGATACAACCTGGGAATTGGGAGCTTTTGAGAGGAATGCACTTGGCCATCCTGATTATGGTTGGGGAACATACAGCATGAGTACGCATAATCTTACCGGTGATTCTATTTTTATCATTCAACTTGTAGATGAATCGTTCAAAAAGCTGATTATTCAAAAGAAAGCTTCTGCCGATAATGTTTATCATTTTAAATATGCCGATCTGGATGGTAGCAATGAGAAGGAGGTCATAATGGATTTAAATAATTTTGCTAATAAGAATTTTGGTTATTACTCTTTGGTTGATGGCACTGAGGTTAACCGGGAACCTGCTACTTCAGATTGGGATTTATTATTTACCACTTACGTGGCTGAAATTCCATCAGGAGGAGGAAATATCACACCTTATATTGTAACTGGTGTCCTTTCAAACACAGGAGTGAGCGTTGAAGAGATTCAAGGTAATCCGGCAAATGTTACCCTTGCGGATACTACAGGATTTGGTGAAGCAATAAACATCATCGGCCATGAGTGGAAAGATTTTAACATGACAACATTTCAATATGAATTGTCACCAGATGTTTCGTGGTTTGTAAAAGCCAAAACCGGTGGTATTTATCATATTCAGTTTACTGATTTTGAAGGTTCTGCCACTGGAAACATTAAAGTGTTGATAGAAAAAGTTCAATAAACATAAAATAGTCAGCAGGCGGTGTCTTATTCTGCCTGCTCTTCTCTACCAGGTGAAAATTTTTATTCGCAACAATAAGCTAATACTCCTTATCCTTTTTTCTTTTTTGATGCCTGTGCTGGCAGCCCAGATAGAAATAAAGGTAGTCGACTCAAAAACAGGAGCCCCTGTGCCGTTTGCAAATATTTGCTTTGAGGCCCTGGATAAATCATCCATTGATTATAAGGTAACAGGAGACTCTGGCAGGGTAGAATATAATATGCATAAAGCCGTACAGGTCGCAATTTCTTGCATTGGCTATGTATCTCAGATTGATACATTAAACCCTGGAAAAAACATTATCGTATACATGTCTCCGGCAGATTACAGTGTGGATGAAGTGGTAGTTACCGGACAGCTAAAACCTGTAAGGGCCGACAAATCCATTTACAATGTGAAGGTTTTGGGAAAGGGACTAATTGAAAATAAAGCTGCCACCAATATCGAAAATCTTCTGAATACGGAGTTGGGCATACGCGTAACTCAGGATGCCAGTCTTGGCAGTGGCATTAGTCTGCAGGGACTTTCAGGCGAGCATGTGAAAATTCTGGTCGATGGCGTGCCACTCATAGGCCGGCAGAATGGTATTCTTGATCTCGGGCAGCTCAGCATTTACAATGTAGACCATATTGAAATTGTGGAAGGCCCAATGTCGGTTATCTATGGTAGTAATGCACTGGCTGGAGCCATAAATATAATCACTAAAAAAGACACCCGAAGCAAGTTTTCAGCACATGCGGGCACATATTATGAAACAGTAGGCAGGTATAATGCCAATGCATCTTTTAATTTAAACCGCCACCGGCACACGCTTAATGTTTCAGGGGCAAGAGAATTCTTTCAAGGTTTTGATCCGCTAGAGAATAAACCATATTGGCAACGCAGTATGTTATGGAATCCTAAGTTGCAATATAAGGCTAATGCAGATTACCTGTACCGTTCTCCTAATCTGAAAATTGGCCTCAGCTCATCATATTTTCACGAGGAATTACGGAATTATGGCGACCTTCAATACCGTAGATATGAAGTGGCATTTGACGATTTTCATTTTACAAAAAGATGGGTTAACTCATTGGATGCCAGTATTTCTACAGGAACAAGATCGCGGCTTGATTTACTTACTGCTTTTTCTTCCTACGCCAAGGAGAAAAAAACATACGTAAAAAATCTCGCTGAGATGACCACAGTGCTGGCCGCGCCTTCCCTTCAGGATACCACCATCTTCAACAGTATTGGTTTTCGTGCCACGTATGTATTTGAGCTGAGTGAAAGGTTCATGTCTCAGGCAGGAACAGATTTGAATTATGAATATGGTGAAGGCAAAAGACTCGAGGGAAAGAAGGAAATTGGCGATTACGCAGGTTTTGTAAACCTTAATTATAATCCATGGGAACAACTTAAATTTCAGGGAGGATTGAGATTTATTTACAATACAAGTTATGAGGCACCAGTTGTTTATTCTATAAGCACCAGGGCGGAACCGTTTGATAAGTTTATTGTCCGTGCCTCTTACGGAAAAGGATTTAGATCCCCTTCACTAAAAGAATTATGGCTTGAATTTAATGACATTAATCATAATATCTATGGAAATCAGGATCTTAAAGCAGAATATTCTTCGAACCTGAATTTGAATCTTCAGTACTCGCTTGGTTTTGGAAACAGCAGCATCGAGTTTGAAAGCAATTTCTTTTATAACCGCATCCAGGAAAAAATTGATTTCGTTTTTGATAAAACTGACCCTACACGGGCACAATACATTAATATTCCGGGTGGCGATTACCAAACGGCAGGATTTCAACTTAAAACCACATATAAACTACACCCTCGTTTTACATTGAGTGCAGGATACGGAGAAACAGGTCTGTCAAAATTGTATGACCTTCAAAGCCTGGCATGGTCTCCCGATGCAACAGTGAATTTCAACTATAAAAATCTGAAATATAAATTTTCACTTGCAGGTTTTTACAAGTATACCGGCAGGGTATTTAATTACAGGGGATCCTTTTTTGAGGGTGAAGGGGTAACGGATATTGAAGAATATTATATTGACGAGTTTCATATGCTTGACTTTACCCTTTCCAGGCCCTTTTTTAGCAGTGCCCTTGATGTTGCCATTGGGGTAAAGAATTTACTGGATGTGGAGAACATATCATCAACCGGTTCCGGAGCGATTCATGGTGGCGGAGGAGGAAACTCCTCACCTGTAGCTTATGGTAGGACATACTTTATTCAGCTAACTTATAGCTTTATTAATTACTGATGGTTAAAAAAAATTGATTTAAATTGAATTATAGAATATTGCCCTTTGGTCTGTTATTTCTTGTATTGTCTTCCTGCTTTAAAGATGATGAGCAGGTGCCTGCATACAATTTTTACGGACAAACATATCAGGCAACATTATCCATTTATGATTATCAAATCTTTGTTGATCTTGAAAGTAACACTACAGCAGGAGTTAGTGAAGCAGAGGCCTGGCAACTGGCTTTTGAATCGGATCCTGATGGAAAACAAATAGTTGTAAATGGTTCAGATAACCTGGCTATTGCCACTACTGCATCTAAGCAGTTTGATTCTGTTTTTCCTGCAAAATCTCCAGACTATACATGGTTGTTTGACCGTGCGAGTGGAAACCCTGACTCAACAGCAGTAGGAGAGTGGTTTGATACTGAAACAGGAACCAGTGACAGTGTTGTTTACATTCTAGGACAAAACGATGGTACCTTTTATAATGGATTTGCCAAAATGCAGGTTTTTCCATTAAATAGGGATGCTTATATTATAAAAGTTGCAGACCTGGATTCAGCACATGGAACAATTGATACTGTTTACAAAAACAACCTGGTAAATTTTGTAGCCTATAATATCCAGCAGAGGGAAGTGGTAAGTGTAGAACCTTCAAAAGATGAATGGGATTTACTGCTCACCCAATATTCAGATATTTTATTTACAGATGAGGGAATGCCAACCCCATATTCGGTAAGGGGAGTGCTTTTAAATCCCTACCAGACAAAGGCACTTGCTTTAAAATTAGAAAACCCTACATACTTTGATAGTATTGATCGCGATTTTGCCCTTTCTCAAGATTTTTCTGATGTACTCAATATTATTGGTTACGATTGGAAATCAGTAGAGATAAATGAGAACCAGAATACGGCGCTTTATGGCATACGCCAGAACATGATATATTTAGTTAAGACAGCTCAAAATAATTATTTTAAACTCCGCTTTGTTGGATATAATAATGAAGCCGGAGAGCGTGGGTACCCTGCTTTTGAATTTGTATTACTGGAATAAGCAGGGGTGGCATTGATATTTGAAATTCAATTTTTCTGATTCAGGCACCAACAAATTTTATTACATTTACAGGCATGGAAAATAAAAATGATCTGAATTTACACAGAAGGGGATTTATACATGCAATTCTTATTTCCTTGCTGTTGATGTATGTTACAATTCTGCCTATTCTTATGGTTCCGGAAGGAGGAAGCCTTACAAAAATACTTTTTATAAGCCCGGCTATAGGGTTATTGCTTGTTGTTTTACTTCTCCTGAAGTTTAATATTATTCGGCTCGTTCTGGTAGTTTGCCTTACCATTCTTTCCTCTTTAATGGTATTTTTATCCGTATACAGTTCTGTTGTTAGAACAATATATGAGGAGAGATTTGCCATAAATTTTCTGTTATTATCGGGTACACTTGCCGCAGTTGGAAGTTTGTTATTACTCATTTATTCCAAGCCCTTACAGTATTATCTTTATATAAAACGAAACGACTATTGATTTTAGTTAAGTGAAAGAAAAATCCCCGTCCTTTCGGAGCGGGGATTTATCCATTAACCTAAATAAGCTTTTAAATGTTTACAGCGGGAAGTCTGCCGTAGCCGGCGGATTGCTTTTTCTTTAATCTGCCTGACCCGTTCGCGTGTAAGGTCAAAATGTTCGCCAATTTCTTCAAGTGTCATTTCCTGTGCGCCTATGCCAAAAAATAGTTTAACAATATCCCGTTCACGATCGGTAAGTGTGGTCAGTGCCCTGTCAATTTCTTTGCAAAGTGATTCTTTCACCAGTGTAAGGTCAGCAACGGGGCTGTCGTCATTTACCATTACATCAAGCAGGCTGTTGTCTTCCCCATCAACAAAAGGAGCGTCAACTGAAACATGGCGTCCGGATATTCGCAAAGTATCGGAAACTTTGTCTTTAGGTAATTCCATAACATCAGCGAGTTCTTCCGGTGAGGGTGTACGCTCGTTTTCCTGCTCAAATTTCGAGAATGCTTTGTTAATTTTATTAAGTGATCCCACCTGGTTTAAAGGCAATCTTACAATCCGTGATTGTTCGGCAAGGGCTTGCAAAATTGATTGCCTGATCCACCATACAGCATAACTGATAAATTTAAAACCACGGGTTTCATCAAACTTTTCTGCCGCCTTTATTAACCCAAGATTTCCTTCGTTTATCAGGTCAGGCAGACTTAATCCTTGATTTTGGTACTGTTTTGCAACTGAAACAACAAACCTGAGGTTTGCGCGGGTAAGCTTTTCCAAGGCTATTCTATCTCCTTTCTTTATTCTTTGGGCGAGTTCCACCTCTTCTTCTACGGATATAAGCCCTTCTTTGCCAATTTCCTGAAGGTATTTATCCAGAGAAGCACTTTCCCTGTTGGTGATAGACTTGGTAATCTTAAGTTGTCTCATTAGCTAATTTAAAAATTTGTGCGAATATATAATTAATTAAAGTTAAATTCAATCTAAATAATAAAGGCAATTAAATGCGTGTGACCATAAGGAGATACTTTGATTTGTTGATACTTTAAAATGAGTGAAAAGGTTTCAATAAACCATAAAAAAAGAGGCCTGTAACAAGATACAGGCCTCTGATAAATGTTGTATTTATTCTAATCTTTTACATTCCAAAAGCATAATATGCTACTCTTCCATCGGTGTATATGCCTTCAATATATACACCTCCATCAATTCCTTCCAGTACCGATTTTAACTCTGCAGGTGTAGATACTTTTTTCTCGTTAACCTTTGTTATGATAAATCCTTCACGTATTCCAGCTTCTCTGAACTTTCCGGGACCAACAGATGATACCTCCACACCATCAGAAATGTTCATGGCCTCTTTTTTCTGGGCAGAGAGTTCACTAAATCTTGCTCCCAAAAGCGAAGTAGTTTCATCAGGTTTTACAATTTTTGTTGTTCCCTGCAGGTTGCGTAATGTCACTTCATATGTTTTTTCTTTTCCATCTCTTCTTATTACAACCTCTACTTCATCGCCAGGGCGGTATCGGCTTACCTGTTCTTGTAATTCAGCTGTGCTGTTTACTTTGTTTTCTTCAACTGAGATGATAACATCACCTGCTTTGATACCGGCATCCTCTGCAGCGCCATCTTCTCTTACACCACTAATATATACACCACCCAGGGTTTCGAGATCTTCCTGGGTTTTGAGTTCAGAGGTTACGTCCTGTATGGTCACACCCAGAATGGCTCTTTGCACTTCACCAAATTCTTTAAGATCATTTACTACTTTTTTTACTATGGATACCGGTACGGCAAAAGAATTGCCTGCATACCCACCGGAAGGAGAAATAATTGCTGTGTTAATGCCTACCAGTAAGCCTTTGGTATCAACGAGCGCTCCACCGCTGTTTCCTTTATTCAGGGCAGCATCGGTTTGAATAAACGATTCAATCCTGAATTCTTCACGTAAGATGCCCAGGTTTCGTCCCTTCGCGCTAACAATTCCAGCCGTTACCGTGGAGGTAAGGTTAAAGGGGTTTCCCACTGCAAGTACCCATTCTCCAAGTTTCAGATCGTCTGAATTTCCCCACCGAACATAAGGTAAAGCCTCTTCATCAACTTTAAGCAGGGCTATATCTGTACTTGGGTCAGTGCCAATAATTTCAGCGTCAAACTCACGGTTATCATTTAAAGTTACAGAAACATTATTGGAGTTGGCCACCACATGGTTGTTAGTAACGATGTATCCGTCAGGAGAGATAATTACACCGGATCCAAATCCTACAACCGGTCGCGGTTCCTGCTGCTGATACTGATCCCCGTAAAAGAATTCATATAGCGGATTACGACTGCTTTGTTGCCGTTGAGATTCTGTTTTTACGTGCACAACAGCATGAACTGTATTTTCAGCAGCAAGGGTGAAATCAAAGTCTTCGGCATCAAAATTATCTGGTAAATTTGTAAACCATGCGGGGGTATCCTCCCTGGGTTGAATAGTTAATTCACGAGCAGATTCATTATGGTTATCAAATATCAATACGTAGCTGAACACTGCTACCAAACCGCCTATTAAAGCAGTTAAAATTGTTGTTAAAAATTTTTTTGTTTCCATATTCTATCTATTTAATATTACGTTATCTAAATACTTATTTTATTCTTTACATTCAACATATCTTTTGATCATTTGTTGGTTTTTTATTTACAAAAGTAAGGCCAAGGAACCTAAAAGGATCTAAATCAGGCAAACCTTTAACACTTTTTAACTTCGTGCTTGTATTGCCGATTAACTAATTTGCAAGCTTGTTTGCAGCATAGGTTTATTGTATCTTTGCATCTTATTATATTTTAATATGACAATGCGCTTTTTTAAATATCATGGTGCCGGTAATGATTTTATTCTTATCGACAACAGGGAAAACAATATAGCCCTTTCGGAAGCAAATATAAAACTCATGTGCGAGAGGAGATTTGGCATTGGTGCCGATGGTTTGATGCTCCTTGAGAAAGATGCCGAACTCGATTTCAGAATGATATATTATAACAGTGATGGAAAAGAAGGTTCCATGTGTGGCAACGGCGGTCGGTGTATAATGGCCTTTGCTATAAAACTGGGCTTAGTTACCACAAAAGCAAAATTTTCAGCTATAGACGGTGTACATGAAGCCTATTTGCTTAAGAACAGTATTATTCGTCTGAAGATGAATGATGTAGATAATATCCATTATGAAAATGGTCATTATTTTTTAAATACAGGTTCTCCACACCATATAAGGTTTGTTGATGAATCAGATAAAATTAACGTGGTGGAAGAGGGCAGAAGAATACGCAATCACTCAAGATACAGCCCTGATGGTACAAATGTGAATTTTGTGGAAATATCTTCAGGAAAACTATTTGTCCGTACTTATGAAAGGGGAGTGGAAGATGAAACACTTGCTTGCGGTACGGGTATTACTGCCGCTGCCATTTGTGCATCTATGGAAGCCAAAACTGACAAAAGTTCTTTTGATGTGAAAGCACCCGGAGGTCTCTTACAAGTTGATTTCAAAAGGCAATCAGATACAAACTTTACTGATGTATGGCTTACAGGTCCTGCGGAATTTGTTTTTTCCGGGGAGTATACCATAAAATAATGAAGATTAAATTTTATTTTCTCTCATTCTTTCCCTTCTCTTATTCTTACCTTGTATCCATCCATTTAGTAGATCAAGCCAGGATTATTTCTTTCTTTAAGAAAAGTTTATATGAAGTTATTATCAAATAAGAAACGAATCAGCACTGAGATAAGTGTTGTTAAGGAAATGATTTTGCTCTACTGCCAAAAAAATCACCCACAGGACGATTCGTTATGTCTTTCATGCCAAAATCTATCTGATTACGCTGTTCTCCGGCTTAAAAAGTGTAAATTTGGAAACGCCAAACCATTTTGCTCTAACTGCACCGTACATTGTTACAAGCCCCGGAAGCGGGAGGAAATTAAACAGGTTATGCGGTACAGCGGACCTCGAATGTTATTCCGAAAGCCATTACTGGTGCTCTTTCATTATCTCAGTTAAAAAAGTTCCATCAATAGGGAGTATTGTCAAATTTAAATACTTTAAATAAGTAAATAATGGAAGGGATGATGATCATTGTCCCTATTGCAAGTGCAATGAGTAAATTTGAAATTACTTCGTCAGGAGCTATGGCGTTGTATATGGTGAGATTATTTCCTCCTTCAATTTTTACGAGAACAGGGAACTGAACTGCAAACCAACCGACCACTATTAATGTGGTTTGCGCGCCAGCAATTAAACGCAGCCAAAGATCGTTCGGTTTGTTTATCAACCGCCACAGAAAAGGGAGCATTACCGTTGCAATACCAATTGCGATAAGGCTAATAGGCGACCGGAAAAACTGATTTAAAAGGTGCAGCCCATCAATTTCAGCCATTATAAAAACAAATCCACCTGCGATAATTAGGGCAACAAGGGAGAATTTTGTTATCTTTTGCATCTTTGCCCTGGCTTTTTCTTCTGTTTCACCAATAAGGAAGACAGACGCCAGAAAGGTGAACAGTATGGTTACAAAAACGCCCATACTCATTGAAAACCAGTTAATCCAGGGATATATATAAATATCTACAAACCCTTTCGAAAGATCAGTGGTTATTTCGCCAAGAATTACAGAACCCAGTGTTACACCCAGAAAGAATGGTGTAAAAATGCTGAAAATTCTGAAAAACGAGGTGTAAAGTTGTTTGTATGAACCCTCATCTATATCATAATACCGAAAGGCAAAAGCCGAGCCTCGAAAAATGATGCCTACAAGGATCAGGAGCAGTGGGATATGCATATATGTTGAGATGGAGGTGTAAACTTCGGGGAATCCGACAAACAAGATTACAATTACCAGGATAAGCCATACATGATTTGCCTCCCAAACTGGTGCTATGGCCTTGGATACAGTATTTATGCCTTTGTTGCCGGTAAAATATTCAACAATACCCCCACCAAAATCGGCTCCTCCTAGCAATACATAAAACAATAGGGAGATGCCAAGAAATAATAATATCAGGTTTTCCATGAGTTCAAATTTTTAATATTTTCCGGATATTGCTTTTATTTGCCTGCTCAATAGCCAAATAACCATTACACTGAGCAATAAATAAATTGTTGTAATTAAATAAAAGGTATATTCTACCCCGGGCATGGGCGTAAGCGCATCTTTAGTGCGCATTATTTTATAAATGATCCAGGGCTGTCGGCCAACTTCAGTAACAAACCAGCCTGCCTCTACGGCAATAAAACCAAAAGGTGTAGCAATGCCCACAATCCAAAGCCACCATCTTTTTTCCAGCAAATGGGGCCATTTCCAACGGAAGAGGAGGAAACTGATGCCAATGATCATCATTATTACTCCGAGAAAGACCATAATTTGGAAAGAAATATGGGTTATAACAATGGGTGGCCACTCATCGCGGGGAATTTGATCGAGGCCGGTGACTTCTGATTTAAAATCGCCGTGTGCAAGAAAACTAAGCACACCTGGTATTTGAATGGCATAATTTACAGTACGATTCTCAACATCTGGTATGCCGCCAATGGTTAAAGCTGCTGATTTTTGTGTTTCAAAATGCGATTCCATGGCAGCAAATTTTGCAGGCTGTAATTTGGCTACCATTTTAGCCGCATGGTCGCCGCTTATGGGTTGAATAATAGCTGCAACTGCACCCACGGCCATGGCAATATGCAGGGCTTTCCGGTGAAACTCGTTTTGCTTGTCGCGGAGCAGCAGAAGGGCATGGATACCGGCTACCGCAAAGGCGGTACTTACAAATGCGGCTATTGTCATATGATGAGCCTGAGCAAACCAGGCATCATTGAACATGGCTGCAACGGGGTCAATATTATATGCTTTTCCATCAATCCAGTCAAAACCTGCAGGGCTGTTCATCCAGGCATTGGCAGCAACCACAAATATTCCTGAGAGAACCCCGGAAATTCCCACCACTAAACCGGTGGTTAAATGAACCCATTTGTTCAATTTTTTCCAGCCATATAGGAAAAGCCCCAGGGCAATGGCTTCAACAAAAAAGGCGGTACCTTCCCAGCTAAAAGGCATTCCAAAAATAGGACCAGCATGCCGCATGAACTCCGGCCACAGCAATCCCAGTTCAAAAGATAACACCGTACCCGAAACCGCTCCAACGGCAAAGAATATAGCAACACCTCTGGACCAGGCTTTTGCCAGATCAAGGTAAACGGCTTTTCCGGTTTTTATCCATTTATATTCAGCAATAAACATTAAAAAAGGCATGGCCATGCCAATACAGGCGAAAATTATGTGAAAACCCAGAGACACTGCCATCTGTGAACGGGCGGCTAAAAATGAATCCATATGAAATTGGTATCTAAAATGTAAAGTTTATACAAAATTATACCAAAAATATGGGGGATACCAAATTCTGGCATTTAAATGTTATTTAAATAACAAATCATTCATGTAGTTATTTAGTACCTGCTGATAAAGTCAGAAAGCTGTGAGATGCAACCTGACGAAATGAAGATGTATTTTCATATTTCGAAGTAAAGGTAAGGAAGCAGATTGCAGCTTTATGGCTAACA
>Ga0207419_1000322_pt1 | contig 40576 bp, 38 predicted proteins | sample ElkSloMetagenome_4_FD_184723 | JGI IMG/M metagenome (GOLD analysis project Ga0207419, IMG submission 184723) | Hot spring microbial communities from Elkhorn Slough, Monterey Bay, USA - MD2A (version 2) | ecosystem: Environmental > Aquatic > Marine > Intertidal zone > Estuary: Microbial mat ...
GGCGGGCTTTTTTATTTTGGCGTCCCCTAGGGGATTCGAACCCCTGTTGCCGCCGTGAAAGGGCGGAGTCCTAGGCCTCTAGACGAAGGGGACGTAACCGGTAAAGCGGTACTGCTTCGAGCCTAGGAAATCTTGTGTTGGTGGAGCCAGGCGGGATCGAACCGCCGACCTCTACAATGCCATTGTAGCGCTCTCCCAGCTGAGCTATGGCCCCACATCAAGCCGCGCATTGTAGCGAGCGCCTGTGAGGGTGTCAACGGCTTTTTCAGCCGCCCGGCTCGCCCCGAGAATGGGCGGCCGGAGCGCTGACCAGGCCGTGTCGGATGGCCAGTTTGAGAAGCTCCACTTCGCTGGACACGGCGGTCTTTTCATAGACCTTGTATTTGTGCGTAGCAACGGTCTTGGGGCTCAGGTTGATGGCCCGGGCAATATCGCGGGGACGCATGCCTTTGGCCATCATCATGGCGACCTCAAGTTCGCGCGAGGTCAGCTCTTCGAACGGATTCTGGGTGCCGCCGGAGACGACGGCCAGCGCCATCTGCTGCGCAATGGCCGGCGATAGATAGCGCCCGCCGCGGGCAACGGTGCGGATTGCTTCGAGGAGCTCCGGGCCCTTGCAGGTCTTGCCGAGGTAGGCGCTGGCGCCGGCCTCGAGCATGCGCGCCGGCAGCGGTGGCTCTGCATGGGCAGTCAGGACGACGATGCCGATCTCGGGCTGGGTCTTCAGAATGCGCTCGGTCGCTTCCAGGCCGGAGCAGCCAGGCATTTCTACATCCATCAGAATCACGTCAGGTGTCAGGCTCCGAGCCAGGCGAATGCCCTCCTCGCCATTGTCTCCCTGCCCGATGACCTCCATATCGGACGCCGACTCGACGATACCCACCAGCCCTTCGCGCACAACGGCGTGATCATCAACGATTACAATTCGAACCATGACTGCTCCCCGATCGATAACAAACGAACTGCTTAAAGCCGCTGCCCGCCACTTCCCTGATTCCCGACCAGCCGCCGGAAAGATGCCCGACTCTCAACAGATTCTGCCAGTAGCCCCGCAGGTCTGATTAATCATAGCGCCGAGCCTGATCATGACTCAAGCAAAAAGCGATCAACACGCCAGCCCGCTGTCTCCGGCAGCGAACGTCGATGAGCGGGCCTGGATTCGCGATGCGCATTCAGTGGTTTCGGATCTGATGCGCCACCGCCCTGTGGTCTATTGGGTCGATCTACTGGCCAGCGCCGCCCTGGCCTGGGGCGCGACCGTTGTCTATTTTCTGGCCGAGCCTGTTTCCGGCTGGCAGCTCATCGGGTTAGTGCTTGCCAGTATCGGCTTTTACCGGGCCGGCACTTTCATGCACGAAATCATCCACATGCCGAGCGGTGTCCTGATGAATTTCCGGCGGGCCTGGAACGTGCTGATCGGCGTCCCTCTGATGATGCCCTGGATCCTGTACAAAAATCACATCGGCCACCACAGCCGGGCCCATTTCGGGACGCCAGCAGACGGCGAGTATCTGCCGCTGGCTTCAGCTCCGCTGCGAGAGACTCTGCTCTATCTGGTGAAACTGCCGATTCTGCCGCTGATGGTCCTGGCGCGTTTTGCGATCGCCGCGCCTCTGTCCTGGGTGATTCCTCCGCTGCGCGAGTGGCTCCTGACCCGGGCCTCGGCCTACGCATCCAACCCCTACTACGCCAAGCGTTTTCCGAAGCGCGACGAGCGCCACCTGGTGATCGTCGAGGTGGCCTGCCTGACCTGGATCCTGTTCTGGATCGCGATGACCTGGTTTGGACCCGTCGAGGCGGTTCACTGGCTGATGGCCTGGGTGCTGCACGCGGCAACGCTGGGGATCAATTGGGTGCGCAACCTCGCGGCGCATCGCTACGACAATCACGGTGAGCCCCTCAGCCACCTCGCCCAGCTACAGGACGCGGTCAACATTACGGGCCAGACCTGGTTGACCGTCTGGCTATTTCCCGTTGGCCTTCGTTATCACGCCCTGCACCATCTCTTTCCGGGCCTGCCCTATCACAGCATGGGCGAGGCGCACCGTCGCCTGATGGCACGCTTCGGCGAGGATTCACCCTACGCGTCGGCCAACCACCCGAGCTTTTTCCAAGTCGTCGGAGCCCTCCTGCGCGGAGCCCGTCGGACGCGGCCGGATCAGTCCGCCATCGCCGCCTGGCGACGCGCCGGCCGACCGGAGACTTCGGGGTAGAATGCCGGGCTGTCCCTACCACGGCATCCACTGACTCTTGATCCCGGCCGCGCCGCGTGCTGCCCAGAGCTCATCGCCTGCCCCAGCTCGCCTGATCATCAATCCGCTCAGCTTCCGAACGAGCCGTGGCCAGCGTCACGACCAGCTTATGTCGCTCGCCCGATCGTTGGGCTTCGAGGTGGAGGCAACCCCCGATGAAAGAACGCTCGCCGATGCCATCGACCGGGTGGTGACCGCGGCCCCGAGGCGCGTGATCGTCTGCGGCGGTGACGGCACCGTTCAGGCGCTGATCACGGCCCTGGCCGCCGTCGACAAGGACCAGCGCCCGGAACTGCTGATCCTCGGTGGCGGTCGCACGAACTACACCGCCCAGGATCTCGGCACGCATCAGCATCCCGAACGTCTGATGAGGCTGGCCGCTGATCCACATTTCGAATGGGCCCAGTCGCGCCGCCACAGCCTGATCGTCCGCCAACACGGTCAGCCCGACCGGCACGGCTTCTTCATCGCCGCCGGCCTGATCGATGATGTCATCCGTGACTGCCATCGCTACCGCCAGCGTCATCACGACGCGCGTCCGCACTGGCTCTACACGGGCCATGCCTCCTCGGTCTGGCGGGTCAGTCAGCTCGGGCTGCTCCGGCTGCTGGGACGCCGCTCCTTCGCGCATCACCCCATGCAGATCGATGCCGCGGGGCTCGGTGCGCTCGCCGGCGACTTGAAGCTTGTCCTGCTCACTACCCTGGCCCATCGCCACCAGCTCGTGAATCCCTACGCCGAGCGTGGCCGGGGCGCCCTTCGCCTCACGGCTACTCGACAGGACGCCAGCGCCTTCTGGAGACGCCTACCCAGACTGCTCCGAGGTCGGTATCATTCCCGAATGAGCCCGGCTCAGGGTTATCTCAGCGGTCGCTGCGATCGCGCTCGGATCTCCGGGCTGGAACGAATCTGTCTGGACGGGCAGGAGCACGACTATCGAAAAGATCTTGAAGTCGACGTTCTGGCCGGTCCTGCCTTCAGATTTTTGCACCCATGAGCGCCATGCCCTTTTCAATCCTGCTCGACGACCAGCGGCGCGGTGCTCTGCCTGAAGGCCTCGAGCGCCTGTGCGATGCGATCGAGGAGCGCCACGGGTCGGCGGTGATCGGGATCGGCTTCTATGGCTCATGCCGACGCAAGCAAAACGCCAAGGACGGACTCGTTGACCTGCTCGTGCTCGTCGATAGCTATCGCAATGCCCTGGGCTCGCGCGCTGCCGCCCTGCTGAATCGCGTTCTGCCGCCGAACGTCTACTACCTGCAGACCGACCAGGGTGCCGTCACGCTGCGCTGCAAGTACGCCGTGATCCAGATTGACCAGCTCGAACGACGGGCCCGGGCTCGCCACGATCACTATTTCTGGGCGCGCTTCTGTCAGCCGCTGCGCCTCGTGCGCGGAGATCAGCGCCTGCACCAGCGCCTGGCCACCCTGCGCTCGTACTGCGCGCTGGGCTTCGCTCGCCGGATCGCGCCGCTCACGCGCGGCGCGCTGTCGCCCGCGCAATTCTGGACCCTGGCGCTGCGCACGACCTACCGCTGCGAACTGCGACCCGAGCCCGAGACCGCCACGCGCCAGCTGATCGAGCACGATGCCGACTACTGGAGCACCCTCAGCGCCGAGCTCGCCGACCACCCGGACAGTCGCCTGAGCCTGCGCGGTGGCGAGCTCGAGGGCCACGCCAGCGCCGGCCTGCGCTTCCTCACGACCGCATCCTGGCTCCTGCGCCGACTGACCGGCAAGGTGATGAATCTGGCCCGCCTGTTCAAGGCCGCGGGCACCTTCAGCAACGGCGTCGACTATCTGGTCTGGAAGGTGGAGCGCCACAGCGGCGTTCGCGTGGAGCCGACCGAGCGTATGCGTCGCCATCCACGCCTGGCGATCTGGGGTCTGGCCTGGCAAATGTGGCGACAGGGCGGGTTCCGGTAATGAGCGAGGCGATGCCTTCCAGCGATCGTGACCAAGGATCGGCCCGGATGCTGCTGGCCTTTGCGCGCGCCTATCCGGGACGAACTGCCCTCGCACTGATCGCTCTGATCATCGCTGGCGTCCTCGACGGCCTGGGCCTGTCGATGCTCCTCGGCATGCTGAATCTGGCAACGGGCACGGAAGAAGAGCCTTCAGCCCCGGAGCAGGCCGCTCTGGACATGGTGACCTGGCTTGGCCTGTCCCCGACCACCACCACGCTGCTGGCCATCGGTGTGGCCCTGATCGCGGTCAAGGCAGGGATCGTCCTGATCGCCAATCGCCAGGTCGGCTACACGGTCGCGCACGTGGCCACGGATCTGCGCCTGCGCCTGATCAAGGCCGTGACCCACAGCCGCTGGCGCTACTACCTGGCGCAGCCCGTCGGCCGCCTGTCCAACGCCGTCGCCACGGAGGCGCACCGCGCCTCGGAGGGCTTCTACCACGGAGCGGTCATGGCCACGCAGGCGATCAATGCCCTGATCTATGCCTCCCTCGCCCTACTGATCTCCCTGAAGGCCAGCCTGATCGCCCTGATCTTCGGTGGCGTGGTTCTGGGTCTGCTGCACTTTCTGGTTCGCAAGGCCGGCCGTGCCGGCCGCGACCAGACCGGCCTGATGAAATCCCTGCTCGCGGTCATGACCGACCAGCTCGGTGCGGTCAAGCCGCTCAAGGCCATGGCCCGCGAGGACCATATCGACACCCTGATGTCGGGCCAGACGCGCGATCTGAAGCGCGCGCTCAAGCATCAGGTGATCGCCAAGGCGGGACTAACGGCGCTTCAGGAACCCCTTCTGGCGATCCTGATCGGCATCGGATTCTTCTACTTTCTCGTGCAGATGCAGCTGCCGATGGCCACGGTGATGATGATGATCTTCCTGATCGCACGCTCCGTCAATCATCTGGCCAAGGCACAGCGATCCCTGCAGAACATGGCGATCAGCGAGTCGGCCTACTGGTCTCTGATTGAAACGACCGAAGACGCGGAAGCCCAGCGCGAACCCGAGCGCGGCCACCTCGAGCCCAGCCTCGATGCGGGCATCGAGTTTCAAGACGTGGTCTTTCGCTACGACGCTGTGCCGGTCATCGAGGGGCTCGATTGCACCATCCCCGCGGGTCAGCTGAGCGTCCTGAGCGGCCCCTCGGGCTCGGGCAAAACCACGGTGATCGACCTGGCCGCCGGCCTGCTTCACGCCGACGAGGGCAGGATCCTCATTGACGGACAGGCCATCGAAGAGGTCGATCACTACCGTTGGCGCCGCATGATCGGCTACGTACCGCAGTCGCCGCTGCTGATCAACGAGACCGTCTTTCTCAACCTGACCCTGGGCGATACGAGCATCAGCCGAGAGCAGGCCAACGAGGCCCTCGAGCTGGCCGATGCCCTGGACTTCGTTGAAAAGCTGCCGGAGGGCCTGGACACGCGCCTGGGCGAGCGCGGCGGCCGCCTGTCCGGCGGCCAGCAGCAGCGTTTGGCGATTGCTCGCGCCCTGATCCATCGACCGCGCCTGCTGATCCTGGATGAGGCGACATCGAGCCTCGATGACGTGGCCGAGGCCGCCATCGTCCAAACGGTGGAGCGCCTCAAGGGCCGGCTAACGCTCCTCGCCGTCAGCCACGACCGCGCCCTGGTCGATATCGCGGACCAAGTCATCCGCCTGTCGACACCGGAAGCCGGTGCGCCCGTTCCTGCGTCAACGGCCGAGCGATGAAGCTCAAGCAGCGAAGACGACGGATCGGCTTTCACCTGCTCAGCGCCCTGGCGGCTCGTCGGGCTGACGCGGGCATGGTCGCCGTTGCCCGTACCGGCGAGCGACTCGGCCGCTGGCATCACCGCCTCGCGCCAGCGACCCGGAACGAGCTGTGCCGGCAGCTCGGCCGCCTCTTCAATCTGCCGGCCGATGACCCGCGCCTCGCCGACTGGCTCGCCGAGTCCTACCGCCTCAATGATCGTGCCATCTTCGAGATTCTGGCGATGTACTCGGGACGCGCCGCCCGGGACGACGTCGCATCGCACTGCCACATCGATGGACTCGATGTCCTTGACCAGGCGCTCGATGAACGAGCCGGCGTGCTGCTCCTGGGCTGGCACATGGGCAACGGCGTCGCCATGGCCACGCGCCTGGGCCATCTGGGCTACCCCATCTCCGTGGTCTTTCGTGAGTCGGCCAAGATCCGGCCCGACTTCTATCCCAGCGGGCTGGCCCACATGGGACTTGATGCAATCGGTGCCAGCCCGCCGGCGGCCGGCTTTCGCCGCATGATCAGAGCGCTGAAGGACAACCGCATTCTTTTCATCCTGATGGATCAGGGCATCAGCCAGGGGGTGCCGACCCGCTTCCTCGGCAAGCGCGTGCCGATGCCGCCGGGCCCCGCCGAGCTGGCCCGTCGCACGGGTTGCGCCGTGATCACCGCCCGCCTCAGCGCCGTCGCGCCGGCCTGGGGCTTCGAACTTTGCAGGGAGCAGGGGCTGAGCAACGACGAGACCGTTGAGGCGAGCGTCGCAAGACTCAGCGCCATGATGGAGAATCAGATCCTGAAACGGCCACAGTGGTGGACCTGGCATCAGCGCCGCTGGCCCAAGTATCCTTTCGAGGAAGACTTTCTCAATCGCGACTGTCCGGAATCTCAGGCCGACGGGCACCGGCCACGTGGTCCCGACTCAGTTGAAAAGGAGCTCTGAAGCATGGCCCTGCTGATTCAACGTATCGCTCGCGGCCTCACGCCGGCCGCTTTCGGCACCGACCGACCGCCATCACGGCGCCGAACTCCCGACCGGATCGTGCTCGGCGTCAAGGCGGGAAAGCGGCCGTCCCATCTGCCGCCGGTGCGGATCTTTCTCGGCACGGAGCGCGGCCAGTTTCGCGCCGAACAGGCTTTCCTCTGGTCGATCGAAAAACATCGCGATCCCTCCAGGATCTACGAAATCCACCTCCTGCGCGACCTGAGCGGGTTCAAGCGCGGGTTCTGGCTGACCGGCTTTACCAACTATCGCTTCGCCATTCCGGAATTCGCAGGCTTCGAGGGCCGGGCCATCTACAACGACGCGGATCAGATCTACCTGACCGACCCGGCGCACCTCTTCGACGCCGAGATGGGGCGGGCGGGTTTCCTTTCGATCAATGATCGCGACACATCGGTGATGCTGATCGACTGCAAGCGCATGGCCGAGGTCTGGAATGCACACGATGTGCGTGGTCTGAACCGGAAAAAGCTCGAAGCGCGCGCGCGCCAGGCTGGCCTCTGGGGCGATCTGGACGATGGCTGGAACGCGCGCGATAGCGAGTATGCCCCGGCCGAGTCCAAGCTGGTTCACTTCACCACGCTGCACACGCAGCCCTGGCAGCCCTTCCCGGATCAGTTCGTCTACTTTCCGAACCCCACCGGCTCCCTGTGGCCCGAGCTCGAAGAAGAGGCGCTGAAGGCGAATTTCCTTCCCGTGTCTGCCCTGCGGCCCTCGCGGGACTGGCCGCGGGCCAAGCTGGCGCTGTCGGCCCGTGCCGAGGGCGAGGCCATCCAGGCCTTGTTATCGGCCAGTGGTCACGAGCGCCAGGCGTCTGCGATCCAGGCCTCGGGCTGGCTGAGCGAGATTCCCGACGCGGACCTGCCCTGGGTGCTCGACCGCTTGTTCGCCTCGACGCGCGATCTGGTGGTCGAGGTGCGTGAGCCCCTGACCCATCGCCGACGCTACCGCCGCAACGCCCGCTTCTGGCTACAGCAGTTCCAGCTCGCAAGCCGTCGCCATCCCGAGACCCGCTGGAGCCTGACCCATCGCGGGGCGCTCTACGGAAAGGTTCGCTTTCACGGCGGGCCCTGCAGCGGCGGCGATATCCTCGTCCTGCTCCACCGAAAACCCGGCCACAATCAGCAAGCGCGCGCTATCGCCGCTGAGCTGAGCCGGCAGACGAAGCGCGCCGTGCGGGAATTTCGCATCGACTCGGGCGAAGTCGCCTTCGTCCTCGGCCGCCTCTTCCAACGACGAGCCCGGGTTCCGGATCTGGACTCCGCGGCGGTGGTGGTCGCCGGCGGCTGGCTACCGACGCGGTTTGCGCGTCGCCTGCACCGGCGGCATCCCCGCCTGCGCCTGATCCTGAGCGGCCGCAAGGCCGGGCCACCGCCGGTCAACGGCGGCGTCGTCATCCAGTGTCGACACTTCCGCCTTCCAGCGGCTCCCCGCCGCCTGCTCAGCCTACTGCCCCTCAACCAGGGCCGCGCTGATCATGCAGGCGATGCGCCGGCCTGGACAGGCTGGCTCGAGGCGCCGAAGCGCGTCGCGGTCTTGATCGGCGGCGCGTCCAGATCCCACCGCTTCTCGGCGAGCGACGCGCGCAGGCTGGCAAGCGCGGCCTCCGCCTGGGCGGCCGAACGCCAGGCGCGCCTGCTGGTCGTCACGAGCCGCCGCTCCCTCGCTCAGATCAGCGCCCTGAAACAGAGCCTGAGCGACGACGATCTGCTCTACGAGTTTCAGCCAGGCGACGACCGCAATCCCTACCGCCTTGCGCTCGAGCACAGCGATGAGCTGCTGGTTACTGGTGAGAGCGAGTCCATGCTCGCCGATGCCGCCAGCCGGGGCCGGGGCTTTCTCGTCTGGCCCCTGGCCCGACGACGAGACGGGCCCTGGACGCGCCTGAGCCGCGCCGTGGCCAACAAGGCGGCCCGGCCGCGCTTCAATCGCCGCGGCAGCATCCGGCCCCAGCAGGGTCTGACCTACCTCTGCGCGCGCTGGGTCGAGCGGAATTGGGTCCTGCCGCCTCGCGACACCGAGGGCCTGCTCAAGGCGCTCTACGAGCAGGGACTGGCCGCGCCCTTCGATCGACCCGCGCCGGCCGCCTTTCGACCCAGCGGCGAATGTGAAGCCCTAGTCGGCCGGGCTCGTGGCATTCTGGTGATACGTTCCCGAACGGAAGCCGCGGATTCCGCGGCCCAACTGACTCTGATCTGATCGACAAGACACATGTCCAGCACAGCCGAAACACTGAAACCCAGCGATCCGACGGCCACCGAACTCTGGTCGCCTCCCCTCCTCGATGGCGACACCCTTGGCGCCATCCCGACGGAACGCTTCCGCAATGCGCATCCCTACCCCTGGCTCAATGCAGAGGGCGTTTTGAGTGCCGAGGCCTTCGACGTCCTGCGCCAGAACATGCCTCGGGTCGATCAGATGAAGGCGAGCTTCGGGCGCAAGCGCGCCCATGGGCAAACGCCTCATGATCGTTACTCGTTGGAGTATCACACCGGCCTGGACGTGCACCCGGCCTGGCATCAGCTGGTCGGAGAATTCAACGGCCCGGTCTATCAGGACTGGCTGGCGCGTCTGTTCGACACCCGCCGCTTCCATCTGACCTACCACTGGCATTTTGCGCCACGCGGCGCCTCGGTCTCGCCCCACTGCGACGCCAAGCGAAAGATCGGTTCGCACATTTTCTACTTCAATTCGCCAGACGAGTGGAGCGCGGACTGGGGCGGCGAGACGGTGATTCTCGATGACGGCGGGCGCTTTTCTCGCGCCAGCGCGCCGGATTTCGACGACTTCGACCAGGCCTGGCCGGCCGATGCCATGGGCAATCGTTCGCTCCTGTTCCAGCGGCAAGGAAATTCCTGGCACGGCGTGCGCGAGCTCTCCTGTCCGGAGGGCCGTTTGCGTAAAGTCTTCATCATCGTGGTCAATGCCGACACGCTCGGCGGGCGCCTGCGCCGGCTCTTTCATCGTCCGGACGGAGCCTGAAGCGAGCAAGCGAAGCGATACAGCCCTACCCATGACGAATCATAGAAACCGCAGGAGGCGGCTCATGAGGCGCCTAAACAGCAATCGAAGAACGGCGGACCTGGCCCTGAGAGGCCTCGTCCTGGGCATTGCCGGGCTGCTGGCGAGCGCCAGCCTCGCTCAGTCCGATGCGGTCATCTACCGCTGCGAGGAGGGTGGAGTGATCGAATTCTCGGATCGACCCTGCGCCGATGATGCGAGGCCATCGGAACCCTTGGATCTTAAGCAGGGCTCGGTCAGCGTCATCAGCCCGCCGGATGACCTTGAGGCCCTTCAGGAGACCAGCCAGGCCTGGATGCGCGACTACCGTGATCGGCAGCAGGCTGAACGCCTCGCCCTCGAACGCGCCCGCCTGGCCCGCGACGCACGCCCTGCCCCGCGCCCCGAGCCACTGGCAAGGCGTACCGCCATTGCCCCGCTGTTCTGGAACCTCAGGCCGCAACACGATCGATACCCATCCCAGCCCGATCTGGAATCAGCGCCCCCGATGAGCCGCCACCGACCCTACTCAGCCTTCAGCGGCCCATTTCCCGGCACGCGGCGAAGCGGCACAGATAGCAGGCAGATCCTCGAGAAGGATCAGTAGCCCTGGAGCACGTCTGCGCCGGGCGGCGCCTCGAAGCGGAATAGGTCCGGGTCCAGCTCGGGGTTGCGGACGAGATCGATCAGATCGATGCGCGTGATCTGGCCGAAATTATCGTTGAACTCCAGGGCGACGGGCAGACCGTCGGCGAAAAACAGGCGCGCCTGCTCGAACTCCGCCTCGTCCGCCATCGGGCGAAACACGATCTCATCGGGATCGCCCGTCGCGCTGATCGAGTAGAAGGTATCGAGAAGTTCCGGCTGGGTCAGAACGAGCAAGGGCGAGTCCGACGCCGAGGGCTGGTCTTGCTGTGTCACCTGCTCGAGGGACTCGTCGTAATGCCAGAGAAACTCTCCGTCGGCGACCAGGTCCTGCGGGAAGGGCTCGAGATAGCGCCAGCGAAAGCGATCCGGCGCAGAAAAATAGAGATCGCCGGAGGACGCTTCGCTGACGAAGCCGTCGGCGTCGATGGTGGTCTGAGCGAACTGTCCGGAAAGGGTCTCGAGGTCGGCGGCAAACCGATCCAACTCCGCGCGAGCCGAATCCTGCGCGGCCAGAGGCGCCGCAAGAAGCACGACAAGACCTACGACGAGAAGCCAGGGGATCATCGAGGGGAAAATTCTGCGCATGGTTGACCGGTTTCCTGTGGTGCCGGAGTCTGGGGCCGAGCTCCGGGTGCCGAAATGCTCGCTGAGTGCGTCAGAGTCAGTCGCGCGGCGGGGCCGGCGCAAGCACCTCGCGCTGGCCGTTGTGCTCGGGCGGCGAGACGACGCCCTGGGTCTCCATCTCCTCGATCAGGCGCGCGGCCCGGTTGTAGCCGATCCGAAGCTGGCGCTGAACCGAGGAAATCGAGGCCCGTCGGCTACTGAGCACATAGGCAACGGCCTTGTCGTAAAGTTCATCGTCCGAATCACCCCCGCCGGCCTCGGGCAGGCCGTTTTCGCCAATACTCATGCCGTCAGAGGTGGTCTGCGTATCGGCGAGCACGTCCTCGAGGTAGTCCGGCTCACCCTGCTGTTTCAGCCATTCAACGGCGGCGTGGACCTCATGGTCGTCGACGAAGGCGCCGTGGATACGTTCCGGCACGCCCTGCCCCGGCGGCAGGTAGAGCATGTCGCCATGGCCGAGGAGCTGCTCGGCGCCCTGCTGATCGAGGATCGTGCGCGAATCGATGCGCGAGGACACCTGAAAGGCCATCCGGGTCGGGATATTGGCCTTGATCAGACCGGTGATGACATCCACCGAGGGGCGCTGGGTCGCCAACACCAGGTGGATGCCCGAGGCGCGCGCCTTCTGCGCCAGGCGAGCGATCAGCTGCTCGACCTTCTTGCCGACGATCATCATCATGTCGGCAAATTCATCGACGACCACGACGATGAACGGCAATTTAGTCAGCGTCGGAACCTCGTCGCCCTCGAGCTGTGTCGCCGCGTCGACCAGCGGGTCGGCGATCGGCTGGCCCTTGTCGATCGCCTCGGCGACCTTGCGATTGAAGCCGGCCAGATTACGAACCCCGAGCGCGGCCATCAGACGATAGCGCCGCTCCATCTCCGCCACGCACCAGCGCAGCGCGTTGGCGGCTTCCTTCATGTCGGTCACCACTGGCGTGAGCAGATGCTGAATGCCCTCATAGACCGACAGCTCGAGCATTTTCGGGTCGACCATGATCAGCCGGACTTGATCGGGGGTGGCCTTGTAGAGCAGGCTCAGAATCATCGCGTTGATGGCGACGGATTTGCCCGAGCCCGTCGTGCCGGCGACCAGCAGGTGTGGCATCTTGGCGATGTCCGCCGTCAGGGGCTTGCCGGAAATGCTCTTGCCCAGGCCGAGCGTCAGGGGCGAACCGGCCTTGGCATAGGCGTTCGATGCCAGGATCTCTCGCAGGTAGACGATCTCCCGATTTTCGTTCGGGATCTCGAGGCCGATGACGCTCTTGCCGGGTATGACATCGACCACGCGCACGGAAATCACGCTCAAGCCCCGGGCCAGATCCTTGGCCAGGTTCGCAACCTGCGCGCCCTTGACACCCGGCGCGGGCTGAAGCTCGAAGCGGGTAATCACCGGTCCCGGATGGACCGCCACAACCTCGACCTCGACGCCGAAATCGGCCAGCTTGAGCTCCACCTGCCGGCTCATGGCCTTCAGCGCCTCTTCCGAGAACGCCGCCTTGTTGTTGCGCGGCTCGTCGAGCAGGTCGAGGGGCGGAATGCCCGTTTCGCCCATCTCCTTGAACAGCGGCTGCTGGCGCAGCTTGGTCTCGACGGGTTTGGAAATCTTCGGCTCGACCCGCGCCTCGATTCTCACCTCGGGCTTTTTCTTGCGCTTGATCGTATCGAGCTTGCGGACCTCTTCTCGCTCGGCGCGAGCTCGGCGCCCGGCGATCCAGTCACGCACCTTGCCAAAACGATCGACAAGCCAGAAGGCCAGCGCCAGCGCTCCTCGACCGGTGCGGTCGACGACCTGTATCCAGGACAAGCCCGTGAAGAGGGTGATACCCGCCAGCAAAATGGTCATGTTGATCAGCGCGGCGCCAGTAAAACCCATGGTCCTGACCATCGGGCCGGACAGAAGCGCGCCGAGCACGCCGCCGCCGTCGTCGAGGCTGCCGCGGACCTGCATATCGAGGAGGATGCAGCCGGTCAGGACGATCAGCACCAGGCCGCCGGTCCGAACGCCCCACTCAGCGAGGGTGGCCGGCTCAGTGCGCTCCTTGAGGATCCTGACACCGGCCAAGCCGATCAGGATCGGTGCCACGTAGGCCATGTAGCCGAACAGGACCAGGAACAGGTCCGAAAGCCAGGCTCCGAAAGATCCGCCCAGATTGGCGATCCGATCGCTGGCCGCCGCGCGCGACCAGCCCGGGTCGCCGGGATCGTGGGTGATCAGTGCCAGCAGAAGATAGAGGGCGAGAACCAGCGTGATGAGAAAGGCAGATTCGGCCAGGCGGCGCGCCAGGGCTCCGTTGGACTCTGCCACGGCGCTGTCAGCAACCCCTCCGCGGGTACTGCTGCGCGCGCCCTTCGCTTTCGTCTTGGCCTTGCTCATTTCAAGAGCATACTTGAATAATCCACGTTAATTGACTGATCCTGCGCGCGCTGGAAGCAGATCGTGCATGCCGCCTCAGGCCATCAGCGCGGGATGGATGATCTCGCCGTCGCGGACGTTGACGCCACGCGCCAGCGGCTCATAGGAAGACCAGCCCGCCCCGGCGATTCGCTGCACGTAGGGCAGGATTGCCGCCGACAGCGCCTGGCTGGCCGTGCGAGGAACCGCACCGGGCATGTTGGTCACGGCGAAGTGGGTCACTCCATCGACCTTGTAGGTCGGGTCGGCGTAGGTCGTCGCGTGCGTGGTCTCGAAGCAGCCGCCCTGATCGACGGAAATATCGACGACGACGGCGCCCTCCTGCATGGCGGCGATCATTTCACGGGTGACCACGTGCGGCGCCCGCGCGCCGGTCACCAGCACCGCGCCGATCACCATATCGGCCCGCGCCACGGTCTCGCTGACCGTATCTGCATAGGGGAAGAGCGCGGTCACGTTCGGGCCGATCGCCATCATTTCCGCGAGGCGATCCTGACGCTTGTCGAAGACGACCACATTCGCTCCCGCGGCCGCCGCCAAGCGCGCGGCATTGCCGCCTGCCGCACCCGCACCGAGAACGACCACCCGGCCGCGATCGGCGGCCGGCAATCCACCGAGGAGTATTCCACGGCCGCCCTGCGGCTGATGCAGGAGGTGGGTCGCGACCTGAACTCCGATCCGGCCGGCGATGTTGCTCATCGGCGCCAGCAGGGGCAGATGCCCGTGGTCATCCTCGACGGTCTCGAAGGCCACGCCGGTCAGGCCGATGTTGCAGAGGCGCTCGGTCAGCGTCGGTTCCGCCGCCAGATGGAGATAGCAGAACAAAAGATGGTCCTTGCGCAGGTGCTCGAGGTCGTGTTCGATTGGCTCCTTGACCTTGACGACCAGCTCGGATTCCCCATAAAGCGAGGCGGCGTCCGATTGGACCGTCACGCCGACGGCTTCGAAATCCGCATCGCTGAAACCGCTCGACACCCCGGCCTGGGTTTCAATGAAAACCTCGTGACCGGCCTGCACCAGATCGCCGCAAGCGGCAGGCACCAGCGCTACTCGTCCCTCCAGGGTCTTGGTTTCAAGGGGTATTCCTATGCGCATGACCTGCTCTCCTGATGGCGTCACTCAATCAAAGTTCAACGGCCTGGATGAACGCATCGGCACGTTGACTCGCTCCTGCCAAACTCGCCCCCAGCGCTCAGGCAGATCACGCTGCGACGCGAGCGCGTAGGGCCCGCCCCGAGTTCCGATTTTCCTTGGATTGTCGGCTCGCTGGCCTTACCTTATTTACCATTGCAACGACCCGACTCCTGGAGAAAATTATACTATGGCCGACCCCCGTCATTTCCGACTTCTCATCCTCGGTTCTGGCCCTGCAGGCTACACCGCAGCGGTCTATGCGGCCCGCGCCAACCTCGAGCCTGCCATCGTCACGGGCATCCAGCAGGGCGGGCAGCTGATGACGACGACGGATGTTGAAAACTGGCCCGGCGACTTCCCGGACCTCCAGGGCCCGGATTTGATGGAACGCATGCTCAAGCACGCCGAAGCTTTCGATACGGACATCGTCTTCGATCACGTGCATACGGCCGACCTGGACTCGCGGCCGTTCCGCCTCGAGGGCGACAGCGGGGTCTATACCTGTGATGCACTGATCATTACCACGGGCGCTTCGGCACGCTATCTCGGCCTGGAATCCGAGCAGACGTTTCTCGGCCGGGGCGTTTCAGCCTGCGCCACCTGCGACGGCTTCTTCTATCGCAACAAGCCGGTCGCCGTGGTCGGTGGCGGCAACACGGCCGTCGAGGAAGCGCTCTACCTGTCGAACATCGCATCCAAAGTGACCCTGGTCCATCGCCGCGATGAGCTTCGGGCCGAAAAGATTCTTCAAGAGCGGCTGTTCAAGCGCGTTGAGGAGGGCAAGGTCGAGATGCAGTGGAGCCATACGCTCGACGAGGTCTTGGGCGATGACGATGGCGTCATCGGCATGCGGATCCGCTCAGCGAAGGACGGCAGCACCACGGACATCGATCTGGACGCCGTATTCATCGCGATCGGGCACGATCCGAATACAAATATCTTTGCCGACCAGCTCGACATGAAAGACGGCTACATCCAGATCCAGTCCGGCCTGAACGGCATGGCGACGGCCACCAGCGTTCCCGGCGTGTTCGCCGCCGGCGATGTCGCAGACCACGTCTACCGCCAGGCAATCACCTCGGCGGGCTTCGGCTGCATGGCCGCGCTGGATGCCGAACGATTCCTTGACCAGCCTTCCGCCTGAATCCCTGCAGCGCCCTGAGCGGCTCTCGGAGCTGTCCCAGAGCGATTGGAATGGCCTGACCGACCAGCCAGGCCCCTTCATGGACTGGCGCTTTCTGACCTCGCTGGAAGAGGCAGGCAGCGTTGGTCGACGCGTCGGTTGGACGCCCTGCCCGCTGCTCATTACCGAAGCCGGCGCACCGCTGGCCGGTGCGAGCGCTTACCTGAAAGAAAACAGCCACGGAGAGTTCGTCTTCGACTGGGCCTGGGCGCGCGCTGCCCATCAAGCGGGCCTGTACTGGTATCCCAAGCTATTGATCGCCGCTCCCTTCAGCCCCGTGTCGGGTCCCCGCCTGCTCGGCGCCGAAGAGCAGCCAGAGGCGGCACGGGCCCTGGTCAAAGCCATCGAGGACAGGGTCGATGGCGACGGCCTTTCGTCGGCGGGCGTCAACTTCTGCAGTGCCCATGATGCCCACCTGCTGCGCGAGGCGGGTTGGCTGGAGCGCTTCGACTGGCAGTACCACTGGGCTAACCGCGGCTACACCGACTTCGACGACTTTCTCAGCCGCTTGAAGCGTAAGCCCCGCAAGAACATTCGCGCTGAGCGACGGCGCGTGCACGAAGCCGGCTGGCGCTTTCACTGGCGCGACGGCGACAGCCTGTCGCCCGATGAGCTGGACCTGGTGGACCGCTGCTATCAAACCACCTTTGCCCTCTACGGCAATCTGCCGATGCTCAATCGCCAATTTTTCGGACTCGCCGCTCAGCGCTTCGGCGCCGACTTTCTGGTCTGCCTGGCAGAGCAGGACGGCGAGCCCCAGGCCGCCGCCGTATTCTGGCGCGACCGGCAACGTCTCTACGGGCGCTACTGGGGCAGCCTGGTCGATACGCGAGATGTCCACTTCGAAACCTGCTATTACCAGGGCATCGACTACTGCATCGAACACGGGCTGGATTGGTTCGAGCCCGGCGCGCAGGGAGAGCACAAGATACGCCGCGGCTTCCTGCCGCAGAAAACGCACTCGTTCCACTACATCCGGCATCCGGGCATGCGCCAGGCCATCGCCCGCTACCTGAAGCAGGAGGGCGAGGCCCTGATGGCCTATCGAGAACAGCTCGAATCCCTCAACCCCTTCGCCTGAGATGCCGCGCATCGCCATCCCTCAGCTGGACCCGGACCCGCGCTCGAGCTTTCCGGACCCCGCTCGCGCCGAGCATCCCGATGGCCTCCTGGCCTGGGGCGGCGACCTCAGTCCCACCCGCCTGGTCAATGCCTATCGGAGCGGCATCTTCCCCTGGTTCAACGACAGTTCGGAAATCCTCTGGTGGTCGCCGGAGCCCCGAGCTGTGATGATCCCCAACGGCTGGCATCTTCCCCGACGCCTGCGGCGAACCCTGCGCCAGGGGGCTTATCGGATCTCAGTGAACGACCGCTTCAGCGAAGTCATCGACGGCTGCGCGGCGGAGCGAGATCGCCCTCAGGACGAGGCCGGCGGCACCTGGATCACCTCGGACATGAAAGCGGCCTACCGCCGGCTCCATGGGATGGGGCTTGCCCACAGCGTGGAGGTACTCAGTCCGGAGGGGGAGCTCATCGGAGGACTCTACGGCGTTGCCCTGGGTCGCATCTTCTTTGCCGAGTCCAAATTTCACCGCGCTCGCGACGCCTCGAAGATCGCCCTGGCGGTCCTGATGCGGATTCTCGAGACCGAAGACTTCCTGCTCGCCGACTGCCAGCTCTGGAATCCTCACCTCGAAACACTGGGCGTGCGTCTGCTCAGCTTCGAGCAGTTTCGTCAGGTGCTGAAGGCTGGAATTGAGGTGGGTTCAACGGAATCAAACTGGCCGAGGGCGCCGAACGAGGCTCGGCTCAAGGCCTGGTAAAGACCGCTTCGATCGCGTCGTCGGCCGAGCCCTTGCCTCTGGCCTGTCGAGCGAGGCGCAGGGTGGCCAGGCCGAGCTCGGAGAGGAGCGACGCGGCCTCCGGGCGGGCCTCGATCATCGCCTCGTGGACGCGGCAGATCTGATCGAGATCGCCGCGCTCGACGGGACCGGTCAGGGCCTGAGCGGCCTCGGTCCGCTCCAGGGTCCCGAGCGCGCCGCCGGACAGCTCGCTCAATAGACCCGCCGCGTCGCTGGCTTCGAAGCCCGCCGCCTGAGCCAGGTCACGAGCGAGGGCCGTCAGCGTGACCAGATAATTCGATGCCACGACCGCCGCACCGTGGTAGAGGGGCTTCTGGCTCCGCTCGATCGTTCGCCACACGGCCCCTGCCTCGGTAAACAGCGGCTGAAGCCACTCGAGGGCTTCCTCATCCCCCTCCGCAGTCACCCAGGTACCGGGCATCTGCTCGCTAGCGCGGCCGGACCGATCGAAGGCTCGGGCCGGATGCGTCGATGCAACGCGCGGCGCCCAGCCCTGCAGGCACGACGAGTCGAGACAGCCGGACAGGTGAAAAGCGAGATCGGGCCGCCCCTCGATGGTCCCGGGGCAGGCCGACTGAAGTTCGCGGTCCGTCAGGCCCACGAGCAGCCAGTCACCGCCCTGCAGTCCGGAAATTGTTTCAACGACCTCGCCCGAGCCGATGAACTCGACGGCGCCGTGCGCGCTTTCGAGGTGGCGGTTCGCAACTTGACCGATTCCCACCGAACCCGTGGCCGCAAGCCAGCGCGCCACAACGCGGGCGGCGCGGCCCGCCCCCAGGATATTGAGGCGGATCGCGGTCAAGGCTGGCGCGTGCCGGCGCCCGGAAAATCGCTGGGCTCAACGCCCTCCGGGCGCGGCGGCAGGGCGCCCGGAGATTGCTCGAGAAACGCCTTCAGTTGCTCTAAACCACGATTGAGGTCCCCGCCGACAAGACTTGGCAGCATCAGGCCGATGTAGCGGCCGGTCAGATCGAAGGTATCAAAGCGCATGCGCATGCCCCAGGAGACTTCGACCCCGGTCTCGGCGGGTTCGATCTGCAGGACCTGCTCCGACTCGGTCTCACCCAGTTCCATGCGCAGGTCCACGCGCTCAGGCGGTCGGTTGCTGGAAATCCGCAGCCGACCGGCCTCGCCACCGCTGGGCTCATCACCGCCCTCGCCCGCACCCAGGCCGTCGGTCCAGACCAGGGCCGCCCCTGGCCCTTGAGGAGGCCCCTCCAGGCGGTAGCTCGCGTCGGGACGGCGCGCGAACCAGGGCGACCAGGCGTTGAAGTAGGCCAGATCGTTGAGAACGCCGAAAGCGGTCTCCTGGCTCGTATCGATCGTGATGCTGCGCTGGACGAGCACCTCCCGCGGCAGGAAGAACCCGACGAGGATGATCGTGATCACAAGGGCCAGCAGCACCGATAACAAACGCTTCGCCATCATTGAGCTCTCTTCATCAGGGTCGGGATCCAGCGACCGACCGGGTGTTGATTCGATTAAAGGGCATCTTGATCCTCACTGCCAGTCGCGCCAGGGCTGGCGCGAGGCGGACGGGTCGTCGGCGCCGACGACGTCATCGCCATCGCCATCGTCATCGTCTTCCCAGTCGTAGCGCTTGATCGGCGGCCGGTCCAGCGGCTTCAGGGCGAAAGCCATGATCAGGCCGATCAGCGCGCCGCTGAGATGAAGCTCCCAGCTCGTCCCCTGAGCGCCGGGCAGCACGCCCCAGATCATTGAACCATACAGTAGCCAGACCATCATCGAGACGCCGACCGAACGCAGATCGCGCCTGAGGATTCCCGAGACGAAGACGAATACGAGCATGCCGTAGACCAGGCCGCTGGCGCCGATGTGCACGCTCGGGCGGGCAAAGAGCCATGCAAGTGCCGAGCTGCCGAGGAAAATGACCGGGAGAGCGCGCAGCGCCGCCGAGGGATAGATGAAAAGCATCGCCACCCCGCCGACGAACAGCGGGAGAGAATTCGACACCAGGTGATTCAGGTTGCCATGAAGAAAGGGTGTGGTCACCAGACCAAGCAGCCCGATGCCCTGGCGCGGGCGCAGGCCATATCCGGTCAGCTCGACGGGAAGCAGGACATCGAGCGCGAAAACGAGCCAGATAGCCACCAGCGCGGCGACCATCAGACGAATCGCCAGCCAGAAGCTGCGGATGGCTCGCGGTGATCCGGTGTATTCAGGATCGGGAACGTGAAACTGCATGGAAGTGGGCTAGCTTCGCTGAAGATGATGACGGACGAGGACGCGCATCAGGACCGGAGGCCCCGATCGATCACTCCCCGAACCCGCTCGCGCAAACCGTCGAGATCGCCGCTTTCCAGGCCCTCAGTTTCGATCGGCGGATGAACCCTCAAGCGAATACGGCCGGGCCGGATACGGATCGAGTCGGCGGCCATGACATCGCGCGAACCGACGACGGTCATCGGTAGGATCGGCATCTGCTGGTCGATGGCGACGCGAAAAGCGCCTTTCTTGAAAGGCAGAAGCTCCCCCGAGCGGCTGCGCGTCCCCTCGGCAAAAAACAGGATACCCGTGCCGGGCTGGAGACGCGCGACAGCGCGATTGATCGCCTGCCGCGCCTGCTCAGGATCACGTCGATTGACGAGGATGTGCCCGATCGCTCGACAGGCCTGGGCCACGAATGGAATCCACCCGAGTTCGGCCTTCATCACCCAGCGCAAGTCAAGCCCACAGAAGCCGTAAATCACCGGAATATCGAACTGGCTCTGGTGATTGGCGACCACGACGAAGCTCCGGCCAGGATCAGCGTGGTCGAGGCCTTCGGTCTCCACGCGCACGGGCGCAAGGAAGGCGAGAAGCCGGCACCATCGAACGGCGAGCTCGACGTTTGCAAAACGGGGCGATACGAATAGGGCCACGGGAATCGCAACGAGCGCAGCGATGACCGTAGCAATGACAGCGAGGGGCACGAAGACGAGCCATTGCCACAGGGGATACAGCCACTGGACCGGGGCAGAAAAGCGAAGCGCTTCACTCATCTTACTATCGTACACAATCCGGCGCCCGCCACCCAGGCTTGATCAGACCCGTCGCCCTGGCGCGCCGGCTAATTTGAGCCTGCGCTTCCGAATGGCCAGGCGGCACGATCTCGGATACCACAATGACGCTGTCGCGAAGGCGTCGTCGCGCCCGTAGCGAGTTTTCAGGCACGCCCTTGGTGAGGCGGGCAATGAAAAACGCCGGGCACGGGGCCCGGCGTTTTCCGACCTTGCCAAGGCAAGACACAGCATGGAGAGGGCTGCAGGTCAGGCGGCCTTGGCGTCCTTGGTGTCGCTCCCCTCAAGCACGCGATTCGAGCCACCGCCGATCGCAATCTTGCGCGGCTTCATCTGCTCGGGAAGCTCGCGCTTGAGGCGGATATGCAGGAGTCCGTTCTCGAGCTGTGCAGAGGCCACCTCGACGTGATCGGCCAGCTGGAAGCGACGCTCGAAGGAACGCGTCGCAATGCCGCGATAGAGAAACTCGCTTCCCTCTTCGGCCTGATCGTCCTGCTTGGCGCCGGTGATCGTCAGAGTATTGCGCTCGGTCTGAATGTCGAGCTCGTTTTCCCCGAAACCAGCCACTGCCATGGTGATCCGATACTGGTCGTCGCCGAGAGACTCGATGTTGTAGGGCGGGTAGCCGTTCGAGTCGACGCGCGACGCCGAGCTAAGGGTTTCGGCCAGGCGATCGAAGCCAATGGCCGTGCGGTACAAAGGTGATAAATCAAAAGTCGTCATTACCGTATCCTCCTGAAGAAGCAATCGGTGTTGTCATAGTGATGTCACATCCGCCGCGAATCGGCCGGATGCCAGAAGCCCCTATCGGCGACTTCGATTACTTAAATAATGCCACCCCGATCTGATTTCAAGAGCAAATCGTTCTGTCAGGCGGGTGCTTTGAACGGCGGCCGGCTCAAGGATAGGTAATCGCCACAATGACCACGCGCCGGGCGCCCGCCGGTGTCTCCACCTTGATCTCGGCGTCCAGCCGTTGGCCCAGCAGGGCGCGGGCGACGGGCGAATCGACGGAGATCCAGCCTTGGACAGAGTCGATTTCATCCGCTCCTACAATCCGATAAGAGGTGGTGTCCCCCCTCCCATCCTCGAGCGTGACCGTCGCGCCAAAAAAGACCCGGTCGGTGTCCGCAGGTCTTTGACTGACGATCTGCAGAACGTCGAGGCGCTTCTGCAGGTAGCGGATGCGGCCATCCATGCCGCGAAGCTGCTTCTTGCGATAGATGTATTCCGCGTTCTCGGAACGATCGCCCTCTGCCGCCGCTGCGGTAATGGCAGTCACGACCTCTCGGCGATCGATCCAAAGCTGCTTCAGTTCGTCCTGCAGGCGGCGGTGCCCCTCAGCCGTTATATAGGCGCTCGAGGGGGGTCGCGGTGGTCGCCAGCGTCCCATGCGCTGCGCAGGCGACGGCTAGACGCCGCCGTCGGTCAGCTTGAGCGGGTCCAACAGGGCTTCGAGCTCGTCGCGGGACAGGTCGGTCATCTCCTCGGCGACATCGAGTATCGGGCGACCGTCCTTGTAGGCCTGCTTGGCCAGGGCCGCACCCTTCTCGTAGCCGATCACTCGATTCAGAGCGGTGACCAGGATCGGATTTCGGCCCAGAGCCTCATCGAGCTTGTCCTGGCGCACGCTGAAGGTGGCCACGGCACGGTCAGCCATCAGGCGACAGGCGTTAGCCATGATCTCGATACTCTCGAGCAGCGCTGCGCCGACGAGCGGCAGCATGACGTTGAGTTGAAAGTTGCCGGACTGGCCGGCGACGGTAATCGTGGCATCGTTGCCGATGACGCGCGCGGCAACCATGCAACTGGCCTCGGGGATGACCGGATTGACCTTCCCCGGCATGATCGAGCTGCCCGGCTGCAGCGCTTCGAGTTCGATTTCCCCCAGGCCTGCGAGCGGGCCCGAGTTCATCCAGCGCAGATCGTTTCCGATTTTCATCAGGCTGACCGCCAGGGTCTTGAGCTGGCCGGACAGCTCCACCGCGGCGTCCTGGCTGGCAATCCCCTCGAATTTGTTGTCCGCCGACTCGAACTCGAAGCCAGTCGCCGTAGCCAGATGAGCCGCCACGCGTTGACCGAACTCCGGATGCGCGTTGATGCCGGTCCCGACTGCCGTACCGCCCTGGGGCAGGCGGCGCATACGTCCCAGCGCATCGCCAAGACGCGCCTCAGCGCTGCTGATCTGCTCAGCCCAGGTGCCCAGCTCCTGGCCGAGCGTGACGGGCATGGCGTCCATCAGATGGGTCCGGCCGGTCTTGGCTGTGCCCGCAAGCTCCTCGGCGCGGCGTTCGAGAACCTGCCGAAAATGCTTGAGCGACGGCAAGAGCTGCTCGGCCACGCCCAAGCAGGCGCTGACCTGAATAGCCGTAGGAATCACGTCGTTCGAGCTCTGCGACATATTGACGTGGTCGTTGGGATGGACCCGGTCCACGCCCGCCCGATGGGCCAGGTGCGCAATCACCTCATTGGCGTTCATGTTGGAGCTGGTGCCCGAGCCGGTCTGATAGATATCCACGGGGAAATGCGCATCGACCGCATTGGCAGCCACTTGATCGGCGGCCGCAACGATCGCTTCGGCAAGCTCAGGATCCAGCAGATCGAGGTCGCGGTTGGCTTCGGCACAGGCGCGTTTGATCAGGCCCAGAGCGCGAATGAAAGACGCCGGCATGCGCTGACCGCTGATCGGAAAATTGTTGACGGCCCGCTGGGTCTGCGCGCCCCACAGCGCGTCCGTCGGAACCTGTAGTTCGCCCATACTGTCTCGTTCGATTCGATAGTCCGTCATGCCGCTGCTGCTCTCTCGATTAGGAATTCGAAGTTGATTTTATGAATGAATGACTGGGGATAACGTTTTGGCGCGCAGATTATAAGCGCTTTGAACACCCCGGACGCCAACCTCAGCGGCTGAAATCATAGGGCGGTTGAAAGACGCCCTGCTCGGTCACGATGCAGTCGATCAGCGCGGCCGGAGTGACATCGAATACCGGGTTCCAGGCCTCGAAGCCGTCGACGGGCTGATCGAGACCGGCGGCTCGCCAGATCTCGCCGGCTGCCCGCTCCTCGATCTCGATATCAGCGCCGCTTGGCATGTCAGGATCGACCGTCGAACTCGGCGCAACGACCATGAATTTCACGCCGTGATAGCGGGCTGCGACCGCCAGGCCATAGGTGCCGATCTTGTTGGCCACGTCCCCGTTGGCTGCGATTCGGTCCGATCCGACGACGACCCAGCCGATCCGGCCGCTGGCCATGAGCGAGGCGGCGGCTCCGTCCACCAGTACGCGCGCCGGCACCCGCGCCTGCGCCAGCTCCCAGGCCGTCAAACGCGCCCCCTGGAGCCACGGGCGCGTCTCGTCCGCAAAGATCTGTTCGATGAGACCGGCTCGCGCCCCGGCCACGAGGACGCCGAGCGCCGTGCCCACGCCGCCGGTCGCAAGCGAGCCCGTGTTGCAGTGGGTGATCACCGACTGACAGGGTCCGATGTGCTGGCTGCCCGCCTCGGCCATGGCCCGGTTGGCGGCAATGTCTTCGCGGTGAATGCGACGGGCCTCATCCATCAGGGCGGGCACATCCAGCTCCCCGTTGGCGAGCGGTACCGCGGTCATCGTCTCAATCGCCCAGGCGAGGTTCACCGCGGTCGGCCTGGCCTGACTCAGGTCGGCCATCATCGCCCGCCAGGCCGATGCGTCGCCCTTGACCTCTCGCGCCGCGATGACGGCGCCGTAGGCCGCGGTAATGCCGATCGCCGGCGCGCCGCGCACGGCCAGATCTCTGATTGCGCCAATCACCGGCTCCAGTCGCGTGAACTCGAGCCAGACCTCGGCTTGCGGCAGCCGGCGCTGGTCGAGCAGCTGCAGTCGCTGGCCATCGCAGCGTATGGCCTGGAACCCGTTTCCAGGATCGTCGAAGGGGGTGCTCATGGGGGTAATTTCGTTCATGGCTCGAGTGTATCCGCCTGCTTGCGTCACCGACACCCCGACGCTGAATTCAGTATCATTGTCCTCTTCCAATCAACCGACCGGAGAGCGAATCACGCCATGCGTATTCTGACCCTGATTCTTGCATTCGGACTATCGACGCTGGCCTGGGGCCAGGCCGACGGCACGCAAGCTGAAATGAACACCCAAGAGGACACCGAGGCGCAGGACTATCCTCAATTGATCCTGCATACCAGTGAGGGCGCGATCACCGTAGAGCTCTTCGAGGACAAGGCGCCGGAATCGGTCGCCAACTTCATCCAGTACGCCGAAGACGGGCACTACGACGGCACCCTCTTCCACCGAGTCATCCCCGATTTCATGATCCAGGGCGGCGGCTTCGATGCCGATTTCAACCAGAAGCCCACCCGAGAGCCGATCGGCAACGAAGCCGACAATGGCTTGACCAACGACCGCGGAACGCTGGCGATGGCACGAACCAATGACGCCCATTCGGCGACCTCGCAGTTCTTCATCAACGTGACCGATAACGATTTCCTCAATCACCGCTCGAAGCATTCAGGGCAAACCTGGGGTTACGCCGTTTTCGGTCAGGTCGTCGACGGCATGGACGTGGTTGATACGATCCGCCAGGTGCCGACTGGCCGGCGGGGCATGCACGCCAATGCACCGCGCGAGCCCGTCTTCATAGAGCGTGTCGAGATTCCCGAGTGATTCGATGATCTATGTCATTGCCGACCTGCACCTGGACGGCAAGACACCGGCGGCGACCCGGCTGCTGCTCGAATTTCTTCAAGGCCCGGCCCGCAAGGCTCGGGCCTTGTACATTCTGGGCGATCTCTTCGAGGTGTGGATCGGGGACGATGCCCCGCTGCCGCCGGCGGAAAGTGTCGCAGACGGCCTGAGGGCGCTGGCCGCTGAAGGCGTCGAGGTCTTCTTTCTCGCCGGCAATCGGGACTTCCTGCTGAAGGAGGATTACTGCCGCCGCGCCTCGATGGGCTCGATCGACGAGCCGGTGACCCTATCGGTCGGCGGCAAAGATCTCATCCTGATGCACGGTGACACCCTGTGCACCGATGACCTGGATTACCAGAGATTCCGCGCCCGAGTTCGCCAGCCCGACTGGCAGGCACGCATGCTGGCCCGCCCCGCATGGCTGCGCCGCGGACTGGCTCGCCTGGCCCGATGGATCAGCAAGCGACGCAATCGCGGCAAGGCTTCAACGATCATGGACGTCAACTCGAAGGCCGTCTCCGAAACCCTGCGCGGCAGCACCTCGAACAATCTTGTCCATGGCCACACCCATCGCCCGGCTATCCATCGCCTCGAGGTCGACGGCGCGCCCTGCCTGCGCGCCGTGCTCGGCGACTGGCACGACCAGCGCGGTAGCGCCATCGCCATTGATGAGAAGGGGCTGGGGTTGCGGCTGCTCGAGCTGGGACGCGATGATCGCGGTGCGTTGATCATGAAAACGATCGATAAGGAAGCGCTTTGCTAGGGGGCCTCTCACAGGGCCACCCGCCGCTTCGCCTACGCCCGTTGGGCGCCGTACGGCCTCAGCTCTTCAGACTTGAGAGAACGCTCCCAGACGCTGCCTGCCCGCTTAGCCAGGCGCCCTCGATGCGATTGCCGCAGGCCCAGTCACCCGCTACCGCCAGCTTCTGATCGGCCTGCCAAAGGCAACCGGCCTCGATCCTTTCCGAGCACTGCGCATAGCGCCAGCGATGGGCCTTCATAAGCGCAGGGCGGCCGGACACGCCGAGACGGCGACCGAGTGCCGCTGCGAGCTGTTCGGCGACCCAATCGGCGTCCCGCTCGAGGTGTTTCCGGCTCCATTCCACATTTGCATGAGCCACCCAGGCCGCCGTCGCTGGACGCCCCGGCTTGCTCGCGCTTCGGGCCAACCACGACAAAGGGCCCTCGTTATCGAAGGCCGCGTCGAAGCCTGGATCCGGCGGATCGTCGAAGCCGGCCATCAGCGCCCAGGTCGGCTGCATGGGAACAGGATCGAGGGAACTCACCAGAGGGTGGCCATCACCCAGCAGCTCGATCGCTTGCGCCGGCGGTGCAGTGAGGATCAGCGCCCTGGCAGTCAGCGTTTCTCCAGCACTCGTGCGCACCCGCCAGTGTCCCTCGTACTCGAGCCCCTCGACGCGCTCGGCGAAGCGGCAATGCAACCGAGCCGCCTGATCGCCAAGCACGGCGTTCATTCCGGGCACGCCCACCCAGCGCGCGTCGGGCGCGGTTCCGGCACTCCCGGGCCGGGAGCCGAACACCTCGATGCGCGGAGACCAGCGCGCCACCAGACCGCGCTCTTGCCAGGCCTCAACGGCGTTTTGGAAGGACTCGCCGCGCGCCGTGAAGTATTGGGCGCCGTGATCGAAGTGATAGTCGGCCTCCCGCCGCGTGGCGCTCCGCCCGCCGGCGCCCCGCCCTTTCTCGATCACCAGAACGCGATAGCCGGCCTGCTCCAGCTCTGTCGCAGCGCTCAGACCGGACCAGCCGGCGCCCACCACGATGACATCGACCGAGCCCATGGCGCCGATCACTGCGCCCCCGGCCCTGCTTCCGGACGGAGATAGGGAAAGAGCAGAACGTCGCGAATCGATGGCGAGTCGGTCAGCAGCATGACCAGGCGGTCGATGCCGACGCCCTCCCCGGCCGCTGGGGGCATGCCGTACTCGAGGGCGCGAATATAGTCGTGGTCGTAGTGCATCGCCTCCGCATCGCCCGAATCCCTGGCCTCGACCTGCGCCCGGAAGCGCTCGGCCTGATCCTCAGGATCGTTGAGCTCGGAGAAACCGTTGGCAATTTCCCGACCGGCGATAAAAAGCTCGAAGCGGTCGGCCAGCTCCGGATCGCTGTCATTGCGTCGAGACAGGGGCGAAACTTCGATCGGATAGCCGGTCACGAAGGTCGGCTGAACCAGCGTCTCCTCGATGCGGGCCTCGAACAATTCCATCACCAGGCGGCCCCAGCCCCAGCTGTCGTCCACGGCCAGACCATGTTTGCGGCACGTTTCCGCCAGCCGAGCCCGGTCGCGAAGCTGATCAACGCTGAGTTCGGAGTAGTGCGACAACACCGCCTCGCTAATACTGACCTGGTCAAAACGACCGCTGAAGTCGAGCACATCGCCCTGATAGGTGACTCGGCCGCCTTCGACGCCCGGCAGGGTGGCGACCACCTCCCGAAGCATGGCTTCGGTCAGATCGATCAGATCCTGGTAATCCGCATGCGCCCAGTAGAATTCGAGCATGGTGAATTCGGGATTGTGGCGCGTCGACACGCCCTCGTTGCGGAAATTTCGATTGATCTCATAGACCTGCTCCAACCCGCCAACGACCAGACGCTTGAGATGCAGCTCGGGCGCTACGCGGAGGTAGAGATCGAGATCGAGCGCGTTGTGGTGGGTCATGAACGGCCGCGCCGTTGCGCCACCGGGAATGTGATGCATCATCGGCGTTTCAACTTCGAGGAAGCCGCGCGAATCGAGAAACTGACGAATGGCTCGGATGATCTGAAAACGCCGGACAAAGGTTTCTCGCACTTCCGGGTTGACGATCAGATCGACGTAGCGCTGGCGGTAGCGGGTTTCCTGATCGCTGAGGCCGTGCCATTTCTCGGGCAGTGGCCGAAGGGATTTGACCAGCAGCCGAAGTTCGCTGGCGTGGAGGCTGAGCTCTCCGGTGTTGGTGCGCATGAGGCGGCCGGCCACGCCAACGATGTCGCCGATATCCCAAGCCTTGAAGGCCTGATAAACGCCCTCGGGGAGATCATCCCGGCGCAAGTAGAGCTGAAAGCGCTGGCCGGAGCGGTCCTGGATGTGACAGAAAGCCGCCTTGCCCATGATGCGGCGGCTAAGGATCCGGCCGGCCATGCGAAACGTGTCGTCGACACGCTCAAGCGCTTCCTTGGTCCAGGTCGTCTCGTCCGCGTAGCGCTCCAAGAGCTCCGCGGCTTCATGCTGGATACGCCAATCGTTGGGGTAGGCCTGGTTTTCTTCTCGCAGTGCGGCCAGCTTTTCGCGGCGCTCGGCAATCAGCCGATTCTCGTCGTGTTCGGGCGCGCTGCCCTGGTTCGGATTTGAGTCACTCATGGTTCTATTCCAGTCCTGCTTTCAGTGAGGCGGCGACGAACTCATCGAGATCCCCGTCCAGCACCTTCTGCGTGTCGGTGCGCTCCAGACCGGTACGCAGGTCCTTGATGCGCGATTGGTCGAGGACGTAATTCCTGATCTGGCTGCCCCAGCCGATGTCTGCTTTCTCGTCTTCGGTTGCCTGCGCCTCCTCCTGTTTTTTCTGCAGTTCCATCTCGTAGAGCTTCGCGCGCAGCTGCCCCATGGCACGGTCTTTGTTCTTGTGCTGGGAACGGTCGGTCTGACACTGGACGACGATACCGCTGGGCTCATGCGTGATCCGCACCGCCGACTCGGTTCGGTTCACGTGCTGCCCGCCCGCGCCCGATGCGCGATAAACGTCAACTCTCAGATCCGAAGGGTCGATATCGATATCGATGTTGTCATCGATTTCCGGAGAAACGAAGACGCTGGCAAAAGAGGTATGGCGGCGATTCCCAGAGTCGAAAGGCGACTTGCGCACCAGGCGATGAACGCCGGTTTCGGTCCGGCACCAGCCGAAGGCATAGTCGCCGTCGAGACGGATCGTCGCCGACTTGATGCCCGCCACGTCACCGGCCGAGACTTCGACCAGCTCACTCTTCCAACCTCGAGATTCAGCCCAACGCAGGTACATTCGCAGGAGCATTTCGGCCCAGTCCTGCGCCTCGGTACCACCGGAGCCGGCCTGAATGTCCAGGTAGCAGGGACCCTTGTCCATGTCACCGGAGAACATGCGCTGGAATTCGAGGTCAGCAACCTGACGCTCGATGCGCTGCAGGTCCGACCCCAGGGCATCGAGCGTCGCTTCATCCCCCTCTTCGATCGCCAGTTCGAGCAGATCGGCGGCGTCGCCGACGCCATCGATTACCTGAGCCTGAGCGGAGACGGAATTGTCGAGATCCGAGCGCTCCTTGCCCAGGGCCTGGGCGTGCTCTGGATCGTTCCAGACGTCCGGCGATTCCAGCTCCCGGGTCACTTCTTCAAGACGTTCTACCTTGCCATCGTAGTCAAAGATACCCCCTAAGCGCAGCCGCGCGGCGCTCCAGGTCTTCGAGAAGGGTCTTGAGTGCTGTCTGTTCCATTGAAAACATCGTCCATGAAAGCAAGCCGACATTGTAACGGCCCAGGATGAGGAGGAGCGAGCGCGCGGCGAGGATCCAGAGGTCTGGTGAGCTCGTTCAGCCTTCCAGCCGAAGCGATCGAGTAGCCGGCGCAGAACCGCCCTTGGCGCAGCGCATCGGGGTGTCAGCCTGAGCCAGGCCGGAGGCGCTGGCAACAGACGCGTCGCCGCGCCCGAGCAGGGTTATTCAGGGCTTTCCTAGAGCGATTGCCGCGCCAGGGGCATGGTCATGCAGCGACAGCCACCACCGCCGCGCGAAAGTTCAGCACCATCGATGGTCACCACGATCCGCTCATCGGCATCGAGGGCACGCTTGCCCGACATCACCTCTTCAGCAGCGGCCACGTTGAAGCCGGCCTGCTGCAGCGCCTCGACGGTATGTTCATTGTGGGAATACCCCAGGATCTGTCCCGGGCCAAAGGCGAAGAAGTTGGCGCCGCTGGCCCACTGCTCTCGTTCCTGGTGAAACTGGTCCGCGCCGCCACATGCGACCGGCTCAAGCTCCAGATCGAGCGCAGAAAGGGCCTGAAGAACGCCGGAATATTCCTCAATGCGCGTGGCCTCGCCTCCGTCGAAATGGCAGTGGAAGGCCCGGCAGCGATGGAGGCCGGTGATCAGCGGTGGGAAAACAACGCTCTTGTGGCGATCGACCATGGTGAAGATCATGTCCAAATGGATCGTTGCGCGCGTCTTCGGGATTTCGACCACAATGAAATTGCGGACCGGACCCTGACTGGCGATGCGACGCATCAGCGTATCGATCCCCACAACGGAGGTCCTTTCGGAATAGCCGATGACCACGAGGTCTTCTCGGATGACCAGCAGATCGCCGCCTTCGATGGTGACTTCCGAATCGGGCTGATCGGTTCCGTCGAAGTAGAAACCGCGGGAATCGACGTCATCGTGATACTTGAACACCGATTTCAGAAGAAGCGCCTCGGCGACGCGGGCCTTGTAGGCCATGGATCCGATGATCACGCGATTGTTGAGGCACATGGTCGCGTCGCGGGTAAAAAACGTGTTCGGCAAGGGCGGGATCGCGTAGCGCGTCGGGCTGAGGAATTTCTCCAGGCTGATGCTCTTTTTCGGCGTACCCTCAACGAGCTGGCGGGCCAGTTCCCGCGACCCGAGAGCCATCAGATCCTCCGTCAGCTCGGGGCAGTCGTAGAGCCGGCAGAGCTCCTCCAAGAGCGCCCGCCGCACCTGCGATTTATCCAGCACGTCTGCGAGCAAGTCCCTGAACTCCACCACCCGGGCCACCTGCTCAAGGACCCCGGTGAGCTGACGGTGTTCGCGCAGGGCCAGCGGCAGGCTGAGAATATCGTCGTAGAGCACCTGTTCTGCCGTATCCGGCGTCATGTTTTCCATTTCTGCGCCCGGCGTGTGCACCACCACCGTATCAAGGGGGCCGATCTCTGAATCCAGAGCGATTCGGATGCTCATGGAAATCCTCTCCTTGCCGATAAAGACGCTAGTTTAAGCGCATCCCGAAAGAAACTTTCCGGGACGCCGGTCGAGACGTTTAAGCCGCTCATTCTGTTATAGTTTGCCGGCTTTGACTGAATCGGGGCCTGCGAACATTGTCGAAGGTTAAGACGTTCGACTACAAAGACGCCATCGGACGCACGTTCGGCAACTACGTTGTCGTGCGCGAGCTCGGCCGCGGGGCGATGGCGGCGGTTTTCGTGGCCTACCAGAAAACGCTCAAACGTCAGGTGGCGATCAAGCTCCTGCCGAAGGCTTTGGCAACCACAAAGATGGCTCAGAAGCAGTTCCGCGATGAAGCCGAAACGATCGCGGTGCTCGACCACCCGAACCTGATCACGATCTTCGACTCTGGCGAGGACGAGGATTATTTCTTTCAGGTCATGCAGCTCATCGAGGGTCAGGACTTGTCTCAGCTCCTGCGAAAACTGCGTCTTCATCCCGTTCCCTCCCGTCGCCTGCTGCCGATGGAGCACGTCCTGCGCCTCACCAATGAGGTGCTCGCGGGCCTGAGCTACGCCCATGAGTCCGGCGTGATCCATCAGGACCTCAAACCGGCCAATATTTTGATCGAAAATCGTAATGGCCGCGCCCTGATTGCCGACTTCGGCATCGCCAAGGCGAAGCAGGCCGAGTACCTCGCTCGCGGCATGGTGGTCGGCACGCCGATCTATCTCTCGCCCGAGCAGGCCCTGGGTAAGGACACCGATCAGCGCACGGATATTTACGCCGTTGGAGTGATCCTGCTCGAACTGCTGGCAGGTAAGCTGCCGATCCGAGCCGAGAACGCCAATCAGACCGTTTCGCGCAAGATCAAGCAGCCGGAATCGTTCTTCCTCAGCAAGCCGAGCGATTGCCATCCGCGGATCACCGCGAGGCTCGAAACGGTGATCCTTAGAGCCACCCACACGCGGCTGGTCGATCGCTTTCCCAACGCGAAGGCCTTCTCCGACGCCCTCGGCGAGGCCTGGTCATGAAACAAGGCAAGACCCAGGGTCTGGACGCCCGGTCGGCCGAGCTTCTGGCGCGCCAGTTCAATACCGCGTTCACGACGGTCAGCGGCTACGGGCCGGACCATCCAATGAGCGCAAAATCCAGCGAAGGCCTGATGGAATCCCTGAGCTCCGCCTTCAAGACCGAGCCCGCCATCACACTGCTCCTCGATCGCGGCTCCCTGTTCATCGAGAAACACCCGGTCGGCGAACGCTTCAATCCTCGTCGGCTTCTCAACCTCCTGGCTCAGACTCAGATCGAATCCTTTACCTTCGAGCCTAAGGTCAGGCTCGAGGATCTCGAATACCTACTGGATATCCTCGCGCGCCAGAGCGAATTCCCGAACGTCGACGCCGTACGGCACGGCCTGAAGTCGGTGAATTGCCAGGGAATCCGGGTCAATTACGTGACCTACAAGAAGGTGACGGCGGATCAGAAGGTCGTCGGTGAAGGAGAGGACGAGCTCGGCTTCAAGATCGAGCGGCCCGGCGGCGATTCCGCAGACACGTTTTCCTCGATGTCGTCGATGATGTCGGTCACGGAGCTGATCAAGGACCCTGGGGCATACGCTCAACGCCTGAGCGAATCGAGCGAGGACTCGGGTCAGCGAAAAAAGGTCGTTCGTCAGCTGCGTCATCTCATCGCTCAGATCGAGAGCGGAGAGGTGAACGCGGAGGGGGCGCTCAGCTCCAGCGAGCTGCTGCAGGCGGTCAACGACCTGCGCGAGCGGATCCGGCGACAGCATTCCAGCGATCGGGACGTCGAGCGCCTCCTCGGGGACGAAGACCAGGTTCTTGGAGAGGTCGATCAGCTGACCTATTCCACCCTCGTCTCTCTCGTCCGAGAGGAATATCGAGGCGGCAACTTTTCGGCCAAGCGTATGGCTCAGATCATCAACCGCATGCTGCCCGACAGTCGCGACCTACGCCGGCTGCTGCCGCAGCTCAAGCAAGGCCTCCTCGGAGAAGGCATGAGCGTCGCCGAGTACGGCAAGCTGGTCCATGAGCTGTCGGGTGAGGTGCGCGGCGACCACGTCGTTCGCGCCCTCGAAAGCGGGGCTGAAGCTGTCGGGCTCGACGTCGATGAAATTGTTGATCAGATCCGCGAGGACCCGAACGAGGCGGCCCGCCTGATCGTCATGGCCACGGAATTGCGGCGGACCGGCATTGACGATGAATCCCAGCTGTCCAACGCTTTTTCCGACTACATCGAGCGGGTCAGCGAAAAGCTGGCGCTCGACCTCCCGCAGAAGGATGCCGAGGGCAAGGATGCCACGGCTGCGCAGCTGACCCGGGTCAGGACCTTTCTGATCGATCAGCTGAAGCGACAGGGCCTGGACGAATCCCTCACGATCGAGCTGCGGCGCCGCTCCGACAAACCTGCCGAAGCCAGCGAGGAGCGCGGTAAACAGAAGTCCGAGACCATAACGCTAGAAGCCTCGCCCCCCTCGCCTGCTTCGCCTGCCGCTGAAGCAGCTGAGGACGACGCAGCGCAGGCGGCCAAATCGAAAAATGCGACACGCCTGCCCAAGGTCTCCCAACGAGTGCTCAACCCGGCCAACACGGCATTTTTCCTCAAGCGAGAAATCAAGATATCCCAGCGTTACGGAACGATCTTCTCGATCATCAAGATCACTATCGACGCCGTCCATCGGCCGACCGGCGAATCCAAGTCACCCAGCGCCGAGGCGCTCTGCGCTCTGCTGCCATCGGTCTATGACGGCCTGGATACTCAGCTCAGAGATCTGGACCTGATCGGCTCCCTTGACCGCGACCTCCTAGCCGCTCCGCTTCTCATTCTGCCGATGACCGACCAGACCGGTGCGAACGTCGTTCGCTGGCGCTTGACGGATTACTTTCGCGAGCACATCTTCGATGTCGACGACGGCAAATTAGGGGTCATTGCAACCCTGACATCAGTGACATACGATCCCGATGAGGAAGAAGATACTCGCGTTTTTCTCCAGCGCATTCAAACCCAGCATGAACGCAACCGAGAGAACCTCGCGCGCTAGAAGATCCCGAATCACTCTGCGAGGGCGTCACAGATCTAGTTCGTCGCGGCCCCCACACGCGTGTTGTCTTATACGTGTCTGTTCCGGCCGCAAAACCGTGCCCTGCCGATCGTTTGCAAGTCTCCCCGGACATTCCTTTAGGCAAGACGCTCCAAGGCGTGTAATTACCAGCGCTGCGGTACCCGGCGAAGTTCGCTGAGGTCATAGCCCATGCCCTCGACTTTGTCTACGAGCTCCGTGTAGGTCTCATCGTTGATCTCGGGCTCGCGCGCCATGATCCAGACATAGTCGCGCGCGTTTCGACCGATGATGGTCGTTGCATAGTTCTCATCCAGGTGGACGATGCGGAAGTCGGAGCGAAAGGGCCAGATGAACTGCATGCCCCACACCGCATTCGTCTCTTCATCCCTGACGATGGCGTTGGGCTCATAGCGCTTTGCTTCGCCATCGAATCCGCCGTTGCGAAAGGTAAATGTGGTCTCGATCCGGTCGCCGTCGAGCTGATAACTTTCGACTGCATTGTAGGCCTCGTCTTCGAGAAACGTCGGTATATGGGCGATCACGTACCAATCGCCCATGAAACGAGGCAAGTCAACTTCCGAGACAGTTTCCAGCGTCCCTCCGCGGCCCGCGCAGCCGACAAGAACCATCAGCGCGAACAAGGCCGTAACGCGAGCGATAGGGCTCATGAACCCTCCAGCTGGTAACGAAGCTGACGACCGTTTTCAACTGTGGAGGTCAGCTTGAGCCATTTTCCGTCCGGTGAATACCAGAGCTCAAGGTCCAGATCCTCCGAGACGATCGTATAGCGATCGGCCTGAATATCGCGTTCGCCAATGCGGATCGTTTCCTGCCCAGCTGGCTTCAAGTCAACATCCACGTATTCTCCGGTCTGAGCATTGAGCAGCCGATTGTCCTGCAGCTTGTCCCGATCCCAGTAAGCGAAAGTCCGGACACAATCCGATTCCAGGGAACCATCAGCGCTCGATTTTCCGGCAGCGTCGAGGTCGAATTCACCCTGCTCCCGCTGACCAACCACGCGATACTCATCGCCGTTGTCGAGCGTTCTTGCTTCGATGCGCTTCAGGCAGCCTTCCTCCCAAATTTCCGTATTCTCATGCTCGTAGCGGTAGGCAGTGAAAAACAGGAAATCGACTTCGAATTCGGCTTCGGTCTGGAGCTGGTAACCGTCTTCCTTTGGCTCGAGGCGAAAGTTATGAAAACCGATCGACTTGTCGTCCAGGAAAACCTCAAAATTCCACTCGCGTGGATCCGAGAAACTCTGAACTTGACCGGCAGCCTCGGTCGCGCTCTTTGCAAAGCCTGCCGAGGAAACAGCCAGCGCAGTCAAGGCGAGCGTGGCTTGAACCATTGATTTGATTGAGCTCATCCTTTTTCTCCTTTGTCATCTTCCGAGTCGCTGATGTCGCTCTGCGGCCCCGGAAAGAACGCATTCGTTCTTTTAACGTACTGAGCGTATTTAGGGCGTCGATTTCCGATGTCCTTCTCGAGCAGGGCGACGCCTGACACCTTCAAAAGCATGAACGACATCAGGAGTGGGGAGATCACGGTCCACCAGCCTCCCGCACTTGCGGCCAATAAGAAAAATCCCCACCAGACGCAGAAATCGCCGAAGTAATTGGGGTGTCGCGTCAGGGACCAGAGACCCGAATCGAGCACCTTGCCGCGGTTGTCGGGGTCAGCCTTGAACCGAGCCAGCTGCCAATCTCCGCCCGCTTCGAACATCATGCCAACAGCCCAAAGGCCAACGCCGGCATAGTCAAGCCAGCCCAGAGAGCTATCGCTCTGTATCGCAACCAGAAGCGGCAGGGCTATGATCAGCGCCAGCAGCCCCTGCAGACCGAATATCAGGTAGAGACTTTTGAACTTGAAATGGGGTTCGTTCCGTTCTCGAATTTCCTGATAGCGCGAATCCTCACCCTCACCCCAGTTGCGCCAAGTGATGTAGCCCGAGAGGCGCAGTGCCCAGATGGCGACCAGAACAAGGGCAAGAGCCGCGCGACCATCGAAAGAAAACGCGTCGAGCGCGGCAGCAAAGCTGACTGCAGTCAGCAAGAAGAACAGCGCCCACATCGAGTCGACGATACTGACATCGCCGAGCCGAAGACTCAGGAGCCATCCAGACAAAGCGAACACCGCCACAGCCATAGCGGCAACGCTGAGTGCGCTTAATTCGAGCATTCGGACCCTCCCGTAAGAATTTGATTCAATGGCCTGACTGACGAACTCGTCGCCTCAATACGCAAGTATGAACCAGACGCCCAAAGACAAAATCAACGCCTCCAAGCTTCTATGGGCAGGCCTGATGCGCTTCTTGCGATAGATCTCGCGCTGATGTACGAAATCAATCTGTTCTTCCATCCGGAAAAAAACCTGCTATGCATCGTCCTATTCTTCCGGTGTTCGCGGCTCTGCTTCTGGCCTGCCTGAACCCCAAGAAATCCGCGCCGAGAGCGCTGTCCGCATCTGGACCGGCAACATCCTGACCATGGATGACGCGCTGCCCCGCGCGGATTTCGTCGCCGTTCGCGACGGCAGGATCATCGAGGTCGGCACCGGCACCCCGCCAAAGGCGCTGATCGGCGCGACGACCAAGCGGATCGACCTCGGCAATAAGTCCTTGCTTCCGGGCTTTGTTGACGCCCATGGCCCTGTCTACATGGTCGGCGTTCAGCCCCCGTCCGACCGTCGTCGATCCGGAAACCCTAGATCAGCTCAAGGTCATTGAAACGATCAAGGATGGGCGGACCGTCTATGAGCGCGGACCAGTCGAACTTGCTCGGCGCGTTGAGCGTTCGACGGGAGGATTTTTCTGCGCCAATGCGGCGGGCCTTGAGGCTGAGCCTTGGGCCGCACGCCGGCTAGTCGTCACCTGCCGCTGCTTGCTTTTCGGAGACTGTCTCTGGGTTGACCGGCTTCTGAAAAACCATGAAATGCTGCTGCGGCAGGAAGTCTTCCGTTCGCAGATGCCGTAGCCCGATCGCCTCCATCTCACGGATCGACTGCGCCTCGCTCATCTTGTGCAGGCGCTTGATCGGCACGAACGCGTCCTCGGCCCGATACTCGATGAGAACCAGCTTGCCACCGGGGACGAGCGCCTCGGCCATGGCAGTGCCCATCTCATAGGGGTGGGAGAACTCGTGGTAGGCGTCGACGAGCAGGATGAGGTCGACGCCGTTGGCCGGCAAGCTGGGGTCGGTGATGGTGCCGAGCACCGGTTCGATGTTCGATGGCGCTCCGCGGCGCTGACGTTCTTCGATGATATCGAGCATCTCCCGCTGGATATCCACGGCCAGAACCCGTCCTTCGGGCAGGCGTTCAGCGATGGGAATGCTGAAATATCCCGTACCGGCTCCGATATCGGCAACGACATCGTCCGGCGCCAGGGGCAGATTGTCGACGAGCAGATCCGTGCGCTCCTCGCGCTCGCGCTCGGGACGCTCCAGCCAGCCGGCACCGAGGTGGCCCATGACATGAGAAATTTCGCGCCCCATGTAGACCTTGCCGATGCCGTCGCGGGAAGGAGACACCTGCGTGTAGCGATCCGACGGCTCAGCAGCGAAGCTTTCGCCGCCGCTCTGCTGGGCGCCGCAGGCGGTGGTCAGGACCAAGAGGCTCGAGAGCAAGAGCGAACGCTGAATCCAACGGCTCATGGGGACTCCTTTCAAACAGGACATCGGCGAAGTATGTTTTGCCACCGGTGATTATCTCGACAGCATCTAGAGCGCATCGGTCGCGCTCCGGCATCGATCGAAGCGCCCGCCGAATCCCTTTGCGGTCAACTCGAGCCGCTGCCCCTGCCCCACAGCGGGTCGGGGCGGCGCGGGATTTCATCGTCATTGTTCTTTTTCCGCTGCCACCAGGGACGAAGCGCGTGCTGACCGTATCGAGGCTTCGGATCCCAGCGCTTGCGCTCAATATCGAGGCGTTTTTCTCTCTCGGCCAGGGTTTCATCCGGTCTGGCTCGAGCCCGGGCATCGAGTCGCTTTCGCTGCGATGGGGTCAAGTCCTTGAGCATCAGCGTGGTCATAGCTCAAGGCCCCTGCCGGCCTGTTCATCGTCCGGGCTCGAGGTTCTGTGCAGGGTCACGAGGAGGCGCAGGGGTCCGCCCGGTTCGATCGCGTTGAAGGGCCAGCAGGTGACCCAGCTCATTCGATCGCCGCTGGCGGCGAGATTCAAGCCGAATCGACGCGAATCGACGACGCTTCGCTGGGCCACCGCCCAGTGTTCGATCCGGCCGTCGGCAAGGGCCAGTTTCACCCGATCGCCCCCTTTCAGGTCCTTGAGAAAATTGAAGTGCGTATCACGATGCGCCGCAATGAGTCGATGTCCCTTCGGACCGACCTCCATGCCCGGCCCCCAGGCCAGCACGGGCGTTTCGGCACCCTTGAGCACCAGGCGATCGACGTTTAGTGCCGGGACTTCGATGCGGGCGATCGGGTGGCTGACCGCACCTGGCCACGGCATCTCGGGCTCATCACTGCGACCTGCGCGCGACCAGGCACGCTCTAACAGCGCCTGACCCAGCCAGGCCTTGACGTGCGTACCCGTCGCCCCGGCGATCTGGCCTACGCCCACGGCGAGGAGACAGGCCATCAGGAGGGAGCGGATCACGAGACCCCCTCGCTGTCTGCCTGCCGGCTCGCGAAAGGATGCAGAATCATCAGCATCACCATGGCCAGGGCCAGCAAGCCGCGGACGAGCTGAGCCAGGCTGCCCGCATCGGTGGCGGGCATGGCCCGTGCGGTCAGGGGTGTGGGGCCGGCACCGACACCAGTGCCGTGATCATCGCGATTGTCAGCAAGGAAGCCGGGCAGATCCTGTCGGCGCAGGGCCGCATCTTGCGATCGTTCCGGCGTCTTGTCCACGGCCACCAGGCTGGTGTGCGGGCTCAGGAGCTGATACTCGATGGCCAGATCGATCACCCGCTGTCGCGACGCCTCCGGGGTCAGGCCATGGCCGGCACGGTCCAGTTCATGGCGGATCGCCTGGCGGCCCCAAAAGGCGGCGACGCCCTGGGCGGCCTGAAAGGACTCGAGGGGGAGCACCTGCTGCCAGGCCTGGCCGTTGCTCAACCCCGTGACGAGGAGGTCACCGCGCAGCTTATCTGCGCGCGCTGCGATCAGGAGCGGCTCGCCGGCGTAGAGGTCGGGCATCCGCTGCGGCAGAAACTCGACGTCTTCCGGCCAGTGCAGCTCGATGTCGTGCAGCACCGGCCGAGTCAATTGGGCAACGAGTTCACCCATTCGCAGCTGCACCTGCCAGAGATCGGCGATCAGCACCGTACTGCCGCGGCCGAAGCGCGCCAGGTCGGACAGGAATTGCGAATTGACGCCGTGACCGATCCCTACGGTAAACAGACGGGACTCGCCGATCCCGATGCGGAGCCGCTCTTCGATCTCGGCCGTGTTACTCACCTGGCCATCGGTGACGAAAACGAGCTGCGACAGGAAGCCCGGCGTGACGGTCTGCGCCATGGCCTGCTCGAGCGGCTGCAGCATTTCAGTCCCGCCATCGGCCTCCAGCCCATCGATGAAATGCCGCGCGGTCTGCAGATTGGCCGCCGTCACATCGACGGGGCGACCGAAAAGCGCGGTGGGCAGATCGCTGAATTCGATCAGGTTGAAGCGGTCTCGTACGGTCAGCGTATCGAGCGCAACCCGCAGGGCTTCGCGCGCCTGCTCGATAGATTGGCCCTGCATCGACCCGGACGTATCGATGATCAAGGTCACCTCGCGACGAGTCCGGTCGGCCACGAACTGCTCGGGCGGCGTCAGCATCAGGAGGGCATGGTCAAGTCCGCCGAGGCGCTGCATGAAGACGGCCGACTCGACCCGGTTGCGGGCGGCGGGCTGCCATACCAGCTCGAAATCCTTGTGCGGGTTGGCGTTCGGCCCAGTGAGCTCGACCTGCCAGGCGCCCTTGCGGTAGCGCTTATCGACGAAGTGATGGCTGGATTCCAGCAGAGCGAGGGGCATGCCAGCGTTCAGTTCGACGCGCAGGGAGACGGGATTGGTCGACGCCAGGGGCCCGACGAGGGG
>Ga0207419_1000323_pt1 | contig 40466 bp, 22 predicted proteins | sample ElkSloMetagenome_4_FD_184723 | JGI IMG/M metagenome (GOLD analysis project Ga0207419, IMG submission 184723) | Hot spring microbial communities from Elkhorn Slough, Monterey Bay, USA - MD2A (version 2) | ecosystem: Environmental > Aquatic > Marine > Intertidal zone > Estuary: Microbial mat ...
GATGATGGCATTGGCGATCACGAATCTGTAGAGCCTAAACCGGTTGCTTTTACTTCGGCTTGTTTTTACTACCACAATGTAAAGCTCTTAGCGCAGTTTGCAGAAATACTGGAAAAAAAGGAAGATGCGGGTCAATACCAAAAAGTAGCAGAGGAAATTAAAGAGAAAATCAATCAGAAGTTTATGCAAGGAGAAAGCGGTAAGTATGACACATTGAGTACGCAAATTACACAAACCTTTGCCTTATATTACGGGCTTTCTCCTGAAGAAACAGAAGGAAACACCTTAGATGTGCTTTTAGATGAAATCATGATAAAATGGAATGGGCATCTCGCTACAGGTATCTTTGGCACCAAAATGTTATTTGATGTTTTGAGAAAGTACGAAAAGGAAGATGTAGCTTTCACCGTGGTCAATCAAGACGATTTTCCTGGTTATGGATATATGCTCGCCAACGGGGCCACCACGCTTTGGGAAGATTGGAAAAAAAGCGATAATGTTAAATCTCAAAACCATCCTATGTTTGGCTCGGTAAGCGAGTGGTTTTACAGGCATTTGGGTGGCATCAATCCAGACCCCGCTTATCCAGCTTTCGAGAGACTCATTTTAAAGCCCGGCATCCCTGATAGTTTGGATTGGGTAAAAACTTCTTACCAGTCAGTAAAAGGATTGATCAGCAGCAATTGGGAGAAAAAAGAAGGTAAGTTGATTTGGGAAGTGAGTATTCCGGCCAATGTAAAAGCAGATATTTACGTGCCTGCTTCCAAAAGTCAAACAGTTAGTGAAGATAAATTACCCATTGAGCAATCTAAAGGGCTTTTATTCAAAAGTCAAGAAGAAAAATACAGGGTTTTTGAAGCAGGAGGAGGGCAGTATGTTTTTGAGGTGGAGTAGTTAAAGATAACGTGAGGTTTTTGAACATTTTCTAATAAAAAATTCTATAGAGTTCTGTTTATCAGTTTTTTATACTTTTGTCTGGGAGACTCCGTCTTGAAACAAAAGTAACAAAAATTCAAGACTGCGGAAGAGTTTTCTAAATTTTTTCCGCTATTGCTAAAATATCCGAAACTCGCTTCGCTCAAACACCGGATATTTTTACGCAATAGCTTCAAAAATTCTTAACGAAAACTCTTCCTAAATCATTTAGTTACTGATTATCAATGATTTATAAATAGTTAAACTAAACTCCAGAAGGCATTATCTTGAAAACTCCACGTTTAAAGATAAAAAAGCAGTTTAGTGTTTTCTAGGAGACTTGTTGGCAGCTCTTTGTTTGGTTGAGTTAGAATTGTGTGTGGATTCAGAATATTGCACTCAATGCACTGCGCCATCCGTGATGAGTGGGTATGAGGAAGGTATTTATAATACCTAGTCAGAACTTTTCATAAAAAACGAGTTGAAATAGTCGTGTGCTGTATTCTATAAGTTAAAAACTAGTGGTTTGTTGCTTTGGCAATTAGATTTATACCAAATCTCACGAGCTACCTATCTAAAAGCCAATTTCATCTACTTCTTCTTGGACTTATTGCTAAACCAACCCGTACGTCTTTTTACCGAAGTAGAAAGTGGGCAGCTCATATTGATCAAATCGCTGCGGTTTTGGCGTTTGTTTTTCCAGTTTTTGGTGCTAAAGTTTAAGCTGAGCGATATCTCGTGTGAACTGTCTTGCAAACCTCTGCCTGTTAGATTGTAATCGTAGCTATAAGCCAAATGCAATACACCAGAACTGATCGGAATATTGAACATGGAGGCTATAAAAGCTACCGAAGAAGAGTTGATGATCTTATCGTTGGGCGAACGGCCGGGCATGCCTCGGTAAGTCACCTCTAAAGAATACAGAGAGGCATAAGCAAAGCCAGCTGAAAAATCCAGTTGCTCGCTGCCCTCCTGCCTTCTGTAATTGGCAGAAGCCAAAAAGTTAACATCGTAAAAAACCGGCATAGGTAAATTTACACCGCCATGTACATTCCACCTAAAAGGGCTGTGGTACTCATTAAGCAAAACGCCTTCTCTATTTCTAAAAAGTTGATCGATGTTAAACATAGAGAATCCACCCCAAAAAACTTCGCTGTAAACACCGATCCCAGAAGAGAAACTTGGGAAGTTATATCGAAAAGTACCTGCTTCAAAAGCAGAAGGATTATCGAAAAGCAATTCGTCTACAAAAACCAATCGATCAAAATTGAGTTTACGGGTAAAATAACTGACCTGCAATGCTGGCTGGATCACTATTTTTTTCAAAGGAATTCTCCATCCACCCGAGATGGTCATGCCGTTGGTTTGATAAAGTCCAACTTCATCTAAGCCGCCTACGTTTTCGTGGGTCAATATCGCGCCAAAGGTAAACGGCGAGTTGGTAGAATAATCGAAAGAGGCATTAAAAGCATTGAGTGGTGTTTCAAAAACAGGGTACCACTGCCTCCTGTACTGCGAACGAAAAGTAAATTGACTGCCGGATAATCCTGTAAACCCAGGATTTAAATAAGTGGGCGAGTTTCTAAATTGCGTATATTGTACGTCTTGTGCACACGCCATAAAACTTATGAGCATGCCTAGTACCGCTAGTAAGTATTTAGTAGAAATCAGCTTCATCCAATCAGTCTATCAAATAAAATAAAAATGCTTTTGCCTCGGGCTCGGTTTTGTCGCCTAGGCGGCAGCCGCCGTAAGTAACTATGCCCTTGTAAGTGCCTGCAGGGCAAGGTGCCCCTGCAAAGTAGCCGTCCCATCCCTCGTCTGGATCATTGGTTTGGAACACCATGCGGTCCCATTTATCATAAACCCTTAAATCGTATTCGTCAATAAACTCGTGCTTTAACCTAAAAAGCTCGTTGCCACCTCCATTAAATGGTGTAAAAGCCATGGTACGGCCATCATCGGGCAGGTATACTACAGGCGTGCAACAATCTTCTACACTAAATGGAAGCGTTAAAGACTCTACACATCCTGCTTTGGTAGTGGCTGTTAGGGTAATTTCATAATTGTTGCTTTCATCAGGGTTGAAGACAAATTCCTCGGCAGGTATATCATCAAAACCTGTGTAACTGGCTCCATTGCTAAATTGCCACAAGAGTGTTCCGTTGGATTCATTGTTAGGGTAAGTGCTAAAATTATTCACAGAAACAAACCATACACCGCAAGAGGCTTCTTTCACTATTTCAAAATCGAGTTGAGGTGGTTGTTCTACTATGACGGTCTGTGTTATCTCACTTCTACAGCCGTTCAAATTATCATCGCTAAACGCCTCTAAATTAATTTGATACTGGCCTGGTACATCAAAAATCCACTCAGGACTATCTTCTAAAGAATTAAAGCTTTCGCCTTTATCATCAGAGATGGTCCATCTAAAACTGGCTGCACTTACTGAAGTATTGACAAGTTGCACAGGTGTATTGGCGCAGAGTGCTGTGGCACCTATCTCAAAAGAAGGCTCTACAAAAGGAATAATTTCTATGGTTCTGGTGAATGTGCCTGGGCAGTTGTTTACAGGGTTTACTACGGTCAAGCTTACCTCATAAGTGCCAGGAGTATCATATACTTTTTCTGGCGGATTTACTCCATTAAAGGTAGTGCTATCTCCAAAATTCCATGCACTACCAATAGGATCAGGTGAGGTATTGGTGAAGGTAATGGGCTCTCCCGGACAGAAAGTGCCACCCACCTCAAAAGAGGCTTCTAAAACTGGGAATACAGTAATCCTGGTGGTGAATGTGTCCAACTCACCAAAATCGTAGGCTACAATTAGCCGTGCATCGTACTCACCCGCTTCTTCATAGGTATAACTTTGCTGGTTGCCGCCCGCTATGCCATTGCCGGGCACATCGCCCCAAAGCCAAACGGTGCTAATGGTTTCGGTTAAATTGGTAGAAAAATCTACTGTAAGCGGTGCACAGCCTCTAGCGGGCCTGGTATCAAAAAACACATTGGGTATTACCGTTACTTCTCGTGTAAAGGTACTCGTGCCGCAGTCGTTTTCAGCCGTAAGGGTTATTGTGTAAGTTGTGTCACTTTGACCGAAATAAACAAAGTTATGTGTAATAGAATCTAATTCTGCTGTGCTTACCTCGTCTGTTCCATCTCCAAAATTCCATGTAAATAAATCGGCTTCCTCTGTGGTAAGGTTGGTGAAAGTTACCGGGAAATTTGAGGAAATGGTATCATTAGAGGACTCGAAGAAAGCATTTACACCCGCCCTAACTAAAACTGAATCAGTTACTTCGTAGGTGCCGCAAGCTGTTTCCGCTTCTAAAGTAATGTAGTAAGTGGTATCTCCGTTCGCACCTGCATCGAAAATTTGCGGATTAGGCGTAATGCTATCACTTGCTGTGCCGTTGCCAAAATCCCAACTGTAATTAATATTGCTCCCTATGTTTTCATTCTCAAAAGTGACTTCTAAAGGGCTACAATTATTGACAGATGATGTATTAAAACTAAAATCAGGTTCGAACACTTCGCTTTGCACCTCAATCTCTCGAGAAAAAGTATTGGTACAGCCATTTTCATTGGTTATCTGTAGTGAAATGGTTTCTATGCTTCCTGGGTTGTTAAAGGCAAACTCTGGTTCTCTAGCATTAGAAAAAAAGTTGCCATTTAATTCCCATAAGTAGGTAGTGTTCGGTGTATCTTCAGAAGTGACGGTCGGGGTAAACGAAGTTAAGTTGCAAACGGCTGCAGGTGCGTCAAAGCTTACTGTAGGTAAAGGATTTACAAATACCTTTTTATTGAAAACCAGTTCGCACCCATTTTCTTGAGTAAAAAGAAATTGTACGTCATGACCTTCTTCATTGATGCCGGCAATAGCAGGATCAAAGATGCCTTCTGCTGTGATTGAGCCCTCGGGCAGCCCAATAGCTTGCCAAGTTCCTGTGCCTTCTGTTCCAGTCTCCACCTCAAGCTGAAAGGCCTCGGCATCTATACAGACAGATTCATCTTCTAAGGCAACATCGGGTTGTGGCCTTACAGTGACTTCTATTTGCAATACATCTTCACAACGACCTGCATTGATGCCTGTTAAGGTATAAGTAGTGGTAGCCAATGGCGAAAGTACAACATTGGCACCTGCAACTGTATCTATCCCTACATCAGGCGTCCAAACGTAGGCCTCTGCGCCGGTGGCATTGATTTCTATGGTTTCTTGTGGACAAATTTCTATTTCGGTTGGTACATCAATAGCTAGCTCGGGATAAGGTACAGATAAAATGCTTACTTCTTCAGAAATGGCAGGGCAGCCTCTTTCTGTAACTTGCAAGGTATAAATACCAGCTGCTGTAGCTGTAAAGTTCTGTTCTGTAGCTCCATCAATTGGGTTCCCGTCTAACAACCATTGGTATTCAACCGCTTCGCCTCCTTCGTTACCTTGTAGTAAGGCATTGATTGCTTCATCCTCGCAAAAAACAGTCTGCTCCGGAGGCGTAATTTCTGCCAAGGGCGTGGGTTTTAAGATGACCTCTGTTTCTTCCGAGATTTTAATGCATTGCTGCAGCGATACTTCTACATTGTATAAGCCTGGCTCTGCCGCCCCATAAGTGGCATTGGTGGCGTTTTCGATGAATTCCCCCATAAAATACCATTGGTAAGTAGCGCCTGCTATTGCTGCAGTGCTTAATTCTATGGTTTCATCCACACATATTTCAGGGATGGCAGGTGCAATGATAGGTACTTCAAAATCAACTACTTCAAATTGTTCTGTGGCAGTAGCAGTACCACAAGGGTTGGTAATGGTTAAAGAGATTTCATAAGTGCCTGCTTCCAATATAACAGCTTCAGGATTTAGTGTATTGGCATTACCCGGTTGTACGGGGTCAGCCGTTCCGTTAATTCCAGTAATTTGCCACTGATAGCTTTCGACATTCAGTATTTGAGTAGTAGCAGATAAATCGAGTTCGGTAGGCGAACAATTTGCAATGTCTAAACCTTCTAAATTGATTTTTTCTGGAGTAGGTACATCAGACACTACGATACGCACACAGCTGTTTTCATTGCCACAATTACTTTCTGTGTTAAGATTTAGATCATAAATGCCCGGTTCTGTAAATGTTATGGTTTCCACAGGGTTGTCAGAGGTTGCATTGCCATTGGAAAAACCAACACCTTGTGCAGGAGTGATACTCCAAGTTTCGGTAAGCCCTCCACCTGTAGAAATGCTACGGATGGGGATTGTTAGTGGTACGCATGGATCTAATGGGATAAAAGTGTTATCAGCACAGTCATCAATAGTCACTACATTGCCTGCGTTGCCTATTTCAAAAATGGGCTTAGGAGGGCCATTTACTTGTATTTCTTGGGTGAATTCAAATTCTCCACAATCTTGTACTGCACGCATGGTAACAGTATAAGCACCTTGTGCGCCATAAGTATGGTTGAGAGGATCTTTACTTGTGGTTTCCACTATGGGTGAGCCATCGCCAAAATCCCAAAAATAAGTAGCCTCAGAAGAACATTGGAAATCGAAGCCATCTATAGAATTGTTTAGAAAAGGAATAGGCTCATTTACGCAGCCATCCTCAGGATCAAAAGCGAAAGAGGGTACAGGAGGCTTACCTGTTATTACGGGGAAAATAGTTACCGTTTTTGGGAATTGAGGACTACATTCTGAAGTTGCAGTTAATGTAAATGTATAGGCTTGTTCTTCAGTTTCACAGGAAATCGTATTATAGGTATGATTAATGGTGGTAGTTCCTGATGGGTCTAATTCGTTATGGTTGAGCGTAATTACTTGGCCATCTCCAAAATCCACTTCATAAACGGTGGTGGGCTCATTGTCAATATAATCACTTATTATGTAACCGAAGTCTACTGCATTGCAAGACTGTTCATTTCCTTCTGTTTGAGCTGTTACAGATGGTATGCAATTTTGGCCATAAGTATTTATAGACAGTAATGAGGCTCCTAGTATCAGTAGCCTGATAATATAGTTTTCAGTTTGACGGACCATTAATTGTTGGTAATAAAAAGATGATTTATCTTCTATCTATGCTAGTTGAAAGGATTCAGAAACAGCAGACTTTAAAACTAATAAATAAATCCTAATTTTGAGCTTCAAATAACTAGTTATCATTAAAAACCCATCCATAGACCGACATTTCACGCAAAGTTAACTTGGTTTCAGTTTTTTTGTATGATGTCTAAACTAAAATTGATGAAAGACAATATAGAAATTTTATACGAGGACAATCATTTGATCGCAGTAAATAAGCCCAGTGGAATTTTAGTACAAGGCGACAAAACCGGAGATGAGCCACTTTCAGAAATTGTGCGTGAGTACATTAGGTTCAAATACAAAAAACCGGGCAATGTTTTTTGTGGTGTTATCCATAGGATAGACCGCCCCGTGAGCGGTGCAGTATTGTTGGCAAGAACCTCTAAAGGCTTAGAAAGAATGGCTAAGCTATTCCAAGAAAAAAAGATAAAGAAAACTTATTATGCCCTTGTAGAGAGACGGCCTGAACTAGAAGAAGGTAGGTTGGTACATTGGTTGGTAAAAGACAGCAACAAAAACTTTACCCATGCTCATGAGCAGCAAGTAAAAGGCAGTAAACTTTCAGATTTAGGTTATAAACTTAAAGGTAAAGTAAGCGGGTATTATCTTTTGGAAGTAAAGCCAGGTTCAGGGAGGTCGCATCAAATAAGAGCACAACTAGCAAAAATGGGCTGCCCAATAAAAGGCGATGTAAAGTATGGCTCGAAACATAAAAACAAAGGTGGCTTTATCCATTTACATGCTTACCAGTTAGAATTTGAACATCCCATAAAAAAAGAGCCTGTTAGGATTACTGCAGGCTTTCCTAAAGACCAAGTATGGCAGTTAGTATCCCATCTTGCCTAGCCCTAGAATTAATTAATGATGAAAAAGCAGTAAATACTTTTAAAAAAGATTGTCCTGTTTAAATTTGTTGCATGGACAAGAAAGTATTATTAATGATTTTAGATGGGTGGGGTATAGCCAAAGACCCTGAAGTATCTGCAGTAGATAAAGCCGATACCCCATTTGTAGATAGCCTTTACACAAAATATGCACACTCTACTTTGGAGGCTTGTGGCAAAGCTGTAGGGTTGCCCGATGGACAAATGGGTAATTCTGAAGTAGGGCACATGAATATTGGTGCGGGTAGGATTGTCTACCAAATGTTAGAACGTATTAATATTGCCGTACAAGATGGTTCTTTGGCTAAGAACGAAACCTTGCAAAAAGCATTTAAATATGCACAAGAAGATGCAAGAAAAGTACATTTTATTGGCTTGGTTTCTGATGGCGGGGTGCACTCCCACATTAAGCATGCAAAAGGCTTACTTTCTGCTGCCAGCGATTTTGGTTTAGAAGAAGTGTATGTGCACGCTTTTACCGATGGGAGAGATTGTGCACCAGATAGTGGTTTAGGTTTCATCCAAGACTTGTCTGACCACATGTCCAAAACTACTGGGAAAATAGCCACAGTAACTGGCAGGTACTATGCCATGGACCGAGACAAGCGCTGGGAAAGGGTTAAATTGGCCTATGATGCCATGGTAAAAGGTGAGGGCAAGCAAGTAGTAAACTTTAGCGATGGTATTCAAGAGTCTTATGACGAAGGCGTAACCGATGAATTTATTAAGCCTTTGGTGGGGGTAGATGATTTGGGTGATCCAATCGCTACTATTAAAGAAGACGATGTAGTGATTTGCTTCAACTTTAGAACCGATAGAGGCAGGCAAATTACTGAAGCACTTACCCAAAAAGATTTTCCTGAGCAAGATATGAAAGCGATGGATTTGTACTACATCACCATGACAGAGTACGATCAAACCTTTAAAGATGTCTCTATCCTTTTTGAAAATAAAAATATAGAAAACACGCTGGGTGAAGTACTAGAAGCAGCTGGTAAAAAGCAAATCAGGATTGCTGAAACTGAAAAATACCCACACGTTACTTTTTTCTTTTCGGGTGGTAAAGAAGAACCTTTTAAAGGAGAGGAGAGAATCATGTGTCCCTCGCCGAAGGTAGCTACTTATGATTTACAGCCTGAAATGAGTGCAGGCGATATCCGCGATAAAATCATTCCTGAGTTAAAGAAACAAGAAGTGGATTTTGTTTGCCTAAACTTTGCCAATCCTGATATGGTAGGGCATACAGGCGTTTTTGAAGCAGCGGTAAAAGCCTGCGAAACGGTTGATCAATGTTCACAAGCGGTAATTGAGGCAGCTTTAGAAAATGGCTATAGCACTATTGTAATTGCCGATCATGGCAACTCAGACATTATGCGCAACCCCGATGGTTCTGCCCATACTGCCCACACACTTAACTTAGTGCCTTGTATTTTGGTAGACCAAGACTACAAAGGCAAGTTAAAAAACGGGAGGTTAGGAAATATTGCGCCTACAGTTCTTGAATTATTGGGGATTGAACAACCCGAAGAAATGACAGAGGAGAGTTTGTTGGACCAATAAGAAATGCTGCTATAAACTGAAAGCGCCAAGTCATTAAAGATTTGGCGCTTTTTTGTTACTCTCTCCTCAAAACCGCCCTCTGATAAACAGAAATCGGGTAAGATTTTACCTTGGGCACTTCGCCTTCACCACCTGTGATATTCATGCTATCGCTGCGGCTAAATATAACCTCAAATAGCATTTCATTGCCTAGTAATTTGTTGCTCACTAAAATAAGGTTGCCGGCTACATCATACCTACTTAAAAAAGTATTGCCAAATAGTTGCTGATCTAATATAATGGTATTTTGCTCATCCATTTTAAAGTGGCCTTCTTCTGTTTTAAAGGCGACCAATTCATAATCTCTGGGAGAGCCATTGTATACTAACTGCCATTTCCATCTGCCGCTTTTTTGGCTAGGTGCAATGTTCAGCTCCATGGGTATTTGCATGGTAGTGTCTTTATCGGTATTGTCAATGACCAATTCACCTTTCCAACTACCTATCCAACTTTTGGGAAAGCCAGTTTTACTGAAGCCAGTTTTACTGAAGCCAGTTTTACTGAAACCAGTCTTTACAGAGTCAGATTCAACAAAAGACATTTTATTGTTTTTTACTGAAACCTCGGTTTTATCATTTTTTTGTGTACAAGCCCCAATCAAATAAAGAAAAGAAAGCAGCAGCATTACAGATTTACCCAAAAACCAATTTCTCATAAAACACTCAAAAGTTTTCTTTTCAAAGAAAAAAAATTAATTAACCATTAACCATTAACCATTAACCATTAACCATTAACCATTAACCATTAACCATTAATTTTCTTTAGTAGGCCCTACCGCCATTGCCTTCTACAAAGTTCATAAAACTGCGGTTTACTACCTTGTTTCCACCCGGTGTTGGATAATTTCCAGTAAAATACCAGTCTCCCAAATGGTTAGGGCAGGCTTGGTGTAAATTGTCTACCTTTTGGTAAATTACTGAAATCTCTGCCTTAATATGCTCTTGCTTAATGATAGAGGCAATCTCTTCTGAAATCTCTTCATCAGAAAAAGGTGCATAAATTTCCTTTACGTGGTTTAGTATTTCGTAACTGCCGTGCTTAAATGAATGCTTACACTTCTCGTATACTTCCTGTATGAGTTGAGTTTGCTCAGTCTTTTTGAGCAGGTTGATTACCGCTCTAAAAGCAACAAAATTCGACATTTTGGACATATCGATGCCATAGCAGTCGGGAAAGCGAATTTGCGGCGCAGATGATACGATAATGATGCGTTTTGGCTCAAGCCTATCCAACATATTGATGATACTTTTCTCCAAGGTGGTACCTCTTACGATAGAGTCGTCTATTACAACCAATGTGTCAACACCTTTGCGTATCATTTCATAGGTGGTATCGTACACGTGTGCCACCAAATCGTCTCTGCCTTCATCTTCAGAAATAAATGTGCGTAGCTTTACATCCTTGATCACCAATTTTTCTATTCTAGGTTTAAAAGAAAGGATTTTCTCTAGATTTCTGCCGTTAGTCCCATTGCCAATAGCTTTAATCCTTTCTTTGACCAAATGTTTTTCCATCCCTTCCATCATCCCTAAAAAAGAAGTTTCTGCTGTGTTGGGGATGTATGAGAAAACAGTATTCTCTAAATCATTATCTATGGCATCTAATATTTGGGGGCAAAGCAGCTCTCCCAACTTTTTCCTTTCCCTATAAATTTCTGGGTCTGAGCCTCTAGAAAAATAGATACGCTCAAAGCTACATGACTTTTTGGGCAGTTTTTTGACAAAGGCCTGTTCCTCAAAGCTTCCGTCTTTATTCACGATCAAAGCACTACCGGGATCGATCTCCTTAATTTGGTCGTATTCGGCATTAAAAGTAGTTTTAATGGCAGGCTTTTCTGATGCGGCCACAATTACTTCATCATTGGCATAGTAGTAAGCGGGCCGTATGCCTGCGGGATCTCTAGCAATAAAAGCAGCGCCAAAGCCTGTAAGACCTATCATGGCATAGCCTCCATCAAAATCTTTACAGGAGCGGATCAAGATGTTTTGCAAGTTGAGCTCTTCTGATATTTTTTCGGTTATCTCTTTGTGTGAAAAACCAAGGTCTTTGTATTTTCTGAAAAGCTCTTCGTTCTCTTCATCGAGAAAGTGGCCTATTTTTTCAAGTACAGTAACGGTATCAATTTTTTCAACAGGGTGCTGACCTAATTCCACCAGATTATCAAAAAGGTCGTCAACATTGGTCATGTTAAAGTTACCCGCAGTAATTAGGTTGCGTGTCTTCCAGTTATTACGCCTGATCATGGGGTGGCAATATTCTATGCCATTTTTGCCATGGGTGCCATAGCGCAAGTGTCCCATATATACTTCTCCAACAAATGGCACATGGCTGCGCATCCATTTGGCACTATAATATTTTTCGGGATTCTCATTAAGGACTTTACTCAGCTTTTTATTGACCTTGCCGAATATATCCATAATGGGTTGTTGCTCAATAGACCGATACCTTGTAATAAATTTTTTACCCGGTTTAAGGTCTATTTTAATATTGACGACACCAGCGCCATCCTGCCCCCTGTTATGTTGCTTCTGCATAAGCAAGTAAAGCTTGTTTATGGCATAGGCGGGTGTTTTGTATTTGTCTATGTAATACTGGAGCGGTTTTCTGAGTCGGATAAATGCGATGCCGCATTCGTGTTTTATATTTTCGCTCATGAATGAAAAGAGAAAGTTTTTTGCAAATGCTACAAGCTGGTAATAGTAAATTAAGTGAGCCTCTACACTTAACCTCTAAATGTTAATCAGAGAGTAATGCTGTTAGACAATGCAAAGTTAACCAAGTATTAAACAAATTAACTAAATTTTAAGGCTGCTTTTTTTAATACTTTGCATAAAGACTTGCTGAGTACTTTCACAAAAAGTTTTACACACTCAGGAAAGTTCCCAAAAGCTGCTTCTAGTGTGTAAGGCTGCTTAAGCTAGGGCGGTTTTTTTTAAAAAATCACTTTACTGTAATATTAAAAAAAATGTTTTGAGCATGGAGAGCAATCAGCTAGAATTTAAAATGATGGGGAAAGGCTCATTGCCTGCCTTGCATTATGCTTTTGAACAGTCTTTTGGCGATTATCAAGTAAGTGTAGCAAATGATTTAGAGGCACTTAAATACCGGTTGAATAAAATTGGAGCTAATTTAGATCTGTCCCCGGCAATTTGGCAAGATGAGGCTGTTTTGGCTTTTATCATCCAAGCATTAGGAAATTACAAAGGCTTGAAAACTGCGTATAATGGAGGTACAGGGGTTTTGCCAACATTCAGAGGGCGGGGGCTAGCCGTTAAGCTTTACCGTTTTGCTTTTGAAAAACTAAAAGAGCAACAGGTAAAACAGTGTCTTTTAGAAGTTGTAGAAAATAATGAACCTGCACTAAAGGCATACCGACAACTAGGTTTCGAAGTGTCTAGGACAATGCATTGCTATTTGGGCGAGCCTTCTAAAAACCTAAAAGGAAATAAAAGCATACAACTACTGCCAGTAAAAGATAGATTACCCGATTGGCAACTTTATCGGAGCTTTTTCGATTTTGAACCCTGCTGGCAAAATAGCATCGATTCTGTAATAAGAAACTTTCAAAACGAGACAATTATAGAGGCGGTTTACCGAACAAAAACAGTTGGCTTTGTTATATTTGAACCTCTTAAAAGTAGGGTTACTCAGTTGGCGGTACACCCCGAGCATAGAGTTATGGGAATAGGCATACAATTGTTGAGGGCAGCTAGCCAAATGTGTTTAAAAAAGGAATTGGCCATCTTAAATATCGATGTACAGGCAAAAGCCACAAATCGTTTTTTACATCGTTGTGGCATGGTAAAGAAAGTGACCCAGTTTGAAATGCTAAGGCCACTTTTTTAAAGTAATCGCAAATTCTGCTAAAATAGCACCTAGGTCAGCTGAGCTAAGCAAATATATAGGGGGCTTATATTTTCCAAGATAAGATAAAGGGATAAGAGAAATAAGCCATTTTAAACTTGTGCCAAAGAGTAGGTTTATAGCGAAAACCATTTCATCTTATTTATCTATTTTTTTTAGAATTAAATTAATTGAGCTGTTGTGCAGTTTTCAGATATTACAGGATTAGACGATGTTAAATCTGCGTTGTTGCAGTCGGTGCGCAATAGTCATATTGCTCATGCACAACTTTTTTTAGGCAGTGAGGGCAGCGGCGCTTTGGCTTTGGCCTTGGCCTATGCACAGTACATCAACTGTCAGCAGCCAACGGCAAACGACTCTTGTGGTCATTGTTCTTCTTGCAGCAAATACGAGAAATTGATCCATCCAGATTTGCACTGTATATTTCCGACCACTACTACTAAAAAATTTAAAAAAAGTAGTGAGGCCATTAGCGGTAACTACATGCCGCAGTGGCGAGCTTTTATACAAGAGAACCACTACCCGATACTTTCTGATTGGGCGGCCTTTATCGGAGCAGAAAACAAACAGTGCAATATTTCAAAAGAAGAGAGCAGGAATATCATAAAAGCGCTTTCGCTTAAGTCTTTTGAGGCCAATTATAAGGTAATGTTGGTTTGGCTGCCAGAATGGATGCATCCCTTTGCAGCCAATGCCATTTTAAAAATTTTAGAGGAGCCCCCGCCCAATACGGTTTTTTTAATGGTTTCTTACAACTCAGACCAATTGTTGTCTACCATTATTTCTCGCTTGCAGTTGATCTATGTGCCATCTTTTAACGATACAGAAATCGTGTCTTATTTGCAATCTGAAATGACATTGCCTGCAGATAAAGCACAACAATTGGCTTTTTTGTCAGAAGGTAACCTGAACAAGGCTGTTAAACTGAGCGAAGGTTCTGCTTTAACCCATGCCGATTTTTTTAAGCAGTGGATGCGAGTTTGCTTTAAAATGGACTTTACCAATATGTTGCAATTCGCAGAACAGTTTTATAGCATGAGCAAAGAGGAGCAGAAAAGTCTGTTATTTTATGGTTTGCATATTATGAGAGAAACCACACTTTGGAAATACGGCGCTCAAAATCTAATAAGGGTGCAAGAAGATGAACGGAATTTTATCGGTAACTTTTCTAATGTTTTTGATGCTGCCCAAATCGAAATGCTGTCTCGAGAATTCAATAATTCTTTAAAATGGCTTGAGAGAAACAGCAACCCTAAAATTCTATTTACCAATCTGTCTATTTTTATCATAAAACTGTTCAAAGTTGATTAAACTTTTTTAAATTACACTTAATAAATTTTTTAATTACAGCTATTGTAAACTTCATATTTTTTTATGGCTAAACAGCAAAAAGGCTCATCAGGAGACGAATTGGTGGTAGTGGGTATAGGTGCCTCTGCGGGTGGCCTTGAGGCGCTTCAAGAGTTGATTTCGAGATTGCCAGACGATCTTGGCAACATTGCTATTGTAATAGCCCAGCACCTAAGCCCAACTTACAAAAGTATGCTTGTTCAATTGCTGAGCAGGCAAACCAGCCTTTCGGTAGTAGAAGTGAAAAACGGCTTAAAGGCTAAGGGTAATAATATTTACATTACACCACCCGATAGCGAAATAATTCTCTCAAAGGATTATTTTCAGCTTTCTAAGCCTGTGCCTTCGGCGGGGCCTAAACCTTCTGTAGATACACTCTTCAGTTCTATTGCCAAAGAAAAAGAAGCCTTGGCGCTAGGCATCATTTTATCCGGAACGGGAAGCGATGGTTCTAAAGGTATAAAGGTGATCAAGTCTGTGGGAGGTATGACCATTGCCCAAGAACCACAAACCGCCAAATACAATGGCATGCCTCTTTCTGCCATAGAAACAGGTCAAGTAGACTTAGTGCTTTCACCCGACAAAATAGGCGAAGAGCTTAAAGATATTGTCACTAGCTCTGCCTACAGGGTCATTTCTGAAGATATCGAGGAGAACAATACAGCTCTAGATGTTGTATTGAAAAAATTATCCAAACGTACAGGTACTAATTTCGCCAACTATAAGCCTTCTACCATTATCAGAAGGCTCGATAAGCGTATGAGCGAGCTCAAAATAAGAAGCGTCGATCAGTACTTAAATTTTATAGAAGATGATTCTAAAGAGCTGGATGCCCTATTCCATACTTTGTTGATTGGGGTAACCAACTTTTTTAGAGACAAAGAAGCCTTTATAGAACTAGAAAAAAGGTTGGTAAAAATCATGTCGGCCAAAGAAAAAGGCGATCAACTAAGGGTATGGATTGCAGGATGTGCCACAGGAGAAGAAGCCTACACACTCGCCTTTATTATAGCAAGGATTGTTAAAGGCAGATTACAAGATTACAATATTCAAATCTTTGCTACTGATATAGATGAAAACGCCATTACCATTGCACGTAGGGGCATCTATTCTGCTGATGCGGTGGATCAAATGCCTGAAGACATCGTAAAAAACTATTTTCTTAAGAAAGAAGATATGTACGAGGTCATAAAACCGATCAGGCAATTGATTTTATTCTCTAAGCACGATGTTACCTCAAACCCACCTTTTTTAAAGTTAGATTTAATCAGCTGCAGAAATTTGCTCATTTATTTTAGCCAAAGTTTGCAGCAGCATGTAATCCCTGTTTTTCATTACAGCTTAAACCCAGATGGTTATTTGTTTTTGGGTAAGTCAGAAACTGTGGGTCAATTTACCGATCTTTTTATGACCGTTGAGGGCAAGGCGAAAATTTTCCAAAGAAAACGCGGAGAGAAAATAAGCCCGGTTCGTTTTGCCACTTTTACGCCCAAAGGCACCGGAAAAATAAATAGCAGTACAAAGAAGGATCCACAAAAAGGGCTGACCGTGCCAGAAATGGTCAAAGAGACGCTGTACAATACTTATGACCATAGCTATGTAGTGGTGGATAGCAATATGGATGTTGTCCACATTAGTGGAGATGTGCGCATGTTTTTGGGTATTAACCCAGGGTCGATGAATGCCAATATTCTAAAATTAGCAAGCAAAGATCTGCATATAGACCTTAGGGCGCTCATTACTGCTGCTATAAAAAACAACGAAACTGCTAAAGGCGAAATCAGGAAATTACATTTTTTCGACAAGGTTTACTTCGTTAGGATCGTTGTAAAGCCCTTACTTTATTCTGATTCTGAAAATGGGCTTTTTGTAGTGGTTTTTGAAACCCATGAGCCAAATAGTCCATTGTTCAATTTTTCTAATGAAGGTTCGGTAGAAAACATTAACGAGCACCCAAGGGTAGTTGAGCTAGAGCATGAGTTAGAAGGTGTAAAAGAGCATTTGCAAACTTTTATTGAAGAATTGGAAACCGCCAATGAAGAATTGCAATCGCTTAATGAGGAGTTGCAATCTTCTAACGAAGAACTACAATCCTCTAACGAAGAGCTGGAAACCTCTAATGAGGAATTACAATCTACCAATGAAGAGCTACAGATTGCTTATGCCGAACTAAAGTCTGCAAGTGAGGAAGTTGAGAACCAAAATAGGAAAATTTTAGAGAGTGAGGCCAATGCAAAAGCTTTGCTCAACAACTCGTTGCAGGCTTTTATTCTGATCAATAAAGATTATAAGATAATCGCCTTTAATGATATAGCACAACAAAAGTCTGAGTTTATGTACAATCGCAAACTCAAAGAGGGGGAATCGATGATAGAGTACGAGCCGGTTGGCGATTTGGAGCGCTTTAGAAAAGATTTTAGGAAAGCGGTCTCAGGTTCTTTTGTGAGCGGTGAAAAAAACGTAGTTACCAAAAGTGGTGCAGAAAGGTGGTTTAAATACAACTTTACTCCTGTAGAGGACGAAAAGCACGACATCAATGTGATATCTTATAGCCTCCTAGATATTACCGATTTAAAAAGGGTAGAAAAAGAACTATCGCAAAGCGAAGACTTGATTATATCGGTTTTTAATGCAGCAGACATCGGAATTTGCGTTACCGATGAAAAAGCCAACTTTGTAAAGGCCAATCATGCTTATTGTAACATTTATGGCTATTCTATGGAAGAACTGATAGGTGAAACATTTACCATAGTATTGCCTGAAGAGCAAAGGGAAAAGGCTTTGAAATTACATGAAGATTATCTAAACGGAGAGCCTGAGTCAGCTGGTGTATGGACTGTTCAAAATAAAAAAGGAGAGCAATTTAAGATAAAAGTGACCACAGCAAGACTGATTACCGAACAAGGCGGAAAGTTCAAAGTAACCACGGTTTCGCCGATACAGAAAGATTGACCGTGCAAAATATAAGCACCCTCTTTTTGCCTACACATTTTTAAAATTAGCGTTTTCTAAAAAAAATGACTGTTCTAGGAATGGTTTCTTTCTGTTGGTCGTACTTGACAAGTAGCAGAAAGAAATAATGTTTTAGACACCAAAGCAATGGGTTAAAGAGAATGAATATTTACAAGACTTTTTTTATTGGTTTTCTTTTGCTCACTTTACTTCTACAAAAAAAAGGATCCCAAGCTCAAATAGTAGCCGTAAAAAACAACGACATTAGTGAAGATACCGTAGGATGGCAGTTGGCATTGAACATAGATTTTTACACCACCAAAAATACAAATACACTTTATGCCTCTAATGCAGGCTCTTTCTTACAATATAAAAAAGGGAAACACCGCATTGTTTCTATGAACAATTACGATGTGATCTTGAGCAATAGCCAAGGCGAGACCAGTGGGGAAAATAGGGCCTATCAGCATATTAGATATAATTATTTGTGGAAAGAAAAAATTGTATGGGAGGCCTTCTCTCAAATACAGTATGATGAGATACTTAGGATCCAAAAGAGACTTTTGCTAGGAACGGGTCCGCGCTTCAACTTAATGAAAAAAGAGAAAAGCGATATCCATTTAGGTGTGGCCTACATGTACGAATATGAGCAAGAGCTAGATACGGCTGTTTTTCACAGAGACCACAGGATCAGCTCTTTTTTATCGGCAGACAAAACTTTTGAGAATGGGCATTCCATTTCAACCATAGGCTATTATCAACCAGTTATTGATAATTTTTCAGACTTTAGAGTCTCCTTAGGTTTTAGACTTGCCCTAAAAATTGCCTCTAACCTCGCCTTTAATTTCAATGTAAACCTCAATTACGACGCACAACCCGTAATTGACGAAGACATCCCCTCACTCACATACAACATAAGGAACGGACTGAGTATTAGCTTTTAATTACGAATGTTGGTCGAATAAAATCAACAAGCTACAAGACAGGATAAAATGCTGCGTTTACTCATTTTTATCTGTTTTCCCTCAAAACCCTTGATTTTTATTTGGTATGGAAAGAATTTTCGCCGACTTACATAGCCACCCGGTAGCTTGGTCATTTAATGCTTTAAGAAATACACCTCAAGAAAAAGAGCCAATTCTTTTTACTCCTTGGAACATACCCGAATCGAATGTAAAAAGACAAGCCAAAGGCAAGCGGGTAGGGTACAGTCAAGCAGATTTTGCCAAACTATTGGTAGGCCGCACTAAGTTGATATTCGCCTCACTTTACCCTATAGAAAAAGGTTTTTTCAGAGATAAATTTTTTAGAGTGCTTCGTGCTAAAAAGGGCATACGAACAGGGAAAAAACACACTTTGCTCGATATGGCACAAACCAAATTTATGGGGATTTCCAAAGAGCGTGTAGAGTTTTTTCAAGGAAAGGAGATTGAAGGTGAAATCTATGATTATTGGGATGAGCTGCAAAAAGAGTATGACTTTTATCTAAAAGGGGCTAATAAAGTAAACGAGGTTTGTGTAGATACATGGGAGAACGGTCAGCGGGTACAGTACAAAACCAAGGGCTCGTATCAAATAGCCAAAACCCCTGCCGATGTTACTGAAAGCGTAAACAGCCCCGATCAAGTGGCAGTGGTGTTAACCATAGAGGGCATGCATGCTTTGGGTATTGGCAATCCTGATGTTGCGCAAGATATACCGCTACATCTTTTAAAAGAACGCATTGCGGCTTTAAAAGGAGAAAGCAAGACCATTCCCAATTGGGAGCATCCTGTGTTCTTTATCACGTTTGCACATCACTTCGACAATACACTCTGTGGCCACGCGCATAGTTTCCCCAATATTGCTAATAAATGTTTCTTGGATCAGTCTAAAAATTTAGAGGCAGGTTTTAATAGCAAGGGTTTAGAAATCGCTAAGGATATGCTCGGCCTAGATGAGCAATTGAAAGATACGGGCAGCAGAAGAATTTTACTCGATGTAAAACACATGTCGCCACAGGCAAGGGCAGATTATTACCAGCACATAGTTGAGCCATATAATTCAAGTGCGGATGTAAAAAAGAAGCTATCAATAGTAGCTAGCCATGTAGGTTATTCGGGTGCGCAAACTTTGGAGCAATTAATAGAAGAAAGTCATCTAGAGAAAACCAAAGGCCTATTCGGCAAATATAACCGCAGCGATAATTTTGAAAGGGATGATTTTTACGCTTGGGGCATTAATCTTTGTGATCAGGACATTGAGCAAATCCATAAAAGTGAAGGTTTGTTGGGTTTGGCATTTGATCAACGCATTTTAGGCGTTCGCAAAAAAGAGAGAAGAGAGAACAACATAGATGCTTTTACCCGGACCATAGAGCGCATTGTCTTGGTGCCTTTCAAGGCAGATTTGGACAATCCTGCAGCCATTTGGGATACTATTAGCATCGGTACTGACTTTGAGGGATACATAGATCCTCTAGACCCTTATCCTACAGCTATGGAATTTAAAAACTTTGCAGAAGATTTAAAAGGCGGGCTTTACCAACTCAAAAAGCGCAGTCCATTTTTGTTTGGAGATTTAGAAGTAGAAGAAATTATTCAAAAAATTAGCTTTGGCAATGCCTATCAGTTTCTCATCAAACATTTCGAATTTGGCTTTGGGCAAAGAATGAATCAAGTAAAGCAATCAGGTAATATAGTTTCTTAGGCTTGTTGTTTTACAAAGTCGCCTGCTTTTTTAAGTGCTCTGTCTGCATGCGGTACCATAGAGAAAAGCTGAAAAACATGCCACATATTTTTCCAAATGTCGAGATCGCTGTTAACATCTGCCTTAATAAGTTTTTGATGCAGCCTTTCAGAGTCGTGGAGCAGTAAATCTTTAGCGCCGGTTTGTATAAATACCGGCGGAAAGCCCCTAAAATCTGCATGAATTGGGGAAATGTAAGGATGGTCTAAAGGATGCTTGCCTGCATACATTTTGGCGGCTTTTAAAAGTTCGGTTCTATCCAAAACCAAATCGTTTTTGGCCATGGCTTGCATTTTTTCAGATGAACAGCTAAGGTCGGCCCAAGGGGCAAAAAGTACTAAACTTTCTGGTTTTTGCTCGTCATCTTCTATAAGTTTTTTACAAACGGCCAGTGCCAAACCTCCACCAGCAGAGTCGCCCGCTAAGATAATCTTTTGCTGAGGATATTGCGCTGCCAACCATAGGTAAGCCGAAATAGCATCATCCGCCGCAGCAGGGAAGGGATATTCAGGCGCTAGGCGATAATCTACCGCTAAAACATCGGCCTGCCAATAGTGGCAAATCCTTTCGCAAAGCGATCGGTAACTATGTACAGAGCCTTTTATATAAGCACCGCCGTGTAAGTAGAGCACCAAAGGCCTTTTGTTAGCACTTGCGCTTTCTGTATACTCAAAAAACAAACAGGGAATTCCATTGGCTGCTACATTTTTCACCTTTACAGGTTTGCCCTTAAATCTTGCCAAGTTTTCATTAAAAATGGCCCGTTTTTCCTTGATGTTCATATCGCTATTTGCCCGCTTTTGCTTTAATCTTTTCAAATAAAACTTAATGATGCTCAGCTTAAGAAAAGTAAAAATTTGGGGCATATAAGAAAAATACAAAAACCTATTTAAATAATGAATTCACCCTGTAAAGGCAAAATTTTAACAAATACAAAAAAAGTCATTTGGATAAAAAAAATCAAAAAGCCAATAAAAAGAGGCCTTTTGCCAAAAGAATTATGCTTCTGTCAGAGAGGCCTTACCAAAATTTTAGTGGTTCTCTTATGCATTGTTTTAAGTTTTTTTTAAGAATAGCTCATTTCCATTATCAAAAAATACAGCCATTAACCTAATAGATATAAAATTTCTTGCCCTTTTTTATTTTAAACCTTTAAAATGATAAGGCTATTGAGCACGACATCTAATAGTAATTTCTGATAAAAATAAATTCAAAATATTTCCTATTCCTTAAAAACTTACATCGTAAGTAATTATCGCTGCTGCAAAGGTATAAGTTAAAGCAGCTATCACAGTTCCTCATATAGGATTTATTCCGCAATTTTTTAATCATTTTTTTAAAGGGTTCAACCTAATTTTTTGTTATGCAGCATTTAAACTTAAGATCCTTACGGTCTATCCTCTTTTTTTTGCTGGCATTTTATCAATCAGTTCTATATGCCAGTGATATTAGCAAAATTAACTTATACGAAAAGGAAGCAGTGTTAATCTCTGCCGATAACAGTGGGAGTTTTGCATCTTTAGCAGATTCAACCCCTGCTTTTTTTACTGATGCTACACCTTACATTAAAGAAACGGGTACCAACTTCGTTTCTATGGATTTGGCAATAAGCGAACCCGGTAGTGTTTATTATATAATAAGTGGCTCTGAAAATGACACACCTACCGCAGAACAAGTAATCAATGGGCTTAACTTTGATAATAGCCCGGCATTAAAACAAGGTGCATTAGAGCTTTCTAATGCATTTGAATTGGTGAATAGAAGAATAGAAGGCTTGCAAGATGGTAGCACTTACAGTATATTTTTAGTAGTTGAGGATTTATTTGGCAACCAAAGTGAGGTTTTTCAGCTTTTTGTAGAAACTCAAATCGACTATGAGGCTAGAGTAGTTTTAGAAGGTACACTTCCACAAAACTATGAGGAAGGTATACCGGTAGATGCCAATTTTGAGATTTATTTTTCTGAAGAAGTGGCAGCAGGTCAAGGTAACATAGATTTATACAATTCATCGACCCAAGAATTGGCTTTTTCCATTCCTGCAGAAACCACCGTTATTGAAGGTTTTTCTGCGCGTTTTTCACTAACAGAAAATTTAGAAACCCTTACAGGCTATTATTTTTTGATAGACTCCGCTGCATTTATTTCTAAGTTTAACAATGGGAAAGTTTTTAATGGTATTAGTGATCCATTTAAATGGTCTTTTTTTACTAATGATGGCACCGATACTCGCCCGCCAATGTATGTAAACAATACGCCTAATTTCTCAGAGGTTGGCTTTAACTTTTTTAGTTTAGATGTGGCCTTAGATGAACCCGGTGATGTGTATTACATAGTTGACGACAAATACAATGATCAACCCAACCTTGAGCAAATGATGAATGGCCTTAACTCGCTTAATGAGCCTGCACTTGCTTCAGGTATAGTCACGGGCAATACTGCTTTTGAGCCACTCAATATTTTTGTAGACAATCTACAAGAAGGCAAAGACTATCATGTTTTTCTTCTGAGAAAAGATGCTTTGGGCAACGTAGGGTTCGTTGATCACTTTAACGTGGCAACCGAAGTTGATCTCGGCAATAAGGTAGTGCTTTACAACAAAAATCCTCTGCCTAATGATACAGAGACAAAGGTAAGCCCGCTTTTTCAAATGGAATTTTCTGAAGAGGTATTTCCAGGTAGTGGAAGTATTTACCTTTTTGACCAAGCTAGTGGTACACAAATTTTCAGCATAAATATCTTAAATGCCAATGTAGAAGGCAATATAGTAAATTTTGGTTTGCAAACTCCATTAGAGCCACTAACCACTTATTATGTTTTAGCCGATTCAGGTTTAGTAGTAAGTGCTTTCGACGACAACAAAGTATTCCAAGGGATTACCTCGCCAGAAGATTGGTCATTTACTACTAATGATGGATTGGATAATTTCCCGCCAAATTATGTTGGGGGAACACCCACTTACCGCAATGTTACGACCAATGGCTTTGCGTTTGATATAGCCTTAGATGAGCCCGGTAAGGTTTTTTACGTGGTAACACCACCTACTAACGATGGGCTTTCTAATGAACAAATCATAAATGGCCTCGATTTTAACGGCAATCCTGCCCTAGCTTCTGGTACATTAACTATTAACACTTCTAGTACAATTGTGAGCCGCACAATCAATAACCTGCAAGAAGGCAAAGAGTACAACCTCTTTTTATTGGCAGAAGATACTTTGGGCAATATGTACCCAAATGCCGAACAGTATTTCATCAATACACAAATTGATTATACCAATAAAGTCGTGCTCGAAGGTACCAACCCGTACCACCAACAAACAGAAGTTTTTACAGGTACGAGCTTTGAGCTTTATTTCTCTGAGGAAGTAAAAGCAGGTGTGGGTGATATTGTAATCAGCAACGCTGCAACTGCAGAGCCAACGGCAACAATTGCTTCAGATGCACTTGTTTATGATTTTCAATCTGCATCTTTTACTTTACCAAATGGCTTAGAGCCTTTTACAGAGTATTTTGTAACGATTGACTCAGGCGCTATTGTAAGTAAGTTTGAAAATAAGGCCTTTTGGGGTATCCAAGATGTTTTTGCTTGGCGCTTTACCACTAATGATGGTTCCGATATGCAACCACCGAGTTATGTGGATAATACACCTTTTGTGAAGTCTAAAGGCACTGATTTTTTTAGTATGCAAGTAGCATTGAACGAGCCTGGCCTTGTGTATTATATCGTGCTTTCTAACAATGCGGATTTAATATTACCAAGTGCTGAGCAAGTGATCAATGGACTAGATGGCACGGGCAACGTTGCGGCTATTAGTGGCGTGGTAGAATTTGCCCAAGTAGGAGACGCACAACTCATAGAGGTATTTAACCTAGAGCAATTTACAGAGTACAGGGTATTTATGGTTGCTCAAGACTTTGTGGGCAACTTTGAGAATTATACCTATGAAACTTGGGTAACAACAGAAGCTGATACCCAAACTAGTTTGGTGGCATACAACTTCTTTCCAAATAATGGCGCAGAAGGTGTTAATGTCAATACAGCCTTTTCTATAGATTTTTCAGAAGAGATATTCCCTGTTACGGGCAATATCAATATTTACGATGCGACCACCCAAGAATTGGTAAGCAGCATTGATGTACAAGATACTAGCTTGGTACAAAAAGAGCACAGTACTTTAATGTTTAAGTTGAATAATGATTTGATGCCCCTTTCTAGTTATTTCATCACTTTAGATGCGGGCATTGTAAGAGATAGTACTGGTGAAAAGTTTTTTGATGGTGCAGTAGAATGGTTTTTTGCTACTAATGACGGTGCAGATAGCCAAGCACCATTTTTTGTAGAAAATACACCTTGGTTCAATGATCCTCAAGTAAATACAGCACAAGTAAATTTTGCTTTAGATGAGCCGGGTAAAGTGTTCTATTTGGTGATGGATAGAAACCACAATCAAGAGTTCTATCCATCGGTAGAAGAAGTGGTGAGTGGCGTGTTATCAACAGGTGAAGCCCCCATTGCCAAAGGTGCTTTCGATATTAGCGAACCAAATTTTGAATATAATTTCGAGATTTCTGGCTTAGCTGAGTTCTCTGAGTACGATTTATTTTTGGTAACGGAAGACACCGAAGGCAATCGCTCTAACTATGCGCAGGCTTACGGTTTTCGCACAGCGCCTGATCTATCTAATAAAGTGGTTATTTTCGATAGGCTTCCTTACCGACAAGCCCAAGGTATTATGCCTGGCACCTCTTTTAAAATGAGCTTCTCCGAAGATGTTTTTATCTCGGGTGGTAAATTTATTGTAAGAAATTGGTTAGACGATGCGATTGCCATGGAGATTTCTCTAAGAGATTCTTCTCAGGTATATGTGAACCGTAACGAAGTAGTAATTGTGCCTACTACAAATGCGCTACAACCCGATTCAAAATATTATATACAAATCGGTGCTGGATTTATTACTGACATTACGGGTGCCAAAAGCTTTAGAGGAATTTTAGCTAAGGAGAATTGGTGGTTTACAACCAATGATGGTACCGATGTAGAAGCTCCATTTTTTGTTAATAGCACACCTGCTCTGATCAATTATACTGGCAACGCTGTAGATTTAGAACTTGCAGTGAACGAACCTGCATTGGTAAGTTACATCTTAATTGAAGACCAAGACCATAACACCGAAGGGAGCACAGAGTATATCTGGCCAGAAACCATGCATGTGCTGGAAGGTTTTGACCCAAATACCAATAACACCGCTTTTAAATTCGGTTCAGTTGAAATGGTGCCAAATCAGCCTGTTACGGTTCCGTTTACAGGACTGAATCCTGACATTCGCTATAGAGCTTTTGTGGTTGCTCAGGATACTTTGGACAACATTCAAGAATGGCCTCGCGATGCTTGGATAGAAGACGATGGGCCAATGGGTCTAGAAGTGGTAGATGCTTTGCCCTTTCCTGGTGATTCTTTAGTTCCTGTCGATACTTACTTTAACCTTGTGTTCTCAGAACCGGTGGTAACTTCTACAGGGGAAATCAAAGTATTGAGCGCAGCCAACGATTCAATTTTATATTCGCTTTCGGTAGCTGACACCAACCAAGTAAAAGTAGATGAGAACTTGCTGTTCTTTAAATTTCCGGGCGACTTATTACCTTTTAGCGAGCACTACATTTTGTTTGATAGTGCCGCAGTAAGCAATGTAGATGGTACAGAAGTATTTGAAGGCGCACGAGATAAAGAAACATGGTTCTTTACCACAAGTGAAGGCCCACAACCACCGTTCTTTGCAGCAGAAACGCCAAAAATCGCACAAGTTAACACTACCGGTTTTACAGCAGAAGTAGCGCTGAACGCAAGCGGCAAAGTGTATTATGTAGTAGCAAAGCCTGCTACTGATCAAATGTTCTCAGCTTCAAACATAAAGAACGGAAGAGATGATTTTGGCAATGAGCCATTGATGCACGGCGTAGTGCCGGTTGATTTTCCATTTGAGTCAGTGCCTTTGCAGATTGAGGGCCTATTTAGTAACAGCTACTACGAAGTATTTTTTGCTGCTGAAGATTTGGAAGGCAGGCTACAACCTGAGATTTACAGAACAGGCGTAAGAACCGAGGCAAAAATCCCGAATGCTCCGGTAAACTTGGCTGCCTTAGCGCTTTCCTCAAAAAGAATCGCTTTAAGTTGGGTAGATGATACCAACGAAGCTGACTTTTACATGATTTTCAGAAAAGTAGAAGGCAGTGCAGAAGAGTCAATCATTATTGGCGAAGTGTCTAAAGATACGCGTCAGTTCGTAGACTTTGACCTACAGCCCGATACCCGCTACGTATATTTTGTAGTAGCCATTAACGTGGCAGGAGAATCTGAGCCATCTTTGGTGGCAGCGGCCAAAACATTTACTAATGTATTGCCTAGGCCAATTGCTAGGAAAGCCTCTAATGTAGGCCTCAACGGCTTTACCGCCAATTGGGATGCCCTTTCAGGCGCAGGCGGTTATGTGTTACAAGTCGCCTCAGACACCTCTTTCTCAGCAGAGTCATTGGTAAGTGGTTACGAAGAAGTATTTACAGAAACCAATACCTACGAGTTTAAGAACTTAAGTGCAGCAACCACTTACTTTTACCGAGTCTATGCCCTTAGCGAAGATGGTACGCAATCTTCTGCCTCTAATTTAATTGGTGTAAAAACCTTATCTGAAGCAGAGAAATGTGGGTCTGTTTTAGCTGTAAGCGATTCCATAATTTCACCGACTGAGGTACAATTAATGTGGGAGCCTCTTGCAGGCGTAGAGAATTACGCAGTGAGGACCACCATTCCAGGTACCGACTACGAAAGGGTAGAGTTTGTGAAAACAGCAGGTATTATCCTGTTTGATTTACAGCCTGAAACTAGTTACGTATCAGAAGTGGTTGCGATTTGTAAGGTAGAGCCTTTGATCAGGGGTGAGGCTTTTGCGCACAGCTTTACTACCGAGCCCTTACCGGTTTGTTCGCCTGTTACTAATCTTGTCTCTTCTGAGGTAAGCGCTGTGAGTACCATTCTAAGTTGGGATGAGCTCGATACTGCTGAGGGTTATTTCATAGCTTATAAAGAAAGCGGTGCAGCCGAGTGGATTTCTGAAGACGTGAGCTTCGAAAATAAATTTGCAATCAGTGGCCTCAACCCAGAAACTACTTATGAGGTAGAAGTGAGGGTCATCTGTTCTTTTGAAAATCGCCATGCTTCAGAAGCGGTATCAACTACAATAACTACCACTGCAGGCGATATTACTTGCACAGCGCCAACCGAGTTTGATATAGCGGTAGAAGGCAAAAAAGTTAGCTTAACTTGGACCGCCTCAGTAATTGCAGAAGTGCAGGTTTATGTAAACGATGCTTGGTTGAGCCTTGGAGAATTTGAGTCTTCTTTTGGCTTGTTCCAACATCCGACAGGCGAATTTAAGGCACGTATTAGAACAATTTGCGAAAATGGCCTCAGTTCCGCTTGGACAGATGCCTTGCCTTACAAAGTAGGGGGTATTGCGCCAATAGCGCCAACCGCGCTTGAAGCCAATGCTGTCGGTAGAAAAGCTGTATTTCTCAATTGGGAAGACAACGCCGATAATGAAAAAGGATATAAGGTTGAGAGAAAAGCAGAAGGTGGTTTATTTAGACCGATTGCTTTTGTGGAACGAGATCAAACCGTATTTACTGATGTTGCTCTCGAAGAAAGTACCACTTACTACTATCGCGTATTTGCATTGAATGATGTGCAGTCGCCATCGAGTAACATTGCAGAGGTAACTACCTTGGCCGCTCCAAATCCACCCTCAACGCCACCATTTAATGTAAGCATAGCAGGTACTACACAAACTGCTGTAAACATTGCTTGGGAAGACACTGCTAAGAATGTGTTGGGCTACAGAATTGTAGCAGTGGATGAAGAAGGTATAAAACGCGCTTTCAATACCGAAAATAGAGGTGAATTTATGATTGGGCAATTGAGGCCTGCTAGAAAATTTGCCATAAAAGTGCAATCTTTCAATGAGGATGGTGTTTCTGACTTTTCTCCTGAAGTGATTGCCACTACGGCCAGTGAGCCAGTTCCACCAGCCAAACCTCTATTTACAGCACAAGGGGTAGATGTAGATAAGATTTTCTTAAGTTGGGAAATTGAAGCAGGCGCAGGGATTAAAATCGAGCGTCGCAAAGCAGAAGAGGGTGCCATGTTCGAAGAAATAGCCACCGTGTTGGACGAAACCGAATTTGTTGACGATGCAGGACTTACAGAAAATACCCTTTACGAGTATCGTTTACGTGCAGTAACTGCCGATGGCAACTCAGATTTTGCAGCTGCAACGCAAGCGCGAACTTTGGCTGCGTTGAACATTACAGCACCAGAATCGCCCATTGCATTTTTAGCAAAAGGTGTTTCTCAAACCCAAATTAATTTGAAATGGGAAAACGCGGCTAATAATGCCCGCGGCCTTTTATTAGAGAGAAAGGAAATGGGTACAGATTTCTACTTGGTCATAGATACCTTAGGGCCGAGAAAGCAAGCTTACCAAGATGCAGGGCTTTCAGCCAATGGGCAGTACCAGTATAGATTGACCGCCTTTAACAAAGGAGGCAGTGCTGTAAGCGTAGAAGCAGAAGCATCTACTTTAAGCGAACCTGTACCACCTGCGGCTGCTACAGCATTGTTGGCCGAATGGGTCGGTGCTAAAAGAGCTATTTTGGTATGGCAAGACAATGCCGTGAATGAAGAAGGCTATAAGCTTTACAGAAATGGAGAAGAGCTTAGTAATAGCATCCCTGCCGATGCCAGTACTTACCTTGATGAAGAAGGGTTGATGCCGAATACAGAATATGCCTACGTGCTTGTAGCATATAATGTAGATGGAGAGGCAACTTCAGATACCTTAAGGATAACTACTAGAGGTGCCGTGCCATCTCCGCCAGTAAACTTAGCGGCATCACTAGGTGATGAGTCGGTTGCAGCTACTTGGGAAGCCCCCGAAATGCCAAATGGCGAGGTATTGTATACCATTGGCGGTAAATTCTTTATAGGTGGCATTGAAGTAGGTACTTATACAAAAGATAGCATAGACGCCACTACTTTTGCAGTTAATATTCCAGCAGAAACCCAACAGCAGATTACAGATTTGGCCGCCATCATCCCAAATGTGCGTGTAGCTCTCTCAATAGCGGTGGCTGCACAAAATCAGTTTGGCTATTCTGCACTGAGCGAAAAAGTAGTCTTGAACTTTACAGCTGCAGAACTGGCAGCAGGAAGCGGTGGTAGAGTAAAAGAAAGCGCAGTTGCTGCCCCAGATAGGCTTTCTGGCTATACCATTTCTGCAACAAGTACAGGTCTAGCTTGGGATGACCGTTCGCAAAATGAAGATGGTTTTATCATCTACAGGGCCCCTGCCGACAATCCTTTTGCCCTAAGCGAAATAGGAACCGTAGATGCAGATGTAAGTGAGTTTGTGGATGAGAATATAACCGAAGGCGTAGCATATAACTATTTGGTAGTAGCAACCTTAGGCGATGAGAAATCGGGCAACTCGAATATCTTGACCTTTAACAATGCAGGCAGCTTTAGAAAAGCAGAAAGCTTTAGTGGAACTGAAGTAAGTGCCGCTCTAAGCTTTACCGAAGGCGATATGGGTTATGTGCTCACAGGAGCCAACGCTGGCAATATTTCTGGTGAGGTTTGGGCTTACAATGTACTGACCAACAGCTGGATAGAAAAAGCGACCTTCCCTGGTGCGGAAAGAATGTATGCTACAGGATTTTATCTCAATGGCAGTTATTACATGGGCTTAGGTTCTGATGGCACACAGCACCGTAACGATTTGTGGAAATACGACACAGCCACCGATACTTGGACACAACTCGGCGATTTTCCTGGTGGTGCAAGAGCAGGTGCAGTAAGCTTCGTGCTAGATGGAACTGCTTATCTCGGTACTGGTTCTGATGGTAGTAAGCACCTAAAAGATTTCTGGAAGTACAATGCCAGCACCGATACTTGGACACAATTGAACAACTTTGGTGGGGTATCGAGAAGTGGAGCGGTTGCATTTGCCATTAACAGCAAGGGTTATATCGCTACAGGTGACAATGGTGCCAAGCTAAGCGATGTTTGGGAATACAATAGCGCGACAGATTCTTGGATACAAAAGTCTGAGTTTGGCGGTAGTGTTTTGGCAGGTGCCAATGCCTTTGTGCTAGATGGAAAAGCCTACATCTCTCATGGAGATGCAGTTGAGAGCAACCTTAAAGACGCAGGTTTGGTCGCAGGTAACGAAGGCTTCTTAGGCGTTTCTCTCGAAAGCGTGAACGAAGAAAGTCGTTCAGAACAGTTGTGGGAGTACGACCCAGCGACAGATACTTGGAGTAGCACCTTCAATAAATTTGGGGAAGGCCGCAGTGCGGGTATTGGCATGGTGATCAACAACAGGGCTTATGTAGGTCTTGGCGTAGGCAATGATGGATTGAACCGCTTTGATTTGATAGAATTCAGTCCGTCTACCATGGAAACTGATAAGCCAGATTCGCCTTCTTCTTTGGTGGCCATTACCAATACTGACAACAACGCTGTAGACCTAAACTGGACTGAAAATGCGACAGATGCCATTGAGGTACGCGTAGAGAGGGCAAGCAGTGCCAACGGTACCTTTACCGTAATCGATACATTGCCTGCAGGTACCACAAGCTATTCTGATACCCAAGTAGGTAATGAAGATGCGCAGTATTTCTACCGCGTGCGTTCGGTAAACCACAGGGGTTTCTCGCCTTACTCTAATGTAGCAGATGCTTCTATAACTACAGGTTTGGAAGATGCCTTATTGCAGCAGAGCACTCAGGTATATCCTAACCCGAGTACAGGTCTGTATAATTTAGAGTTTGCTTTGCCACAGCAAAGAGACTTGACTTTAAGGGTTTACAACAGTGTAGGTAGGCTCATTTCAGAGACCGATTTGCCTAACGAACGCTTGCAGTTTATACATCAAGTAAATTTAAACAATGAAGCTACGGGTGTATATCTACTGCAAATCAGCTCTGCCAAAGGTGGGCAACATACCCTTAGGGTAGTGAAAGAATAGATGATTGTATTTTCTTAATAATGAGAGGCTGCCTGCAAGGGCAGTCTCTTTTTTTGTTTTTTACTAGAGAATATCAAAAATGAGTATATATTTGTAACCATTGTGTAATGTTTAACAACTTGGTTATATGAAAGACTATTTGTCTTTATCTGAAGCGTCAGAATTAATTGGAAAGAGCAAAGAAACTCTTAGAAGATGGGATAAAGAGGGGATTTTAAAAGCAACAAGAGAGCCAGTATCTAATTACAGAGTCTATAAGAAAACTGAAGTAAAAGCGATAATGGGCTCTTTATTTGACGACATCACCGAAGACGATGTGTCAAATTTTGTGGAGCCTGATCATCAATATTCAGTTTTGGAATTATTTGCTGGTGCAGGTGGTCTAGCTATTGGTTTAGAAAAAGCAGGCTTAAAATGTACAGCCCTCAATGAGATAGACAAGTGGGCATGCCAAACTCTTAGAATAAATAGGCCAACTTGGAAAGTTTTAGAAGGAGATATAAGAGCCTTTGAATTTTCTGAATATCACAATAAAGTTGATGTAGTAACAGGTGGTTTTCCCTGTCAAGCATTTAGTTATGCGGGTAAGAAATTAGGTTTAGATGATGCCAGAGGTACGCTGTTTTATGAATTTGCCAGAGTGGTACAACAGGTGAACCCTACTATTTGTATTGGTGAAAATGTACGCGGTCTTTTGAGCCACGACAAGGGCAAGACTCTCCAAGGCATGATTTCTATTCTTGATGAAATTGGTTACAAAGTAGTACCTGTTAAGGTGTTGAAAGCCATTTATTATAGAGTGCCTCAAAAAAGAGAAAGACTGATTTTAGTTGGGATTAGAAAAGATATTGACCTCGATTTTAAATATCCAAAACCTCATAAAAAGATATATAACTTAAAAGATGCATTAAAAAAAGGAGAATTGTTTGATACTGACGTGCCTGATTCAGTAGGTGCCAAATATCCAGCCTACAAGAAGCAAGTCCTAGATATGGTACCTCCCAAAGGTTATTGGAGAGATTTACCAGTCGAAATTCAAAAAGAATACATGGGAGGAAGCTTCTACCTTGGTGGTGGAAAAACTGGTATGGCACGCAGAATTGGTTGGGATGAACCTTCTTTGACCCTGACTTGTAGTCCAGCACAAAAGCAAACTGAACGCTGCCATCCCGATGAAACACGGCCATTTACTGTTCGAGAATATGCTAGGATACAGACCTTTCCTGACGAGTGGGAGTTTGCAGGCTCTATGGCGCAACAATATAAGCAGATAGGAAACGCAGTGCCTGTAAATTTAGGAGAAGAATTAGGTTATGCGGTCATAAATTTTTTAAATGAATATTACAGTTTATCGAAACCTAAATAGTAGCTAAAATTCTCAAAAGTTATTTGATCAAATGCACTTCTGTTTCTTTTTTGGGCTTGTTTTTCGATTTCATCTAAGGCAGAATTTTTATTTTTGCTATTGGTCTGTTGTTTTAGAAAGTCATCTATAGCAGTAGGCAAAACTTTATACAAATCGTAAAAAGCGGTTTTCTTGCCTGTGAGTAAATAATAGAACTGATCACCAGAAATCTTAAATACTCTAGTATGGCTGTATTCCTTGCCATTTATTTCGCCAAACCAATTTTCTTTAAAACTACCTTTGGCTAAAATTTGAACCCAATAACATTTAGCACTCTTATAATCATCAGCATATCTTGCTAACTTCTGGAATAAGCTTTCAGCGGCGCTGCTATTCATGGTGTTATGCTTATTTTTTACATCTGCAAACAAAGTGTTATCAGTTGCTTTAATATCAAAACCACTTAGGTTGCCTCTTTCATAGCCTTTAATTCCACCTAATACTTCCTCGTGAAAAGTACCAATTGAATTATTAATGGACTTGTCAACTTGCCGAATGATTTCATTTTCAATAATGCTTTTCTCGTTTTTATCATTGAATTTAGAATCGAAGGTCAGTTTAAAAGTATCTATTTTATTGCTGTAAAACTTTTTCTTGCTGATGTTCTCTTTCGCTTTAATATAAGATTGATGTAAGTTATTTATACAGGATAGCAAGTGCTCATCAGAAATAAAATCAAGGTATTTGTTTGCCATAGTTGAAAAAACTGTAAATGTAAACTCCTCAATTTTAAGCTTTTCTATTTCTTTTACAAAAAGAAGTGCATTGTAAGAGTATGATTAATTTAAACTTTTCGAAAACCCACCCTCAACTCCACCACCGCCAAACTCACCACGATTAAAATCTCCCCAATAAAATAAAGTATGCCCCAAATAGTAAGTTGCTCAAACAGCGATATGATAAAGTACAGTGTAACAGCGCAATAAGTAAGGTTTGCTAGAGCAATCACTATTAAAAACCTCCCCCAATTCTTTTTTAAAAAACTAAAGCATGAAAATGAATAAATGGCAAACGCAAGTGCGACAACAGCCAAGGGGTAGAGTATGCGCTGAGGCATACCGAAAAAGGACTCTAAATTGGCAAGTAAAAAAGCCAATAAAGCGGCAGTGAGTAATGCACCTAAGCCATCTATTAAAAAAAGTTTCTTTGGTAGGATTTCCATCTATTTTAAAGCTTGCTTTTATCTGTTTAAGCAAGTGCTTAAACTAGTATTTTTTAAATTTAACTGAATACATCGTAAGTGCGCCCATCTATGAAGCGCTTTAAAAATATTCGCCATTTCAGTAACCTTTATTATCCGTTTTCCATCAAAAAATCTTTCTGCCTTACCCTGTTTGGCACTTACTCTTTTTTTAACAATTACTACAGAGGTTTTTTTGGATTTTATAAATCAATACGATTATGGTTTTATAGGATTGAAATTATGTGAATATTGAAGCTACTGGAAATGAAATCTATATTGCTTCTTTTGCTGTTTTTCTTAAAGCCACAAAAAAGAATATTGCAGAAGGTAAGGCCAGTATTAATCCTGGTATAATCGCATTTAAGTAAAAAGCAAGCATTGCGTCTATAAGTATCAGGATTGAAAGCGGTATCAAAACTTTATTGGCATGCTGTCCCATGTATGATGCGATCAAACCAAAAATTGCAAATCCAAATAATTGAATAGTAGGAAGTATAAACAAAATCGGGAATATACTTTTGACCAAATTTGTAACATCAGAATTTTGTACCAAACTGTTAACATAGCTGATGCCGCTAGCATGAAAGATACCTATAATTGTAAGGAGAATGCTGCCTAGTACGCACAGTCTTTTAGGTAATAAGTCGGAATTCATGCTTATTATTTTTTCTGAATTAATTGAGTCTAGCTATGATCTATAGTTTTGATGAAGTTTTAAAGCAAATGGTTGCCTGAACGCACTACATCGATTATCAATGCATTAAGTAAGCTATCCGATAGAATACGACCTTTAACAAAAAAATGTAGTAGCTTCAATTAAAACCTCAACTGGTACTGCAGTACCGCCATCATTTTTCGGTCTATTTCTCGGCGGGTTTCATTATGGAAGATTGGGCGATTGTGTACTGCAAAGGTAAGCTTAGAGCTATTCTCTTCATTAAAATAATAGTTGAGTCCCATTTCAGTTTTCACCATATTTTCTTGTAAGGCTTGGTAGTCAGACACTTGTACAGAAAAGAAAGGCTGCCAACTACTTTTTGCTGTAGTGCTTGTCTTAAGCCAATAGCCTACCTGCCCAAAAAAGCTATTACCCGAGCCAATCATCGGGAAGGCATTACCCCTGCCATTGAGAATATTGTCTACATTATCAATGCCATTTACAGGATTGTTCACGCCTATGTTTCTAATATAATTTGGCCCAAAATCATAGTTGAAATAGCCCCCATAAAAAGTGACGCTGCCATTATACAAAGGCAACTCTCCAAAAATATCCGCAGCGAATAAAAACATATTGTTGGTGATCGTATCGCCGGCGGCATTGGTTTGCCAGGTAAAATCATTTTGCTGCTCAAAACCAAAACCCACATTCAATACTTTCTTCTTACCAAAATAAGTACCGGGTGAGTAAGGGCTAAGTAAATTTTCCTTTTCAAAAAACTGATACTTAAAATACGTGGAATATTGTATTGCAGGCGAGGTATTGGCTGGAGTGGCTACCTGATCGAGTATTTGGCTATTAAAACTACTACTGGTTTGCGCTGTGTAAGGCTTAGAGGCGATTATACGGTAATTAAATTGTCCTACGTCGCCTTTAGCGTATACACTTAGCTTTCTCAAAAAATCATCAGTAAGGTTAATGGTGGCTAAGGCAAAGACAGGTATATCTAAGCCCAGAACAGTGGTAGTTGCAGGTGCAGAATAACGAGAAAGACCCGTCCAGCCAGTTTTACCAGCGCCAAAGTGTAAGTATTCTTTAAAATGATATTCCACTTGAGCATCCAAAATCTTAATAGGTACTCTTTGCCCAGATAGATAATTAATGTTATTGTCGCCGATTTGTAAAAAAACGTAGGCTTTTTCTGCTACTTTACCCTTTACAGCTAGCCTTAGCCTCCGCATAGAAATGTCTGTTGTATGAGGTTCATCGTTACCAAAAACCGTAGAGCCGGGGTTGTTGTCTGTATGGCGCATCCAGATTTGGGTGCTTGCCGAAAATTGAATGTAGTGCGTACCTGAATCATTGAGTGGCACCACTAATTTTTTGTTCTTCAAACTGTCTGTTTGTGCTTGTATAGCCTGTGCGCTCAACAAAAAAAAGCCCACTACCCATAGCCCCAAACAAGTTGGTTTGTGTAATTTTAGATAATGCATGATAGTATGTATTTGAGTGCAGTGCGAAGTTCACCATAATATTGGGCACTTATTATGATGCTTATTAGGCTATTGTCTGTTAAATATCATGTAATTCTGGCGAAAAATGATGGGCAAATAAGATAGGTATTTTGTAAATTACACCACATTAAGCAAATTTTTATGAGGATGAAGAAACAACAACACCGAAGAGACTTTTTGAAAAAAGCAGGAGCCATCATTCCTGCAATAGCCATCGTTCCACGCTTTGTTCTGGGCGGCAATGGCTATGTGGCTCCTAGCGATAAAATTACCTTGGGCTTTATCGGTACGGGTAAACAAAGCGGTGGGCTCGGGCAAAGATTTATGGATTTGAAAGAAGTTCAAATGTTGGCGGCTTGTGACGTAGACAGCCAAAAGCTGAACAAGTTTGCAGAAAAAGCAAAGTCGTACTACAACATTGGAGCCGGTAAAGATCAGCAAGATAGCTTTACTACTTATGAGCGTTACGAAGAATTGCTCGAAAGAAAAGATATTGATGCTGTAATTGTTTGTCTGCCCGACCATTGGCATGCCAAAGCATCTATTGATGCTATGAAAGCTGGTAAAGACGTGTATTGTGAAAAACCCTTGGCTCATACAGTAGAAGAAGGCAGGAAAATGGTGAAAGCTGCCGATAAATACGAGCGAGTAGTACAAACGGGCAGTATGCAGCGCTCATGGGAAAACTTTAGGCGCGCTTGCGAACTGGTAAGAAATGGCTACATTGGCGAAATTGTATCTGTAAAAGTTAATGTGGGCGACCCAGCATTGACCTGCGATTTACCTACCGAACCAACCCCCGATTATTTGAATTGGGAAAGATGGTTAGGCCCAGCGCAAATGCGAGGATATAATGCCATCCTTTCTCCTCCGATTACCAACAATATATGGCCTAAGTGGAGAGATTATAAAGAATTTGGTGGAGGTATCCTATCTGACTGGGGCGCGCACATGTTCGATATTGCCCAATGGGGCTTGGGTATGGATAATTCTGGTCCAGTAGAATTTACTCCGCCTGTAAACAGAAATGCAGTGCGCGGTTTAAAAATGAAATATGCCAACGGTATAGAAATGACCCATGAAGATTTTGGTAGAGGTTGGGCAGTAGAATTTGTAGGTAGAGAAGGAAAGATTAGGGTAAGTAGAAGCTTTTTTGAGTCAGATCCAGAAGGCATTGTAGAGCAGCCTATTAAAGACAATGAAATCCACTTATACAAAAGTGAAAACCATTACCAAGACTGGATAGATGCCATTAAAAAGCGCAGCAAACCCATATGCGATGTAGAAACTGGCCATAGGTCATCATCAGTTTGTAACCTGGCCAATATTGCTTATCAATTAGGCAGACCATTAAAGTGGGATCCCGTAAAAGAAAAATTCGATGGTGATAAAGAAGCCAATAAACTACTAGGCAAAGATTATAGGAAGGGTTACAAGGTATGATTGATTACTTCTTATGTAGGTGAACAGAATTATATTTAGTCCTCCCTAGGGTTGATTATAATAAAAACTCTAGGGAGGTTTTATTAATATCTATTCTGATAAATACAAACTTTTAAAAATAGCATCTGACATAAATTATTTGTAAATTAAAGTTGGAATTACCTATTTGTGCCTAAGCATTTAGGTAAGTCAACTTAATGGTTTATATGAAGATGAAAAAACTAACATTTACCTCCTTTCTCTTGCTTTTTGCAAGCTTGGTTTACGCTCAAGAGCAATTCCAAAAAGAATTTCAGACCCAATTTATTATGGTAGAAGATGGGGAAACCATTGAACTACCTACCGGCACTTTTAACCTAACCACCAGCCTTTGGCTAGATGGTAAAAAAAACATCACGATAAAAGGTGCAGGAAGAGAACGAACTATTCTCACCTTTAAAGATCAGGCAAGTGGCGCAGAAGGTATTAAGGTGACCAATTGCGAAAAAATAACTATAGAAGACCTTACTGTACAAGATACCAAAGGCGATTGCATAAAAGTACAAGAAACAAAAGGCATTACTTTTAGAAATGTATTGGTAGAATGGACAGGTAAACCCAATAAAAAAAATGGTGCCTATGGCCTTTATCCCGTTATGTGCACCAATGTATTGATTGAAAAATGTGAAGCCCGGGGCGCTTCTGATGCAGGAATCTATGTAGGGCAATCTAAGCACATTATTGTAAGGAATAGCAAGGCCGTCAACAATGTAGCCGGCATAGAAATAGAGAATTCGCTCTATGCCGATGTATATGAAAATGAAGCCATTGGAAATACGGGCGGCATTCTCGTGTTCGATTTGCCCGGCCTTATTCAAAAAAAAGGTGGCTACGTGAGGGTTTTCAATAACCTCATTAAAGAAAATAATTACAAAAATTTTGCGCCAAAGGGAAACATAGTAGCCAAAGTACCCGACGGTACAGGCGTAATGATTTTGGCAACCAATAACGTAGAGGTTTTTGACAACCAAATCATCAATAATAAAACACTGGGCACAGGCATTTTTAGCTATTACATGACAGAAGATCCCATTACCGATGATGAATACTACGCTTACCCCACAGGAATTTACATCCATGACAATACCTACGAGCGCAAAAGAAGCAAGCCAACGGGCAAAGGTAGAATTGGTCTTATGTTTCGGTTTAAGTTGAAATTTGGAAAAGATGTACCCGATATAATTTACGATGGCATTAAGGATGCCGAAAAGCTAGATGAAAACAAGCAGTGGAAACCCGGCTACCAAATCTGTATTAAAGATAATGAAGGCGCTGAGGTGGTGAATATCGATGCAGAAAACGATTTTGAAAACATAACTTTCGATGCAGATACTTATAATTGTGCACTCAATGGATTTGAAAAAGTTATTTTAGGAAGCAATCAGGAATGAAGAAAATCACACTATTAATACTGGCATTTCTAAGTTTTTGTGTCAGCAGCTATCTTACAGTACATGAGGAGAAGAAAGAAGGTTTAATCTTAAAGCCTAAGGCTTCATTATCGGCTTATGGCTTTTTTAAGGGCGATTTAAAAGAATTGAATCCGGCTGAGGGCATGCTGCCTTATTCGCTCAATACACCGCTTTTTAGCGATTATGCCTTAAAAGCCCGCTTTATAAAATTACCTGATGGTACAGGTGCAAATTACGATGCTAAAGAGGTTTTTGAATTTCCCAAAGGCACTGTGCTCATAAAGAACTTTTACTATTTTAATGATTTTAGGAAACCAGAAAAAGGGAAAAACATTTTAGAAACGCGACTGCTTATCCACGAAGAAAGCGGCTGGAAGGCCTATCCCTATATTTGGAATGAAGATCAAACCGATGCTTTTTTAGAAGTAGCAGGCGGTAGTAAGGAAATTTCTTGGAAAGATAGTGATGGCAAAAAACAGAAGCTCAATTACCTGATCCCGAACATGAACCAGTGCAAGGGCTGCCATATTGTGGGAAAAGAAATTAAACCCATTGGCCCAACAGCAAGGCAACTCAACGGAGATTTTGAGTATAAACACGGGACTAAAAACCAGCTGATACATTGGCAAGAAACGGGTTATTTAAAAAACCTGCCTGAAACCGAAGCAATTCCACGCATCTTTGCTTGGAACGACCCACATGCGGGTACTTTAGAACAACGCGCAAGAGGTTGGCTAGATATTAACTGTGGGCATTGCCACCGCCCTGAAGGCCCTGCCAATACTTCGGGCTTGTTTTTAGATTACCACACAAAAGACCCTTTTCAACTAGGCATTTTTAAAACACCTGTAGCAGCAGGCAGAGGCTCAGGCGGGCACAATTACGCCATTGAGCCAGGCAATCCAGATAAATCCATATTGGTTTACCGCATGGCCTCCACCGACCCCGGCGAGATGATGCCCGAATTAGGCCGCACTCTTGTGCATGAAGAAGGGCTAGCTTTGGTAAAGGAGTGGATCCAAAGTTTAGAGGCTAAGGATTTTGAGGTGAAGGAGTGAAAATAAATTAGTTTATGGGCTATTCGAGATCCTAAATTAGGCCGGTACAAAGTATTTTAAAATTGTAAAAATTTGAATTTATGAGCTGTTTTTTTCTTTTTTGATGAAAAACAGTTCTATCTAACAGGAAAACCTTTCAATTTACGCTTATTTAACGACTTTGGTAATTACTCAGGCAGGCATAAAAACCTCGAAGAAGTGCTATTATAATAGCATCGGTCATAAATATGTAAACAAAACCCTGAAAGGGTGATATTACATCGAGGGAAACCCTTTTAAAGCTGGTATAAAAGGTATTTTTATATTTCATCCTTTCGGGATT
>Ga0207419_1000324_pt1 | contig 40446 bp, 30 predicted proteins | sample ElkSloMetagenome_4_FD_184723 | JGI IMG/M metagenome (GOLD analysis project Ga0207419, IMG submission 184723) | Hot spring microbial communities from Elkhorn Slough, Monterey Bay, USA - MD2A (version 2) | ecosystem: Environmental > Aquatic > Marine > Intertidal zone > Estuary: Microbial mat ...
AAGAGGTGTAAATACCCAAGATATAATTTGGGGTGGTGAACGGTTGGGAATATACTTTTTAGAAACAGGTGCTGTCGCTAGAGGGAGCAAGGTGGTTTATGACCGCGCACATTCTGGCATGGCGAGCATTGAAAAAGGCATGATAGATTGGGATGCTGTATTTAAGGGCTGTCAGTGGTTTCATTGGACAGGAATAACACCCGCTATTTCACAAGGGGCAGCCGATGCGTGTTTGGAGGCCTGTAAGGTTGCCAGTGAAAAAGGAATTGCCATTTCCACGGATTTAAACTATCGGGCTAAATTATGGACCTATTGTGACGATGCGCATCGTGAAAACATCATGACCGAGCTTACGGCATATTGTGATATAATTTTAGGAAATGAAGAGGATGCAGAAAAGCACTTTGGCATTCATCCAGAAGGTTTGGATGTGCACAAACACGGTCACAATGTCAAGGCCGAAGCCTTTTTATCGGTATGTAAGCAAATGATGGAAAAATTTCCTAAGGCCAAAAAAGTCATTACCACCTTAAGGGGTTCTATTTCTGCTTCCCACAACACCTGGGCAGGTGTTTTGTATGATGGAAAAACCATATACGACACCCATCAATACCAAATTACCGATATTGTAGATCGCGTAGGTGGTGGCGATTCGTTTATGGGTGGTTTAATTTATGGTCTTATCACTTATGAAGGTGATGACCAAAAAGCCTTGGATTTTGCAGTCGCTGCTTCTTGTTTAAAGCATACAATTAAAGGTGATGCCAATCAAGTCACGGTGGAAGAAGTAAAAAAATTAATGGGAGGCGATGCATCTGGTCGCGTAGCTAGATAAATTATGGGTCGTTTTACAGAAACAGAAATTGTATCTGCTATGGAAGACACAGGAATGATACCTGTGTTCAATCATACTGATATATCAATTGCAAAAAAAGTGCTTGATGCCAGTTATAAGGGTGGTGTAAGGGTATTTGAATTCACCAATAGAGGAGCAAATGCCCTTGAGGTTTTTACTGAACTAAATGAGCACGTACAACAATATGATGATTTAATTTTAGGTATCGGGACAATATTTGATACTAAAAGAGCAGAAGCTTTTTATAAGGCTGGGGCAGAATTTATTGTGTCGCCAGCATTTGTCCCTGAAATTGCAGCCTATGCCAATTCTAAAAACTGCATTTACGTTCCTGGTTGTGGTACCGTAACTGAAGTTTACAATGCTACAACATTAGGTTGCGATGTAATTAAAGTATTTCCTGGAAATGTTTTGGGACCTGCCTTTGTAAAAGCAACAAAAGCAGTTCTGCCTAATATTAAAATAATGCCAACTGGTGGTGTAGCACCTACCCAAGAAAATCTTTCTGCATGGTTCAGTGCCGGTGTTAATTGTGTGGGAATGGGTTCTCAGCTGTTCAAGACATCTGATTTTGAAGGTGAAACCTATGACAGTTTAATTGATAAGATCCAAGATACCTTGATGCTTATTCAAACCTTAAGAAAGTGATATGGTTGGTAAAATAAAGACCATATTCATTTTATTTGTAGCATTGACGTTTTTCAGTTGTGCCGAAGACCAAAACGTGAAGGTTTTGCGATTGGCGCATGGCTTGGACACTAATCACCCGGTACACAAAGCCATGGTTGAATTAGGTAGAAGGCTCGAAGAAAAATCCAAAGGCCAACTTATTGCAAAACTTTATCCAAGTGGGCAGTTAGGTGCCGAACGCGAATGTTTAGAGTTACTTCAAATAGGTAGTTTGGACATCACCAAAGTATCGGCAGCGGTTTTAGAGAATTTCGTAACGGATTATAAAGTGTTGAGCATTCCCTATTTGTTTAGGGATAGACAGCACACTTATGATTTTTACGATAGTAAAATCGGAAAGAACCTTTTACATAAGGGGAGTGATTACAGGCTTATGGGACTTTGCTATTACGATGCTGGAAGCCGAAGTTTTTACACCAAAACAAAAGCCATTACAAATCCAACTGATTTAGAAGGTTTAAAAATTCGAGTTCAAAAGAGTAACATGGCAGTAGAAATGGTAAAACAACTCGGTGGTTCGCCAACACCAATTTCTTGGGGTGAGTTATATACCGCTTTGCAACAAGGTGTTGTTGATGGTGCGGAGAATAATTTACCAAGTTTTTTTACCTCTAAACATTACGAAGTATGCAAGTATTACAGTTTTGATGAGCATACATCAGTTCCTGACATTCTGCTTATCGGTACAGAAACTTGGGACAGAATGAACACCGAAGAACGACAATGGCTTCAGGAAGCCGCAGATGAATCTGCCATTATACAGCGTCAATTTTGGAAACAAGCCGAAAGAGATGCTCTGGAAAACATTATAAAGTCTGGGGTCAAGGTAAACTACCCTGATAAATCCGCTTTTTCTGGAAAGACCGAGCCTATTTTGGATATATTTAGCGATGATTCTATCGCTAGAAAACTTATAAGCGATATTAAACTTTTAAACCATTGAGAAAGAAAGTAGATACGTTACTTGAAAGATTGTTAATCACAGTTTCAATAATTATGTTAATTGCGGTGGTTTTACAGGTAATTTCGCGTTATATATTTAATTCACCCACGACGTTTACAGATGAGATTGCAAGTTTTTCCTTGATTTGGCTAGGTCTCCTTGGTGCTGCGTATGCCTCTGGTAAGGAATTACATTTGGCTATTGACCTTATTCCAGAAAGTACGGTAAAAAAATCACCGCGTTTTTTTTACGGCTTTGTGACATTCTTCGTAATGCTATTTGCCTTCTTAGTAATGGTGGTAGGCGGTTTTAGACTTTGTTATTTGACCTGGGAACTCGGACAAAAATCCGCGGTTTTGAAAATACCACTAGCTGTAATTTACATCGTGCTTCCTCTAAGCGGACTTTTAATTTTGTTTTACAGTCTTGACTCATACAACAGAAAGATAAAATCGCTTTAAGCCAATGGATTATACTCAGGTACTTATTCTGGTAATAACCTTCGTCGTTTTTTTATCATTGCGCATACCTATTGCCTATAGCATAGGTTTGGCGGCGCTATTTACTTTAGTGGTTTCTCTTCCCACGATTCCAGCTTTGACTACTTTAGCCCAACGCATGGCGACATCATTGGACAGCTTTGCCTTATTGGCAATACCTTTTTTTATACTGGCTGGGCAGATTATGAATCGTGGTGGTATTGCAAAGCGTTTAATTGATTTTGCAAAGGCCGTTGTAGGTCCCTTACCAGGAGGGCTAGCTTTTGTGAACATCATAGCGTGTATGTTGTTTGGTGCTATTTCTGGTTCGGCTGTGGCAGCAGCATCAGCGATAGGTGGGTTTATGAACCCGATGATGGAGAAGGAGGGGTATGATAAATCATTTAGCGCCGCCGTCAATATCACGAGTGCCACAACTGGTCTAATTATCCCCCCAAGTAATGTTCTGATAATTTATTCACTTGCTAGTGGTGGTGTTTCCATAGCTGCTTTATTTCTCGCCGGTTATGTTCCAGGTGTACTTATTGGATTGGCTTTAATGCTTGTTGCGGCCATTTATTCCTTTATAAAAAAATACCCAACTGAAAAAAATGTTAGTCTTAGGATTTTCTTTAAAAGATTTTTAGCTGCTTTTCCAAGCCTGCTATTATTGTTAATTGTTATTGGCGGTATTGTGGCTGGTATATTCACAGCGACCGAGGCATCGGCTATTGCTGTTGTATATACGTTTGCGCTTTCTTTTGTTTATAAGGAAATAAGTATAAAGGATGTACCAAACATATTACTGGAAACCGTTAAGACTAATGCTATCGTGATGTTATTGATTGCCACTTCCGTGGCAATGTCTTGGGTGATGTCTTATGAAAGTATCCCACAGGAAATCAGTGCAGGGTTATTGGCTATAAGTGATAATCCCATAGTTATATTGATTATCATTAATCTAATCTTGCTATTTGTGGGCGTTTTTATGGACATGACGCCGGCTGTACTCATTTTTACTCCTATTTTTCTTCCGATAGTTGCAGATATTGGAATTAATCCGATTCATTTTGGAATTATCATGATTATGAATTTATGTATCGGGCTATGTACGCCGCCAGTTGGCTCGGTATTGTTTGTAGGATGCGGTGTCGCCAATTTGAGTATTCAAAAAGTCATAAAGCCACTTCTGCCATTTTTTTTGATCATGATAGTTGTATTAATAGCAGTGACCTATATTCCAGAATTAAGTTTATGGCTACCAAGTTTATTTGGATTTTAGATAGATATTTTAATCGAAAAATCTTAAAATTCTAACTCTTTTTGGGGCAAACCTATAAGAGGTCAGGAATTATATTCAAAGCGTTTGGACTCTCTTTATGACAGCTGTATTGACCATTTATCTTCCCTACCAAATATGCATTATTTGCCTTTATTTCCAGTTTGGATTTTTATGCTTGCTGAAAATTTAACATGCTGTTGAAAATTTATTAGATTAGAAAGGTAATCTCAAAATTACCTGACTCCTCAAATTAAAGAAACGAGATAATTAAGTTCACTCTTAAAATCAAAAAAGTTCTAAGAATAATTTTAAACCTAATTCTTAGAGCTTTTTTCCAAGCCAAGATTTTGATTAACCTGTTTTTAATTAGCAAACATTTACTCCTATCTTTTGATAACTTTCAATGTTTTGGCGATGGAACCATTAGAGAATAGCTGTAAAAAGTAAAGTCCTTTCTGAAATTTGGACATGTTTATTTCATTTTTACCAGAATCAAAAGACGAATTTTCAAAAACTCTTTTACCTGTTGCATCATACAAGGCAACGTTTGAAATTTGCGCATTAGAATCAATTTTAAGAATATCTACTACTGGATTCGGATACACTTTGAAATCGCTAATGTCAAAACTATTAGAAAAAAGTGTATTTAAAGTACCATCTAAATTTACAGTCCAACCATCAGTCCAATCATTAGCAGCATCTACTGCACCTACAAAATTAACATCAGTAAAATAGGCATCTAACGGTCCTGCCGCAATACTATTTGTAGTACTTGTATCAACATAGGAATGAACTATTGTAAATGGAGTCAAAGAATTATTATTGTTTGCTACATAGTCGCCAGATGTTGGATTGAATTCTCTCGCAGAACTATTAAAACCTGTGCCGCTGTTTGCCGTGTTATCAAAACTTGCTGAATTTCTATGAAAACTATCATCGCTGGCAATGCTTCCAGCATTTTCTGTGTGTACTGCTTTATCAACTCCAGTTACTACGGTGTTATATATCCTACCATTACCATCATTTCTAATTCTGATACCTACACCATCTGGAGCTTCACCCATGCTATTTAATCCAATACCGGTAACAGTAAGGTTACTTAAAATAGGGTTACTGCCATCCCGACTCTCTATGGCCGCACCGTCTGCCGTAATATCTTTATTTATAATCCAGAATTGACCAGTACCTTGCCAATCATCAATATCATCATCTAATCTAAAACCTACATCTTGACTATTAGTAGATAGTACCCACTTTAAACCAACATCACCGCCGTTTATCCTAAACCCACGATTAGCATTTTTATATACTTGTACATATTCAACGGTTGTAAGATTGCCTACGCCATCCAATCTCAAAGCATTTTCGCCTTCGTCAGCTACAGCATCATAATAACCGGCACACATGACTCTTACATATCTGATGATTCCAGAGTTTGTACTAGCACCGGCTCCTTCAATCTCAATGCCAAACCATTGACCGGCAGAATCATCGCCTACGCCTTATCCCGGAGCGTTTGCTAAAGTGTCGAAAACTATCGAATCTGTTGATTTGCCTTGCCAATTTATAACACCAGTGGGGTCAACCTTTAATAGTGTTGTCTGGGTTTCTGTAAATATTTGGTTTCCTTCAGTGATGGTTAATGTTATGCCAGCATCGACCGTGACCTCGCCATTTGTTATCCACAACGATGTGTTATCTAAAGTTTCTTTGACGGTAATAGCCCCTGTTAACTTTTTAAAAGCCTGCCATTGATTGATACATCAACAATATTGTTTTAGGCGCGCAAAAACATTGCCATAAGTGCAATAAAGGAAAAGCAAATAACTTTTTTAAAAGAGTAAAAATGTTTCATAATAAAAATTTTTAGTAATTAAATTGAGAATTAGAAATAGAAACAACTACTTACTTATTTTTTGTGCAATCGTTTGCGCATTTTTTCGAATATATAATTTATTTTTTCACATATAAATTGTCCTATAATTTTCATGATTTTTTTCGATTTAATTATTAATCGTAGCTAAAATCAATGTGTTTTTTAAATATTTCATAGAAAATGCTTCTTAGCTTTGTAATAATGAGGACAGATAAATGGTGTTTACAATCCTGACAATCTATTAAAGTTAGAACGTGAGTAATTTAGACGACAAACTCTAAATAATGATTATAGCTCATTGAGTTACAATTTTTGCGAATGCCTTTTGATTGTATCAATAAACTTTGCTTTCCTAAAGGGGGTTTGGAGTATTGATCATTTTTGGGGTTGCAACCGTCCTAAACCCAACGTGGTCAGACCCAGAATCCAAGGCCATACCCATTCTTGCTGAAATTCTAAAACTGGCGCAGTAGGAGGCATGGCATAAAAACGACCCACCTTTAATAACGATTTCCTTTTGATAAGGATTTTGTGAACTGTTATAATCTTCAGCTCCCTTTGGATTGATTAAAGTAGTTGTGGTATCGATGTCTCTGTAGTAGTTTCTATTAAACTTATCCGCAGTCATTTCCCAAACGTTTCCCAGCATATCGTAAATACCGATGCTGTTTGGTAGGTAGGATGTTACAGGGGCAATGAGTTCAAAGCTATCAACGCTCTCATTTTTTACAGGAAAAGTACCTTGCCAGGTATTGGCGTTTTTAACCAGTTGTTCAGCATTATTTCCCCAAGTGAAAATGGTATTATCGTTTCCGCCTTGAGCGGCAGCTTCCCATTCCGCTTCGGTAGGTAATCGTCTGTTGGCCCACCTGCAGTAAGCTTGCGCATCCTCAAACGCAACATGAACCACGGGATAGTTTTCTTTTTCGACAATAGAGCTATCCGGGCCTTCGGGCTGCTTCCAATTGGCACCAATTTTCCAAGTCCACCATTGTCCGTAATTTTCCATATTAGCTATGGCATTGACATTTTTATTGAATATTAAGCTACCGGGCTGTAAAACAGAATCGGCGGGTTTTGGCGTGTCTGGCGGTAATTCCTTTTTCATGGTATCCCAATCAATGGGTCGTTCGGCAACGGTTACATATCCCGTGGCAATTACAAATTCCTTAAATTCTGCGTTGGTAACTTCAGTGATATCAATAAAGAAACCATCAACCCTAACTTGATGTGCAGGTTTTTCGCGCATCATGGCATAGGTGTCACCCTTTTTTGCGCCTTGCAATAACGTTTTGCCCTTTACCCAGACCATGCCTTCAGGTGTTGATGTACCTGCTGGTTTATCCACTTGTAGCTCATGTGGAACTTGCTTTTTAACGGTTTCCGTTTTTATTTTGGTTTGGGGTTTGTCTCTTTGGTTTTCAGTTTTACAACTAAAAATTAAAGTCAGCATTAGTGCAATACAAACTCCATTTGTTTTAAATATCATGCTTTTTCGTTTCCAATTATAAATTTAAAATTATTTGTGCTACGAATTAAACAAATTCAGTCTATTCCATACTTAGCTTTATCATATATTGAAAATCAAAATCTTAATTTAAGTTAAACACTATTAAAGGGCGTTAAAAAATACGCTTAGGAATATGTAGTTGTTTAATTTTATTTAAAACAGAAAAAAATGGAAGACAAAAAAAAGCACGCAGATTTTCAAAATAGTTATCGCCGTTCGTCAAACTTCCAAAAAGTAGTCCCTGAGAATGATTTTGAAGTTGAGGGCGATGGCGAACTAAAGCTGTCTGATGAGGATAGCAGCGATACCGAATTAGATAAGGATAAAATTGCGGATGCTATGGACAAGTTTCGTGAGCGTACCGAGCAAACCCCTGGGGGAGAACAAACTGATGATTAATTAGCCTCGTAATTGTTAAAGGTAGATTATGACTAAAGACAGAAGAAATTGGTGGCTTTACGGATTTTTTGGCGCTTTCTTTTTGGGGATGGGAATATCTGTTTCCATTGAAGCAGGTTTTTGGAAACACGACGGTAGTCACTGGTCGTGGTGGATTTTTGGTGGAATTTTCGGTCTTTCCTGTGCAGTATTTGGGGCGTTTTGCATGGTAAAAGCTGGTGGTTTGTTCGAGCGGATGAGACTCAAAAAGTTAGAAAATAAAAAATGAAACGTATATTTTTTAGCAGCGGTTTTTCAATCCTTACATTGTAATGCTAGCGCCTACAATAATACTATAATTCGTATTTATCTCCTCAATCATAGTTTTTAGGTTTAGTAGAACCGACAAGGTCATTTCAAATCTCAAATAATCAGTTGAAAAATTGGTTCAGAACAATAACGACTTGCCAGCATGTTTTAGTAGGTTCTTTATTAAATATTTAGTTTGAACTCAAATAAGATGTTGTAAGCGAATGACCACTTAAAAAGGTGTGGGTAATCAAGGTTATTGATTTGAGATTGATATTAGTTTTTACGATGTCTATGATTTTGAAACTGAATCAGGTTGTTAATGGGTTTAAAATCTTTACGGTGGTTCAATGGTAATATAAATAATAGAAACGCATAGCCCCAGCACCGATAGCCTATATGTTTTAAAAAGCTATTAACCTAGTAATTTTTATCCTGATTTCGTATTCTACGACCGTATTTGTTACGCCCTTTTGGAAGATAAGACTAGGAAGGGGCAATTACCAGTAACTCTGGAGCATTGAATGAAATTTACCGGTAGAAATTGAATTATTTTCAGTTTTAGTCGGTGAAAACAATAGCACTTTGAGTAGTTCACGGGATGTAAATACCTTCAAAACAAACTAAGTGTTTAGGATTTTATGCGCGTTTATAAAACAGGTCATTTCAATATTAATGTGTGGTCAAAAACATTAACATTAGATTATGATTGCTTTGACAATGATATTTTTGATTTGACCGTTATCAATCACCAATGCATAGCCTTGTTTCATTTAAATTCTGGCTGGGTTTAAGAATGTACGGGTAAGGTGATATTATTTTAAGGAAATCGTTTGATAAATATAAATAACCATATTGGCGAAAATAGAAAAGAGAAAAGAAGCGAAAGCAAAAAACAGCAAAAATTTAAATCGTTTTAAAGCATTCGGAGCTAAATTTTGGTTGGTTATTTAGTTCCAAAAGGCGTCTAATCCATAACTATGGGTTGGGCGTTTTTTTTGTCTTGATGTAAAACATAGAATCAGTTCCTACCAGGGCTATTTTAAGGTATTAACGCTAATGAATTTTATCTACCACTGAACCAGCAATAAGGATGAAGTTGATTTATATGCTTTTAAGGTATAACAGGCAAATATTATTTCGGTGGAGAGTTAAAATTCTTCAGGGTGGTTATACTTTTTTTAATGTACCTATTGTATGGCCGTTTTCTGAGAACATGAATTTAAATAAAAGTTTTTATAAGAACTGAAATAAGTACAATTAATCATTTTAAAATATTTAGGCACGATTTTCTGTTGATGGGCTACACTAATCATGCTTAGAGCTACAGGTCATTGTAATACTTCTGAAATAAAAACCTCAGTTGTTCTTATTGCAGCTATAATCAACTCGAATAAATGGTTTCAACCACATAAAAAGTTAGCTTTATAATTAATTGTCTATTGTTTCCCGGATGAGAGGTAAATAGTGTATATCAATAAAATAGCACCTGTATGTCACTTAAACAACCGAAAGCGACCGTACTAAAATAAATGGTTGGGTATCATTTATATTTGTAAAAACATAGTAATGAACATGATAATGTATAGTAATTACGGGGGGTCGCGGTCATATGATTTAAAGGAATTCACCTATTTGTAATCGTATATTAAACGCTTACAAACGACTACAAACACTTACAAACGATTTTAATTAATTAAAAATCGATTAGAGCTTGTGGCCCTTCCCATCTTTGTACCGTTGGATCAATAGTGGTTCAATGGCATTAACTGTTTAACATTTAAATTTAAAATTATGAACGCACTTAAAAACAAAGTACAGTTGATTGGAAGATTGGGACAAGACCCAGAAATCATCAGTTTTCAAGATGGAAACAAAATGGCAAAATTCTCTATGGCTACCGATGATAGCTATAAGGACAAAAATGGTAACAAAGTGGAACGCGCCCACTGGCACAATGTAATCGTTAAAGGCGGTTTGGTAAAAGTTGTTGAAAATTACGTCAACAAAGGTCAGGAAATCGCCATAGAGGGTAAACTTACTAACCGTTCTTGGGACGATAAGGATGGCAACAAACGGTATATCACAGAAATTGTTTGTAATGAGCTATTGATGCTTAGTAAGTAAACGACCTAATTCAATACTTTTAAAAAAATGCAGCCGTAAATGGTTGCGTTTTTGTTTTTTGGTGTATTGCGATTAAACTTTGAAAAAGGAAACTAAAAATCATTCACGGAGATTAAAGGCCGCTCTTTTAAATATTTATTAAATCCTTCAAATAATTCTTAATTAAAAAGTTACTGTGTTATATTTAAGCAAACTGCAATTAATATGCCCACACAACCAAAACTCACTAGATATAAACAAAACGTACTGTCAAAATATCAAATTTACAATAGTATATTTATGACATTACCCTTTGATACCATTACAAAAACCGGTGCTTTATTGCCCCTGTTTCATGAAACCTGTAAAAAAGGTTTTGAAAAAGGGGAAACGCCAACCGCAATCGTTGATACGTTTTTCGAAAAATATCAGGGCAGGCGCTCAAAGGAGAGCCAGATAAATTTATTGTTTCGCTTTATTCAATACATCGAGCGCCAAGTTGTGCTATTTGATGCTATTGAAGACGCTGCATTTCCTGTCGTTAATAACATGGATGGTATCGGTACACTGAGGAGTTTAAAGGAAATGGCAGCTTCTGAAAATAAACTCGAAGAACTTCAAAAGTATCTTGAAGAGTTCAAAGTAAGAATTGTACTTACGGCACACCCAACCCAGTTTTATCCTGGAAGTGTTCTAGGCATTATTACCGATTTGACCGAAGCCATAAAACAAAACAATCTTTTAAAAATTAATGACCTGCTCGCACAGCTTGGTAAAACCCCGTTTTTCAAGAAAAAGAAGCCTTCACCTTATGATGAAGCTGTAAGCCTCATTTGGTATTTGGAGCACGTGTTCTATTATTCCTTTGGGAGTATTTTTGATTATATCCAGGAAAATATTTTCGACGGAAAGAAAGTAGAAAACGATATCATAAATATTGGCTTTTGGCCAGGCGGTGACCGAGACGGTAACCCATTTGTTACTCCAGAGACTACCATAAAGGTAGCTTCAAGATTAAAGGAGGCTATTCTTAAAAACTATTACCGCGATATCAGGCGATTAAAACGTAAGCTTACCTTTAAGGATATCGGAGAGCGCATCTCAAAACTGGAATCGCAACTTTATACCGCATTTACCTCTCCTGAATACGCCGAAATTACCTTAGAACACTTTATCTCAGAATTAAAGGCCATAAAAACAACCGTAGTTAATGAGCATCAATCCCTATACGTTCAAGACATAAAGAGTTTACTCAATAAAACGCATTTGTTCGGCTTCCATTTTGGAGCGTTGGATGTACGCCAGGATAGTAGGGCACACGCTGCCGTTTTTAATAAGATGGTCGATAAACTAATTGAAACAGGAAGCAGTATTTTTCCTGAAAACTATCACGACCTGACAGAAAAGCAACAAGTAAAACTGCTATCTGAAATCCAAGGTAAGGTTGACCTGTCCATTTTTGAGGATGAAATCGTAGTTAAGACGCTTCGTACCATGCAAGCCATAAAAACCATTCAAGAAGTAAATGGAGAACCTGCGGCAAACCGATATATCATAAGCAACAATCAATCTACCTTACATGTGATGCAACTGTTCGCTATGCTGAAAATCGTGGCTTTTCACGAGGATATGCCAGTGGATATTGGACCGTTATTTGAAACCATAACCGACTTGGAAAATGCCCCTCAGGTTATGGAGGACCTTTATACAAATCCACATTATGCGACGCATTTGAAAAAACGCGGCAACAAACAGACCATTATGCTAGGTTTTAGCGATGGTACCAAGGATGGGGGCTACCTTATGGCAAACTGGGGTATTTTTAAGGCAAAAGAGCGCCTCACCGAAGTGTCCAGAAAGTACGATGTCACCGTGTTATTCTTTGATGGTCGTGGTGGCCCTCCGGCACGGGGTGGTGGGAAAACCCACCAGTTCTATGCTTCGCTGGGCCCAACTATAGAGGATAAACAAGTACAGTTGACCATCCAAGGGCAGACCATCAGTTCTAACTTCGGCACAATGGATAGCTCGCAATATAATCTTGAACAACTCATTAGTTCGGGCATCCTTAACCGTTTAAACGATACCAATCTTGCCATGACTCCAGAAAATACCGAAGTCATGGACGACCTTGCAAAGTTAAGCTATCAAACCTACTCAGATTTTAAGAGCCACCCGATGTTTGTACCTTACCTGGAACGGATGAGTACGTTAAAATATTACGCCAAGACCAACATTGGCAGCCGACCTTCAAAACGTGGTAATAGCAATAAGTTGGTTTTTGAAGATTTAAGGGCTATCCCGTTTGTGGGTAGTTGGAGTCAATTAAAGCAAAACGTTCCCGGTTTTTACGGCGTTGGTACGGCCTTAAAACACTATGAGGATAAAGGTGAATTCGATAAAGTGGTAAAACTTTATAACAGCTCAAACTTTTTTAAGACACTGATTCAAAATAGTATGATGTCCCTATCAAAATCCTTCTTTGACCTAACCAAATACATGGCAGATGATGAGGAGTTTGGGGAGTTCTGGCACATTATCCATAATGAATACGAGCTTTCAAAACGACTCCTCTTAAAACTTACTGGTTCAAACGAGCTTATGGAAGACGAGCCTGCAGGAAAAGCCTCGATTGACGTTCGCGAATCGATAGTTTTACCCTTATTAACGATACAACAGTACGCACTAAAAAAGATACAGGAACTGGAAAAAGCAGAAGTCAAGGATCAAGAACAAATTGATATATTTGAGAAAATTGTGACCCGTTCCCTCTTTGGAAATATTAATGCCAGTCGTAATTCGGCTTAAAAAAAATCAGTCGGGCATCTTGGTTAAATTAACCCGTTGTGGTTTGGTTGAAAGTGTTTCTAAAAAGGCAATGATTGCCTCAACTTCCTTTTTGTCCAGGTTGAGTTCCATGAGTAAAGGTGATGGCTCTGGGATTAAGGAGTCTCTCGGAGTGCCTAGATATTTGTCTTGTATTGGGGCTGGATTACCTAAATTATAATATTGCAACACATCTAGAAGCGATGGGAAATGACCATGATGCATCCAAGGGCCGGTTAAGGCAACTTCACGTAAGGTCGGGGTTCTGAATTTTCCTATATCCTCTTCATTCCCGGTGTGGTCATAAAGGCCTAAATCCTCGAAATCCGTTCCAAACAAGTGTTGCCCATCATTGTGAAATTTGTTGTCACTAAAGTACGGTGTATTATGGCAGTTAATGCACTTGGCTTTTGTTCTGAACAAATGCAGTCCCAAAAGTTCCTCGTCGTTTAAGGCATCTTTCTTGCCTTTTACAAATTTATCGAATTTACTGTTTCGGCTAACAATTGTTCTTTCGTAAGTTGCAATGGCCTTGAGAATTCTATCGAAAGTAACCTTTTCATCTCCGAAAGCCTTTTTGAAAAATGGTTTGTAGCCTTCTACCTTTGCAATATTTTTAACGGTGATGTCATTATCTGTATTCATTTCCGCAGGGTCAGACATGGGGAAACCAGCCTGGTGCTCTAAACTTTGGGCTCTGCCATCCCAAAATAGAGAATGTGCAAAAGCTACGTTTTTTATGGTCATGGCGTTTCTGCGGTTCTCAATGCGCTTATGCCCAAAGGATTTAGTAATATTATCTGTCCAGGCCAATTCGGGGTTGTGGCAACTGGCACAGGCAATCTGCCCACTCTCTGAAAGTCTAGCATCAAAGAACAGTAGTTTCCCTAGTTCTTTTTTTTCTTTGGAAAACGGATTGTCCTCGGGAAACTGAACCTCTGGTAAAATCCCTATATCCTCAAAATCTTCCTTACTCACTAAGCTATCTAAGTGTGGCTCAGGCCAGAGATTAGTATCAGATTGGGAATAGACTTCCCTTAATTCCTCAAGATTTATGGCTACGTATTCGGTTTTTTTAGAATTTTCGCAATTAAATAGCATGCCGGCGCAAATGCCAAAGAAGAAAATTAATATTTTTTTCTCGTAAGGAGTCATAGGTCAATAGGTTCAAAACAATCAATAGTCAAAAGTTCGGGGTCCATAAAATCCTGACTATTATAAATTCTATACTGTGAGGTCCGCGTGCCGCCAAACAGTTCTTGGTTAAATGCATTCAACTCAAGTTCAATTTCAAAGATACCACTATTATTTTCAAAATAAGTACCGGACCCTGAGATGCCAATTACATAACTGTTGCCACTGGTTCCAGAAATAATTAGGTCTTGCTCAATTACCTGTACTAAACCATTTGTGCTGCTGCTCCCATTTTCAGGAAAAAATTCAAGAGCCTCGGCAATATTAAAACCAGGTGAGTTTTCCTCACTTGTAGATTCATTATTAAACCACCGTTTTAGGTTAAATGGGGAGGTTGTATTACCGCTAGTTGGGGAAACAAATCCAATTCTAAAGGCGTGATGGTAAATATCATCACTCTCATCGCTAGTGCCCATATCATCAAATAAAATGGCATTGGGATTATTTGCTTTTACCACAACTGGTACTGTAAATGCATTAAAATCCCGCCATTCGCAATTATTGTCTTCATTAAAATCCATCCAGTTAATACCAAAAGTGCGGTAAAACGAATTTGATACATCGTAAAAATTACTCGCGGTATTCAGGTCAATATCCCGAGGTACGATTACTGGTTTTTTAATGGTAAAGGTGTTGCTTCCAGTAGCTACGAAATTATCTAAATCAATTAGTGAGAATTGCAAAACAAACTCAAGCTCATCAATATTAATAGATTCATTTAAGGTAACCTGATAATCAATTTGGTCTGAATCTTCTAAGGGTAATTGCTCTAAACTATAGGCAAACCCACTACTTACTTCTTCAATTAATGTAATCCCATCAAGCTCCGTTGCGAGATAGCCATTTGGGAAAGTCACCGAAAAATTTACCACTTCACCTTCATTCCCTATTATTTCTACTTGATTTGGAGTTTCAAAGCCGTAAGTGAGTTCTGGTAGCTCTTCAAAAAATAGGTTAAATTCGTTGTTTTGGGCATTGCTGTTAGGCATCCCGATGGCAATATTTGGGTCACTGGATTGTGTAAGCCTTAATTGTATTTCGGGATTAAGCGTACTATCCCAACGCTCATTAAAATTTATAAAAATGGTATCTACCAATCGTTCTGAAGTAAAGCTAACCGCATTGACGGGGAATATCTCAAAATTTTCAATTCCTGAAGAAGCAATCTCATAATTTACGGTCACAGTGTCCTCAAAAGGTTCGCTGGTCAAAGCTACAGGTATCTTAAGTGTTTTTAAGTCCCTTTTTTCATAGTTGGATGTGGTTGGCGCAATAGCTCTGGTCTCGGGAAATTCTAGTATTTCGTTATTACTATTGGTCACCACTAAAAACCGAACAAAGCGTCCGTCAGAATTATTATAAACCTTAGATTCATCTGTTGTACAGGTAAAAACTGACATCAATACACCAAAAAATAATATGTGTTTAATACCCTTCATTTTGCTCTATGTTTTGGTTTTGTTCAATACTATCAAACGGTATGGGTTGCACGAAAAAGTTTGATGGGTACGCTATGTTACAAACATCTGCGATACAATCCTCATCTCGTGTGACGTCTTTTTTATAACGTAAAATATCAAAAAACAAATGATTTTCAAAAGCCAACTCACGGCGCCTTTCTAGAAAAATCTCTTCCAGAATATCAGAGCTATCAGTTAGGGCAATTAAACCGGCACGGGTTCTAATAGCATTTAGATCATCCAAGGCTTGGTTGAGATTACCAAGTCTTGCATTGGCCTCGGCTCTAATGAGATATAACTCAGAAAGCCTCATATACGTTGTGCCGGCATCGTCTTGAAATTTCTTCGTGAAAAAATACGTTTCTGGTATAAGTTGGCCGTTTATGTTAGTATCCAAATCCACTTCTATAAACATATTTTGTCTTATATCATTTTCAAAATAAAGGTTAAGAACATCCCCCGAAGCGGCATGTTCTGCATAAATAGTTGGCGAGCTGTAATCGTAAAATTGACTTATGGTAGAGCTTACACCTCCATCAGAATCAAGTGGCGCTGAGAATTCTATTACAATTTCACTTACAGGTGCGACTGGTTTTTCCCACTCTGAAATGTAATTTGTGGTACTCATTAAGGCTATTCCTGAATTTTCTATTACCTCATCTGAAACATTCTGTGCACTGTCCCAATCATTCATCTGTAATGCAATACGAGCATACAGAGCTTTAGTAGTCAGGCTATTAAAGTAAGAATAGTTTGGGCCAGATAATAACTGATTGTCGTTAAAAAGCGATATGGCACGATCTAAATCAGATTGTATGTTCTCATAGGTTTCCGCCATGCTCAGGCGAGATGGAAAATCCTGGCCTGCCTCTAACGTTGATAGATTATAGACAACGCCAAGATGGGAGGCGTTAGCAGTGAAGTTATAATTTTGTGCAAATAACAGGGCTACTTGATAGTGGATAAAGGTCCTAACCGTCAATAATTCTGCTTCTAGTTGGTTTAGTTCGTCATTATTAAAAAAAGAAAAAGAATCAAGTCGTTCTAAAAGAATGTTGGTTTGATTTATAATATCATAGGAATTATCGTAATATTCCTCAAATTCAAAATCCATTGCTATGGAATTGAAGTTGTAGGCGTCAGCGATTTGACCGGATACATTCACTTCATTATCCTCATTGTCTGGTGTAAATGCAATGTTTCCACCAAGTGCTTCGGCATACAAGGCATATCTTGATGATATTAAATCTTCTATATCCCGATAAATCCCGCTATAAGCTTCCAATACTCCAGATTTTGTTGACAGCTGTTCGTCAAAGGAAACCTGCTCGTCTGGTTCTACCTCTAAAAAATCACTGCACGAGTGACAAAGACATAGCAGAAACAGCAGATAATATGTGGTTTGATTTCTGTAGTTCATTTAAAATGTAGCATTTAATCCCAAGGATATGGTTCTCATTTCTGGATAGACATTCTTATATTCGGCCACCCCATTTTTTCCTTCTGGGCTTTTGTTTTTATACCAGTAAGCCACATTAGTGGCATTGGCAAAAAATGATAAGGATTTAAATGGTACGTTAACTTTATCTACCGGTAAATCGTAACTTAAGTTAATAGCCCGAAGCTTAATATGCGATTCATCAAACAGATATTTTGAGGAATTGGATATAATTGGGTTTGAGTCTGAAATAATAGGTAGCTGTGCAATATCTCCCTGTTGCTGCCAGGCGTCCTCAAATACATTGACGCTTATATTTCTATTTTCGAGCACCCGGTAATTATCTATCAGCTCCCTGCCCACAAGGCCGTCCTGCCCGCTGGCAAACGATAGTATGATATTTAAATTTATATTTTTATAACCAATACTATTGCGCATACCACCAAAAAAATCGGGTTGGGAATCCCCAATGGGTGTCCAATTCGTGGCATTAAAATTTTGTCTAACGTAGGCTCCGTCAAATATCTCGCCATCTACATTGTAAAGTTCACGCCCGGTTGCGGGATCAATCCCCACGAAATCAAACCCCCAAATGGTTGAAGTAGCAAAACCCACCCGTTGCGACCGGGCTCTTTCGGCAGTTGAATTATTGGAGCCCAAGCCCACTAAATCGGTTACTTCATTTTCAATTTTAGAAATATTGAAATTGGTGCGCCATCTAAAATTTTCGTTTCTAAACCAGTCGGCTTGCAAGGAAAACTCGATACCTTGATTGTACATTTCAGAGCCGTTAATCTGCACGTTTGAGTAGCCTGTTTCGGGTATGACATCCCTTGAAACAATCAAATCCTTTATATCATCCCTAAAAATCTCTGCGGTGATTTGAAACTTTGATAATAAGTTAATGTCCAGGCCCAAGTTGAACTTATTGTTGCGCTCCCAACCCAAATTTGGATTTGGGGCTGTACTGGGGTTGGCGTAATTATTACCATTGTAGCCGTCAAGATCATTATCGTTATCAACCGTATATAGACCTAGAGCTCGATAAGAACCAATTCTTGAATTACCAGTTGAGCCATAGCTTATCCTCATCCTTAAAAAATCAATAGGATTATTTAAGTACTTTGTAAAAAACTCTTCATTGCTAATTACCCAACTTGCCCCGAGACCGCCATTGAGTGCCGTATTGTTATCATCACCAAAAGCAGAACTTTGGTCAACCCTAAAATTAGCCAGTAGAAAGTAGGTTTTTTTAAAATCATAATTCAACTGCGTAAATACAGACCTGCCCGTGGTTTCGTTAGTATCAAAACGATAGTCCTGATTATCTGCTGTTGAAATGGGTTGTGGACTGTCTAAAATAACGTAACCATCACCTCTCGCAAAGGACAAGTCGGTCAACTCCCTTCTGGTTTCTACACCTAAAAGTGCATCAAAATAATGCTTTTGGTTAAAAGTTTGGTTATAGGCTAGGTTAGCACTCCAATTCCATTTAAAATTGTTACGCTCTCTCATCACCCTTCGGCCCAAATCGCCATCATTAAATTGCCCGGAGCCATTGAGACCAGAAAAAAAATTGTCTTCGTTTTTCTCTGAAAAATCCATACCGAAAAGCGTGGTTGCTCTCAAATAATCGGTTATCTGGTAATCTAATTTTATACTGTTGAGCAAGGCAAAGGTTTCAGCCTCTGAAATATTTTGTTGGGCAACCGCCACTGGATTACCGAAGGAGGCAAAAGGCGTGAAATTTCCATCGTCACTAAATACTGGAATTGTAGGGTCAACTGCAAAATTGAATAAGGTATTTGGGTCATTTTTTATGGCAAGTGACGGGGAAAGTCTCAGTGAAGCTGAAAATTTATCTTTATTGTAATCTACCGATAAGGTTGTATTTAGCTTTTTATAATTGTTGCTAACCTGCGATTCTTTATTAACTTGATAGGTAGCATTGGCTCTAAACCGCCAACGCTCAGTACCGCCGTTGGCCCCAAAAATAAAACGGCTGAATATCCCGGCACGGTTAAGTAAATCAAACCAATTGGTATCCACCCCGTTCCAAGGTTCTATTGAATTGAAGTTTCCACTATTGGCATTGTAAATATTTGATACCGTTTGGTATTGTTCACCGTTTAAAAATTGAAATTGATTTATGGGCGAGCTAATCCCAGATTGTACTCCAGCATTAAAACGTAACTTGCCCTTTCTACCCGATTTTGTGGTTATGATAATGACCCCATTTGCAGCATCTGCACCATAAAGCCCAACCGCAGCGGCATCCTTTAAGATATTAAAACTTTCAATGTCCTGAACACCGACCCGCGCCAGTGGGTTCAAAATATTTTCAGATAGGGCTCCGGTACCAGCATCGAAAAAATTGTTCCCATCAATACCAACTTCTTCAGAAAGTATAATGCCATCAACTATTATGAGTGGTTGGGTTGATGTGCCAACCACATTGTTGCTTAATGGTGTGAGTGACCCTTGGCCGCGTATGTTTATTGAAACCTCCTCGCCCAACCTGGGGTTTGATTCAAGGTAGACGCCCGCGACCTGGCCTTCAAGAAGCTCATCAAAGGTCACGGCTACTTGCTCCTCTACAAGCTCGTCTGTAGTTACGGTTGAAATACTACCAACAACTTCTTGCTTTAGTTTTTTTGTACCGTAGGAGGAGGTTATAACAATTTCATCTAGCGCGGCAACATCTTCCTTAAGCTTAATTTCAAAATATGATTTGTCTCTCAAACTCAAACTTTTAGGTATATATCCAAGATACGATACCTCAATGACCATGTTTTTTATTGGCCCCGGACTTTTGATGAGATACTTAAATTTTCCATCAAAATCAGTGACCGCTCCTGCACCTGTTCCCTTGATTTTTATTGTTGCTCCGGCCAAGGGAAGATTGTCCTCAGCACTCAAAACAAGTCCAGAAATTTCACGCTGGTTTTGGGTACTACCAAAAACCCCAATTAACAAAAATATAATACAGACTAAGGATTTAAACATAAAACAGAACTTCACCAGCTCCTAGAAGCTGGTGAAGTTTTATAAGTTTACGGATTAGTGGAAAGATTTATTCAACAATGAATTTTTTAGAGATTTTAACGTTGTTTTCGGTTTGTAATTGTAAAATATATAACCCCGAAGCAAGATTTAAGTTTAGTACATTATCTTTTAATTGCCCTCTTTGTAATTGTCTCCCGTTGATATCGCTTATAGAATAGCTGAGATTGTTATCCAAATTGGTTTTAATATTTAAAGTTGAAGACGCAGGGTTAGGGAATATTGAAATTTGATTTTCAAGATTTTCAATTTGTGAAACGTTTAGTGTTGCCGGGTCGAAACTAAAGAGCTCGTTTCCGTTTGCACCAAGGCCAGAAAAAATTAATTGAGTACCAAATACAGTTAGATTAGCAACATTAATCGGGTCCTCACCGCTACCTACATTTGCCGCAACAGATTGGGTGTTGGCAGTTGTACCATCTGTAACCCAGAGTTTTTGGCCAGAGCCATCATCTGCTGTAAAAAAGACTTTTCCGTTAAGGTTAACAAACCCAGTTGGGCTTGAATCGCCACCTGAATTAATGTCGCTCAAAAGACTAACATTGGTACCGTCAAACTTCCAAAGTTCCGCCCCAACACTGCCATCTGTTCCCGAAAAATATAAGTTAGTACCATCTGTAAATAAGTTACCAACTTCGCTATCTCCTGTTGTATTTGGGTTTACTACCAATTCTGTTCCCGCGGTAGTGCCATCTGTTTTCCAGAGATTGTAGCCATCTGCATCTTCTGCAGCAAAATAGAGTTCTCCGTTAAATTCAACAAAATCCCGTGGATCAGAGTTGCCGCTACCTGTTAGTATGTCGGCAACCAGAACCGTACCTGCGATGGTTCCGTCTGTTTTATAAAGCTCATCTCCAATCCCTGTGCCATCATCTCCTTCAAAATAGACTTCATTATTAAAAAGACCTCTTGAGCGCTCAGTACCTGTGGAGGCATCTATTAATTCTGTCGCCGTAGTTCCATCAAAAATATGAGGATTATTCCCATTTCCGCTATTCATCCTGATGTAAACTCCCCCTCCAAACACCAATGGCGCAGATGGCGATGCGAAAGCACCTCCATTATTGTCTGTTACTTTTACTGGATTTCCTGAATTTAATGCCCAAATTTGAGTACTTGTGACATCATTAACCTCAAAATACAGTTCATTATTAAATATGAAAAAGTCCTGAGGATTTCCGCTTGCCGTTGGGTTGATATCAACTACTAAAGTAGTCCCGGCAGCTGTGCCGTCGGTTTGCCATAGTTCGGTTTCATTATTACCGTCGTCTTCGTCGCCATCTGATGCTTTAAAGTAAATTAAATTATCGAAGGCAATAAAACGACCTGGATTGCTATTTCCATTCGCAAATGAGGTAGTGTTAATATCCAGAATTAAATTAACTGAATTGCCATCGTAAATGAATGGTTCATTACCTGATGTTCCATTGTCGGCTTCAAAGAACAACACACCGTTATTAACATATAGCTCGTTTGGATTGGAGTCACCTGATGGATTAATATTTTCAACTTCCGTAATTTGTGCGAAGGCGCACAAGCCAGTTAAGAAAAATAAAAAAGAGTAAATTTTTTTCATAATAGTTATTTTTAATGAGTCTAAATAAACAACAAAGGTAGCGGTTTTAATTTATGGGTAGAATTTTAGGGATGTGAAATTTAGTTAAAAAAATCAAAAAAACAACTCTTGACCCAATCTAAATGTATTAGCATGGGCCTCTATAATAATCTTGATATCTGGTGAATAGCCACCACCCATACTACACATTACAGGAATGTTGTGGGATTTACACGTTTCTAGAACAAATCGGTCGCGTTGTTTACAGCCCTCAACTGTCATACCCAGTTTGCCCAATTTATCTGACGATACAACATCAACACCACATAGGTAATAGATAAAGTCTGGTTGTTCCTGTTCAATTAACTTTGGAAGCGTTTTGTAGAGTAAGTTTAGATAGGTCTTATCATCGGCATCATTTTCAAGTGCGATGTCTAGATTGCTTTGCTCTTTTTTAAATGGATAGTTGCTCTTGCCGTGCATAGAAAAGGTAAAGACCGAAGTGTCATTGGCAAAAATTTCTGCAGTACCATTGCCCTGATGTACGTCCAGGTCCACAATCAATATTTTTTCAGCCAATTTCTTTTTTTGAAGGTATCTTGCACCAATCGCTTGGTCGTTCAATAGGCAGAACGCCTCGCCACGGTCGGTATAGGCATGGTGCGTACCTCCGGCAATATTCATGGCAATACCGTTTTTAAGGGCAAACTCGCTGGCTTTCATGGTGCCATCGGCAATTATGATTTCGCGTTCTACCAATTCCTCACTTAAGGGGAAGCCTAGTTTTCTTTCAGCTCTTTTATCGAGCGTTACATGTTTTAAATCATTGTAGTAAGATTCGATATGAACCCTTAAAATATGCTCATCTTCAGGCACTTTTGGCTCAAAAAAATTGTCTTGGGTGCATGTACCCTCGTAAACCAACTGTTCTGGCAAAAGTTCATATTTTAGCATAGGAAACCTATGTCCCTCTGGTAAGGGATGTTTATAAATGGGGTGGAAAGCGATTTTGAGATTGATGAGGCTCTTTTTTAAGACTGCAAAAATAAAAATTTAAAAGGGATTGCCCTATAAAAGGAAAACCCCGTGGCTAAATTACACGGGGTTTTTTATTCTTAATCAATATTTTCTAATTCTCATTTGCCTCTCGCTTTGCTTCGGCAATCATTTCCTCATTGGGCACAATGGCAACATTTACCCTTCGGTTTTTTGCTCGGCCTTCTACCGTACTATTGTCATATTTTGGTTGTGTCTCTCCAAACCAGTTGGTTGTAAAGCGACCTTGGCTCAGGCCTTGGTTTACAAGATAATCCTTTACAGTGTAGGCGCGTTGTTTTGAAAGAGTCATATTATAATCTTCGGCACCCACGCTATCGGTATGTCCAACAACCAGAATGTTGGTATCTGGATACTCCTTAAATACTCCAGCTAATTTATTTAATGTCTCGATGGAGTCTGGAGTTAGGGTCGATTTATTGGTGTCAAAATGAACACCACTATTCTCATCAAAGGTTAAGACTATACCATCATCAACCCGTTCTACTTCGGCTCCTGGGATCTCATTTTCAATTTCCTGTGCTTGCTTATCCATTTTGTTTCCAATTAAAACACCGGCGGTACCGCCCACGACGCCACCGATTACAGCACCCAGCTCGCCGTTGCCGCCTTCGCCGACATTATTTCCAATGATTGCTCCAAGTATTGCGCCGCCCGTAGCGCCAATTACCCCTCCTTTTTGTTTGTTATTGGCATTATCAACCGCTTTACAGTTTGTGAAACTTACTGTTAACGAGATTGAAAGCACTAAAATTGATATTCGTTTTAAATAGCTTTGCATAATTATTGTGATTTAGTAAAGTTCATATTGATTATAAATGGCTCGCCATCGGCTCTTACCGTCTGTTGCCACTGCATATTATTCTCTGATAATTGGGTCAAACGTAATCTAAACCCTTGATTGGTTTCAGATTTTCCCTTTTCATTAGTTGGTTTAAGTAAAAAATCGTAGTAACCCGTAGTCTCATCTACTTCCTGAATGGTAAAATTGAAGTACCGGTCTCCAGTATTACAATTGGTGTTGATTATACTGTATAATCCCGTATTGTTGTTAGGGATAAACTGCCACTGGCTATTTTCAAAACACTCCCTTGAAGTATCATTAAGTAATGTTACGTTGTACTCACCAGTTTTACTGTAGGTGATACCAGTTAATGACCAGTTGCCTTTAATGACTTTTTCAGATTGCCTCACGACTTTTGATGTTCCGCAGGAAAATAAGATTCCAGCGAACATGAGTATCATTATGTTTTTCATGATTTTAATTTTTACTAAGATAAATTATCGTTTTCTGCCGAAATGATGCGATTGCAAAAATGACTAACCGATTTGATGTATTTACGGCTGTTTACAAACCTAGGGTGTTAATGGCATATTTATAGAGCTTAGGTTTACTCTTTTTTAAGTATCTTCTGGATAAGTTTCATACGATATGGGTCACCAAATCCTCAATTTTAGAGATCAGTTGAACTTTTATGACCGTATTTTTCAAGCCTAATTTACTGTACTTTGAAACGAAAATCATATCAAAACCGAGTTTTTCAGCTTCCAAGATACGTTGCTCGACGCGTTGTACGGGTCTAATCTCGCCAGAGAGCCCGACCTCTGCTGCAAAACAGATATTATTTTGAAGGGCTTCATCTTCATTTGAGGATAAAATTGCAGCAACAACCGCTAAATCTATTGCAGGATCATCAACGCTTATGCCTCCCGTAATGTTGAGAAATACATCTTTTGCACCTAATCTAAAACCAGCCCTTTTTTCAAGAACGGCCAAGAGCATATTTAACCGTTTAGCATTAAAACCGGTTGCGCTTCGTTGTGGTGTTCCGTAAACCGCGGTGCTTACCAATGCTTGAACTTCTATCATGAGCGGTCGCATACCTTCTAAAGTTGCAGCTACCGCGTTGCCGGAAAGCTCCTCATCCTTTGGTGATATCAAAACTTCGGAGGGGTTGGTAACCTCTCTTAATCCGGATCCCTGCATCTCATAAATGCCCAGTTCATTGGTAGAACCGAAACGGTTTTTATTGGCTCTTAAAATTCTGAACACATGATTACGGTCTCCCTCAAATTGAAGCACAGTATCAACCATATGTTCCAGTATTTTGGGGCCCGCGATATGTCCGTCTTTGGTAATGTGACCGATTAAAATGACCGGAGTTGAGGTTTCCTTGGCAAATTTTATGAGTTCGGTAGTGCATTCCTTAATTTGAGAAATGCTGCCACTAGATGATTCAATGTAATCACTGTGCAGGGTTTGTATAGAATCTACAACCACGATATCGGGTTTAAGATTTTCAATTTGCTTAAATATATTTTGGGTCTTGGTTTCGGTTAAAATGTAGCAGCTATTATTAATTGGATTAATACGTTCTGCCCGCATCTTAATCTGTTTTTGGCTTTCCTCGCCTGAGACGTAGAGCGTTTTGTAGGGTAATTTAAGCGAAATCTGTAGTAATAGTGTGCTTTTCCCGATTCCCGGCTCGCCACCTAGCAAGATTAACGAACCAGGAACTATACCGCCCCCTAGTACACGGTTGAACTCTTGGTCTGAGGTGTCGAGACGTGCTTCTTTAGACGTATCTATCTCATTGATAAGCATTGGCTTTGCAGCGCGTTTGCCCTTTGAGTTTGGTGATTTCCAGTTGCTCTTCTCTGGCTTTTGAACAATCTCCTCGGTAATGGTGTTCCATTCTTTACAGGCGGTGCATTGCCCTTGCCATTTAGAATATTGCGAACCGCAATTTTGGCAGAAAAAGGTAGTTTTTAATTTAGCCATAACAGTATTTGGCCAAAATTAACCCTTTTTTAATTCACACCCTTAAACCAGGCAAAAAGTGAAATTATTTTTATTGCCACGAGTTTGGAGTGTAGCTCGTTATTGAGGTAGTGCTTACATTTATAATAAGCCCACTCAAAAAAATAGTCTGTGGCCAAAAGGTGTTTTCTATTGTTCCTCTTCATAGTCTTCATCTATTTCTTCAACGGCAACATCGCTATCCTCTTCTTTTTCCTTCATTAGCTCATCTAGTCTTGATTTTACAAAGTCCTTATCAATTTTATCGGTCTCCTCTAAGCTCAAGGCAGATTCGTAATATTTTTTAGCTCTTTTGGTTTTACCCAAGAGTTCAGCATGTTGCGCCATGTAGTAGCTTCCAAAAAGTGATTCTGGATTTAATTTGTCGGCAAGCTTTCCTATTTTGTAAATGGATTCTACATCATCACGACGTTCAGCGACCTCAATTAATTGCTCAAACTCTACTTCTGAGATAGGCTTGAAAATTCCAAATAAGTCATCAATCCTTTCGTAGCGATCTGTAATGTACTCATCTAAGGTACCCTCATAAGGCATGATTTTTTCCTCAATTTCTTTTTCATCTAAAGGCTTATACAGTTCAAAGATTTTATCCATGGCTTTGGAGAGTGCACCAGTAACCAGGCCATAATGCGAATCGCCCTTTAATTCATCAAAATAATAAGTTAGTTGCAGCTGTTCTAAGGACTGAATGGCATCATTTGTTTCGTGAATGGATTGATTAATGCGTTTAATGTCCCCATCAGAAGTTGCCATGTAGTAAAAGATGTCGTTTTCAAGAAATCCAAGCCGCTTTGCTACATTTTGACCCATAGTTCCTTTAAAATCTGGACTTAGGTTTATATACGCTTGAAATGGAGGTTCTTTATCCATTAAAAAGGCATTAATGAAATTAGCCATTAAATTATGCCCTACAGCGACCCTAAATTTACTGGTGTTGTAATTATTGTCTATATAGGGGAGTAGCTCCTCTGCGACAAAATCGTAAAAGCGTTTCCCAGACTCAAAGGGCAGGCCCGTTACTTCATCGTAATACGAATCATAAAAACGCTCTTTCCCTTGAACCACCCCAACTACAATAGATTTGGGCATTTCGTCAAAATGGGTTTGAAATCCTGTTTGTCCAGCGACAGGCTCAAATAAATATTCACCGTCAAACACTATAATGACTGGATGTTTTAGCTCTGATTCTGGATTGTAATCCTCTGGAAGTTGGATTTTTAACTCGCGAGTGGCATTAAGTTTTCTAGATTCAAATTTTTCACGCTTGACCTGTGACAGTACCGTGCCGCACACCAATAGTGAAAAAGCCAATAGTAAGACTTTTTTCATAATCAAGTAGGTTAATTTGGGACTGTAAATATAAGAAAAATAAGCTTAAGTGCTAATTTTTTCGACGAACTGCACGATAAGGGCCTTTTATTCCTGCAAATCGTAGATTTTATCCAGAAGCATATCCTTGGTAATAAACTCAGATTCCTCTAATAAGAGACCAGACTGGTAATTTTGAAGCGCTTTTTTCATATTGCCATCCATTTCGTGGTATTGGCCTCGGTAATAGGCGCTTATCATAGATTCAGAATATTCCCTGCGCGCTAATCTAGAGAGCTCTTTCATGGCCTCTATATCATTTCTCTTTTTAGCAGCGGCTGCAATAGCCCGAATATCATTTTCTACCACCTTCTTTTCAAAGCCATAAAATAATTCAATGTCTTCGTACTTTTTTATTAAATATTCAAAAGGACTGCCACCATAAGTAAGAATCTTATTTTTATATTCAGCCCTATTAATAGGTTTGTATAAGCTAAAAATTTCATTGATGGCCTTGGGTATTCCAAGTCCAACTAGAGAGTAATGGTCTGCATCCGCAAAATTATCAAAGCGGTAGTGTAGTTTACTGTTTTCAATAGCGTTTAAGCCCTTGTCAAGCTTTATTATACTTTCTCTTAATCTTTCTACATCCTCGGTACCGGTGGCCATATAATAAAAGGCATCTTCTTGGGTAGTGGATAGCCTTTCAACAAGACGCTTACCCATTTCTGGGGCTAAATCCGGGCTTAGGGAAATGTACCCTCGAAAAAGCGGTTTTTCCTTAAACACATAATAATTTAAAAAATTGGCGCTCATATCATGGCCTACCACTATTCTAAATTCTGAGGTCAAGTAGCTTTCATTAATATAAGGGATAACCTCCATACTCACAAATTCAAAGAAACTTGAACCTTCATCAGATGGAAAAAAGGACTCCCCGCTATATGATAAGTCACTGTCTCGGGTTTCGCTTTGGTTAATGCCAACAACAATGGATTTTGGCATATCGCCCCAATATGAATGATAATCAACATTGCCAATGACGGGCTCAAACAAATAATCGCCATCAAGAACAATGATAAGTGGATATATCACATCGCCTTCGGGGTCGTAGCCCCTAGGTAATTGTATTTTAATCCCCCTAGTTTCGCCGAGTTTATAAGACTCAATATTTTCGTAGATGACTTGGGAGATAACACTTTGGTTAATAGCCAAAGCGATGAAAAAATAAAGTAACTTGTTCATAGTTAGTAGGCTAAAATTTAGAGTAGCAAGTTAAAGAATTATTTAATTCTATTATAAATCGGTAAGAGAATTAATGATAATCCACCCAACAGAACTATCATCAAGGTTTGGGATGACCACAGAATCCAACCAATGGCAATGGCCGGCTCCCGAGCAATTGCAAAAAGCGAAAACGCCCCATAAACCGCTATAGGGTAGGAACCAATACCACCATTTGTCGCTGCGATACTAAAACTAGCAGCGATAAAGCCTATGAGTACGGCGGCTAAGGGTAGGTTTGAGGTTTCCGGTAGTGCGAAAGTGGTGATGTAGAACATTAGTACATACATCGTCCATATAAAAAAGGTGTGGAAAATAAATGCCCATTTCTTTTTCATCCTTAAAATACTCAGTACGCCTTCTACCAGACCGATTGAAAAACTCCTGAGTTTTGTGGCAATTCTTAAATTGCTATTTTTTATGAAAAGAAAGGCAAATACAGCAAGAATGAGCATAAGCGCCCCAATACCTAAAAGCCTTATAAAATCAAAACGTTCTGAGATAAACTGAAAAATAAAATCAAATTCCAAGGCTAGTGTAAACGCAATTATGATAAACATAACTGTTAAATCCGCTATTCGTTCAGAAACTATGGTTCCAAACCCTTTTTCAAACGGGATGCCCTCATAATTGGAAATTACCGTAGCGCGCATAACCTCCCCTGCCCGCGGTATGGTATAATTTACCAAATACGTGGCAAAGACCGCCATAATGCTATTGGGCAATCTCAGTGTATAGCCCAAAGGTTCAATTAGGAACTTCCAACGGTAAGCTCTCGATAAATGGCTCAAAAAACCAAATAGCAAACCGAGTGCGATATACGTGTAATTGGCATCCTTAAAATAATCGACGAGGTCATTAATAGAAACTTTTGATAGCGAATACCAAACTAAAGCAACACCCAATATTAAAGGGACAGCTAACTTGAGGGCTTTAGTTATGCTATTTGCCAAACTATTAGTTTAGAAGATTTGTAGCTTCGTCTGGAAAAACCAGCGATGGCTTAAAGCTTTTGGCCGTTTCAATATCCATAAAGCCATAGGTTATTAAAATGAGTACATCGCCAACCGCAACCTTTCTAGCTGCTGCACCATTTAATGTAATCTCTCCACTGTTCCTTGGGCCTGGGATGGCATAGGTTTCAAGACGTTCCCCATTATTGTTGTTTACAATTTGAACTTTCTCCCCCTCAATGATGTTTGCCGCATTCATAAGATCTTCGTCAATAGTAATGCTACCAATATAATTTAGGTCGGCACCTGTGCATTTGACCCGGTGAATTTTAGATTTTACAACTTGTATTTGCATGGTATAAAGATAATTAATTTAGGGCGATGTTGTCTATTAGCCTGACCTCTCCGGCATAAACGGCTATAAAAGCACGGTACTTATTTTTGGTTGATTTACGCTCAATGGTTTTTAGGGTTTTGGCATTGGCAATCAAAAAGTATTCAAGTTTTAAAAAGTCATTGTGCTTAAATTGAGCTTTCACCCATTGTGTCAACTGCATAGCACTTTTTGTGCCAAATTTAATTTTGGCTGTTTTTAGTGTTTCATAAATAAACGGGGCAGCTTTTAATTGCAAAGGGGTTAACCTTTCGTTTCTTGAACTCATTGCTAGGCCGTTTTTGTCCCGATAGATGTCACACCCTTTCACTGCGACATCCAACTGTTCCTTTTCGGCAAGTTTTTTAATTATAAGGAGTTGTTGGTAATCTTTCTTGCCAAAATAAGCAGATTTTGGTTTAATGATGTTGAACAACTTTTTAATGATCGTTCCTACACCGTCAAAATGCCCGGGCCTGAATTTTCCTTCCATTTCATGCTCTAGACCATCAAAATCAAAACATTCTGAGTCAACCCCTTCTTCGTAAATATCATCAACACTTGGAGCGTAAACTATAATGTGATCTTCTGAAACATTCGCCAGAAATTCCAAATCTTTTTCAAAATTTCGAGGATAGTTTGTAAGATCTTCACTTCTGTTAAACTGGGTTGGGTTTACGAAAATACTCACAACAACAACATCATTCTCTTTGAGACCCTCTCTAATTAAAGAGGCATGGCCATCGTGCAGTGCTCCCATAGTCGGTACAAGACCGATTGAGGTATCTCTCTGCTTTAATTTTAAAATAAAATTAGAAAGGTTTGTTTTATCCTTAAAAACCGTCATGCAGTAACAAAAGTTTAACAGCCCGCAAACTTAAGATTTTACTGGCAATCCGCATAAATTTTTGTAATTTTGCTTGTTTTTATCTCTAACTCAGTGATAAGGAAAACGATTTGGAATCGATAATACAATTGGTTTTTAAGACCAATTTTTGTTTTTAAGTCGTTAACGATTTTTTTAATTGAACATATAAAACAACGAATGAAAGATAAGCGAATTCTTTACGTCTCTTCAGAAGTGGTGCCGTACCTGCCCGAAACCGAAATATCCTCAATGTCTTTCGAGGCGCCAAAAATGGTTAACAAGCAAGGTGGTCAAATACGAATATTCATGCCACGCTATGGTAATATAAATGAAAGAAGACACCAACTACATGAAGTTATCCGCCTATCTGGTATCAATTTAGTTATTAATGATTTAGATATGCCATTAATTATCAAGGTGGCTTCTATACCAAAGGAAAGAATTCAGGTTTATTTTATTGATAATGAAGAATATTTCAAAAGGAAGGCGACGCTTACCGATGAGAACGGAAAGCTTTTTCCCGATAATGATGAGCGGGCTATTTTCTTTGCCAAAGGTGTCATTGAAACCGTTAAAAAGTTAAATTGGGCACCAGATATTATTCATGTTAATGGCTGGTTAGCTGCTTTACTGCCACTTTATTTAAAGGATTTTTACAAAAATGAACCTCTTTTTACTGAAAGTAAAATCGTAACTTCTGTTTACAATCAAACCTTCGAAGGTACCTTAGATAAGGGCATGGTAAACAAAATCAAGTTTGACAACCTAGACGAATCTAATGTAGAGCCCCTCAAAAAACCGAATTACAATAATCTAATGAAGGTGGCCATTAATCATTCTGACGCTATTATAAGGGGCTCCCAAGAGCTTCCCAAAGAGTTGGAAGATTATTTGCAAACCATAGACAAACCCGTTCTTGATTATCTTCCTATCGATGATTTTGCCGAACAATATTCAGAATTCTATAGCACCCAAGTTTTAAAAAATTAATTGCCCCTTAATGAATATGAATAAAAAAGCGCTCCATAACTTAACGGTTATAGCTTTAATTGTTACAAGTTTCATTGCTTGTGATAAGGATCTTGTAGATATTGAGTCTGACATCATAAATAATGATAATGCTACGCATTTTGGTACCGGTGATACTATTTATGAGGTTATTGCAAACACAAAGGTTTTAGGGCCGTTTCAAACCAATGGGCTTGACGTGTACGCTTTGGGGTCTTATAATGACCCAAATTACGGTAGAACAACGGCGAGTATTGTAAGTGAGGTTAATGCAACTAATTTTGACCCAAGTTTTGGTGACAATACCGTATTGGATTCGGTTATTTTAACTATCCCGTATTTCAGTAGTATTACCGAAATTTCCGAAGACGGTGAAACCACATACCAGTTAGACAGTTTGTTTGGCGATACCCCTATAAAATTGTCTTTATTTGAAAACAACTATTTTCTGCGAAATATCAACCCCGCCGCCGATGAGGTCAGTGAGCAACAGATTTATTATTCAGATCAATCCACTGGTGTAGATGCTATATCAGACGAGTTGCTAGAATCGGTGCCAATTGAAATCATTGAAGGTCACCCAGAGACCTCTCAAATAAGCCCATCTTACAAACCCAGTGCTGAGCAATTGTTCTTAAAAAATGAAGATAGCGTCATTACGACATTGGTGCCATCACTACGATTAAAACTAGAGACTGATTTTTGGAAGACGAAAATCATTGATATGGAAGGTCGGCCAGAGTTGAGTAATGCCAGTAATTTTAAGAATTACTTTAGAGGTATTTATTTTAAGGCAGAGACTCTAGATGCTACCGAACAGGGCCATATCAATCTACTTAATCTAAGGGATGCCCGAGCAAATATAACGCTCTATTATTCAACGGATAACAGTGATACCGAAGTAGAACGTCTTAATGCCACTTATGTTTTAAATTTCACAAACAGCCAAAATAGCTCAAACATTATTAATTTTTATGAGAATGAGTTTGCTATTATAGATGGAAATGATACTACTGGTGATGCCAATCTATTTTTAAACGGGCTAAAGGGCTCTGTTGCAGAATTGCAACTGTTTTCATCGGAAAGTGATTTTATAACCTTCAAAAACAGCTTTGTTGAAACCGACTTAGAGGGGAATTTTGAAAGAAGCAAAAAATTGGTCAACGAAGCAAATCTTATATTTTATGTGAACCAAGACTTAGTTCAGGGCAATGAGCCAGAACGACTTTATCTATACGATGCTGAGAATGAAAGCCCTCTCAGGGATTATTTTTTAATTGATGGAAATACTCGATTTCCTAGGTTTTCCAGAATAAACCATCTCGGGATTCTAGAGAGAGACGAAGTAACTAATGAGGGTATAAGGTATAAAATGAGAATAACGGAGCATATTAATAATCTGCTTTTAAGGGATTCGACCAATGTTAAATTAGGTCTTTCTGTTTCAGCAAACATTAATATAGAATCTGCCGGACAGGGAATTGCTGCCCCACAATTAGACGTGCTAACCAGTGAGGGTGACCCAGATTTAAAATTACCAAGAAGCTCAGTATTTTATCCAAGAAGCACTGTTCTCTACGGAAACAATACCCCCAACCAAGACAAAAAACTATATTTAGAAATATTCTTTACAGAACCTGATAGCGAATAATATATGTGTGGAATTGTAGGCTATATTGGCCAAAGGGAAGCCTACCCTATAATATTAAAAGGTTTAAAGAGACTGGAATACCGTGGCTACGATAGTGCAGGTATTGCCTTATATGACGGCACGGATATAAAACTTTCTAAAACGAAAGGAAAAGTCGCCGATCTAGAAACTAAAATAGAAAATGAAATAGCAACAGCTGGTACCGTTGGTATTGGCCATACCCGTTGGGCAACCCACGGCGTTCCCAATGACGTTAATTCACACCCGCACTATTCAAACTCCGGGAATTTAGTAATGATTCATAACGGTATAATTGAAAATTATGAATCTCTTAAAATAGAGCTAATAAAAAGAGGGTACATCTTTAAATCTGAAACTGATACCGAAGTTTTAGTTAATTTGATTGAGGATGTAAAGAAAAATGACGATGTTAAACTGGGTAAGGCAGTTCAAATAGCGCTTAACCAAGTGGTTGGTGCTTACGCCATAGCAGTTTTTGATAAAAATAAACCTAATGAGATTGTAGTTGCAAGATTGGGTAGCCCGTTGGCAATAGGTATTGGGGACGACGAGTTTTTTATCGCTAGTGATGCCTCGCCATTTATTGAATATACCAAAAATGCCATTTATCTAGAAGATGAGGAGATGGCAATCGTAAGACGAAACAAGGAACTAAAAATAAGAAAAATTAAAGACGACTCCCTCGTTGATCCCTACGTACAGGAATTAAAATTAAACTTGGAGCAAATAGAAAAAGGCGGTTACGAACATTTTATGCTCAAGGAAATCTACGAACAACCAAGTGCTATTTTTGATACATTTAGGGGCAGGTTAAGGGGCGAGGAAGGCATCATTAAAATGTCTGGTATTGAAAATAACATGAAGCGTTTTCTCAATGCCGAGAGAATAATCATAGTGGCATGTGGTACTTCCTGGCATGCTGGTCTGGTTGCCGAGTATATTTTTGAGGACTTGGCAAGAATTCCCGTTGAGGTTGAATACGCCTCAGAGTTTAGATACAGAAACCCTGTGATCTCTGAAAATGATATCGTCATAGCCATATCCCAATCAGGAGAGACTGCAGATACCTTGGCGGCTATAAAACTGGCAAAATCAAGGGGAGCATTTGTCTTTGGGGTGTGTAATGTTGTAGGGTCTTCAATCGCAAGGGAAACCAACGCAGGGGCATACACACACGCCGGCCCCGAAATTGGAGTGGCTTCAACAAAGGCTTTTACCACACAAATTACGGTATTATCGCTTATCGCACTAAGGTTAGCCCGTGCAAAGGGAACTATATCAAGTTCAGACTATAGGCACCATTTAATTGAGTTGGAGTTGATTCCTAATAAAGTTAGAAAAGCATTGGAGTCTGATGATTACGTTAAGGTGATTTCAGAAATTTACAAGGATGCTAAAAATTTCCTATACCTAGGACGAGGCTATAATTTTCCAGTTGCCCTAGAAGGTGCCTTGAAACTAAAGGAGATATCCTATATCCATGCTGAGGGTTATCCGGCTGCTGAAATGAAGCACGGGCCCATTGCCTTGATTGATGAAAACATGCCAATCGTAGTCATTGCCACAAAAAAGGGGCATTATGAAAAAGTCGTTAGTAATATTCAGGAAATAAAATCTAGAAAAGGTAAAATAATCGGCATAGTTACCGAAGGCGATTCCCAAGTAAGGGAACTAGCAGACCATATTATTGAAGTCCCAGAAACTATTGAATCCTTGACCCCGTTATTAACTACGATTCCGCTACAGCTCTTATCCTATCACATTGCATTACTGCTTGGCAAGAATGTGGACCAGCCGCGTAACCTGGCCAAGGCAGTGACCGTAGAGTAAAACATAAGCTTTTGGTAATCCATAGAAGCTGAAAATGTAAAATATGCATTTTCAGCTTTATTTTTTGTTCATAATTGAAAATTACTGGCCGTTTCCTGTTAAAAGTAACAGTTGCATAATATTTTGTTAATGAAATTTAATTGCAATAACCGATAATTATTTATATTGCCCTATCAATTTAACTAATTCCCTAAAATGAAGACAATTCTAAAAACTATTATGCTGTTTTGCTGCGCATTGACTTTTGCACAGACTACAGTAAAAGGAACAATTGTTGACGATAGCGGTCAACCTCTTCCTGGCGCCAATATTATTGTAGTTGGTACAACATCCGGGACAATATCAGATTTTGATGGCCAATATTCACTTACGGTCGATCAAGACCCACCTTTTACGATTCAAATTAGTAGTGTAGGTTTTGAAACGATTGATAAGGAAGTAACCGCAAACAATCAAACTATAGATGTTACGATGACAGAAGGTACTTCTCTAGATGAGGTAGTCATTTCGGCATCAAGAACCCCAGAACGTATATTCGAATCCCCAGTTACCGTTGAACGTTTTGGTCTAAAGGAAATCCAGAATACAGCCTCTGCCAATTTTTACGAAGGTCTGGAAAACTTGAAAGGAGTAGATGTTAACACTAACAGTTTAACGTTTAAGTCTGTTAACACCCGGGGGTTTGCAACTTTTGCGAATACGCGATTCATGCAGTTGGTTGACGGCATGGATAATTCGGCACCCGCATTAAACTTTCCAATCGGAAATTTAGTCGGGATGAATGAGACAGATGTTTTGAGTGTAGAGCTTCTACCAGGCGCGGCCTCTGCGCTATACGGAGCGAATGCCTTCAACGGAATCCTTTTTATGCGAAGTAAAAACCCGTTTGATTTTCCGGGAATCTCTGGTTATCACAAGCAGGGAATTACCTCCCAGGATGCAGGTGGTGATAATACTTATCGTGATTCTGGAATTAGAGCCGCCTACAAATTCAGTGAAAAATTTGCCGCAAAAGTCAATTTTGGTTGGTTGAAGGGAACCGACTGGACCGCTAACAATTTTGACGGTAAGCCAGGAACCGGGGCCACTCGAGAGGCTTTAGGTTACGATGGCTACAATGTATATGGTGACGAAGTGTCAACAAATATAAGAACGGCTTCTGGCGGTTTAGGTTTTATTCCCGATGTGGTGGTAAGTAGAACCGGTTATAGAGAGCAGGATTTAACTAACTATAACGCTGAAAGTATTAAGGCAGATTGGGGCCTTTATTACCGACCTTTTGAAAATGATTTTGAGATTTCCTACGTAGGTAAGTTTGGCACGGGTAATACCATTTACCAAGGTACAAACAGATATAACATCCGCGGCTTTTCCCAACAACAACATAAATTGGAAGTTAGAAACGATAACTTCTTTTTGCGCGGATACGTAGTATCAGATAAGGCAGGCGACTCCTACGATATGGTATTTACAGGTATAAATATAAACCGTGCTTGGAAATCTGATGAAGATTGGTTTGGTGATTATATAAACACCTATGCTGGGGCAACGCTCGGCGGCGCTACCGACCAGCAGGCTCATGCTGCTGCACGAGCAGCCGCTGAAACAGGAAGATTAATCCCCGGTACTCCAGAATTTCAAGAAGTATTTGATGAAGTTACCAGTAATCCTGATTTGACCGTTGGTTCTAAATTTCAGGATAATTCAAAATACTACCACGCAGATGGTAATTACAATTTCAGTCACCTATGGGATGTAGTTGACATTCAAGTTGGTGGTTCATACCGAAGATATGAGTTAAATTCCTCGGGGACCATATATACCGATATTGATGGTCCAATCGATTATTCAGAATTTGGACTTTACACACAACTACAAAAAACATTGGAGTTTGATAATGACATGTCCTTAAAATTGACAGGTTCGGCTCGTTACGACAAGAACGAATTTTTTGATGGCTTTGTTTCCCCTAGATTCTCAGCAGGTCTAACTTTAAATCAAAACCATAACGTAAGGGCATCTGTCCAAACAGGATTTAGAAATCCTACAACCCAAGATTTGTTTATTGGTTTGAATGCAGGTCGTGCAATATTGGTTGGTTCTGCACCAGACAATCTAGATCGTTACGTGCGGGACTATAATATAAGTTCTCAGGGCCAGGCTCTTGGTCAAGCTGCATCAATTTCCCAGACCGGTGGTGCTGCATATACAAATTCTTATCAAGCATCCTCGGTACAAGCATTTGCAGCTTCAGAAAATCCTGAAGACCTGCAGATTGGTAATTCTGACGTTGTTAAACCAGAGCAAATCACGTCTTATGAAGTTGGTTACCGTGGTAAAATTGGCAAACTCGTTATAGATGCAAGCGCATATTATAACCAATATCGTGATTTTATTTCTGGAGAGGTGGTTGTTGCACCACTTTACGGAACAGTTGGTGACGGTGGCCTATCAGTTGCAGCCATTGCCAACCAAGACTTTGTCACTTATCAAACTTATACCAATACCGATGCTGATGTTACGTCTTTCGGTGGGTCAATTGGTTTGAGTGCTAAAGTATTCGGTGGATTTGACTTTGGGGGAAGTTACACCAATACCCAACAGGATTTTGATAGGGAAGCCTTTCCAGACTTTTTATTAAGCTTTAACACACCAGAACACAGGGCTAAAGTAAGCTTTGGCCATACGGAATTATTTGAAAATTTCGGTTTTAATTTAGCTTGGAGATGGAGCGATACTTATTTTTGGGAAGCAACCTTTGGTAATGGTGTAGTACCTGCCTATCAAACTTTAGATGCACAGTTGAGCTTAAATGTTCCGGCACTACAATCTACCTTCAAAGCGGGTGGTACCAATATTATCGGTCACGAATACTTTACAGCAATAGGTACACCAGATATTGGCTCTATCTACTATCTATCTTGGACTATCAATAACCTATAGAAAAAATGATTATGAAATGAGCCATGTCAATATCTAAATATATTCCGAGATGTTGAATAGTGAATTACATCTGACTAATAAAAAAATAAAAATTTACTGATGAAAAATATTAAATACCTTTTTTTAACGACAGTATTACTGGGATTTCTCTCTTGTGACGATGATGAATACTTCGGGCCAGAAGAGCCTGTACAAGAACCCTTAGAGGAATTAACGGCTGGAAGTGCAGATTTCTCAACTTATGTGTCTTTAGGAAATTCGCTCACGGCGGGATTTACTGATGGGGCATTATTTATTGCAGGGCAGGAAAATTCGTTTCCAAATTTATTATCACAAAAATTTGCCCTGGTTGGTGGTGGGACTTTTACACAGCCGTTAACTAATGATAATATTGGAGGTTTACTCTTAGCTGGAAATCCTATCCTGGATGCCGAAGGTGAAAATCAATTTGCACCAAGATTGGTATTTGGTGGCGCAGGTCCTGTTCCTCTACAAGCGATTGTTCCGACAGCTACGTCCTCTACAGATATTGTTGCAAATAATCCAACCGGCCCATTTAACAATCTTGGAGTGCCAGGCGCAAAGAGTTTTCATTTGTTGGCACCTGGTTATGGCAATGTGGGAAATCTTCCTTTGGGAAGAGCAAACCCTTATGCAGTTAGGCTAACAGGTTCTACTCCTGATGCGAGTGTGGTTTCTTTAGCGGTAGCGCAAAATCCCACTTTCTTTTCATTATGGATTGGTAATAACGATGTCTTGGGATACGCACTTTCGGGTGGTGATGGTACAGATCCTATAACACCTGTGGATGGTCCTCCTGGTGTTGGTTTTAACCAAACCTATGGAGCCTTAATTGCGACCTTGACGGCGAGTGGCGCTCAGGGCGTTGTAGCAAATATTCCTAATGTTACAAGTATTCCTCATTTTACTACGGTACCATTTAACCCCTTGGACCCCACTGATGAAAACTTTGGCCCGCAAATCCCAACTTTAAATGGAATATTTGGCCAATTAAACCAAGTTTTCGCTTTCTTGGAAGGTCAGGGCATACCAAATGCAACCGACCGTCAAATTGTGTTCTCAAGCACAGAGGCGAGCGCTGTGGTGATTAGAGACGAGACTCTTATGGATTTATCTGAACAAATTGCGGCCACACTTTCAGGTAGTCCAACATTTCCTGCGTTTGTACAGTCCTTTGGATTGCCAGTTCAAGCGGCGCCATTGGTAGCAGGGCTATTAGGAAACGTTTATGGACAGGCAAGGCAAGCAACAGAAGATGATTTATTTGTGCTCCCAAGTTCCTCGGTTATTGGAACGGTAAATAGTAATTCGGTTACGTTTTTAACCTCTCAAGGCTTGCCATTAGAGCTAGCTGGACAGTTTTCAGTTGAGGGTATTTCACTACCTCTTGAAGATAAATGGGTATTGCTACCCAGCGAACAAGCTGAAATCTCAGCCGCTACCTCAACTTTTAACGCCACCATTGAGGCGGCTGCTGGCCAAGCCGGTCTAGCATTTGTTGACGCCAATAGCATTTTAACTCAAGTTGCAAATGGTGATTTGGATAGCGGGGACTTCACATTAACTTCAGCATTAGTTCAAGGCGGTGCATTTTCACTAGATGGCGTTCATCCAACGGCAAGAGGTTACGCATTAATTGCAAACGAATTTATGAAAGCTATTGATGTGACTTACGGTTCTAATTTTGAAGCATCTGGCAATTTATATGATATTGGTGACTATCCTACAAATTATTCGCCCATACTTCCATAGTTTTTGAAAATATAATATTTAGAATACCCTTTTCCAGTTTTGTGTAAAGGGTATTTTTTTGCTTAAAAATCATGGAAAAATCAATTTTAAATTAAATTAAAAAATATATCTTTGCAGCGCGAAAAAAGCACCATTTCACTATTTTAAATGTGCTTGATATTTCCCTGTCTGCCAATCTATATTTTTTATTGTGAGACAGGTAGGCGTAAAAATTATTAAATACTAAACACATAAGTAATGTCAAAAGTTACAGGTAAGGTCGCCCAGATTGTAGGTCCGGTTATCGATGTAGAATTCGGTGCTGGTGCAGAACTTCCAAAAATCTACGATTCATTGGAAATTAAAAAAACCGATGGATCTATATTGGTACTTGAGGTACAGTCTCATATTGGTGAAGATATAGTAAGAACAATCGCTATGGATTCCTCAGATGGCTTAAGTAGAGGTACAGAGGTTATTGCAACGGGCGCTCCAATCCAAATGCCAATTGGCGAGGATGTTTACGGTCGTTTGTTCAACGTTATTGGTGATGCTATTGATGGTATTGGGGATTTGCCAAAGGCTGGCGAAGACGATGATGTCGTTGATCTGG
>Ga0207419_1000325_pt1 | contig 40435 bp, 30 predicted proteins | sample ElkSloMetagenome_4_FD_184723 | JGI IMG/M metagenome (GOLD analysis project Ga0207419, IMG submission 184723) | Hot spring microbial communities from Elkhorn Slough, Monterey Bay, USA - MD2A (version 2) | ecosystem: Environmental > Aquatic > Marine > Intertidal zone > Estuary: Microbial mat ...
ACTCATGTGAGCAAGGGTGACTATTGTAGTATTGTTGTAAAAACTCGCGAAGGTAGACCAATTAAGATAGAAGGTAACAACTTGAGTAATGTAACCATGGGTGGTGTAAATGCTCAGGTGGAAGCTTCAGTACTTGATTTATACGACAATACCAGAATGCCCGCACCTATAATAAATGGAAAAGAAACTTCATGGCAGGAGCTTGATGATACTATAATTAATCAATTGACATCGATTAGTAGTGGTGGAGGACAAATCCGGCTTGTAAGTAATACAATTCTTAGTCCAACCAGCAAAAAAGTAATTGCTGATTTTATTCAAAAATATCCTGGTAGTGAGCATGTAACTTACGATGCACGTTCAGTTTATGGAATGCGTCTGGCCAATGAAAGATCATTTGGCAAATCTGTTATTCCCACTTACGACTTTAGCAGTTTAGATGTAGTAGTTGGTTTTAGCGCCGATTTTTTAGGTACTTGGATTGCACCTATTACTTATACCAAGCAATTCAGCAAAACCCGTAAATTGGGACAAGGCAAGAAAACAATGTCTCGTCATTATCAATTTGAATCCCTTCTCTCCCTTACCGGTGCCAATGCTGATTATCGAACGCCAATAAAGGCCTCTCAAGAAGGAATTGTAATTGCACAGCTTTATAACTTATTAGCAGCAAAAGCAGGAGCTTCCAGAATAAATACCGGCGATATCGAGATAAATCATTTACAAAAAGCCGCAGATGAATTATGGAACAACCGTGGCAAATCATTAGTGGTTTCAGGATCTAACGATCCTAACGTGCAGGAGCTTGTAAATAATATTAACATGTTGCTGGGTGCTTATGAAGCTAAAATTATTGACATTGATGCTCCAAGTTATTATCGTCAGGGCAATGACGAGCAGATGTATCGGTTTGTACAGGATGTAAAAAACAAAAACGTTGATGCGGTTATATTCTTAGAATCTAACCCTGTATATGATCATCCATTAGGAAGCGAATTAGCTGAAAGCTTGCCAGAAATACCGGTGGTAGTTGCTACTTCCTACAAAATTGACGAAACTTCGCAATTTGCTAAGTTTTTGGCACCAGTTCATCATTTCTTAGAATCGTGGAATGATGCAGAGCCAAGAAGATGGCATTATAGTTTGATGCAGCCAGCTATTGCCCCGCTTTTTGAAACCCGTCAAATGGAAGAAAGTCTATTGGTGTGGTCAAATAGCCAGGTTCAGGATTATTATACCTACCTTCAAAATAATTGGAAAGCAAATTATTTTGCTTTGCAAAATGAAATACTTGATTTCCAAACTTTTTGGGATAAGACTTTATACAAAGGAATATTTGAATATAAAGCGCAAGCTAATGAAGCAACATCTTCATTGCAGTTCGCCTCTAATTTAACCAGTATAGCAGGTAAAATTAAATCCAGATATAAGGTAGAAGCCCAGGATTGGGAATTAGTACTTTATGAAAAAGTTGGAATTGGTACTGGAGCTATGGCCAATAATCCATGGCTACAAGAGATGCCAGATCCAATTTCAAGAATTACCTGGGACAACTATTTAACAATTCCCCAACGTTTTGCTAAAGAAAATGATATAAAAACAACTGAGGGCAGAACAGTAAAAATGAATGTACAGGTAGATCAAGTAACCTTTAACTCTCCTGTAGTGGAACAACCTGGCCAAGCTCAGAATACTTTAGGTATAGCCCTCGGATATGGAAGAACTAAAGCAGGAGCTGTGGCGGATGATATTGGTGTCAACGTATTTCCTTTAGTACAATATGTTGATGGCGCCTTACAATATGCTGTTTTCTCAGGGGTCAACCAACAACTTACTGACGACAGGTATCAGCTTGCTCATACCCAAACTCATCATACTTATATGGGACGGGAAACCGTGATTCAGGAATCTGTATTACCAGAGTATAAAGAAAATCCTGCCGCAGGTCGATATACCATGAATATTCATACTTCAGATGGTGAAGTTCCTGCCGAAACAGTTACTTTATGGAAAGAACATACCTATAATAATCATCATTGGGGTTTAATTGTGGATTTAAATTCTTGTACCGGTTGCGGTGCTTGTACCATAGCATGTCAGGTTGAAAACAATGTGCCTGTAGTTGGTAAGCAGGAAGTAATCAATCGACGTGAAATGCACTGGATTAGGATTGACAGGTACTATAGCTCCGATGCCGATGTATCAGATTTGAAAGGATTGGAAGAGGCTTCAGATAATCCCGAAGTGGTATTCCAGCCGGTAATGTGTCAGCATTGTAATAATGCACCATGCGAAACTGTTTGTCCCGTGGTGGCTACAACCCATAGTACTGAAGGTTTAAATCAGATGACCTACAATCGCTGCATAGGCACCCGTTACTGTGCTAATAACTGCCCTTATAAAGTGCGTCGTTTTAACTGGTTCAAATATCATGACAATAAGCAATTTAAAGATGTAAATAAGGCGATGTATGATGATTTGGGTAAAATGGTGCTGAATCCGGATGTAACCGTACGCTCTCGAGGTGTAATGGAAAAATGTTCTTTCTGTGTGCAGCGAATCCAGTATGGTAAGTTAGAAGCTAAAAAAGAAGGAAGACGTCCAATAGATGGTGAGATAAACACTGCGTGTGCAAAAGCCTGTCCGGCCGAAGCATTAATTTTTGGTGATTTGAATGACCCTGAAAGCAACATATCTAAACACTTAGGTATAGAAGAAGAAACCGGTGGAAATTCAATTACTGTAAATGAGCCCAGAGCTTATAACATGTTGGCTGAGATAAATGTAAGACCTAATGTTTTTTATCTCACCAAAATAAGAAATAAAGATTCAGAAACGAATAGCGAAGCATAAAATTTAATAAATAACATGGAGCATGTATCACCCGTTAGGGAACCTTTAATTCATGGCGATAAATCTTTACATGATGTAACCAATGACATCGTAAGACATGTAGAGTCGAAACCAACTATGACCTGGTTTTTAGCCATGAGCGTTTCATTAACATTATTAGGTATAGGAGCAGTTGCACTTTTCCTGCTTTTCTGGGAAGGTATTGGTATGTGGGGGCTCAACAAAACAGTAGGTTGGGCTTGGGATATCACAAACTTTGTTTGGTGGGTTGGTATTGGTCACGCTGGTACGCTTATTTCAGCTATTCTTTTACTTTTTCGTCAGCGATGGCGTATGTCTATTAACCGAGCTGCAGAAGCAATGACAATATTTGCGGTACTGTGTGCAGCATTATTTCCTCTGATACACATGGGGCGGCCCTGGTTAGGTTTTTATTGGATTTTCCCATTACCTAATACCTGGGGTTCATTATGGAGTAACTTTCACTCCCCTTTGGTATGGGATGCATTTGCTATTACAACCTATTTTACTGTTTCATTGGTTTTCTGGTATATAGGGCTTATACCTGATTTTGCCACTATTCGTGATAGAGCTAAAAATAAAATTTCAAAAGCTGTATATGGTGCTCTAAGTTTTGGATGGGATGGCGCTGCCCGTACCTGGAGTCGTTTTGAGTCGGTATCATTAATTTTAGCTGGTTTAGCTACGCCCCTTGTACTTTCTGTTCATACCATTGTATCATTTGACTTTGCAACCTCGGTAATTCCCGGATGGCATACCACTATTTTCCCTCCTTATTTCGTGGCGGGAGCTGTATTTTCAGGATTTGCAATGGTGCTTACGCTTTTGATTATTACCCGTAAGGTGTATAAATTAGAGCAGTACATTACGATTACTCATATTGAGTACATGAATTATATTATAATAGTAACCGGTTCAATAGTGGGTGTAGCCTATCTTACTGAGCTTTTCATGGCATGGTATTCCGGTGTTAAATTTGAACAGTTCGCCTTCTTCAACAGGGTTTCAGGACCTTACGCCTGGGCCTATTGGATAATGATGACTTGTAATGTAATTTCACCCCAGCTTTTCTGGATAGATAAAATAAGAAAAAGCCTTGTAGCCACTTTTATACTCTCTATAGTAGTTAATATTGGGATGTGGTTTGAGCGGTTTGTAATTATTGTTACTAGTTTGCATAGAGATTATCTGCCTTCCAGTTGGGCCATGTTCTATCCAACGCTTACCGATATAGGTACTTATGTTCTAACTTTTGGTTTGTTTTTTACACTTTTCTTCCTGTTTGCCAAGTTCTTCCCTGTAATAAATATGGCGGAAGTGAAAAGTATATTAGGCACTTACAGCAGCAAAGCAATTGCCGCGCAAGAAACCGGTAAGAAGTCAGAAAAAATAGAGGCTTAAATTGTTATACGATATATGGAATCTGAAAAAAATTATATAGTAGGTATATTTGACAATGAACATCATCTTTTGCATGGTGTCAAGGGTATCAGACAAGCTGGAGTAAAAATTCAGGAGGTATTCACTCCTTATCCTGTTCATGGACTGGACGAGGAATTAGGATACAAAAGATCCAAACTTCCTATTGCCGCCTTTATGTTTGGTGCCTTAGGAACATCTTTAGCTTTGCTTATGCAAATTTGGATGATGGGCTTTGACTGGCCTATGATAGTTGGTGGTAAAAACTATATTGCCTTACCTTCTTTTATTCCTGTTACTTTTGAGTTGACAGTTTTATTGGCAGCACTTGGTATGGTAGGTGTTTTTATGGTAGTGAGCGATCTAAAGCCATACAAAAAGGTGAAAACATTTGACATAAGAAGTACTGACGACAAGTTTGTAATGGCAGTTGATTTAGCTACTAATAAATTAGAAAAAAATCAAATCACTAAAATATTAAGTGATAATCACGCCACTGAAGTTTATTATAAGGAGTTTGAATAATGAAGATAAAAATGCAGCATAATTATTTCCATAGTTTATTTATTTGTTTGGGAATTGTAATAATAATGGCAGGTTGTGGTGCTGAAGGTAACGACCCTGGTACTGAATATGCACCCAATATGTATCACTCAGTACCATATGATCCGCTAAAGCAGATTACTGAAGAAGCTGCTGGTAGCTGGGTTGATTCTAAAGAGGATAACAGGGGCGAGTACTTTAACTCTAACCCATATAATGAGCACAATATGAATATGAGAGAGCCAGTTGCTAATACCGTGTCTCGCAATGATGAAAATGTGCTTCCTTATCGTATTCCTGCAGACAGTTTAGATTTAGCCGCCCGAGTGTTGATGAACCCACTTGATTCTACAGAGCAAATATTACAAGATGGTCAAGTTTTATATTCTCGATTTTGCTTACCATGCCATGGAGGCGCTGGTGCTGGCGATGGAGCTGTAGGTCAAGCTTACAAAGGGGTTCCTGCTTTCAATGCCGGTCGTGTAGCTACTTTACCTGCCGGTCATGTATTTCATGTCATTACTTATGGAAGAGGCCGCATGAGTGGTTACGGCACCCAGCTAAACGTAAACGAAAGGTGGAAAGTAGTGCGATATGTTCAAACATTACAAAATCAATAAATTAAGTAAGAAGTAATAATTGAGTGGATAAATGAACTTAGAAGAGAAATTTATTTTTACCCGAGATTCCAAAAAAACTTTAGGAATTGTAGCTGTAGCAGGTTTTGTTCTGGTTGTAATAGGTGTTTTATTGGTAATATTTACGGGTCATGGCCATGAGGCTACTGCAGAAGCAGGACATGGAGACGGAGGTCATCATGCCTTTCATTGGTATGACAGGCTTACAACAAGTCTTTGGGTTAATGGAGTATATTTTGCTGGTATGGCATTATTAGGGGTTTTCTTTGTAGCCATCAATTATGCTTCACAAGCAGGATGGTCTGCTTATTTGAAAAGAATACCAATGTCATTTGGATACTGGTTGCCAATTGCTTTTGTAGTGTTGTTAGCCGTATTTTTATTTGATACATTCATTGGGCACCATAAAATTTTCCACTGGACTGCCGATACTACCGATCCAATTATATTAGGCAAAAGAGCTTATTTAAATGTTGGATTTTTCCTTATCAGAATGGTTTTATATTTTGTATTGTGGTATTTAATGTTCAAAAAATTACGGAGTTTATCACTTGAAGAAGATAGGCTAGGTGGATATAATTACTGGCGAAAATCACGGTTTTATGCTGTTATTTTCTTGATAATATTTGCTGTAACTTCTTCTACTTCAGCCTGGGATTGGGTACTTTCTACCGATCCTCATTGGTTTAGTACTATTTTTGGATGGTATATATTTGCCGGTTGGTTCGTGATTTCACTGGTAGCTACTACCTTATTTGCTGTTTTTCTGAATGAAAATGGTTATCTGAAGCAATTGACACCAAATCATTTACATGATTTAGGTAAGTTTATTTTTGCATTCAGTATATTCTGGACCTATTTATGGTTTTCGCAGTATTTATTAATTTATTATGCCAACATACCAGAAGAAACCATTCACTATTTAGAAAGATTGCACAGCCCTACTTATGCACCGTTATTTTACGTAAATATTATTTTAAACTTTTTCTTTCCATTTTTGGTTCTGATGACTCGAGATGCGAAGCGTCACACTATTTTCTTGAAAATTGTTGGAGTAATACTGCTGATAGGTCATTGGATAGATCTTTATTTATTAGTAGCTCCTCCGGCCATTGGAGAAAACGGTGGTATAGGATTTATTGAAATAGGAACATTCGCCATTTTTGGTGCTGCTTTTGTTGCTCTGGCATTAAATACTATGACAAAAGCTTCGTTAGTGCCTAAAAATCATCCGATGCTACAAGAAAGTTTACATTATAGCACGTAATAATTAATAAAATAAAAAGCTAATAAATTCAATATGTTAGAGTTTGCAATTGTTGTAGGCCTGGTTTTTATTTTGGCCGTTGTATTATTATTGGTCAGAATTCAAAAATTAGTTAAAGTTGTAAAAAGTAAAAAATCTGGCGAATCTGATGAAGAAGAAGTGCCGGAAGGGAATAGCACGAATGCACTAATACTTATGGTATTTATGGTGGTAGCTTTTGTTGCTGCTGCGTGGTATTCTATTAGTGAATTTGATGTTTATAATTTACCTGTTGCATCAGAACATGGCAAAGAAGTAGAAACTTTATTTTGGGTGACTATGGTTGTAACTGGAGTTATATTCATATTAACTAATGTGTTGCTTTTCTATTTTTCTTATAAATATCAATATAAAAAAGATAAAAAGGCGCTTTATTATCCTGACAATACAAAATTAGAGGTTGCCTGGACAATAGTACCTGCTATAGTATTGACACTTTTAGTTATTTGGGGATTAAAAACCTGGAATGATATGATGGGTAAAACTCCCGATAACGCTGAAGTTGTCGAAATTATGGGATATCAATTTGCCTGGGCGGCAAGATATCCTGGCAGTGACAATAAACTAGGCAGTTATGATTTTCGTTTGATTGACCCGGTAAATATTTATGGTCTGGATTTTACTGATCGGGCTGCTTTTGACGATTTTACCCCGAGAGAAATTCATATACCAGTCAATCATCCTATCCTTTTTAAAATAAGAGCCAGAGATGTGTTGCATAGTGTATTTGCACCTCATTTCCGATTAAAAATGGATGCGGTACCCGGTATGCCAACTCAATTTTGGTTTGTTCCAACAAAAACCACTGCAGAAATGCGGGAAGAATTGGGTAATCCGGAATTTAATTATGAAATAGCCTGTACAGAAGTTTGTGGTAGAGGTCATTTCTCAATGAGAATGCTGGTAGTTGTAGAGCCAATGGAAGAATATAAAAAGTGGAAAGCAGAACAAAACTCTTGGCTATCCAAAAATCCGGAGTACTTAGCAAAGGTACCGGAAAAGTTGAGGCCATTGGCACTTTTAAAGACGGGAGTTGAAGAAAGTTCAGTTACTGTCAAATAAGATAAATAAAATAAACTAAAAAATATATAAGCGTATGTCAGTTACCGACTTACATTCCAATACAGAATTAGATAATCAGTCACATGGCGATGATCATGGTCATGAGCATAAAGAAAGCTTTATTTCGAAGTATATCTTTAGTATGGATCATAAAATGATTGCAAAACAATATATGTTTACTGCAATGTTTTGGGCAATCGTAGGTGGTTTATTGTCAGTTGTATTCAGGCTTCAGTTAGGTTTTCCTGATGCTGATCTAATCTGGCTCAAACCATTTCTTGGTAAGTGGATATCAGAAACCGGTCAATTAGATCCTGAATTCTATTTGGCGATGGTTACTATGCACGGCACCATCATGGTATTTTTTGTTTTAACTGGCGGACTTAGCGGTACATTTAGCAATTTTCTGATTCCATTGCAAATAGGTGCCAGAGACATGGCCTCCCCCTTTATGAACATGCTTTCTTACTGGCTATTTTTTGTTTCCGGAGTTATAATGTTTGTTTCTTTTTTCATACCTGATGGGCCAGCAGCCGGAGGATGGGTCGCTTACCCTCCTTTAAGTGCTTTAAGTGAGGCTCTGGCGGGATCAGGTGGCGGTATGACCTTATGGCTGATAGCCATGGTATTTTTTATTGCCTCAACATTAATGGCTGGGATAAATTATATTTCTACAGTCATCAATATGCGTACAAAAGGAATGTCATTTTCGAAATTGCCACTAACTATTTGGGCTTTGTTTTTAACCGCGGCTATAGGACTCTTATCATTTCCAGTTTTGTTTTCAGCCGCGCTTCTTTTAGTATTTGACAGAGGATTTGGCACAAGTTTTTATTTATCCGATATCTATATTGCCGGTGAGGCTCTAACTAATGTTGGTGGAAGTCCTGTTTTATATCAGCACTTGTTCTGGTTTTTGGGGCATCCTGAAGTATATATTGTTTTATTACCAGCTTTAGGAATGACTTCAGAAATTATTGCAACCAATGCTCGGAAACCAATATTTGGATATCGTGCCATGATCGGTTCTATGCTGGGAATAGCCATATTATCTTTCGTGGTTTGGGCTCATCATATGTTTGTTTCAGGGCTTAATCCTTTTCTGGGTTCCGTATTTATGATACTTACCCTTATTATCGCGGTTCCCTCAGCGGTTAAAGTATTTAACTACCTCACCACTTTATGGAAAGGAAATATTAGATTCACCCCGGCCATGTTATTTTCTATCGGTCTGGTATCATTCTTCATTTCTGGTGGTTTAACAGGTATATTCTTAGGTAATTCTGCGTTGGATGTACCTTTACATGATACGTATTTCGTAGTGGCTCACTTTCACCTGGTAATGGGAAGTGCATCATTCTTTGGCCTGTTAGCGGGTATCTATCATTGGTTCCCTAAAATGTTTGGTCGAATGATGAATAATAAATTAGGCTACATTCATTTTTGGGCAACATTTATCGGTATTTATTTGATATTTTTCCCAATGCATTATTTAGGTATTAGTTTATTTCCAAGAAGGTACTATTCGTTTACCAATTTTGATGCTTTCAGCACTATGGGAGATTTGAATTCTTTTATTAGTATTGCCGCTTTTCTCACAGTAGCAGCTCAGTTTATTTTTCTTTATAATTTCTTTCATAGTCTATATTGGGGCAAAAAAGCTTCTACAAATCCATGGAAATCAAACACCCTGGAATGGACTACTCCTGTACTTCCCGGGCATGGTAATTGGCCGGGGGCAATACCTACTGTTTATCGATGGCCTTATGATTATTCTAAGCCAGGAGCAAAAGATGATTTTATTCCACAAACAGTGCCTTATTCAGCAACTACTGAGTCTAACTTGCCTCATGAAAATGAAATGCTTGATGAGCGAACAGCAGGTGGAATTGATGATGATGTCAAGAAAAGAGAAGAAGAACAAAAATAATTACCGCTTAGTTGTATAAAGAAGAATAGATGATAATTTCAAAAGCTGAAAATATTTCTTTGGGTCAGGCTTTACGCTTCAAGATAAAAGATTACATGGAGTTGGTTAAGTTAAGATTATCATTTTTGGTAATTTTCTCTTCTGCTTTTGGTTTTATTCTTGGTAGTGTAGGTAGTATTGACTGGTTTACTTTGGTTATGTTTAGTATCGGCGGGTTTTTGGTTTCCGGAGCATCAATAACCATAAATCAAATTGCCGAGAAGGACTATGACAAGTTGATGAAAAGAACTTCTAATCGACCTCTGCCAACTGGTAGAGTTGATAACAGTGAAGCGATCTCATTTGCCACAATTATTGGTGTAGCAGGTTTAACTATATTGCTAATTTATACCAATTTGTTCACGGTACTGCTATCTCTGGCCAGCATGCTTTTGTACAGTTTTGTATATACTCCATTAAAAAGAGTAGGGCCAATAGCAGTTTTAGTGGGTGCGTTTCCCGGAGCATTACCTCCTTTATTGGGATGGGTAGCAGCTACTGGAGCTATTAGTTATGAAGCGCTTATCATTTTTGGGATTCAATTTATATGGCAATTTCCACATTTTTGGGCTATTGCATGGATCGCAGATGAAGATTACAAAAAGGCTGGATTTAAATTATTACCTTCCGGTGGTAAAAAAGATTTTAATACAGCCATACAAATAATGATCTATACATTATTCCTCATTCCTTTGGGTTTGTTACCAGCTAAGTTTGGTCTTACTGGTATCAATTCTGCTATAGTTGCCACTGTATGCGGAGTGCTATTTTTAAGTCAAACCTTTTGGTTAATGAAAGAAGGAAGTCGTAAAGCGGCACTGAAAATAATGTATGGTTCATTTTTATATTTACCTGTTGTGCAGGTAGCTTATTTATTAGATAAAATATAAATGGATAATAGAAATAATATAGTAGAAAAAGCAAAAATGCCACTTTCAATGCATCCACAAAAGTTTGCTTTGTGGTTGTTTATCGTTTCAGTAGTAATGATTTTTGCTTCTCTCACGAGTGCTTACATTGTAAGAGAAGCTGACGGGAACTGGCTTGAGTTTGAAATGCCCTCCTTATTTTATATCAATACAGGCATAATTTTGTTAAGTAGTTTAACTATGCATTGGTCATATATTTCGGCCAAAAAAAATAATATCAATAATATCAAAATAGGATTGTTGATTACGCTTGGACTTGGTTTTGCGTTTTTAATTGGCCAATACTTTGCATGGTTGCAACTGGATAGCATGGATGTTTATTTTGAAGGTAATCCTTCTGGCTCATTTGTATATGTGCTTTCAGGTTTACACGGAATTCATATTGTAAGTGCTATTGTTTTTGTTTTAGTTGTGTTAATGAATACTTTACAATATAAAATACATAGTAAAAATATGATCAGAATGGAGATGCTATCTACATTTTGGCATTTTCTTGATTTTTTATGGGTGTATTTATTTTTGTTTTTATTGTTAAATAAATAATATATAAGCTAACTTACTAATATTATGGCAACAACTTCTGCGGAGGTACTTCAAGACACTAAAAAAAGAAGTATATGGGATGGAGGGCAATCTCCTTTTAAAGCAAGCTATGGAAAGTTGATGATGTGGTTCTTTCTGCTTTCTGATGCTTTTACATTCTCAGCATTACTTATTTCGTATGGATTGGTTCGTTATAGCCATATGTCTTATAGTGGATCGGTAGAAAACTTTACATTTTCACAAGAATACTGGCCTATACCAGAAAAAGTTTTTGAAGCAGTTCCATTTTTGCATGGCGTACCATTGCCTTTGGTATTTGTTGGCATCATGACCTTTATATTAATTGCCAGTAGTGTAACGATGGTGCTAGCAGTAGAGGCCGGTCATCGTATGGACAGAAAAGGTGTGGAAAAATGGCTATTATGGACATTGATAGGTGGTATTACCTTTCTTGGATGTCAAGCTTGGGAATGGTCACACTTTATTCATGGTACCGAGGCCGGAGGCATGTTAGCTGACGGTACTATATTTACAGGAGCTAATTTGCAAATAAATCAATATGGGCCACCAACATTTGCAGCTTTCTTCTTTTTTATTACAGGGTTTCATGGTACTCACGTGTTAAGTGGAGTTATCCTGAATTTCGTAGTGTTTTATAATGCTGTAGTAGGTAAGTATGAAGAAAGAGGTCATTATGAAATGGTGGAGAAAGCTGGTTTATATTGGCACTTTGTTGATTTAGTTTGGGTATTTGTTTTTACATTCTTTTATCTGGTTTAAAAATATTATTATTATGGCAGCTTCTAACGTTGAAGAAAAAAGACATGAACATACTACTAATACTAAAGTGATTTGGAGAACTTTCTGGATACTTTTTGCAATAACAGCTTTAGAATTTTTAGTAGCATTTACACTACCTCATGACTATAAAGTATTAAGAATTGCAATTTTTATTGCCATGACAATAGTAAAGGCTTTTTATATAGTGGCTGAATTTATGCACTTGAAACATGAGGTGAAGACATTAGCCTGGTCTATTTTGATTCCAATGATATTCGTTGTATGGTTAATCATTGCGTTATTGGTAGAAGGTGGTAGTGTTTTCCAAGTAAGATATTAAGTATTTAAATGAAATTGATTACAAAAGCCGCTTTGTTGGTATCATTACTAGCATTGCCGGTTTTTATTTATATTTTCCTGCAGCTTTTTGGTCAGAATTATTACGAACTTCCAATTTATTATCGAGATGGTGTGAGTAATCCACCTATAAACTGCCAAAAATCTCATTCTACTCCTCTAAGGGTTGATTTAGCTTCATTAAAAGATAATGCAAATATTTCTAAGCAAGGTAAGATTTCAATTATTGCTTTCATGGCAAGTGATTGTGGAAAAAACTGCCAAATTAAACTTAATCAGATCAATAGATTGGTTAATTTCTTTTTACCACAAAAAGATAGTTTGCAAGCAATAGTAGCTGTAGAGGGAAATAGAAAAGAAGATGTATTCCCTCAATTTAACAATTCAGGTAGTTTATACTTTGTATCTTTAACGGAAATTGAATTGCAAGATTTTATCGAATGTGAGTTATTGCTGCCACTCAGTGATCAAAATGAAGTTGAACATATTAATCAATTTGTATTGCTAGATGAGCAAAACAGAATTAGAGGATATTATAACGGTTTAAGCCTGGAGGAAATTGATAGGCTAACCACTGAAATTAGATTATTACTTTATGAATACCAACATCAATCCTGAACAAAATTTATCTTCGGATAAAAGATCCAAAATTTTAATTTGGATACTTTCTGTAGTAATACCCCTAGCGGTAGCTGCATTAATTATAATGCCTCAGCAAGTTTTTTTTGAAGGTAAATGGGTTTTTGCACTTCCCCATGTAAATGCAATTATAAACTCAGCCACCACTATTTTATTGATAGCTGCTTTAATAGCTATTAAAAAGCAGAAACCAAATTTGCATAAAAATTTAATGATTACAGCTTTTATATTGGGTGCTCTATTTTTGATTTCCTATGTTATTTATCATGCCAGTGCTCCCAGTACAGTGTATGGCGACCTGGATGCAAACAATGAAGTAAGTCAGGAAGAATTAGCTAGTTTAACAATTCCCAGAGGAGTTTATTTGTTTATATTATTGTCTCATATTTTACTTGCAGTTGTAGTAGTGCCATTTGTATTATTAGCAATGAATTATGCAATTAGAAGAGTTTTTGACAAGCACGTAAGAATTGTAAAATATGCTTATCCTATTTGGTTGTATGTGTCAGTTACAGGAGTTCTGGTATATTTGATGATAAGCCCCTTCTATAATTTTTAATTTCTTTTTTTATTACATTTAATAGTTATTGCCTGGTTTTCACCTGGTTAATAATTTAATAAGTATTTATCTTAGGCAATTCGAATTACCAGATTGTCTATAAAATGAGTATATTATTACCTGAACAGCAACGACTAAAAGCTTTATCTTCTTATCAAATTCTTGATACAGTCAATGAGAAAGAGTACGATGATTTAGCTGAATTAGCTAAGTTTATTTGTAATGTACCGATTGCTCTAATAACCTTTTTAGACGAGAATCGGCAATGGTTTAAATCATGCTTCGGACTTAGTATAAGCGAGACTAATCGTGATATTTCCTTTTGCCAGTACACCATTATGGATGATGAAATTTTGGTTATAAAAAATGCAACAAAACACCCCCTTTTCAAAGAAAATCCACTGGTAACGCAGGAGCCATTTATCAGGTTCTATGCCGGGGCCCCATTAATTACCCCCTCAGGACACAGGTTGGGTTCCCTTTGTGTTATTGATCGACAACCAAGAGAATTAAATGATGATCAGAGAAAAGCATTAAGAACACTTGCAGATGCTGTAATGACTAATTTAAATTTAAGATATCAACATAAAGAAGCTAATGAAAATGCTCTTGAGGTACAAAAGGCAAACAAAGAATTGGAAGAATTGAATCATAGTTTGAAGCTTAATAAAGCCAAACTAGAAAATAAGGTAAAGGAAGTAAGTGTATTGCGAGAAAAGGAAAAATCGCAAGCCAAAATTTTTAAACACTTTATTGAAAATGCTGAGGATTTAATTTTTAATATTGATACTACCTTATGCTTTTCATATGTAAACCCCACTACTATAAAATATACAGGATACTCCAGGAACGAACTGGAGGGTATGCAATATTGGCAACTTATAAGAAGTGACTTTCAGCAAAAGGTAAGGCAGTTTTATCAACAAAAGCTTGCGGATCATATAGAACAATCTTATATAGAATTTCCAATAATTACCAAGGAAGGCAAGGAAATTTATTTAGGTCAAAAAGTTAAAATTGAATTTGATAATGGCGAGTTTAGAAATGTTAAGGCTATAGCCAGAGATATAACTGAAAAGTATGAGGCTGAAAAGATACTGCTAGAAAAAGATGAACTGCTTGAAGAAACCCAGGAGCTAGCTCGTATGGGTGGTTGGGAATTGGTGTTGTTTTCGGGTGAACTTATATTTACGAAGGAAGTATACAAAATATTAGGAATTGAAGAAAACCAGCCTGTATCGCCAAAATTAATTCTGGAGATGGCAAGTGAAGAAGATCGGATGAAGGTAGAAAGTGCAATAGATACAGTACGCAATACCGGAAAATCTTATCATTTGGAATTTCAACTTAAAAAGAAGAACGGTGAGCAAATTTGGGTCAAAAGCCATGCAAAAATTAAATATAAAGATGGATTGCCATTTAAAATTGCAGGTACTATACAAGATATTACTCAACGCAAAAAAATGGAAGATGAGCGTAAAAAGATGCTGCTTAGGCTTGCCACCATTATTGAAAATATCAACGGTGCTGTACTGCTAGAAAATGAGAACAGGCAAATTGTATTGGTCAACAATCAATTTTGCGATTACTTTCAAATACCTATCGCACCTGCAGAAATGATTGGCCTTGATTGTTCTGACGCGGCTGAAAACTCCATGCATTTAATGCAATATCCGGATGATTTTGTAGCAAAGGTGCATGAGATTCTTCAAGATCGCTTGCCCGTGTACAATGAAGAGGTTTATTTTAAAGATGGCCGAATTACCGAAAGGGATTACGTGCCATTGTATATCGAGCAGAAATATGTAGGTCATTTATGGCTATACAGGGATGTTACCTGGAAGAAAAAACATGAATTAGAACTGACTAAAGCTAAAAAATCTGCAGAAGAAGCCGCTGTAGTAAAGGAGCAGTTTCTTTCTACCATGAGTCATGAAATTCGAACGCCATTAAACGCTGTTTTAGGAATAACCCAATTAATGCTCAATCAAAAACCCGATCAAGCCCAGAAGCATCATTTAGAACTTCTAAAGTTTTCTGCTGATAATTTGATGGCACTTATCAATGATATACTTGATTTCAATAAAATAGATTCGGGTAACTTACAGCTTGAAAGCTTAAGTTTTAATTTACATCATCAATTAAAGGGGATTATTGAAACTTTTAAATTTAAAGCTTCTGAAAAAGGAATTATACTCAATTTACACATTGGCGATGAAGTTCCTGTTTATGTTATTGGTGATCAGGTTCGTATGGGACAAATTTTAGTGAACCTGGTTTCAAATGCTTTGAAATTTACCGAGGAAGGCAGTGTAACCCTCTCTGTAAATACTGCTGCAGATAGCAAACTCTCATTTAAAGTAATTGATACTGGCATTGGAATAGATGAAAACAAGATAAATAAAGTATTTGAAAGATTTTCGCAAGCTGATCAGGCTGTAAATAAAAAATATGGTGGTACCGGCTTAGGATTAGCAATTTCTAAAAAGCTAGTGGAGTTAATGCAAGGCCGGCTACAGGTAACTAGCGAACCTGGTAAAGGCTCATGCTTCGAGTTTGCTATTTATTTACCACAAGGCGAGCCGGAAGAAATTAATGTTAATGAAGAACTACCCGATCTTAGATTTCTCAAATTGAAAGTACTGGTAGTGGAAGACAATGAAATCAACATGTTTGTAGCTATTAGTTTTCTTGAAATGATGGGTATTGATGCGGATAAAGCTGAAGATGGAGATGAAGGGTTGCGGAAAATTAAGGAAAATGAATATGATTTGGTGCTATTAGATTTACAAATGCCGGGCCTATCGGGATTCGAAGTTACTGAAAGAGTAAGAAGGCAAAAGAAACAGTACTTCAAAGATTTGCCAATTATAGCCCTTACAGCCACTTCAATGGAAAATGTAGGAGAGGAGGTAATTTCAAAAGGTATGAATGACTACTTGGCCAAACCTTTTGAACAACAAGATTTATATCAGAAAATTGCCAACTATCTATCGAAAGAAAAAAAAGAAAAACTAAAAAGACTGCTTAGCCAATAATAATTTGAGCTGCAAAACATTATTTCTAGTAGAAGTAAAAGTTGATTTTTTTAAAACCTAGTACAGGTTGTTTTTGTTTGCTATACATAATAATTTTGCAAGCTTATGTTGAAAAGAACAAGTAAAAATATATTTATATTTATTTCCATCCTTGTATTAACTGCTGTAAATTCGGGTCTCGCTTTTGCCCAATGTGCCATGTGTCGTGCCACGGTGGAAAATAACGTGAGTAATGGAGAAGTAGGAATAGCCAGCAACCTCAACATCGGTATTTTGTATTTATTTTTTGCTCCATACCTGGTCATTGGAGTTGTAGGTTATTTTTGGTATAAAAGTAGTAAAAAGAATGCCTCAAAAATCACAATTCAGCGCAATTTTAAATAATAATTGCCCAAGGTGTCGTACTGGAGATATGTTTCAGTACCCGGTCACTAAAATCTCCAAGTTTGATCAAATGTACAAAAGATGTCCTCATTGTGACTTGCATTATGAACCCGAACCGGGATTCTTTTTTGGAGCCATGTACATCAGCTATGCATTTTCTGTAGCCATTTTCGTGGCCGTGGCATTGATTTTGTTCGTGGTCTTTGGCGATCCGGATTTATGGGTATATGTAATTGTCATTCCTATTTCAGTAATAATCCTTTTACCTTTAATTTTTCGGCTTTCGCGATCTATCTTCCTTCATGCTTTTGGAGGGGTATCGTACGATCCGAAATATAGATAAATGTGAATGAAACAAAGATCAAATTAGAAAAGTCAAATTACAATCTTTTATTAATAGCGATAGGAGCAATTGCTGTTGCTTTATTGTTACGCTTTTTTTACAATGATAATTTTCTCAACCCTGATCAGTTTGCTGATTTAATAGAACTTAAAGTAAATAATCAGCTAAATATTGTAGAAGAGCAGGCAGAGTGGTTAGAAGAAAATTATGAAATTGAGGATAATCACTTTACTAAAATCAATGCAGTTGCTAATTTACCGATTTTTATATTTAAAAACGGGCGTTTAACTTTTTGGTCTTCCTACCAATTAGTTCCCTCCTATAGAGATTTGCAAGGTAGTTACAAATATCACTTTATCAGCAATTCCCAAGGTAAGTTTATCGTGAGAAAAGTGACCCTGGGAAATGCTGAGGCTTTCATTTTACTTCCAATCTATTACAATTACCTGATCAATAATAAATATGTAGAGCCAGGTTACAACAAAGCAATTATAACTAATCCAAATGTTAACATAGTACCACCGGAAGAGGGGGGAGCTCATAAAATTGTGTATCGGGGCTACGAATTTTTTGGGCTGAAGTTTCAGGATAATTATCGTACAGTCATAAACCCACTTTCCTTGTTGATGAGTTTATTAATTCTGGTTTCAATTACTTTAGTGTTGGTATTCATTTATCGATATATTCTGTATTTGCAAAAGCAAGGGAAGTACGATCATGGCTTGATAGTGTTATTTGGAACATTACTGCTATTGCGAGTATTGATGTTGGTTTTTGATTATCCGGCAAGTTTAATAGCCTTTCGACTTTTCAATTCGATTTATTATGCATCTTCAATTGTAAACCCAAGCCTGGGCGATTTACTTCTAAATCTTTTGTGTGTACTTTTTATATCCGCCTACCTTTATCGGTATTTTTACCGCTTCAAAAGTTTTCACCGGTTAAATGCAGCTTCTGAGCAAGTAAAAGCTGTTGCGGCTACTTTTTTAATTACAGGCAATTATTTATTGCTGTATTTAATATATTATATTGTCAGGGCGCTGAATTTTCATTCGCAATGGTCGCTTGATATTAACTCCAGCATTAGCTTTTCCTATTTAAAAATAGTCAGTTTACTCATTATCTTCTTAAGCTTTGTTTTCTTTTTGCTCATCTCATTTGTAATATACAAAACATTTGTTCGATTACATCGACAGGCGACTTTTAGATTCTGGTTCGATTTGGCTGTAGGTATTTTGATATTTGTAACTATTGGTCTGGTTTTCAAATTCAATTTTATCTTAATTACTATTGTTGGCACTATTTATTTTATGAGCCTGTACTTGCTCAATTTGCCTGTATATCTCAATTCCATTCAATATAAAACAATTTTCTATCTATTTACCACGGCTGTGGCATTTGCTTTAGTAGGTTCGTATAGTATTTATACTTACGATAAGGAAAAGGAAGAAAATAGGCGGGAGCGACTGGCGGATCAGCTATTAATGGATCATGATTATCATGGAGAATATTTACTTTTTGAAGCGCTTGAAAAAATAGAAAGCGATATCTTAATTAAAAGCAGGATGCTCAATCCTTTTTTTCAATCAACTGATGTGATCAAGCAAAAGATAAAGCGGGTGTACCTTAATAATTATTTTGACAAATATGAAATAAACATATACCTTTTCGGCACCAATGGAGAAATGTTGAATCAGCCAATCTCCGAACTCAATTTTTATGAGCTAAAAGAAAAATACAAGGCTTTTTCTACAGATTATGATAATATATATTTTATTAATCAGCGAGATGTAAATATTCCAAAAAAATACCTCGCCTTTGTCCCCATCGAGCGATTAGGCTACAATATAGGCAACATTTTAATTGAGCTTAACTTGAAAAGATTAGTGCCAAACAGCGTGTATCCTGAATTACTAATTGACCAAAGTTACCTTCAACCATATTTTTATAATAATGAATTTAAGGACTACAGCTACGCGGTTTTTGAAGATGGTCAGGCAATTTTCAGTACCGGAAACTTTAATTATAGTAATTTAAATAAGTCGTTATTTGATGAAGAAGAGTTTTTAGAACAGGGAGTTGTTGTTAATGATTTATTGCATTATGGTAAGCAATCTGATAGCCGACTCATTGTAGTCAGTAGTCAACCGTATCCATTTTTTAATTACATATCCAATTTTTCTTTTATTTTTCTATTAATAATTTTTTGCAATTTCTTACTATTTGGAGCATATGCTATTTATTTCAGCTTTTCCCGGGTCAATCTCAATTATGCTGCAAAAATTCAACTATATTCCAACTTTGCTTTCTTTTTGCCTTTATTGGTAGTTAGTATAACTACTTTAAGTTTATTGATATCTTCCAATCACAGGGAGGTGCAAAATGAATATTTGGCCAAAGCCGAAAATATCAGCTACGAATTAGTAGACCCATTGTACCAATATTCGCGCAATAGATTAGCGGCCGGCAAAGAAGAGCTCACCAGTCAATTGATTCAAATTGCCAGCTATAGTGGTGTTGACATAAATTTATTCAATATGAACGGCAGATTGATTGCCAGTAGCCAGCCTATGATTTATGAAAATCATTTACTCAGTGAATACATCAATCCGGGAGCCATGGCTCAGATGATAGAGCAGCAGAACAACAGTGTGATACTGGATGAATCGGTAGGTGAGCTAACTTATAAATCAACTTATGTAACTATTAAATATTTGACCACTGGAGAAAATATTGGTATCCTCAGTATTCCTTTTTTCGAATCAAAACTTGAGCTTGATAATCAGATCATCGATATTTTTACCTATATCATCAATATTTTCACAATTATTTTTATCATATTTCTGATAATTTCTTATTTCGCTTCAAAATGGCTTACTTTCCCTTTGCGTTTGATCACCCAGAAAATTCGTAAAACTACGCTGGCAGAAGTAAACGAGCCACTTACCTGGAACAGTGATGACGAAATAGGTTTGCTGATAAAAGAATACAACAAAATGCTGGAAAATCTGGAAGAAAGTAAAAAAGCTCTGGCCAGAAGCCAGAAAGAATCTGCTTGGCGAGAAATAGCGCGTCAAGTAGCCCATGAAATTAAAAATCCGCTTACACCCATGAAGCTGACTTTGCAACATCTTAAGCGGATGATGGAAAGCGATACGAGCTCTAAAGATAATATTGCTACCCGTCCTATTAATACGCTACTGCACCAGATTGATACATTGAGTGACATTGCTGAGTCATTTTCGGCTTTTGCCAAAATGCCCATACCTGAAAGTGAAAGATTTGAAATAAATACCATTCTCAAAAAAACTATCAGCTTATATCAATCTCGTGAAGAAGGGCACCTGGAAACATCCATTCCCGAAGGCAGCTTTTATGTAATCGGTGATGAGCAGTGGATGGGTAGGATTTTTTCTAATTTGATAATCAATGGATTTCAGTCAGTACCGGAGGAACGCGAGCCTATAGTAAAGGTGATTATGCAAAGTACAGGCAGTAAATTGAGTATTGAAATAAGAGATAATGGCACTGGTATTTCGGAAGATATTGTAGATAAGATATTTATTCCTAATTTCAGTACCAAGGCGCATGGTTCTGGTATTGGTTTGGCTGTTGCCAAAAGAGGAGTGGAGCATGCCGGGGGTAAAATATGGTTTGAAACGGAGGAAAATACAGGAACCTCTTTTTTTATCGAGCTGCCATTGGATAAGGAAGTGGTAAGATAAAAATGATGTCAAGTTTCAGGTCATAATGAGTTTACGGGTTACTACTCTAAAAAAATAAGAAAGGTCTGAATGCTTGCCTTCAGACCTTTCTTATTAGAATAATTTTGTTTTATTAAATGGTTACTTCACATAGAACTCTTCAGCACCCATTATGTAGCCGTCAGTAAAAATTTCTACTTTATGTTTGCCAGGGTCAAATTCGGTTCCTTTTTCATACATGAAAGTAAGTTGCTGACGAGAATTATCAAAAAGAATTTTTTGCTGTGCAGTGTAAAACTCTTCTTTGCCATTGTACATAAATGATCCTGAGCCCCGCGCTACATCAAAAAGCACGTTGCCTTCGGGATCCACGATTCTAACCAATATTTCTTTACCTTCCACCGGCGCTACTTCATTTTCACCCAAATTAAAAGATACTTTCAATTTGTCGGCCTGACGGCTTCTGAATTCTCCTTCGCGCTCTTTTCCGCGACTATTTACACCAAATACTTGTATATTTTCGGCTTTTAACCGGGAGGCCATTTCTACTTTTTCTGATAATTTTTGTTGTGTTTGGGCCAATTCGGATATCGAGTCATTCAGCTGATTTTTTTCTGTTTTCAAATCAGTGTTTTCTGAAAGTAGCTCGGTGTTTACAGCTTTCAAATTGGCTATTTCTTTGTCCTTCATCTTAAGCAGTTGGGCGTAGCCTTCTACTTTATCTTTTATCTTTTTATAAGATGACCAGGCAATTTGATTGGAATTTTTTAACTCTTCAATTTCGGTGCCCATGCTATCTCTTACTGCTTTCAATGAATCTACATTTTCACCCAATCGCTCCAGCTGAATAATCTTTTCATCCAGTTCTGTTCGCATATTGGTCAATTCTACAGATGTGCTCTCTAGTTCGGCGGCTATAAATTTCTTATCTTTATTCAAGTCATAAATAAAATAACCAGCCACTAGAAGAGTAGCTGCTAAAATTCCAATTACAATAAAAACACCTTTGTTGCTTTTTGCATTATTGTTGGTGTCTGGATTTTTCTCTGACATTTTCTTTTCCTCTTTTATATAAAACTAAATTTTTAAATAGCAAGTGAGTGTAAAATTACAAATCTTTAAGCTAAACACTTATCGCAATTTTTGAATATTTATTATGTTATTCAATAAATAAAGCTTGATTTATAAGCTTTTATCTTTTTTTCTATTACAATTGAATGATAGCAATGGCATGCTTATCGTTCGATGAGGTAATTTCATTTTTGCCTGAAGTTAAATCTTTTGCCTTGATCCATTCATTTTGTAATACATCAACCCAGGTTATACTAGCACCACTCGGTAAATCAATTTCAATGCTTCCTCCGGCAGGGAAATATATTAGGTATTCTTCCCCTGCTATTGCTCGGCAATAAGCTTCGTTAGGTTCCCGGTTTTCTAAAAGGTGATTAGCAGGTTGTCCGGTAAAAAATGTAGTAGTATCGGTAATACTTCTCATGCAGCGTATCACCGATTGGGCAGTTTCATTGATACCTTGGCCGGAAGTTGGTCTATGAAACCTTGCACTTGCTGCTCCAAATAACACATTTTTGATAAAGCTTTCAACGGCATTTCTGGTTGTTTGATGTCTGCCACTGTCGTTACCGTAAATTTTCACGTTGTTGAGTGGGCGTAGCGCGTTTATGGTTTTTAGGTGATTGATTTGTGCAATCCCATTTTGCCAATGTTCTTCGCCCTGATTATGATTATTCTGCGAAATATCTACAAAAGAATAAGTTTCGGGATGATCCAGGGTCTCGCGATGAGCCACGTGGTTGAGATCCCATGGATCCCACATTTCTGTAGTTTGAAGATATAAACCTTTTTCTTTTCCTACTTTTTTTATGTATTTAGCCCAAAAGCTACCCCAATTTGATGTCACCGAAGTTTCATTATCCATACAATATAAAATATTCGGGTATTTTAAACTATAACTCAATACTTTGTCAATAAACTTTTGCTGATACTCTAACAATTTTAAATTGCAATCTGCCTGAGGTACCGAACGAAAAAAAGGATTATTAGTGAAAATAGGATGAGTGGGTACTTCCATGGGAAGTTTTGAGCGAGCCTGGTTGTAATTTACATTGTTGGCAGGGTTATATGGGTTTATCAACCAAAAGTCCCTGTAAAAATCAAATGTAGCCCATAGCTCCATTTGCACGATAATTTCGCGTTTTGCTGTGGCTTCAAAGAAGTTTTCTAAGCGCTGCCAATATAAAGGATTCCATTGGTTAAGATCATATTTCCCGTCTTCTAGTTGTAAGAAAGGCCATACATTGCCACTATCGCGGCAAGATAAAGTGTTTCTCACATAATTACCCCCACAAGATTGCAAGAGGTCCAACTGTTCGTTTAAATTGGTGATTTGAAATAAATTATCTTCAACAGACCCTCCCAGTAACAACACTTCTTTCCCTTTGTATTGCCAGTACTGCTGATTTTTTTCGCTGGGCATTATTGCTTGCCGGGTTTCTTCAATTGCCTGCTTTGCAGGTTGATTGCACCCAGCCAGTATGAAAATTAGTAGCCCAAAGCTTTGGATTAGTTTGCAATTCATATACTTAGTGTATTTTATTTAATGAATAGCTTTTTACTGCCAGTCTCCTGGTTTTGCATAGTTTGCTTTTGCCTCGTCTATTACCAGCAGCCAGTCATTTCCGTTTCCTGAAGAAGGTGGTGTGAAAATTTGTATACTTGCTGTAGCTATATTTCCAATAAAATCTGCTGTGCCTTCTCTTGGGTTAAACCACCATGCCATGGCTTTTTTGCCGGCTATGTTATTCATCTGCACTTGCACTTCTTGTCCTTTGGCTAGATAGATAAGTAAATAACTGCCATCTGATGCTTTAGCTGAGCGGATATGATTTTGATTTTTTGGATTATTGCCAAATATTATTGATTGGTCCGGCACTAGTTTGGATAACGGTCTGCTTTCAAATATTGCTCTCATATGCGTCATGTCTGCTGCCCCGGGTCTGTCCAGGGCTTGGCGCCAATCCGTTAAGGCAGGTATGGCTAATTCTTCGCCTTTTTTAAACATTTGCCAAACGGCATTATTACCATAAGTATATCCACATGCTCCCGATAAAAAATTCCAATAGCCATGTACTCTCATATCGTAATCATCAAAAAAACCTGCTTCAAAATGCGACCGATCTTTGATAAGGCCATTTTGATGAAGTACACCCTTTGGGACCCGGTTATAACCCTGCTTGCTGAAATTCATGAAATCCCAAAACCTTAAAGCTATATCTTCATAAGGTGGTTCGCCATCTACGAAAGGTTTAGTGGGTTGTAGTAAATACTCTCTTTCAGCAAATTCATATACTTTATGGAAATGTGAAACATGCCCACTTTGGTATATATTGAAATCAAACCATGACAAATCATGAAACCAATAAGAAGAAGTAGAAGCTCCCCTGGGGTGATAACTGATTAAATGTTTACCACCGTCTCCTTTTTGTAATCCCAGGGCCATTGATTTCCATATCTCAAAATTGTTTTTGCTATCAACATTACGATCGCCACCTAAAATCCAAATGACCGGATAATCTTGATACCTTTTGCCCAAAAACTCTCCAAATACAAACGCGTTTTCTGGTGTGAAAACTTCAGGGCCTGCACCCGGATTATTTGTTTTCAGTTTGTCACCCCAGGTAGGTAATATGCCCATCACTAATCCTAATTTTGCTGCCCGATCCACGATAAAATCAACATGTTCAAAATATTTTTCATTTGGATTTGATGGGTCCATTTCATGCAATGGTAAATTACCATAGGGATTTGGCTTGCGTAAACCATCAAGCTCAGCAAGTACCACTGCCTGAATAATTGTGAACTTTTTATCTTTTCTGTTTTGTAAATATTCCGAAGCTTCTTCACGGTTTAATTTATGAAATAGTTCCCATGCGGTATCACCTATCCATACAAATGCTTCTCCATCACGTTCTAAATACCTGCCATTATCACTTACTGTGATTAGTTGAGCAATAGAACCATGGCTTAAAAGTACAATTAAGATTAAATAAATTTTCTTCATTTGGATTAATGTTATAAGTATAAGCAGCTAATTTATAGATTGTAGGTGGTTTATTGAAGTAAAATTAATTGATTTTGCTTCAGCGTTATGTAATTCTGGCATATAAAGTTTATAAAAAAAAACTATTGAGTTAGTTGTATAACTAAATAAATAGTTATACATTTGTTTCATGGATGAGAAAAATACCAATATCAAAGAATTAACCAAAGCCGAAGAACAGGTAATGCAAATTTTATGGGACATCAGAAAAGGATTTGTTAAAGATATTCTTGCAAAAATGCCTGAGCCTAAACCGGCTTACAATACAGTTTCCACCATAGTTAGAATTTTGGAGAAGAAAGAATTTGTAAGCTATAAAGCCTATGGAAAAACTCATGAATATTTTCCGCTGGTTGAGAGAGATGAATATAGAAGCTTCTCTTTAGGTTCCTTAATGAAAAATTACTTTGGAGGTAAAATAGAGAAGATGGTTTCCTTTTTTGCCCGTGAAAATAACATGGACGCCAATGAACTGGAACGGCTGATATATTTTGTACAGCAGGATATTGATAAAGAAGAATCAAAAAAAGACGACGATGAACGCAGTAGTTAATTTTTTCCTTGAAACACTGATTTGCTTCAGCTTATTTTTCGCAGTGTATTATTTTTTACTGCGCAATGAAACCTGCTTCCAATACAATCGCCTCTATCTGCTGGTTACCGCTATTATTAGTATAGCATTTCCATTAATAGACATTCAATTTTCTACCGATAATGCTGCATTGCACAATCTTACCGTTGAGCAGGTAATCTATTTGCCCGAAGTAGTGGTAGATGCTGAAAAACCAACAGTGGAGGCTATTCCCGTTAACTACTGGGTTACCGGATTATTGATTATCTACTTTGCCGGAATGGCTATTGTACTACTGCGATTAATTATAGAAATCATAAAAATCACAAAATTATACCGGCAGGCTTTAAAAGAGTCGACCATTGAAGGAAACATTATTTTTACCAATGGCAAGGCCCCTACGTTTTCTTTTCTGAATTTCATTTTTCTGGATAACAATAGTTTTAAAAATGATGAAGAAAAAACGCAGGTCATCATGCACGAAATGGCACATGTGAAACATCGCCATACCTGGGATATCCTTTTCCTGGAAATCCTGGCCACCATTTTCTGGTTTAATCCGGTAATTCGCTGGTATAAAAAAGCGATAGCGGAAATGCATGAATACATTGCCGATAAGGAAGCGCTGCATCACTACAATAAAGAAGGTTACGTGAAAACTTTGGTTCATCAGGGACTGAAGCAAATGAATATAAGCCTGGTACAACCTTTCAATGCCAGTCAATTGCTTAAGCGCATTAATATGATGGACAAGTACAATCAGCCTACCCGACTGTTTAAAATGCTGATGGTAATACCGGTGGCTGCAGTTCTTTTCGTGGTTTTTTCCTTTTCCGATACTATGCTAAATATCCCCTCCACAGTTGAGCAGAGCTTGCCATCACACTGGAAAATGATTGAAACAAATGAAGCTGATGCAGATTTGCTAGTGAAGTTGCAGGAATATAAATCGAAATATCCTGACCACGAGTTTTACCTGGTAAGACATACCGGGTTGCAGGAAGTTTCATTCCTGCTCAATCAAAACTGGAAAATTATTTATACCGGTCAATATGCCGGTGTCGGAATAGCTATTGCAGAATATTCTACTACTCAGCATTTTATCGAAATTGAGGAAGTATTTACCATAGTGGAGGACCAGCCTCAACCAGTGGGAGGAATGAGTCAAATGTACCAGTTTGTTGCAGAGAACCTGAAGTATCCTGAGCAGGCACAACGAATGGGCATCGAAGGAAAAGTATTTGTTCAATTTGTGGTGGATACCGATGGTACCATCGATGAAGTACAGGTAGTGAAAGGCATTGGGGCCGGTTGTGATGTTGAAGCCGCCAGGGTAATCAGTAAGTTACCCCCCTGGAAGCCAGGTATCCAACGAGGACATCCGGTGAAGGTTCGGCTTATTTTGCCCATTACATTTCAATTGAGTCAGGAGCAAAAAGAACAAAACTCAAATTCGACAGAAGAAATGGAATTAAGATTATCTAATTAAATCAAAAAATAGTCCGGGACTTTAAGCTCGCTGCCTGATCAGCAGCGAAACAGGATTCTTACACTTAAATTTTAACAAATTAAATTTTACAACTATGAAAAGACAAGTTATGAGCATATTCATAGCACTGGGATTGCTATGTGTTTTATTCGCCTGCGACAGCAACCAGGTAGCCGAAAATTACCAGGTAAATCAATTGAAAGATTTGCCGGAAGGCTTTGTACAACCAATCAATCCGGATGAAGCTACGCTTCAGCGATTAAATGATTTGCAAAGTGATAATCCAACAGCAGAGTTTTATTATTTGCAAACTAGCGTAAAGGATATGAGTGAGCTTTCCGGCAAACTTTGGCAACATAAGTTAAAGATAGAATCATTTGAGGAAAGCCAGGATCAGATGGGGCTTTTTGTGAAAAAGGTAGACCATATTGAAAAAGAGATTTTTCAGGTTGTAGAAAATCAACCGGAGCCTGTAGAGGGAATGTCAGCCTTTTTCAGCCATATTCAGCAAAACCTGACCTATCCGGCACAAGCAAAAGAACAGGGGATTGAAGGGAAAGTATTTATTGAATTTGTAGTAGCTAAAGACGGTTCGCTGGAAGATGTAAAAGCCATCAAAGGCATTGGCGCCGGTTGTGATGAAGAAGCGCTTCGGGTAATAAAGTCAGCGCCTGCCTGGACGGCTGGCAGCATCGATGGCAAACCCGTAAAAGTTAAAATGGTTTTGCCAATCACTTTTAAACTATCTGGAGATGGTGAAGCAAAGCAAAGCGCTGCAAAGGTAATGCCGGAACCAAAAGATGGGCTGGCTACCTTCCTTAAATACATTGAGGATAATATCAAGTATCCGGCCAGTGCCAAGGATGCAGGAGTTGAAGGCAAAGTGTTCGTAGAATTTACCGTGAAAAAAGATGGTTCGATGGCTGATATCATGGTAAAAAAAGGTGTAACTCAGGCCCTGGATGCTGAAGCTTTACGGGTAATGCAAAATTCTCCGGCCTGGAAGCCTGGCAGGAAAGATGGCGAACCGGTGAATATGAAAATGGTGCTGCCAATTAGTTTTAAGCTTTCGTAAAAAACCATCTTTTACATACTAAAGGAAAACCTGACAGCTTTATATAATGGCTGTCAGGTTTAGATTCAATTTTAATTATTTAAATTATGTTAACCTAATTTTCATCTGTTACAAGCAAATACTCTTCATTCAGTCGTTTTCTGTTCCGGTTGTTATACTAAGTTATGAAATGGTTTTGGCTTGTGTGTTCGTCCTTAGTTTTAGCAACTGTACTTTTCTTTTTACTAAATCACTACCGCTGATACTGACGATTTGAAAATGTATAATTTTCGGAAAGCTAAGTTTTTGATCAACATAATTGACGACAACATTTATTATTTGATAAGTCTTATTTTCTTTGCTGATCTTTTGTTCACAAAATGGGTGCTTCCTTCAATAGTAACGGTTTTATATAAAATTCTGAGGATTATAAATTTATACTTTGAAATTAGCAAGAAAGATAAACCTCTTGTAATTGCACTATTTAATAAATGTATTTAGATGGACTGTAAGTTATGAAATTGTTGATTCTGGAATTGTTGATTTCTCACTCCCCCTTATTTACCTGATTTACGTGTTTGCATGCCCGGCTATAGGCGGGACTACCGGCAAAAGGAGGGGGAGGGAGGTCAGCCAATGGCGGACAGGGGGTGGTCTATAAGCTAATATACTTTCTAAGCTTGTGATAAAAATGTATTTTATAAAGTATACATTTTTTTACTTTTTTTCAGTCCTGTTTATGGTCGTCCGCACGAAATCAAATAGCGCCATGATAACTGTATTTGGTAGAAGCTCTTTTTCAATTTCTCAAGAGCTTACCTAAAATTCATGTAAGATAAATTAAGGCCTTAACATAATCTACATTCACCAGTTAAAATAGAAAGTTATTTTTTAAACTCAAAAGGATGAATTTTTATGGTAAAGCCAGATGAATTTCCACAGCAACAACAAAAACATCAACCCGGAGTGGAAAAAGCCATGAACCCCGAACCCGAGGTAATTCGAAAAAATTACAAAGGCAGTGAAAAATTAAAAGGCAAGGTTGCTTTAATTACCGGGGGCGATAGTGGCATTGGAAGATCGGTAGCCGCACATTTTGCTCGTGAAAAAGCTGATGTAGCGATTGTTTACCTGCCCAGAGAAAAGGTTGATGCCGAGAAAACCAGAGAGATGGTAGAGGCTGAAGGTCAAAAGTGCTTGCTGCTGGAAGGTGATGTAACTGATGAAGCCTTTTGTGAAAATGCAATTAATAAAACCCTGAGCTTTTTGGGAAGCCTAAACATATTGGTCAACAATGCAGGAGTGCAATTTCCTAAAGAGGAGGTAATTGAAGTAAATAATGAACAATTCAGGAAAACTTTTGAGGTAAATATCTTTCCATTCCATTGTTTTACCCTTGAAGCCTTGAACCATATGAAGGCGGGTGATACTATCATTAATACAACTTCTATCACTGCTTTTCGAGGCAGTGCTCACCTGGTAGATTATGCATCTACCAAAGGTGCGATATTATCTTACTCGCGCAGTCTGGCCAAAAACCTGGCCGAAAAAGGCATAAGAGTAAATACAGTGGCTCCGGGACCTATCTGGACACCGTTGATCCCGTCATCATTTGAGAAAGTAAAAAAGTTTGGCCAAAAGGCGGCTATGGGGCGTGCTGGACAGCCTTCGGAAGTGGCTCCAGCTTATGTATTTCTGGCAAGTGAAGATGGGAGCTATGTTACCGGGCAGGTAATACATGTTAATGGAGGTGAATTTATTGGTGCATAGAAATTTATTATTGGAAATAAAAAATGAAAAATATGGATAAATTAACGGATGTAAAAGTAGCAATATTAGTTACTGATGGATTTGAACAAGTAGAATTAACCGAACCTAAAAAAGCACTGGAAAATGCCGGTGCCAAAGTAGAAGTAGTTTCCCCCAAAGAGAACACGGTGAAAGCTTGGGATCAAAGTGACTGGGGGATAGAAATAAAGGTGGATAAAAAATTAAACGAAGCAAACGCGGATGATTATCATGCATTGGTTCTTCCCGGCGGGCAAATTAATCCTGATAAGCTTCGTGCTATGGATGATGCTGTTAAGTTTACGCGTTCCTTTTTTGAACAAGGAAAGCCAGTGGCAGCTATATGTCATGGGCCATGGACCCTTATAGAGGCTGACGTGGTTGCTGGCCGTAATTTGACCAGTTATCACTCCATTAAAACAGATTTAATTAATGCCGGAGCAAATTGGATAGATGAAGCAGTAGTTGTAGATGGAGGTTTGATTACCAGTAGGAATCCTGGAGATTTAGAGGTTTTTAATAAGACAATAATTAAAGAATTTTCAATGGCTGCAGAAGAAGTTAATTCATAATTTTGTTTGTTTATTAACGTTAAAATTTATACATTTAGATTGTTGTTTTGGTTATTGATTAATTAATGCAAATAGGGTGGATTATTGTTCGCCCTTTTTGTTTTTGTACGATATATCAAAAAAAGAGAACCTTCCGGCATGAAAGGTTCTACTTCAAACATTACAGCATGAGGAACTGCAAGAATATTTTTAATTCTTAACTGAAGTTTCGCAACGGCAGATTAATACCTAAGTATGATTACACTACAATCAAATTTATAAATACAGCACCTACAATCAATAGTAAAGCTATTATGTTTAAAAATAATGATTCTTTTTTTCGTTAATTCTGTTTTTGACTCCGCGTATGAGGTATAGCTATTTTAGGCTGATGATTATTGAATTAATTCCTTGGTGTCGTGAGCTATCACAAACTCTTCGTTGGTGGGAACAACTACTACTTTTACATTAGAATTTACAGTGCTAATTAATTCTTCTGTGCCTCTTACTGCAGCATTTTTTTCCTCATCAATTTCAATTCCTAAATAAAGTAAATCGTAGCAGGCGGCTGAGCGTATTTTAGCCGCGTTTTCACCTATACCTCCGGTAAATACCAAGACATCTAAACCGCCGAGTGCTGCAATGTAGCTACCAATATATTTTTTTATGCGATAGGCGTAAACATTGATGGCTAGTTGTGCCCGCTCATTATTATCCTCAGCAGCTTTCATCACTTCTCGCATATCGGATGAAACGCCCGATACTCCCAATAAGCCGCTGTGTTTATTAATTAGCGTGTTGGCGGCATTGATAGTAATTTCTTCTTTATTTACAATGAATGTAAATATCCCTAAGTCAAGATCACCGGAACGTGTGCCCATCATCAAGCCTTCAACCGGTGTTAACCCCATGCTGGTGTCTACCGATTGTCCATTTTTTATAGCCGTGAGAGAAGCACCATTGCCCAGATGGCATGTAATTATTTTTTGTTTGGGATAAGGAACATTTAAAAATTCACATGCCTGATTGGAGACAAAACGATGGCTGGAACCATGGAAGCCGTAGCGTCTCAATCCATACTTTTTGTACAATGAATAGGGTATGGCATACATATAAGCATAATCGGGCATGGTTTGGTGAAAAGCCGTATCAAATACTGCAACCTGCGGTACTTGGGGAAGTAAATTTTTAATAGCATAAATACCTTTTAGGTTAGGGGGATTATGTAGAGGTGCTAAATCAATACTTTCTTCTATTTTTGCTATTACTTCATCATCTATCAGTACACTTTCCTTAAATGTTTCGGCACCATGTACCACCCGGTGTCCTACAGCATCTATTTCATAAAGATTTGGTAAGCTACCATGTTTTTCACTTACCAATACACCAAGTATATATTCTATTCCGGCCTGGTGGTCAATTACTTCACCTACCAGCTTTACGGTATCACCATCGTTGCGGGTGTTTCTCAAAAAAGATCCATGCAAGCCTATTTTTTCAATTCCTCCTTTGGCCAGAATCTCTTTGCTTTCCATGTTGAAAAGCTGATATTTAATGGATGAACTGCCACAGTTGAGCACCAATATTTTCATTTTTTTATCATTGAAAAGTGTAAAAATTAAGGCAGTGTACTTTTGATCATGTTGCCTTCTTCATCATATTCGTAAAAACCTTTGCCGGTATTTCTACCTAGTTGATTGGCCCTGACCAATTTTTTTAGTAGGGGAGAGGTTTTGTATTTCACATCACCAAATTCCTTATAAAGGTTGTCGAGCCAACTCGATACTTTGTCCAATCCCAATTTATCGGCCATGGCAAAAGGGCCAAGCGGCAACCCGAATCCCATGCGCATGGTGGCGTCTATATCTTCCATGCTACCTACTCCTTCCATCAATATTTCGCAAGCTTCATTTATCAATGGTACCACCAATCGAGTGCTTATTATTCCAGGCGACTCATTTACCGAGATTACTCTTTTGTCAAGCAAACGGGCAAATTTGCATACATCCTGATAGGCACCATCTGATGTATAAAGTCCTTTTACTACTTCTACAATTCTAGCTTCTGGTGCCGGAGATAAAAAATGAAAACTTACACATCGCTCAGGATTTTTGAGGTCGGCTGAAATTTCAGTAATTAAAAGGGTAGAAGTGTTAGTGGCTATGATACATTCAGCAGAAACAATATTTTCTATTTTCTTAAATATTGTCTTTCGCATTTCCACACTGTCTTCCCTGGTTTTGTTTTTCACTGCCTCCAGCACTATGTCACTATTACTGAGTACATTATAATCTGTAGATCCATGAATTCTGGACAGAATAGCTCTTTTATCACTATTGGTCATCCCCCAGCGTTCTATCAATTGGTCTAACTCTTTGCTTAGCATCTGCATGGTTTGATCAATTCGGTGCTGCGATACTTCTACAAAGGAAACTTCAAGTCCGTGTGTGCTAGCCATACGGCCAATGCTTTGCCCTACATAGCCAAAGCCAACAATTCCTACCTTATTAAAAGACGAGTGGCCATTTGATGATGCCTTAAAATTATCTTTGTTGAGTGCGTAGTGATTTATATGTTCTACCTTTTCTTCCATTTTGTCAAAAATTATAGGTTAAACCTGATTGGCGGTAACAGCAATTAAATGAGCAATATCGTTTACAGAGCAGCCGCGGGAAAGATCGTTTACAGGAGCTGCCATGCCCTGGAGGATGGGGCCAATGGCTTCGGCTCCAGCCATTCGCTGTACTAGTTTATAGCTTATGTTTCCCGAGGCCAGATCCGGAAATACCAATACATTGGCATGGCCGGCAATGCTGCTTCCCGGTGCTTTTTGTTTTCCTACAGCTTCTATTATTGCTGCATCCGCTTGCAGCTCTCCATCAATCTGCAACTCAGGATTTCTCTCTTTAGCTATTTTAGTGGCTTCTAGTATGGCATCTATTTTGGCATGTTTGGCACTACCCTTGGTACTAAAACTTAGCATGGCAACGCGAGGCTTAAGCCCGGCAACCGTTTGTGCAGTGATTGCTGAGGAAAGTGCGATTTCGGCCAATTCCTCAGGACCAGGATCTGGATTTACCGCGCAGTCGGCAAAAAGCATGATACCATCTTCACCAAATTGATTATCTTTTAATATCATGATAAAAGCTCCTGAAACCACTTTAAATTCAGGCTTGGTTTTGATTATTTGAAAAGCTGGTTTAAGTACATCCCCGGTAGCATTCATAGCGCCGGCTACTTCTCCATCTGCATCTCCGTTTTTTATCATCAGTACGCCCAGGTACAGCGGATCTTCCACCAGTTTTCTGGCTATATCTTCCGTCATGCCTTTATTTTGACGCAAATAAACTAATGAGGCAATATAATCTTCTTTCTTCTCGTGCACTTTTGGATTTATAATGTCGGCCTTTTCAAGAAAGGAAAGGTTTTCTTCTTGTGCTGTTTTCAATATAACTTCGGGATTGCCTAATAAAGTAATTTTTGCAATCTTTTCCTTGAGTATCTGATTGGCAGCTTTTAGCGTTCTTATTTCAGTTCCTTCGGGTAATACTATTCTTTTTTGTTTTTGGCGAGCGTTTTGCCTTATTTGTTCAAGTAGTTCCATGTATTTATCTTTTAAAAAAATTACCTTCTATAAGTATAATAGCTTATTGAAGATAAGTTTCATGATTATGTCAAAAAATTAAAAATAATTAACCCTCCCAATATATTCATTATTTTCTCTGGTTTGCCTGTCTTTTATGCAAGCCTGGCAAAATTAAATTATAATAAGCGGCAAGGTTAAAATAACGGCATAATTTTTATCAATTATATTACTACTGAATTAGCAGATAATCATGTATAGTTAATTGTATTGGTTGTAATAAAATTCAAATTTCCATTCTCGTCCTTTCACATCTTCAAGTTCGACCCAATAAGGCCCCGGTCCATAATATTTGATGTAAGGGGAATAAAAAGTAAGTCTGCCACTGGCACCGGAACTTATTTTCAAGCTGTGTTCGCCAGCTATTATGCCTTTATCATTTTCATTAATAGGCACTAACTGTTCAGGTTTCATCACTTGAAAATTAAGGTTGTTCCAAATGGTGATCAATTCATTGCCTTCTGCGTACAACCGCACGTATATTAAATAAACTGTATCTTTATTGGCTGCTTTTTGATTGTGTAAGTCAAATGCAATGGATCTTTCATTCATGGTGATACTATCTGCCACGATTGTACTTAACTTGCTCTTTGTTTTTGTGAATGATGTCTCTGGCTCTAAATGCATTGTAAGCAATAGTAATAATATGACCGATACAAATGTGGTAAGCATTTTCAATTGTTTTGGAGGTATGGGTATATCGCCGCCGGCAATCTGCTGAAACCAATTTTGCCAATAGATACTTTTTTCTCGTGCTATCAGGTGATCAAGGCTAAAAGTGCCTCCTCCGGATATAAATATTACATAAGCAATTGTACTTGTAAGTAAATAAATTAATTCATTATTATTAAATAAATCAAAGAATAGAGTGGGCAACAACAAATTTAAAATAGAAAACAGGAAGATAAATGAAGCTGCTAGCCGGGTAAGTAAACCCGTGAGTAACATCAAAGATATAATCAGCAAAAATATCAATAAAGCCTTTTCCAGGAGTTGATAATCAGCAAAATAAAAGAATAAGCCAGGTAAAAAAGTTGCTAATAAAGCCCCTGCCAATATTATTCGCAGAGGCGTGCTCACTAGTCCTAACCAACGAAAAGTATTATTCATAATCTGATTTGCTAGTTGTTTAAATAAGAATTCAACATTAATAAAATTTGAGCAAAGTTTAATGCTATATTCAATGTAGTTCTTGCATGGATGTAAAATTTTAAAAATGCGTTTTATTAGAGATTCAGGAGATTATAGAATTTAATGCTACATATCTAATGGCTTATTGCGTAATATCATTTAGTAAATAACAATTCTACAACATTTGCTATTTTTTTTCATTATAAATGTATACCTTAGTAAACATTCAAAAAAAAATTTGAAGTTAAGAGCGCAATACATGCAATGGTTTAAGAAAGTAGGAGTAGTGCTTATAGTGCTTGTTGTTATTTGGAGCTGTGATACAGGCTCTCCCGAACCACATAAAGCTTCAGCTTTACGTGAAATTACCTCCCAGGAAAAAATTCTCATCAATCAATCAAACCAATTACTCTTTCAATATTTTCAAGTTCTTGAAAAAGAAAATACCAAACAAAATATATTTTTCAGTCCTATAAGTATAGGCATGACGCTTGGTATGGTGAATAACTGTGCCACCGGAGCTACCAAATCACAATTGCAAGATGCTTTTGGTTTTACTGGTTTTTCCGATGCCGAAATTAATAAATCGTTTAGTGAGCTAAATCTTTTTTTACAATCATTGGATCAGGAAGTAAAAATAGGTATGGCCAATACCTTCTGGCACAGACATAATGTAAAAGTAGCTCAAGCTTTTAAGGATATAATTATGGCCTATTACGATGCGGATGCAGAAAGCATTAACTTCAGGTCTAATCATTTGCATAAATACATCAATCGCATCATCGAAAACAAAACAAAAGGTCAGGTTACCTCGGCCCTTGATAAAATAAACCCCGATTTTGAATCTTTTATTTATAACGCGGCTGGGTTTTCGGCTTCATTTGAAAACAAGTTTGAAGCTGTAATAAAAAGTAGATTTACAGTAGGTAAAAACATTGAAATTTCTACTCCTTTTTTCTTCAAGGAAGCCGGTGTTTACCGGTATTTTGAAGATGAAATAACTTTGGCAGTAGATATTCCTTTAGGCAATAGCCAATTTAGCTTAATGACACTCATGCCTAAAAAATCTATAGCTAATAAATTAGATTTTTATCAATTCAATGATATAGCCAGTCGAATGGATACTGCATTGTTAAATTTCTCTATGCCGGTTTTTAAAACCGAAAGTGAGTTTGACCTAAATTCCTTATTTGCCCAAACTGGTTTCCCTAAAATTATTGATGGCACTGCCTATTATCGAATAGGTGATAAAGGTGAGCATGTTTCTGTAAATAAGCTGATGCATAGAGCAGCTATTGATTTATCTCAATCCATTGAAAACATAGCTAACAAAAATTTAAAATCCTCAGAATTACCACCCAATTTGATAACCATTGACCGCCCATTCTTTTATTTTATAAAAGAAAAACATACCGGGTTAATAATGTTTGCCGGTAAAGTGATGAATCCAGGCGCTTAATTTTTTTATTGTATGAAAATTTTTAATGCTTCCCAAATCAGGGAATTAGATAGCTATACCATTGAACACATGCCTATAAAATCCATCGATTTGATGGAAAAAGCCTCTAAAGCATTTGTAAATAAATATATTGAAATTTACCCTGTCAACAGGGATGTTTGTGTAATGGCAGGTACCGGTAATAATGGTGGCGACGGTTTAGCCGTGGCCAGATTGTTACATGAAAAAGGCTTCCGGGTGGCAGTATGCGTGATAAGGTCAAGTGCTAAGTCAAGTGCGGATTTTGATACCAACTTTAACAGACTCATAAAATTAATCAAGGTAAAAGAAGTATCTGATGCCAAGGACTTTCCTCAATTGAATGAAGAAGCAATTGTTGTGGATGCTCTTTTTGGATCAGGCCTTAGCCGGCCGGTAGAGGGATTACAAGCAGAGGTAATTAAAAAAATAAATGCAGAAAATCGAGGAGTAATAGCCATTGACATTGCTTCGGGTTTAATGAGTGATGGGCCAAGCCAGGGCGATGCCATTATGAATGTACAACATACTATTTCTTTTCAGGTGCCAAAGCTGGCTTTTTTTATGGCTGAAAATGAACCATTTGTAGGGCAGTGGCAGGTAGTTGACATTGGCCTAATGGCAGAAAAAATAGAAGATACAGCCACTCATTATCAAATGCAGCGGCCTTATATGCTTAAAAGCTTTCTGCCAATGAGAAGCAAGCATAGCCACAAAGGGAACTTTGGTAATGTGCTGATGGTGATGGGTAGTAAAGGTAAAATGGGCGCTGCGTTATTATCTGCTAAAGCCTGCCTCAAATCCGGTTGTGGATTGTTGACCGTGCATGTGCCCTCGTGTGGATATGATATTATGCAAGCAGGGCTACCGGAAGCCATGACTTTGGTAGATAGTAATGAAGATCAAGTTACCGATGTGCCCGATTTGGAAAAATTTGATACTTTTGGAATCGGCCCGGGCTTAGGAACTTCGGATTACACGCTAGATGGTTATGCAAAATTTTTGAATCAGGTAAAAGAAGCACCTCTGGTAATAGATGCAGATGGCCTAAATATGCTAGCCAAAAGTACGGAGCTGTTGGCACTTTTACCCAAAAACTCCATTCTCACCCCTCACCCAAAAGAATTCTCCCGTATAGCCGGCGAAACTAACAATAGCTTTGAGAGGATAGAACTACAGCGCACGTTTGCTCAACAGCATCACGTAATTGTAGTATTAAAGGGTGCATATACTACTATAGCTACTCCTCAAGGCGATGTGTACTTCAATAGTAGTGGCAATCCCGGCATGGCTACTGCTGGTAGTGGCGATGTGCTTACCGGGATAATCACTTCGTTATTGGCACAAATCAAAGATGCTGAAAAAGCAGCAATGTTAGGTGTTTATATTCATGGTTTAGCTGGTGACCTGGCGGTAGACCAGTTGGGTGAGCAATCAGTAATAGCTTCAGATATAATCGATCAATTAAGTGCTGCTTTTCAACAGCTAAAAAGTACCAATTAAAAATACCCTAATGCTTGTTTTATTGCCAATTCTAAAAACCTTCCTTAAAGGTGCACATCCTCTCCGATCAAACTTATTGTATTGGTTAAAAAATTGATCGAATACCATATGGCATGATGTATTTCTATTGAAGTACCATGATGAGCCTTTCTGGATCGGTCGATAAATTTAATTATCGATAGATTTAAATATGGTTCCTTTAATTTAACAAACAACCAATTATTATCTTATTTAAACCCTGAAAAAAAGTAAATGCAAAACAAAATAACTTATTTTTAAATTATTATGGTTCAAAATTTGTTGTAGAGCCAATTGGAAGAAGGCAGGATTTTTATAATACCCTGCTACATTTGATCTTGATAATAGTTTTTAATTTGCAAATGCTGAAATTTAAATTATATAAAATAGTGAAACCGCTCCTTGTGATACTATCAGTTTTCTATAGTATTACCAATGGTATAGCGCAGTCAGAGCCTCATAGTTTCATGTATTATGAGATCAAAGATATTTCCTCCAAAAATTTAATCAAGGGTGTGGTAAAAGATGCTAAAGGTTATATTTGGTTGGCCACGGATGATGGTGTCGTGCGTTTCGATGGTCAGCAAACGGAAACATTCTACAAAGAATTCGAGAGTGCTTACACTAAAGATTTTCTTTTACGGGACAATGGCGATTTATTGCTAATTACCGATTTGGGGCTATATCAAATTATCAGTAATGAAGATACCACCTTTTTCAAAAGCGTTGAATTGAAGGGAAAGGCCGTTGAAGAACGACTTAACTACCCCAAATCAATTTACGAAGACTTGAATGGAAATATTTGGATAGGTGAATTTAATAGTATTTTGAAAATTAGTGCCGATGGCCTGCACAGATATGATTTAGGAGAACCTTATCGCTCTATAAGTTATCACCGAAGTTTTAGTTTTGCCGAAGATGCTTTTGGTCATTTGTGGATCGCACCCTATAAAGGCCGATTGCTAAATTATGATAGTAATTTGGATTCTTTGATCGATGTTAACATTGATTATCCGATCACTACGGTTTCTACCATTATTAGTGTAAAGGGAGACCATTTACTGATTGGAGGAAAGGAAGGCCTACTTAAGTTAAAAGTAGATAGCGACAAGAATATTTTGGCTTCGGAATTCATTTCTCAACTTAAAGACATTTCGACCGGATATACTGTCAGTAATAGGCAGGTTTTTATCGGCACATGGTACAGTGGTCTCTATCAATTCGACTTTGAAACGGGTTCGTTTGCCAAAATGAGCGAGGTGCCATTTAATGATATTGTAGATATTCATTACGACCATCAGATAAATGAAATGTGGCTAACGGGCAGTGAGAATACCGGATTATTAAAAGGTACCGCGATAAACTACTTTGACAAAATTGGGAAAAACAGAATCGAATCCGTCACCATTGATAAAGATGATATTTTGTATTACTCCATAGGTCAGGAATTATTTAGTTTCGATGGGCAACAGGTAAAGGATGTATTAAGCTCTAAACAAACGTTTTTTACCCAGATTATCAAAGATAAAAGTAGATTATGGATTGGCGATCCGTTTGGCAGCATTTTTTATTACGATATAAGCAGTGGTGTTACTAAAGTCATTCAGGAAAGTACCCTGAGTGGTATCAAGCATGCTTATCAGGATAGCTATGGCAACAAATGGTTTTCCGGCAATTCGAATTGGCTTTCAAAAATTGATCTTAAAGGTGACCACATTACATTTCCTGTCATATCTAATTCATCTGTAGTAAGTGAATCACCTTCTGGTCTTCTATTTTGTGGCGCTCAATCACGCGATAGTTTAATATTCAGGTATGATAAAAATGAGGATACTTTCAGGAGAATTAATATTCAATACAATTTTCAACCCGGAGATAATATCACGGTGATGGATATGGATTTTGATCAAGATCAAAATATGTGGTTAGCCACGGACGAAGGATTAGTTAAGGTTGCTTTTGATGGAGGTATTTATCAAAAGGCAAAAAAAATAAAATTGGAAGGT
>Ga0207419_1000326_pt1 | contig 40427 bp, 44 predicted proteins | sample ElkSloMetagenome_4_FD_184723 | JGI IMG/M metagenome (GOLD analysis project Ga0207419, IMG submission 184723) | Hot spring microbial communities from Elkhorn Slough, Monterey Bay, USA - MD2A (version 2) | ecosystem: Environmental > Aquatic > Marine > Intertidal zone > Estuary: Microbial mat ...
GCATTTTATTAACCAACTCCAAGTTAGAGGATGAGTCTATGGAATGAAACAAAATCAATACCAATAAGCGGTCAAATGGTATGGCATGCTTATAAGAAGTTTTCCTAGATATTTATTATTCAATAAAAAAGGTGAACTGATAAAAAGAAAAGCTCCATCACCGGATGGAGATTTATTAGGCACCTTTCTAGATGAATTACTAGAAAAATAGTTTACTTTGATACATTGCTAAAAATGAAATGCTGAATCCATACAAAACAAAAAAATCATTGACTGGCTTATGTAAATGTAAAAAGTAAATAACAATAGTTACCAACAGCAACAAATTTAGAACCGCTATTAAGATTAGCATGAGTTTAGGCTGAAACTAAAAGCTTTCAGAACCTTGAAGTATGGTTATTCAGAATCTCAAATCATAAGATAGCAAATCTTTAAAACAGACTATAAAACGTATATAGATATTATGAATTTAAGACCAATACTAAGATTAACCTTTATGTTTATATTGGTATCCAGCTTTTATTCCTGTCAATTAACTCTAAAAACATTTTTAGGGGTAAAAGATTTTGAACAATATGTAAGCCAAACTGATAGATTAAAATACTATAATGGATTTGTCCAAAATAACAATTACAATCTAAAGATATTCACTTTTAAAGAGCAGGATTCACTATTCAATTTTTTAACAAAACAGACTAATTTTCCTTTTATAGTTGTAAAAAACTTAGATACAAATGAAAAATATAGATTATCATGCTACGAAGATGTGGGCTATGACGCAGAATCATTGAATAAAAATGAATTCACTATTACTCAGGACAAACCTGAGCATACGTATAGTTATATGGAGAAAACGATCACACAGAATTTAAAAATCTCTTACAATAAAAAAAAGACCGTTCAAAACCCAAAGTGGGATGTTTATATAGTCTCTGGAACTTTTTTAGGAAGGAAATTACAAAAAAGAACGCTTGAAATTAAGAAGCTCAATAATATTAGGACCATCAATATCATTGATATGAGTATGGAAAAAATTGAAGAATAAAACTATTATCAGTAATCTTGCCTTGTCTCGAATGTTTAGAGGAGATCTGCTTAGGCTAATCTTAACTTCAAAAAGAACTTCCATTCCTAATCGAAATAACACTTTCAAATTTTCAGCTAATAGTGTTGGATTAAAATATTTCATTTTCTTTCACAGGGAAGTATTCATTTCAAAGTGGACGTTGAATTTCAATCTCAGAAGGGCTTAGAATTATCGAAAAGTGAACATATAGATCATTTTTAATAAATCGGATATAAGCTACTCCTTTTGCATTATATGATATATGATCACACGAGATTTAGTCTGTATTTCTTTGAAAGCAGACTGGTTCTCAGAATATAAACCAATGCTATCATGAACATATCATAATAAGCAAGTCCTAATTTTACTTATTCATTCTTAAAATTAAACCATTAATTTATAAATCTGAGGATGATATTCAGTTGACAAATACAACACATGCTCGGTGTTATTTTAAATGTATTTTTAACACTAATTGACCTGAACAAATCATAAAAATTTGATTATAAATTCTTATTTTATAAAAATTTTGAACCCTACAAAATTTAAAATATGGAATGGATTTACGAAGCTAAAGATCCGCTTTGGGAAACCTTAGTTGGAAGTATAATGATTTTCATCATTATTATTTTAATTACGAGAATTATTGGACTCAGATCCTTCGCAAAATTTACAGCTTACGATTTTGCCTTTACTATAGCAATAGGAAGTATAATTTCATCAACGCTTACTTCCAGCACAACCATTGTTCACGGTGGTGTAGCTATAATCAGTCTACTGTTATTAACCTTCATTTTTTCTTACTTACAAAGAACTTTTAGCATAGTCAATACCGCCATTTCGAACCGGCCTTTATTACTAATGGATGGTAGTGAAATTTTACTGGACAATCTAAAACATGCCAGAATTGAAAAATCACAACTTATTGCTAAACTGAGAGAAGCTAATGTAATAGATTACAGTCAGGTCAAAGCTGTTATACTTGAATCTACGGGAGATATTTCTGTATTGCATACCTCTGAAGATGATAATAAAGAACTCCATCTTGACTTATTGGAAGGAGTTAGGAGAACACCGTAATATTGGATAAAAAATAGTCAAAAATCAAGTAGCAATCACCAAAACCACTTTTAACTTTATTAAATTAAATAAATGATGTACATTTGATAAACAATAGTATCAAATTTTATTGTTTGTAAAAGGGTCATATTTGATTATCGCAACTGAATTACATTGAAAAATTGAAAAGCTCATTTTTTTAATCACATTGTTCTTAGCTTTTTCTGTATTGACACTTCTCCCGACAGCCTCACCCTTGCTAACGGTCAGTTTTGATAGGGAAAATACTATTCCTTTAGGAACATTTATTACCTGGGCTGGCTTAATTGCGATGCCACTTTCGATATATCTAAGCATTAAAGAATTGAGATTGCCCACAAAAAGTGTTTCTGAAACTCTTTCTGTACTAATAAAAATTATAATTCTTCTAGCAGTACTTTGGGTGCCAGTTTCCTTTGCTCTAGGGGGTAATATTTGCTTTATATTTACAGAAAAGGCTGCTTTCCAAGGTAGTCAGGAAGCCCTGCGATGGTTTTGGCAGATCACTTATGCTATTCTCATAGGAGCACTATCTGTTTTGTTTTTATATTGTTTTTCCATGCTATTCACAAAAAATTAAACTGCTAAAATGCCTTTTTTTTCTAATAGAGAAATTGACCTTAGATTCTCTGAATTGATGCTTTTTGAAGCAAATACAAAAGTCTTATCAAAAAGCTGATTATCTTTAAAATAACTCACTTTGAATTGATTGGTAAACCCAAATAATTCTTCTTGGATATTTTCAATTTTAGCAAAGCTTTTTGGCGGGAGCTTATCTATCTTTTTTCTTAGCGTAGAGGTCTTCTTCGATGCTGAAAATCCTTCACTTACGATAATGACCGTTTCCAATTCAACCTGATTTTCATTTATTAAATATACTGACCACTCGGTTTGATTTGTATTTTTAATCACTTCTTCAATAGCAACGACAAAAACGCCCTTAACTTCTGGGATTTCGATATCTTTTTTCATAAAAACTTTAAATCATTTCATAAAAAAATCGCCAATAAATGACGATTTTCTGTAAAATTTTACGTTAAATTATAGCTTAAAACTTTAACTTATTGATTAGTAATTTAGTGGCAGATTTGTAAAGTTGTAATTGTCCTAAAGTCGCAAACAACTCAGCCAACAAAGTTTTTGGCTTTAAGCCATGTTTTATCAACTTAAAATCTATTTCTGCTTTCTGTTTGTGGATGTCTGCCTGCAATCTTAAAATTTTAAGATGCTTATCAATGTCTTCTATAGATTTGTATTCTCTCAAAATAATTTTATTGTGCGTCTTTAAAAATATAATTGAAAATTTTGAGAATCCTTTTCTCAAACAGAGGTTTGCTATACTTTTTCATAATCAATGCAAAAATAAATAGAAGAACAGAAACAATAATAAAACCGAGAAAGTAATATCCGATAAGATAACCTACCAACAGACTTATTCCTACAAAGAAAAAAGTAAAAGAAAGTAAAATTAATGCGGAGTTGACAAAAAATCTTAATAAAAACGATGTACCCTTTATGGATTTCTTATAGATATCCAATTTGTAATAGGCTAATTCACTTTCAATATAAACCTTGGCATCCTCGGATAAATTGTCGAAGTGCTCACTCAGTTTTTTCTTGTCTGACATCCTATCCTTTTAGTTTATCAAGCTCTTTTACTAATTCCTGATTTTTTTTTCTTAAGGTTGCCAATTCTTTTTCCATCCCAGCCAGAATATCATCTGCTTGATCTGAGGCTTTATTAAAAAGTTTACCAACTTTATTTTCAAAATTGTTACGAGCCGTATGGGCATATTCTGTAACCTGAGAGGATAACTCATCGTATTGATCTCCTATTTTATCCTTAGCCTTAAAAGCTTCTTCTCTTAATTGTTCTCTTGTATCTTTTCCACTCTGAGGAGCGTAAAGTATTCCAAAAACAGCGCCTACGGCTGCTCCTGTTAGTAAAGCGACTACACTATTTGTACTATTATCTGACATTTTATAAAATTTTTTAAATTTTCGCTAATATACTTACAATTAAAACCTTGGTGTGTTAAAGGCTGGTTAAGTCTAATATATCTCTGACTATTCTCATTTTTTTAAAAATTAGAAATAAAGACTAAAAAAGTATAATTAAAAAAAATTACTTAATTGAAATTAATATCTGTAAATTTGCAATAAATTAGATGAATCATGTTGAATACGATTTTAGTTATGGGAGTTTGGCAATGGGTTGTAATCGTTGCTGTTGTCTTGTTACTTTTTGGTGGTAAGAAAATTCCTGAACTCATGCGTGGTCTGGGAAGTGGTATTAAAGAATTTAAAGACGCTTCAAAAGAGGAGGATACCAATGAAGATAATAAAAATTTGAAGTAATTACTTTTCTTCAAAAGTCTTCAATTCAAGTATATTTCCATCAAACCTACCATAAGTGTAATACTTTATCCAGTCTCCAAGGTTGATGTATTTACTTTTATCATTCAATTGAATGTCTAATGGTAAATGCCTGTGGCCAAACACAAAATAGTCGTAATGCGCTGTTTTTAGCTTTCGTTTCGCATACTGTACCAACCATTCTTTGTCTTCCCCTAAAAATTTAGCATCTTCCTCTCCTGAAATGAGTTTGTTTTTTACGGATAAATGTTGAGCCAGTCTTACGCCAAGATCTGGGTGAAGCCATCTAAACAACCATTGGCACAGTGGATTTGTAAAAATCTTTTTCATCCGCTTATAGCCTTTGTCTCCAGGTCCTAATCCATCTCCATGTCCTATAAAAAACGATTTTTCATGTAGTTGAAAGACTTGAGGTTCATGAAAAACAGGAATATTTAATTCTTTTTGAAAATAGTCCTTCATCCATAGATCATGATTACCTACAAAAAAATACACGGGAATTCCTGAGTCTGTAATTTCAGCCAATTTCCCTAAAACCCTCACAAAACCTTTAGGAACTACCTTTTTATACTCGCACCAGAAATCAAATAGATCTCCTAATAAAAAAATAGCTTCTGCATCTTGTTTGATTACATCCAACCAGCGAACCAACTTTTTCTCTCTCGGTAAACTTTCAGCATGAGTAGGCGCACCCAAATGGCTATCGCTTCCAAAATAAATATATTTTCCAGGTTTTACCGAAATCTTATGAGACATGCTACAAACTTAGGATATTTTTTCAAAAATGAGTTTTGCCGTATTTTCACTTGCACCTGCTCCACCAAGTTTCTGTTCTAATTCGTAATAATCACTAAACAGTTGCTTTCTGTGCTCGTCATCAAGAATTTTGTGCAGCTCAGCTTTCAAGGTTTTAGAATTAAATTCATTTTGTATCAATTCTTTCACTACCGGTTTATCCATAATCAAATTGACCAAAGAAATATAATCCAGACTAATGATTCGCTTAGCGATATGGTAAGAAATAAAACTACCTTTATAACATACTACTTCGGGCACTTTAAATAGGGCCGTTTCTAAAGTTGCTGTTCCTGAGGTAACCAAAGCAGCTGTAGAAACTGAAAGCAGATCGTAAGTTTTATTTTGCACGAAAGATACTCTGGTTTTAGCTATAAATTGTTTGTAAAACTCTGGTTCTTGCCCAGGAGCTCCTGCAATAATAAATTGATATTTAGCAAAATCCTTAACAACGCTTAGCATAACACTTAGCATTTTGGAAATTTCTTGTTTTCGACTTCCAGGCAACAAAGCTATGATTGGCTTTTCTGTGAGATTATGCTCTTTACAAAATTGATGTAGTGATTTTGGCTGCCTTCTTTTTAAAGCATCCAATAAAGGATGGCCTACAAAATGAACCGGGAAGTTGTGTTTCTCTTCATAAAATTCCTTTTCAAAAGGCAAAATAACATACATTTCGTCAATATCGCGCTTGATGTCTTTGATGCGATTCTCCTTCCAAGCCCAAATTTGAGGCGATATATAATAATGCGTATTATAAGCCTTTTGTTTGGCCCATTTAGCTATGCGGAAATTAAAGCCTGGGTAATCAACAAAGATAAGTACGTCGGGTTGGTATTGATCAATATCAGTTTTACAAAACTTTATATTTTTTAGGATGGTTCTCAAGTTTAGAATCACTTCTACAAATCCCATAAAGGCGAGATCTCGGTAATGCTTTACCAAAGTTCCACCTACATCATTCATGAGGTCGCCACCCCAAAACCTGAAATTCGCATTAGGGTCTTTAAACTTTAAAGCTTTCATGAGATTTGAGGCATGCAAATCTCCTGAGGCCTCACCTGCAATGATGTAATATTTCATTCGAAAAATTTCTACCACAAAAGTAAAGTATAGATTGTAATTAAAGATTAAAAAAGCCTTTAAAGCTTATTTTAAGCGTATATTTAATTTCAGATTTCTAATCATCATTCATTTTCGATAGCACATGTTTAAGAAACCGATTTTTATTTTCTGTATTTTATTATTCAAAGCGACTTTTGCCCAATATAAAGCCAAAACAAACATTACTCAACAAAACTTTACAACAAAAGGAACGCATTGGCTAGATTTAAATTTAGGCTTAAGTTTTTTTATATCTAACGAAGCTGCGTTAAATGAGTTTGCTGTAATCACAAATGAAAAGCCAGATTATTTTGGCTTTCTCATACAGCCAAAATATCAATATTTTATTAAAAATAAATTATCTATTGGTCCTCACATGGGGTTTGGTCATGAAAATTTATTCGAAAACAGTCTGGATTTAGATCAATCCAATCAGGTCTATTTTGCAGGTATTCAGACAGAGTATTATTTCTTAAAACTAAAAAATATATTTTACATGAGTACTGAATTAGAGGCAAGTCTTCAATACTTTAGGATGATTTCTGTAGATTCTAATGTATATTTTAAAAGTGGTCTAAACTTCATTATCTCATTTTTGATCAATGATGATTTTGTTGTATTTGTTAAATTAAGTGATATCATTTCTTACACTTCAAGCGATGAAAATTTCTATAATCTTGATAAAGGGTTTACAATCAACAACACGTTTAACAACTTTATCAATTTTCCTCAATTTGGCATTCGGTATAATTTGTTCTGATTATTTTTTGATCGCATACTTAAAAATCCATCCTAAGATTTTTAAGCCAGCCATAAAGGCACCTTTTACAGTTCCTGAAACTTTGGAGTCACCAATTCGGTTTCTATAATTGACCTCGACTTCTGTGTATTTCAATTTGTTTTTTAATGCTTTCAATTGCATTTCTACAGTCCAGCCGTAAGTTTTATCTTCCATATTTAAAGCCAACAACTGATTGTATTTAATAGCTCGAAAAGGTCCTAAGTCAGTATATTTTGCTCCATATAAGATTTTCATTAAAGTCGTGGCTAACCAATTTCCAAATATTTGCGGAAAAGTCATTGCACCGGTTTCCCTCAAGTGTTTTACTCTGGCGCCAATCACCATATCATAACCATCGTTTAGAATAGGTTCGACTATTTTGGTCATTTCTTCTGGATAATCGCTGTAATCACCATCCAAAAAAACGATTACATCTGTAGATAAATTATTTTCACTAATATAATCCATACCTTTTAAACAGGCATAACCATAACCTCTTCTACCTTCCTTTAAAACTTTAGCGCCTTTTTCTTTTGCCACAGCCTCGGTTTGGTCTGTAGAGTTATTGCTTACCACAATTACTTCTTCAACAAAATCGGGAATATCATTAACGACTAAGCCAATAGAGGCTTCTTCATTAAAAGCTGGAATGATAACGCGTATCAGTGTATTTTTCATTTTTCAAATATACCCTGATGATTTAAATCGGCTATGATTATTATGCTTATCTTAGAGATGTTGTTTTGATGACTAATTCAATTTATTATGAAAAATCTTATCTCTAAATTGTCAAATTAGCACATTTTGAAATTAAGCCATTGAGACATTAATCTTACCTTTACCAAAAATTAGAGATTGAATCCTTTTAAAAGTCTTTTCAAAGACACTTTTATTTACGGGTTGGCGACAGTACTGCCAAGAATGTTAAGTTTTATTCTTGTCCCTCTTTATACACAAGTTTTTTCGAAAGAGGAATATGGTGTTGTCGTTTTTGTATTTTCCTATATCATATTTTTTAATGTAATTTTATCCTACGGGATGGAAACTACTGTTTTTCGTTTTTACAATAAACAGAATGAAAATTCTAAAGTGATTAGTACGGCAAGCTTATCTATGCTTTTAAGTAGTTTGATTTTTTTAGTTACAGCTTTATCATTCCACAATCAAATTGCTGAAATCACAGACATTAATTTAGCATATATTCAACTGATTATTTGGGTTTTGTTTTTAGATGCCATTTGTGTAATTCCTTTTGCATATCTCCGCATTCTTAAAAAATCTTTGCAATATGCCTTGATTAAAATATCAAGTGTAGTGGTAAATTTAGGCTTAAATCTGTTTTTTTTGCTGGCTTTACCATTTTTGAAAGATGATTTTCAGTTTGTGGAAAATTTACAAATTGAAGATAATATTGAATACATTTTTATATCATTCGTTATTGCGAGCTCACTGTCATTACTCTTGATTTCACCATTTTATTTCAAATTAAAATATCAATTTGATACTACACTTTTGAAAAATATGCTCGGTTATTCGTGGCCTGTTTTGGTTGCTGGACTTGCATTCTCTATCAATGAAACCCTAGACAAAATTTTACTGAATTACCTACTGCCTGAAAATATCTCTGAAGCTCAAGTTGGGATTTATGGAGCCTGTTATAAGCTTTCAGTTTTCATGACCTTGTTCGCCACTGCATTTCGACTTGGTGTTGAACCCTTTTTCTTCAGTCATGCTGAATCTAAAAACCCTAAAAAAGCTTACGCCCTTATCACAAAGTATTTTAGCATTCTGGGGTTGCTAATTTTACTTACTGTCATTGTTTTTATCGATTATCTCAAACTGATCATCAGAGGAGAAGAATTTTACGAAGCCTTAAGCATTGTCCCTATTTTACTTCTGGCTAATCTTTGTTTAGGGATTTATCACAATCTATCTGTATGGTATAAAATCACTGACAAAACTAAATACGGCGCCTATATTTCTAGTGTTGGCGCTCTTTTTACTTTGCTGATCAACATTATATTTATTCCTACTTACGGCTTTAAAGCTTCAGCAATTGCTACTCTGGTAGCCTATGGAAGCATGATGATATTATCTTACATCTTAGGTCAGCAACATTATAAAATCAAATATCCCGTAAAAAGAATTTCTCTTTATGCTTTTTTAGGAATAGGCTTTTCTGTATTACAATTTTATGTTTTGAGAGACTATCTATGGATTGGCGTTTTAATGCTCGTGATTTACTTAACCTTAATTTTTAAGTTCGAAAAAGGTGAATTATATGCTTATTTAAAAAAATAACTTTATGAAAATCAATATTATAAACAAATCTCATCACGATTTACCTCAATATGAAACCAAGGATTCTGCTGGTCTTGATTTGAAAGCGGTTTGCGATAAACCAATTATTCTTAAGCCTTTAGAACGAAGAATTATTAAAACTGGATTACACATTGCTTTACCAGAAGGATATGAAGCTCAAATCAGACCACGAAGTGGATTAGCGGCCAAACATGGTATTTCCGTATTAAATTCACCTGGAACCATCGATGCTGATTACAGAGGTGAAATTGGGGTTATTTTGGTTAATCTCTCTAATGAAGATTTTATAATTACTGATGGAATGCGTGTAGCACAGATGGTTATCGCAAAGTTTGAACAAGCCCAATTTGTTGAAGTTGAAGAACTATCTAAAACTGACCGCGGTAAAGGTGGTTTTGGGAGTACCGGAAAATAATGTGTAATTTATTAATGTAGTAATGTATCGGTTAAGTCATTTGAATATTTGACGATTGCTTAATTTTAAGATTTTCAAATCAGCTTATTTTCAAATCTTCAAATAAAAATTGTTACACTGATACATTGTTTCATTACTACATTATTAAATGCCTATCTTTGCAAAAAATTAAAAACCAATGTCAAGCATCGTTGCCATCGTAGGAAGACCAAATGTTGGAAAGTCTACATTCTTTAATCGCTTAATTCAAAAGCGAGAAGCTATTATTGATGCTGAAAGCGGAGTCACTAGAGACAGACACTACGGGAAGTCCGAGTGGAACGGCAAAGGCTTCTCCATTATAGATACGGGCGGCTACGTAGAAAATAGTGATGATGTTTTCCAAAATGAAATCGACAAACAAGTGCACTTGGCTATTGATGAAGCGGATGCCATAATTTTCTTAGTTGATGTAAAAGACGGTCTGGTTTCTATGGATGAAGATGTTGCGAATATTTTAAGAAAAATAGAAAAGCCGGTTTTTTTAGTGGTTAATAAAATTGACAGTTCAAAAGATGTTCAGAATGCGATGGAGTTTTACGCTTTAGGTCTGGGTGAATACTATGGGATTTCTGCGATTAATGGCAGTGGCACAGGAGAACTTTTAGATGCACTTGTTGAGGCCTTACCCAAAAATCCTATTGAGGAAGAAGAAGAATTGCCAAAATTTGCAGTTGTCGGTAGACCTAATGCGGGTAAATCTTCGTTTATCAATGCGCTGATTGGTGAAGAAAGATATATAGTGACAGATGTAGCCGGAACGACTAGAGATGCCATTGACACGCATTATAACAGATTTGGATTTGATTTTAAATTAGTCGACACTGCAGGAATACGTCGTAAAGCTAAAGTAAAGGAAAGTCTAGAATTTTATTCCGTAATGCGAAGTGTAAGAGCGATTGAAAATTCGGATGTTTGTTTACTACTTGTCGATGCTGAACGTGGCTTTGACGGACAAGTGCAGAACATTTTTTGGTTGGCGCATCGTAATAAAAAGGGGATAATCATTTTAGTGAATAAATGGGATTTGGTGAAGAAAGAAACCAATACCATGAAACAATTTGAAACTCACATTAAGCAAAAAATTGAACCCTTTACGGATGTACCGATAATTTTCATGTCCGTAAAAAATAAACAACGAATTTTTAAAGCGGTTGAAACGGCTGTTGAGGTCTACAAAAACAGAAGTTTTAGAGTTAAAACTCGTCAATTGAACGACTTACTCCTTCCTATCATTCAAAAAACACCACCACCATCGACAAAGGGGAAGTATGTAAAAATTAAATTTATTACTCAATTACCAACGCCTTATCCTCAATTTGCATTCTATTGTAATCTGCCGCAATACGTCAAGGAACCTTATAAGCGATTTTTAGAAAATAAAATTAGAGGCTTGTTTGATTTTTCCGGAGTTCCGATGGATATTTTTATGAGGAAGAAGTAAAAATAGTTTAAAGTTGGAAAGTTTCATGTTTCAAGTTTTTGAGGCCCTTGTTATTATTTTTGAGTCGTAAAGCATAGATCATAGAATAATTTCAAAAAAAATGAAATTCTAATTAATTGTATCAAATTTAATTGTAACCTTTTGTTTTCCCCATTCTAAGGCTGCTTCTTTGTCTAATCCCATATAGATGTCTATCCTATTTTCCCATCTTTTATTCATTTTGTCTTTTACGATATAAAAACCTTCAAAACCTTCAATTTTGACTTTAGAATTGTGATTTAATCCTTCTCTGATTAAATCTCTTGATACAGCAATAGCTTTCTCTCCGGGAACCAATGTATCTCCCCAAGCTGTGAGAAATGCATTGCCCTGTTTGGTTTGATTTTTCATAGAATTATAGGCAGTGGCTGTCACTGTTTTTTGAATATCATAAGTTTTTTGTGGCTTTTTGCAACCAAGAATGAGAAAAAAAGCACTGTATATGAAATATTTAGACATTAATTTGAATTTTCGTTCGGTAAATTAATTATCGCCATCGTACCTTTTTTAACTTCAGATTTAAAAATAAGTGATCCTCCTAGAGTTTTAACAAGTTCTCTTACAAGTTTTAAACCAAGTCCGGTACCTTTTTCAGATTGTGTTCCCCATTCAGAAAAGGATTTACCAGAAGATATTTTTTCTTGTTGCTCCTTAGACATTCCAACTCCAAAGTCTTGGATCATAATGATATTTTCATTGGGTTTTTTATCTGCTTTTATAATAATTTGATCTCCCATTTGAGAAAACTTAATGGCATTGCTGAGCAAATTTCTTATTATAATACTTATAAAGTCTTTGTCTGTTTTTAAATTAAAATCTATTGTATTGTCAATAACATTTAGATTCTTGTTGGTGATCTGAGTTTGCAATTCGCTCTTGATCTCATTAATTATTGATGATAAATCTACTTGAGAGTAATTTGGACTAAACTCTGAGTCTTGAGATTTGATCCATCTCAGTAAATTTTCAAGGAGCTGGTTGGTTTTATCAGTTCCTATTTCAAGTTGATGTAAGACGTTATCCATCATTTTTTCATCAATCTCACCAGCTTTATAAAGGTTGATCATTGAAGTGATGTTGGCTAATGGACCACGGATGTCGTGAGCTACTATGCTGATTAGTTTATTATTGAACTCAAGAGAATCTTTAAGTTTTAAGTTTATTACTTCTTTGCTTTGGCTTAATTTTTTGTATTGTCTTTTTTCGCCAAAAATTAGAAGAAAAATAATTGAAGAGCCCACGATTACGGATATCAATAAATAGTTTAATAGGGCTTTGCTTTTATTTTCTGTTTCGAGCACTTCAATTCTAAGCTGTTCCTTTTCTAATATATCGTTTGCTCTTAATGCTTCTAGTCGATCATCAGTAATATCTGCCAGGTGCTCATAAGCTATATGATATGCACTGTCTGCAAATTTGTAGGCTTGATCCTTTTCTCCAGTTCTATAATGAGCTTCTCCAATCTTTCTCAAAGTTTCATGGTAGAAAGACTTATTATAATCCTTAGGAGTTTGTACTATAAACTCATTCCCATATTTTAAAATACTATCCCATTGATTATTATTCTCATAACTTGAAATCAAATTATAAAGAGCGATAAAATATTCGTGTTCATTCTTGGTTTCAATGGAATATTTTAAAGCCTCTTTAAGGATTTCCTGTGCTTTATTGAATTCTCTTATATCCCTGTAAATTGCTCCTTCAATACTAAGATTAGAGCTGTATCGCCAGGACTTATTACCAAGTTTTGCTTCAATTGTTTTAGCTTTAGTCACAGCATCGAGAGACCCCTGAAAATTATGATCTTCATATAAGATTGCAGCCTTTCTATTATAGAAATAAGCAGTATTTTCGGTCACTCCTAGAGAATCTATAATATTCTGCTTTGAATCTAAAATATTTAATGCTGTCTCGTAATCTATTAGCTTTCGTAAAAGCTCAACTTTTCTTATGGTAAAATGAAGCTCTTTTTCTTGATTGTTATTTTCATCATAATAAGAAATGATTTTATTTATCTCTGCCAGTGCTTCATCTAAATCATTTGACTTATAAAATTTTGAAAATTGATCTATTGAATCATTAACATCATAGTATTCATCTTCGTTTTCACAAGAGACTAATAACCCTAAAAACAAAATCGATAAAAAAGGAATAGTCTGTTGAAAAAGTTTCATTAGATATTTAAAAGCTTATTTGAGATTTTCAATTCTAAATAATCATTTTTCAGGAAAAACTTTTATTGCACGTTTTCGTTATAACTAAGCTATCAGAAAATTAATGAGTAAATTAAATTCGAACAAATATAGATAATTATGTATCAAATTGATAAACAATATCTACAATTATTTATAAAAGTTCATCTCGTCGATATACTGCCAAACATTTTCCGGTAAAAGAGTCCTGATGTCTTTATTGTCTTTTACAGCTTTTCTTATGAAACTTGATGATATTTCAACTATGGGACTATCCACAAATTTAATTTTTGGATGATTTAAGAAATCTTCCGGAATCTTCTTATGCTGAATTCTTGGACATACAATCAAATGATGTTGTTCCAGAATATACTCCCAGTTTTTCCACTTTTTCAAACTTGCCAAATTATCTTCACCCATTATTAAGTGAAATTGATAATCAGGATATTTTTCTGATAATACGCCAAGTGTTTTTGAAGTGTAATTTGGCATTGGCATGTCAAATTCAATTTTACTTGGTTTTAAGTGCGGATAATTTTCGGTTGCCTGATAAACAAGCTCGTACCTATGATGGTTTTCCAGCATCGAAGTCTTTTGCTTAAAAGGACTTTGTGGTGTAATGACAAACCAAACCTCATCTACAGGACCAAACTCTGCAATGTGGTTTCCCATGATGAGATGTCCCGAATGAATAGGGTTGAATGTCCCAAAAAACAAACCAATGTTTTTGATTTTATTTGTCATCTATAAAAACTTTTACCAACTTATGGGCATCGTTTAAGGCCTTTTCCAGATCATTATTAATTAGAATATGGTCAAATTGTGGAGCTGTAGCCATCTCAATAGAAGCCTTTGCCACTCGCATATTTATACGCTCCTCAGATTCTGTTTTACGCTTTTTAAGTCTGATCTTCAATTCATCTACACTCGGTGGTTTGACGAAAACAGCCTGAGTGATTTCAGGATATTTTTTTTTAATTCTTAATCCGCCAACAACGTCAATATCGAAAATCACGTTTTTTCCAAGATTCCAGATGCGTTGTACCTCATCCTTTAAAGTGCCGTAAAAATTATCCCGATAGACTTCTTCCCACTCTAAAAAATCGTCTTTTTTGATATGCTGTTTAAAGTTTTTTAAGGACATGAAATAATAATCTTTACCATCAACTTCATGCGTTCTTGGCTCACGAGAAGTAGCTGAAACAGAAAATTCCAGATTTAAATCCTGTTGTTTGAGCAGATGCTTGACAATAGTGGTTTTACCGGAACCAGATGGTGCTGAAAATACAATAAGTTTACCAGTTTTATCTTTTGTCATTTTTATAAAATATTAAGCATTTGCTCTTTTATTTTCTCAAGCTGATCTTTCATTTCAACCACCAGATTTTGTAAATCCGCATCATTGGCTTTACTTCCGATAGTATTGATTTCTCTGCCCATTTCCTGAGAAATAAAATTGAGCTTTTTACCTTGAGATATTTCTGAATCTAATGTTTCCTGAAAATAATCAATATGGTTCCTGAGGCGTGTTTTCTCCTCAGAAATATCATACTTTTCAATATAATAGATGAGTTCCTGTTCAAATCTGTTCTTATCATATTCTACAGACAAGTCTTCAAGGGCAGCTAAAATTCTGTTTTTTACTTTTTCTATTCTGTTTTGATCAATCTGTTTTATCTTTTCAAGATGAGTATGAATCTGATTTAAATTTTCTTCGAAATCGATTTTCAGATGCTGGCCTTCCTGATTTCTAAATTCAATAACCTGATCCAATGCCTCTTTGATGGCGTTTTCAATAGTTTTTAAATCTTCTTTAGAATATTCATCATCCTTTGACTTGGTAACATCAGGCATTTGCATGGCAATCTCAAGCAACTTGGCGTTGTCCATGCCTCCACGTAATGGCAATATATCCTGTAGATCTTTTACATAAGAATTAATAAGAGCCTTATCAAGCTGAACCGTTTTGGTGTCTTCTTTATTCTCTATGTTCAAAAAGATATCAGCTTTACCCCTAAGCAGTTGAGAAGCTACAAGTTTTCTCCAGGACAATTCGTATGTCTTGAAATTTGAAGACATTCTAAAATTGAGGTCGAGATTCTTGCTGTTTAAAGTTCGAATTTCAATAATGATACGTTGATGTTGTAGTTCTGCTGTAGCTTTACCAAAGCCTGTCATTGATTGAATCATGCAGTAAAATTATTTTTTTGCAAAAGTAGTGAATTATTTTTTGCAGATTTTTTAAAAAAGGGTGTAGCCCAAGATGAATGAAATCATAGAATAATCTGCTGAATAGTCCAGCGCACCAGACAGGATATTCTCCTGTGTCCTATATCTTATTTCTGCACTATATTTATCATGATACTTATAACCAATTCCAAAACCCAGAGCCCTAATGGTCGAAGTTTCTGAGTTGAATATGTCCGGACCTTCGTTTCTTAAAAGATCTACAGAGGAATCTAAAGCAAATTCGAAAATATAGGAAGCATTAATAAATATTTTTTGATTGTCATTTATGTAAAAATAGTGTCTGGCTTTTAAAGGTAATTCAAGCGTATTATAATTAACCGATGCCAGTATTTCACCACCAAAAACAATGTCCGATGGCTGCCTAACATCATTTGAAAAATGTTGGTAGGTTGGTTCAATAACAAAAGCCCATTTGTTTTTACGAAAAGGGAAAATAAATTCTAATTCTGCACCAATACCATAGCTCAGTTTACTATCAAAAGGCACTTCAAAAAATGGCTCTTCATTTCTGTTGATTGTCAACGAACTGTAATTTACTCTTGGCCTGATATTTAAATTAAAGAAATCTCCTACGGGTTTAGGCTTTTGGTCGTAAACTAAATATTCTGCAGTGACACAGCTATTATATTTTTCAAAAGCACTTATAAGATCTCTTTTATCGTATTTTAAATCTTCTACATAGTTTTTTGAAAGCGATGAGCACTTTAGATCACTCCATATTTGCTGTCTGAATCTATTGTTTTCGCCAACCAGAGTTGAAGTTCTTTTATATTTTTTAAAAATAAGTTGTTGAATTTCATTTTTCTCTTTTTTATAAAAAAACCTTTTCAAATTATTATCGCGATACTCAAAGAGACTGGCTTTACCTTCTAATAGCACTTTGAGAAATAAGGTTTCTTCATTTAAAAAAGCCACTCTGTGCTTGCTCAAATCTCCTATTCTTTCCGGCGATCGGTCTAAACCTACCGTGGCTTTGATGTATTTTACGTAATTTCCAATTGAGATTTCTTTAACTTCTTGCAGTGAAACTGTAGCCACATCAGAATTTTCATCAAGTTTGTATTTAAATTTATTTGGATTGTTTTCCCAATCTACATTTTTTATCAGGCATTCTGTTTTTTCATTCTTACTGCTGATGAAATAGCCTTTTTCAAAATTGATCTGTGCCTGTGCAGTAATATATAAAAGACATGAAAGTATTAAGAATAGTTTGTGCATGACAATGGGGTTAAAAGAGCAAAGTTGAGTAAAATAAGCTTGATTATAGCACTCATTCAAAGAATAATTCTGAGCATTAGGAAATAACACTTTAGATGCTTATCCACAAACCATTGAAGTTGCATGACTTAACTGATATAGTTCCATTTAAATTTATATTTCGTCAATTCAATAAATCGTTGCTTGACGTATTTATGCTCAGGCAATTCAAGATTCGAATCTTTTTTGAGCACTCTTATGGCATGGTGTCTTGCGCTTTGAAGTATAGAGTTGTCTCTAACCACATCAGCTATTTTCAAATTGAGTAAGCCACTTTGTTGTGTTCCCATTAAATCTCCCGGCCCACGGAGCTTAAGATCTACCTCTGCGATTTCAAAACCATCATTGGTTTGTGTCATGGTTTGAAGTCTCGTTTTGGCATCATCACTTAATTTGTGACTGGTCATTAAAATACAATAACTCTGTTCTGCACCTCGACCAACTCTGCCGCGTAACTGATGTAATTGGGATAAACCAAATCTTTCTGCACTTTCTATGATCATGACCGAAGCATTTGGCACATTTACCCCAACTTCAATTACCGTTGTGGCGACCATTATCTGAGTTTCTCCGTCAACAAACCTCTGCATCTCGTGTGCTTTATCTTCAGGCTTCATTTTGCCATAAACTATCGAAATTTGATAGCTGGGTTTAGGAAACTCTCTTGATATGCTTTCATAACCATCCATTAAATCTTTATAGTCCAGTTTTTGAGATTCTTCAATAAGTGGATAAACGATATAAATTTGTCGACCTTTTGCAATTTCTTTCTTTATAAAATTGAAAACTTTCAATCGATTAGCATCATACCGATGAACTGTTTTTATAGCTTTTCGGCCTGGTGGCAATTCATCAATAACTGAAATATCCAAATCGCCATACAAACTCATGGCCAAAGTCCTTGGAATAGGGGTGGCCGTCATCACCAGGACGTTAGGAGGTAAGTCATTTTTATTCCAAAGTTTTGCGCGTTGTGCAACACCAAAACGATGTTGCTCATCTATAATCGCAAAGCCCAAATTATTGAACTTTACTTTATCTTCAATTAAAGCATGTGTTCCCACCAAGATATGTAAAGTGCCATTTTCAAGACTTTCGTGTATTTCTCTCCTTTGTGCAGTTGTGCTGGATCCCGTTAATAATTTGATTCTTATTCCAATAGCTTCGCAAAACTCAGCCATGCCTTGGTAATGCTGTTTTGCCAAAATTTCGGTAGGTGCCATCATACAGGTTTGGAAGCCATTATCTATAGCGATCAACATACTCATAAAACCAACAATGGTTTTACCGGAACCTACATCTCCTTGCAGAAGTCGATTCATTTGTGAAGACTTTCCCAGATCTTTTCTGATTTGTTTCAAGACTTTTTTCTGCGCCTCAGTTAATTCAAATGGAAGTACTTCGTTATAAAATTGAGTAAAGTAATTTCCAACTTTTTCAAACTTGTAGCTTTTGATTTTATTTTTTTGAAATAAATTTTTTCGAACCAACTGCAATTGAATGAAAAAAAACTCTTCCCATTTCAATCTAAATTGAGCTTTTGACAACAACTCATTTGATTGCGGAAAATGAACATTAAAATAGGCTTTTGAAGGTGAAATAAGCTTTAATTCTTCGACTGATGCTTGTGGTAGAGTCTCGAGAAATGGATTTTTTAATTCACTGAATAGCTGTTTTAATATCCGAATGAAAAATCTACTGGCTAAATTCTGCTTTGTTAGTTTTTCGGTGCTGGAATAAACAGGTTGAAGTTTTACACTAAAGTCTTTTTTGAAATCTTCAAGCAATTCCATCTCAGGATGAATCATGCTCATTTGTTGATTATAGCTTGATACCTTTCCAAATATCACGTACGGCGTATTGATCTTGAGCATTTCTCTGATAACTTTATGCTTTTTGAACCATATGAGTTCCATCGCTCCGGTTTTATCTTCAAAAGACGCTACAAGTCTTTTTCCTCTTCGCTGTGAAACCATTCTTATTTCTGTAATAACACCTACGACCTGAACCTCAGCGGTGCTTTCTATAAGTTCATTAATTTTGTAGAATTTAGTGCGATCTATGTATCGATAAGGGAAAAAATTAATAAGGTCTTCATAACTTTTAAGACCTAATTCGTCATGAATCAGTTTAGCTCTTTGTGGACCTACACCTTTTAAGTAAATGAGTGGTTTTTGAAGCTCGGTTTCCTGCATAAAACGAAGATAAGATATGATATATAAACCTTTATCTTAAATCTTAAGTTTTTCAACGGCTTAACCAAGTTTGTAGAGAAGTTGAATTTCGGTACCTTTATTTACAACACTATCTATTGAAATTTGAGCCTTTAGTTTATCAGCACGTTTTTTTAGATTTTTTAAACCATTACTACTTTTAACAAGCTCCGTGTCAAAACCTATTCCGTTGTCGGAAATTGAAATTTTCAAAATATCATTTTCATTGTAAAAACTTATAGAAATGGAATTTGCATCAGCATGTTTGATGGCATTATTAATCGATTCCTGAATAATTCGATACACATGAATACCATCTAAGGCAGAAAAAATTACATCATCCATTTTAGACTCTATAGAATTTGAAACTTCCACTGAAATATTTTCTTCTATATTAAGTTGATTGACAAAATTTTTGAGCCGGCTAATTAAATCAGATAAAGCAATTTCTTCTTTGTTCATTGCCCAAATAGTATCTCGCAACTCGTGAATTGTTTGTTGAGTAAAATTTCCAATATCATTTACTCTGTTTTTAATATCTTCTATGTTAATTTTTTTCTTGTATTGAATATATTGTAAACTAGAAATGACAAATGTAAGCTGACTGCCTATATTATCGTGAAGATCTCTTGATATTCTTAACCTTTGTTCTTCAAGTTTATTTTGGATTTCAATCTTTGCTAGAGCTGTTTTAAGCTCCATTTCTTTTTTTAGCTTTAAGTTCCTTAATTTTTGTTGATTATAAATAAAGTAACCCACAAGACTTAACAAGAGAATACCTGCTAAAGATAAGTACAGTTGTAAATTTCTTCTTTGTAGTTGTATTTTAGACTCGGCTAGTGCTAGTTCTTTCTTTTCAGTTTCGTAAGCAATAGTCAATTCTGAAATTTTAGCTTCCTGAGTCTCCGTAAACATTTGGTCTTTAACTTCAATGTATTTTTTATAATAGTGAAGTGCAGAATCTACTTGATTTTGTTTTTGATAGATATCTGAAATATAATTATAGTTGAATTGTTCTAGGTTTCTGTATTCTTTGTCTAGAGCTATTTTTACAGATTTTTTGAATAATTCTAGAGCATCATCGTATTTACCTTCATCATAATAGACCTCTGCTAATTGGGTAAAGTTTTCACCAAGACCTACACTATCTTTTAATACCTTTCTCAATTCAATAGATTCTTTAAGAAGTGAACTTGCTGTCTGGTGTTCTTTTTTCACCAAATAAGCACCAGCGAGATTACTCAAGCTGTAAGGAATTCCAAAATCATCTTTGGTGTCTCTTTTAATTTTTAGACCTTCTTCAAAATAATAAATGGCACTATCAACTTCTTTATTCCATTGTTTTAAAACGCCATAATTATTGTATAAGTCTTTCAATTGATTGGTGAAGGCATTGTCTTGTGCAATATTTATTCCTTTTTGCATATAGGACATTGCGTTTTTTAAATTACGCCGTTTCATGACCCAACCGAAACCTCCGTATAGTTCGGCCATTTTTTTCTTATTGCCCAAAGATTCGTAAATTCTAATGGCAGAAAGCATTGCTTCTGTTTCCTTATCATAGCTGTCACCACGGTAATTATAGGCTGTCGCCAATTTGCTTAAAGCCTCTGCCTTTCCCTCTTGGTAATTAAGTTGTTGTGCATCTTCAATATTCTGTTTAAAAATTTCTATTAATTCATCGAGTGGTATTTTTATCTCCTGAACAACAATATTATTGATAGAATCAATTTTTGATTTACTTTGTGAAAAGCCGATTTGTACAAATAGAAGAAGTGCCAAAAAAAATAATGAAACCTTCATTTTATCTTAGATTAAATTTTGTTTTCTTGCCATATCTACTGCCTCTAACTTATTGTGTACTTGAAGTTTTTTATAAATGTTTTCAATATGTTTTCTAACTGTTGATGGTGATATAAAAAGATTTTCTGCAATTTTTGTATAGCTCAATCCTTTTCCTAATTGTTCTAACACTTCGGTTTCTCTGGAAGTTAGGGTCACTTCTTTAGATTTTTCTTTATCTACAATATTTTCAGGATTCCTAAGTAACTTTAAGGCTTTTAGTGCAATAGAAGGATTCATTGCTGCACCTCCATTCATTGTATCTGTAATCCCTTTGTGTAGAACATCTGGATTAACATCTTTAAGCAAGTAGCCATCTGCGCCAGCTTTTATAGCATTAAAAATATTATCATCATTATCAAAAACCGTTAGCATTACAATCTTAATGTGTGGGTATTTCTTCTTAATTATATCTGTGGTTTCAATACCACTAAGTCCTGGCATTTCGATATCCATCAAGATAAGATCGTAAATATTATCTTCTTCTAACTTCTCTAAAATGGCTGTACCGCCGTGATTACTAGATTTTATTATAATATCATCAAATAGGGAAAGTTTTTCTTCTACACTTTTCAGCATAAAGACATTATCATCTACTAGAGCTACTTTATAGTTTTTCATGTTATTTATCGTTTTTAATTGGTAGTTTAAAAGCAATCGTAGTTCCTTTTTTAGGTTCAGTATAGATTTCGAACTTAGCCTGGAGTTGTTTGGCTCGATTTTCTATGTTTTTAATACCATTCCCCAGAGTAACCTCATCTACGTCAAATCCGTTGCCGTTATCAATAATTTCAAACTTCAAATCACCGTTTTCTCTAAAGATTAATACTTTGATTTCTTCTGCTTCTGCGTGTTTAACACTATTATTTATAGATTCCTGTACCATTCTAAAAATTTGTATGCCTTCTACAGCATTGAATAGAATAGTATTGGTCATTAATTGTTTTTCATTGGGTATACTTATGGAAATGTTTTCTTTCAAATTGATTTGATTGATATATTTTTTTAATCTATCGATCAGTTCAAAAAGGGGTATTTCTTCTTTATTCATGGCCCAAATTGTATCTCTGAGTTCATGAATAGTTTCTCTGGTAAATTGGCTTAGTTTTTCAATTTTAGTTTTTACATCATTTAGTTTTAATTTATCTTCAAGCTGAAGAAATTGTAATGATGAAACAACAAAGGTGAGTTGACTTCCAATATTATCATGGAGATCTCTCGATATTCTCAATCTTTGTTCTTCAAGACGATTCTTTAATTCAATTTTTGACAAAGCGGACTGTAATTCTGCTTCTTTTTTAATTTGATTGGTCTTAAGCTGTTTTGATTTTATAATCAAATAACCTATTACGATTATAACCAGTATAGCAGATAAAGTTCCGTATAGCAAAAGATTTTTTTGTTGTACTTCTATCTCTTTTTTCAGGAGAATATTTTTTGTTTCTGCCAATTCTGCTTCTTTCTCTTTGGTTTTTAATCTTGCTTCTACATCTGCTAAAGCTGCTGCATTTTCTTTTGAAAACAGACTATCTTTAAATTGTAAATAAGATTCGAAGTATTCATCGCCTTTTTCATTATTTCTTATGGCATAATAGGTTTTAGCACTGTTTTCCAGGAAAGAACCTGAAAAATTATAAAGCGTAGAGTCTTGTTTAAATAGATAGTCTGCTCTAGATATAGTTTGTATAGCTTTTTGATATTGCCTTGTATTATTATATGCATTTATTAAATTGGAATAGGCTATAAACTTTTGATTTTTGCTATTTCCAAATTCTTCTGGCATTTCAAGAGCTTTGAGATAGGCGTTTATGGCTTCAGGATATTTCTCCTGAAGATTTAATATGTTTCCTAAATTATCGTAGTAGGCATAGACCATTTGTGGCTGGTTAGATTTTTGAGCAAAATCTATAGCAGAATTGATGTATTCTTCTGCCTTTTCTAAGGCTCCAAGTTCTTTGGTACAAATTGCTAAATTGTTATAAGATTGAGCTATATTTTTAGTGAGATCAAATTTTATTCTAATCTCAAGTGCTTGAGAATGGTAGTCTACAGCTTTTTGATATTGCTCTAATTCTTGGTAAATAAGTCCAATATTATTCAAATATGTATTTAGTGTCCTTTCATTATCTGGGAAATTAGTTTTACTAAAATCTAGAGCATCGTAAAAATATTTGATTGCCTCTTTAAATTCACCATTATTCCAATGAAACATGCCTAAATTATTTATAGACATAACTTCAATATTAGCAAATTCAAAATCCCTACTCATTTTAAGTGCCTTTTTAAAATAAATTCTTGAAGAATCTTTTTCTCCTAAAACGGCATGATAGACACCTCTTGTATTTGTTAATTCTGTTAGTCCGAAGTTTTGATTATTCTCTTTGGCAAAATTTGTCTCTGAACTAAGAATACTGTCCGCTCGATTTGGAGTTTTAAAGATATAATGAAACGCTAAAAAATTAGCTGCTTTGAGTTTAATAGAATCATTTTCTGAAAATTTATATTTATTCCATAAACTGTCTATTACCTCAGGTTTTTGAGCATGACTGAAAGTAAAAAAAAGTAGAAAATACAGGCAGAAAACAAACTTATTTCGTTTCATGTCCTTAACTGTTTATTAACGAAAATAGTCATTTTCTTCAATATTTGGAATTTCCTGAATAATAAGTGATTCATTAAGATTATATGTCTGAAAGTTATAGCGACTTAAATAAAGATATCTTTTACTTATCAGCTTTTCATAGACTCCAATCTTAATGAGCAAGTTATATTTCCTTTTTATATAGTAATTCTGTTGTTTTAATCTATTGTATCTGTACACAAAAAAGCAGATCAAAATGATTAAAAAACTTATTATAATGATGGCTATTTCTGGCTTCATGGGTAAAAAGAGTTAACGATTTTTAAAAGTCATAGACCATTACGCTTAAATAAACTTTAAAATTTATACTTTCTGACTGGAGCTCAAATAGTTGTAATAATTCTTTTTTCTTCAATCAAGCATTCTGGTCTTCTAACTTCAGTCGAGAGCTCTTTTTCGACTTCTACGGTGTATTTTATAAACTTTAAAACGAAAAACAGCTCATAATAGATTTATCTGTTCTGTAGTAAAGCACCTGGCTTTCGTTATCGTACAAATACACAGGTTCACGGTCTTTAAAGATTATTTCTTTTTCTTTTTCACCAGTGGCTTTACTCAGTTTTACAACTTTTATATCCTTATTTTCTTTGGCAAGCATAAAGGTGTAGTTGGCCGATGATTTAGTCTTTTTGAATTTTTTAGTAGCATAATTAAGGCCATCCATAGCTAAACCTGCAAATGCACCTGCCATGGCACTAGCACCATCTGCCCTATCTTGATAGCGATCTGCCGCAATAAAATCTCCTGAGCCTCTGGAATATCCTGCATTATAACTTTCCTGCATGGCTGCACCAGTACTTAATGCAGCACCGGCTAAAGCACCTGCCATCATAACTCCACCAACAATAGAATTAAATACGCTTTGCGGCGCTGGCTTATAATCAATCTGATATATTACTTCACCAGATTTCGTTATCAACATCATGTTTTGGCTTGAGCTGACCAATAAATTCTCGCCATAAGGTTGTATTTTGTTAGGTTCTTCTTTGTGTTCAAACTCAACACCGTCCATAAATACGGTGTATTGTCCAGAATTAGGGTCAAATTCTAATATACGTTCATCTGAGTATATCAGCATGGTTCCTTTTTCAGTTACCATTTCAGCACCAGGGTTTTCTATAGGCTCATCCCAAATAGGTTCACCGTTTTCTAAATTCAAAATGTTCATTTCAGTACCTTTTTTATCAATTTCTCGGTACACTAATCCAATACCAGGAGCATCAACAATTATATCCTGAATAAATACTTTACTTTTCCATATTCTGTCTCCTGTTTTGAGATCGATCATGACACATCCTTTAGATTTGAAAGAAGCTAACATCTTATCTTCATAAAGCTTCAACAAATAACCTCCCTTAGCCTCCCAGATATCATCTCCTGTAGCAGGATCTAAGGATTCTATATCTCCATCTGAAAACAAAAGTAATTCACCGCCTTCAGTTTCCATGAAATAACCTGGATTGTCACCACTATATTTGTGTTCCCATTTTTCTTCACCAGTATTAAGGTCAAATAAGCGAACGCGTTTAACGGATACGACAGCCGCTCCATAATTGGTAGCTACTAAACTGGCTTGGTCTTCCTTTTTAAGTTTAAACTCTTGTAACCAAAGCCTTTTCCCATTTTGAAGATTAAGTGCAAAAAAGTCTACTCGTTTATTTCTGCGCATAAGCACATAAAGTGTATTGCCATCAGGTGAAACCGAACTGTATTCAATATTAGCTCTATCACTAGAAACATCAAATTGCCATAAAATATTACCTGAGCTGGTATCTACCATATCTATACTTTTTGCAGTAGTAGCATTTTTCAATCTAAAAAACAACACTTGACTATCGCCAATTAGTTGAGCGTCAGTAAACAAATCTCCTTTTTCTGATATTTGCCATAAAGAGTTTCCACTTTCAGGATCAACCTTGGCCAAGGTTGCATTATTATCTGTAAAATTTGGACTTTGTTCATCTGCATCCTGAAGACTGCTGTTTAGGTAAATAAAGCCTTGCTCATCTATTAATGGTGCTGTATTGATGTTGGTTTCATTTGTCCAGATAATATCACCACTGGGTAAACTACGCATTACAGTTTTTTGATCATCTGTCCCGGTCAACAGTTTGGTGTCATCATAAAAGTAAGCCGAAAGACTCATTTTATAAGACTGTAAATAATTCATTTCGAAGCCCGTATTAACGTTGATTAATGTAGGAGAAGAAAGATTAGCATCAAAAATGGCTACTATTTTATTCAGATCTTCATTTTCAGGATCTTCCTCAAACCTTACCCGTTCATCATAGAAAGCTTCTGGTTGTTTTTTGAGTTGTTCTTTATTTTCCTTTGTCATCAACAGTTTTCCACCATAGGGCCTAACTGCTGTAGATTCCCAAAGCTGTTTACCAGACTTTACATCAACACCATAAACAATCATCTTTTTAGTCCCTACCAGTAAAACATCTCGATTTGGTACCAATTTGATCCAGACAATTTCAGAACCATCTAAGTCTGTACTCCACAATTCTTGGTTTTGTGCTCTGAGTGTTAGTGAAGTTGTTAAAGCGAATAACAGACACACTACTATAATGGCTTTGTTGTACAATTTGATTTGTTTTAAATTTTTCATGGTTGACAGATTTAGATTATTTATTAGGTATTTAGAATTAAAATCAACACTACAAATATTGATTATAAGTAGCATTCATGTAATAGGGCAGTTGCCGTATATTTTAATAATCCTATATGACTATTAAACCCTACTTAAGTACCAAGAAGTAATGGATGAGTTGAAATATTTGTAATAAAATGGGAAGTATTATGTATAAAATAACAATAACTCTTATTGGGCTCAAGTTGTCTAATAAAAATAATATCATACGAAAACCTGTCCTCATCTTCACAAAGTGTTGAATGCTCTCTGAATTTTTAGTCTCTTAACCCATAAATCCTCACCTGTATCTTCAGTGAGAAAAGCAATGTCAAAATATAATCTATAAGAGGCGGTGTTCCTGAATAGCTTTTCTTATCGCTAAAAACAGCAATACCTTTATCAGTAAATTATACTTGATAAAGGTATTGTTTAATGCTACAAAAGCCGCTATTTGAGACTAGTAGATGAAGAGTATTAGGCACAAAATAGTATGGCCGCTTTTTTTGTCAGGTGTATTACTCCAGCATCGATTAGCTCTAAAGAATTCACATTATGTTATAATATAATTGTAAGATTGGAGTCGTATTCTGAGCAGTAATTGTAAAACAAACAATCATGCCTAATACAAACAACAAACTAAAATGAGTTTTCATAACAGAGTTATTTTAGATTTTTAGTAATCTAAATTAAATGAACCGTTGGTTACATTTACAGTGTTAATTGGACCTTGAGAGCCATCTCCATCTCCAGCTACAAATTCAAAAGTCCCTTGTACATTTGAACCATCATCTGAAGTTATTGTCATAGAACCTCTTACAGTTGTATCCTCAAAAGGCGAAGCATAAGTTGTAGGTTGAAAAGTGTTTAAATCTATAACTACCCATGTAGCTACAACAAAAACAGTATTGTCTCCTCCAATTTCATAAGTGCCTTCACCTTCATAACCAAAACTAATCTGTAATGTCAGGTTTCTACCTTCAAGATCTGTAGCAGTTACAGCAAAAGATTTACCACCACCTGCTTCAACTATAGTTGCGCTTGTTGTCATTGAGGCACTTTCAAAATTCTGACCATCTACTGTTGCTTTCAAAGTTCCTGCAGCTGCTGTAGATCCACCACCGCCATCTCCATCATCATCACTACATGATGTGAAGCCAAAAGATAGAAATAAAAACATTGCGCCGATTAATAAAAAATTTGATTTCATAATAAAAATATTTGAGATTTGTTAATTTGTTAAATTTAGTTTTGATGTATGGTTTAAAGCCAGGAAACATAATGTATTCCTGGCCTTTTGTTCATTAAAGTTTTAACTCAACACCTAGCGTCAAGAAACTTAAACTACCATTATTAGATACACTTCTGTAAGCTAAAACAGCCGATAAGTTATCTGAGAAGTTATACTGTGCTTTTGGTGCGTAGTAGAAACCACCTTCTGCTCCAGAAGGGGCAATACCTAAAGCATAACCAACATCTGCACCAGTCGTAATTTTTTCACTGATGACATATCTAGCGGCAGCAGCAACTGGTACATAACCTAAGTCTTCAAACTCTATAGGACCAACTGTGTCACCTAATGTGTATAATAGACCAGTTGTACCACCTACAAGAAAATCGTCAGAGACTTCGGTAAGGTAACTTGCATCTAAATGAACACTTAATGAATACGCCTCAGAAAAATCACCTGATGGTAATCCTGCACTTACACCAACATTAAATTGTGCATTGGCAGCAGCTCCACTAAAAAGAATAACTAAAAGAATAATTAATTTTTTCATAATTTAAAATTTTGGGTTAATAATTAATTTGTTTGTTATTTGATTACAAAAGTGTGAGATACCTACGTACGAGACTATAGGGCAATTGCCGTATATTTAGAAACATTTAAGAAATATAAACTATAAATACCTGATTATGAGTAATATAATAATTAATTGATCAATATAAAAAAGCAGGGTTTCGTTAATAAAACTAAAATTTCAGGAGAGGATTTTGCTTTTTTAACTCTGAGATGAGTTGTTCTGTTTTGTAAGTAAATAGCTGCGAAGCTTCAGAATTAGGATCAAAAAACTTATGAGATAATCGCTTATTGATTTTCTCTATTTTATTTAAAATAGATAATGTATTCTGATCAAAGAAAACATCTGAAATGCTTTCCCAAATGTATTGAAGAGCTAATGAATTTGGATGAATGAAATCCTCCTTATAGAATCTATAGTCTCTTAAGTCATCCAGCAAAATCTCGTAACTGGGAAAGTAGTAGACATTATTATTGATACTTAATGATTGTTGAATAGCAATATGCAGCGTAGATTTACTAAGTTGATTTTCTACAAATCCATCTTTTAAATGTCTTACAGGTGAAAGGGTAAAGACAATTTTTATATTAGGGTTTAAGTTTCTTATAGTGTTAATCATTTGATTGATGGATGATATAACTTCATCAATTTCTAACAACTTTTTTTCAAATTGAGCTTGAGGAATTTTATGACAATTGGCAACGATGCTATCATTTTTTAAATACTTATAAACCCATGCTGTTCCTAAACTAATAAAAATAACAGAAGACTGTTCTAAAGCATTTAAAAGAGAGTTCTTTGATAAGTTAAGATTCATCAATAACAAATCTTCGGTTGAAGCTGATAATGAGGAATGAGCGTCTAGATTTAACCAAACATTGTTATACTGAAGGGTGTTTTTTCGAAAGTCATATTTTTCTTGAGATGCTATATCAATAGACTTATGGATTGCCAAAGGATTAAAAAGCACACCAAATGGATTAGTTACCACGGGAAACCTATACTTTTCAAAGTATTCACTAATATTCTCAGCAAAACAAGACCCTAAAAAAAGTAGTTTATCCTCATAGCTTATTTTAAATGGGAATGGCTTAAGCTGAAATGATGTTTTAAGTTTCAAGTTTTAGATTTATTAATCATGTTAATAAACAACTCTTTTCCCTGTCGTTTTGGATGAGAGTTATAGCATTTTTCAAAAGTTTTTATGTTGAATATTGGTTCAAAATATTCCAAATATTCTTCTTTACTTCCACCAAAAGGTGGTCCTTTTTCTGTAAGTGGAAAACTGAATAGCACACCAACAAGTTTAGCCTTTTTCTTTAATAAACTGATTGCTTTTAGAGCATATTGATTTCTTTGAGTAGGGTTTATAGCACAAAAAAAAGTTTGTTCTAGAATCAAGTCAAAATCACCTTCAATATTAAAAAAATTATCATGTATTAGTTGAGCTCTAGGAAAATCTGGATTTCTATTTAAAAAGTAGTTCAAGGGTGATTTAGCTATATCTACAACATAAATATTTTTAAATCCTTTACGGTATAAATATTCTGCCTCATAACTATTTCCCGCTCCAGGAATTAAAATTTTGAGGTTCTTGTTTTTTAATTGGTCAAAGTAAGTTTTGAGAGGTGGAGAAACCATTCCCATATCCCAACCAGTATCCTTTTCTTGATATCGGTTTTCCCAATATTCTTCTACTTCAGTTATCACCTACATTATCTTTTGTGTCATCTATGTAATCTTCAATATCTCTTCTGTCTTTTTTAGTTGGTCTACCAGTTCCTTTTTTTCTGTAATAATCTTTGGAGTATTTCAAAGCTTCCTGAGCTTTAAACTCTTCTTTTGGCGTCTTGTCTACGCGGTAGATATTTGTCAATTTTGCGCCAACACGTGATTTGGGAATATCGAGCACTTCAACTTTATAATCAATCTGGTTTTTTCGCACTTGAATTTCATCTGTAGGATAGACCTCTCTGGACGGTTTTACTTTGTCTCCATTAACACTCACATGACCCTTTCGGCAGGCTTGTGTTGCTTGGCTCCTAGTTTTGAAATATCTTACACACCACAAATACTTATCGACCCTCATACTTTTATACTCTCTTTATTCGTTTTTAACAACAAAAATAAGAGAAAATCGTATCTTGCGACCTTAAAATTTTTATAATGAATTTGAGAATATTCTTTATTCTATTAGCCTTTGGAGCATTCGGCTTAACCTCTTGTGAAGATGATGACGATAATGCACCTAGTATTGAACTAAGAGATCCTGAAGAAGTTGCCGTTGAAAACGGCGAGGACATTGAAGCTTTCTTGGCAACTCATTTTTACGAGATTGAAGATAACCCTACAAATCCAAATTTTAAAATATTTAAGTTTGATACCATAGCTGGAGAAAATCAGGACAGAACACCGATTGCTGATTCGCCACTTCTTTCTGATACGACAATCATTCAAAGAGGAGTGAGTTATAAACTTAATTATCTAATACTTAGACAAGGTAATACACAAGAACGTAAACCAAAATTTACAGACTCGACCTTAGTTACATTTCAGGGAGTAACCATTAATAATGATTTATTTGAAGCTGCTCCAAATCCTTTATGGTTAGACTTAACACAAAATGTTATCAGAGGATTTTATGAACTAATGACAAAGCTAAATGGTTCTTCAGGTTTTGTAGAAAATCCTGACGGAACATTAACTTTTAATGATGATTTTGGGATGGGTGTTGTATTCGTCCCATCTGGTTTAGGTTATTTCGCCTCGCCACCACCAGGGTCCGGTATTTTAAGGTATCAACCCATTATTTTCAATGTTCAACTATACAGATCGAGGCTAACAGACCACGATAGAGATGGTATACCTTCTTTTATGGAAGACTTCAATAACAATGGTCAAATCTCTGATTTGCCGGAAGGTGATAATCCCGGTGATGATTTGGATGGTGATGGTTTACCTAACTATCTGGACAGGAATGATGATGGTGATGATGTTATAACCATAGATGAGGTATCAGATGAAGATGGAAATATAGATTTAAATAACTTACCAGACCATGACAATGATGGTGTACCAGACTATTTAGATCCGGATTTTCCTGAAGAAGACGCATAAAGTTTACCTTTAGCTTAACTCATAGTATCCATACACCTGAAATAAAAATAAGCCTATTCCTGCTGTGACTAAGTACCAATTGACAGCTTTATAAAACGCAGGGAATTGTTTTTGTTTTCTGGATAATGAAATGAGAAAAACAATTGGTATTAAGGCTAAGATTTGACCGACTTCAACTCCAAGATTAAAGCAAAGAATTTTTTCTAAAAATTGGTCTTCTCCTATATTAAAAGATTGTAATCGCGTTGAAAGCCCAAAACCATGAATCAATCCGAAAATTCCAACCATAAAAAGTAGGTTTGGAGATTTTATGCTTAGCTTTTCAAAACCACCCAGATTTTCAAAACCTTTATAAAGTACACTTAGAGCAATAACTGCATCTATCAAATGTTCATTGGCTGTAATACCTTGGTAAGTAGCACCAATTAAAGTTATACAATGCCCTAAAGTAAAAACAGTGATGAACTTTAGGATATCCATAAAATTATTAAGGTAAAATATCACACCAGCCAAAAAAAGCAAGTGATCATATCCGGTAAGCATATGGCTTGCACCAACTTGAATATATGCCCATAAACCACCTGATTTTAGTAGCTCCTGGTCTGCACTGGTAACATCGTGTGCAAAGGTTAAAAGTGGAATAAGTAAAAGTAAAAGGGCTAGGCTGCGTTTAAAACTCTTTAAGTGCATTAATTCTTTTTTCTAAAGATCAAAAACAAGAAACCTATCAATAATAAACTACCAACAATAAAAATCCATGTTGGCAAACCTTCGTTATGCTCGTGATCATGGTCATTGTGAGAATGGCTATGGCTTTCGTGGGAATGTGTAATTTCAAAAGTAAGTGTAGCCCATTTGGATTGATGAGTAAGTGTTTCATCATCAACACTTTCCATATAAATTGTTCTTAAGTAGTATAATCCATCTTCTGGAAATTTAACGTTTACAATACCCTGACTATCTGTTCTTAATTGTACGGTGTTTTTATGAGAATGAGAATGTCCTTCTTCTTTATCTGAAGCATCGTGATCGTAATTGTGTTCTCCATCTTTGTGAACGTGATTATGATCAGAATGGCTATGGGTATGTTCTTGATGATTAGCATTTTTATTATTGTGATCGTGATCATGTGAATCGTTTTTATGCTTACGATCTTCATGATCATGTGAATGGTCTGTGTTGCCGTGGTCGTGCAAATGATCGCCATGATCATGGTTATGATTAACTTTTACATAATCTGCATAAACCAGTTGATTTGCCAGAGGTTTCCCTTCATAAAGAAGTTGAACATCTAGACTATCGCCCGTAAATTTATCATAAGGGTTAGATTGCGGCACAAACTCTATGGGATAACCCAAGACTGTTTTATAATCATCAGTTTTAGTTTCGCCTACCTGTAAAATGGATTTTACATGTTTTTCATAACTTTCCGTTGCATCTTCGTCAAGAGTTCCGTTTTCCTTTCTTTCTTCGAGAATATCATTCACGCCATCATGTATGAGGTATTCATTAAATTTTTTAGCAGACAATTCGATATCTCTTGCCTTTGTAGACACCCCAAAAACATAAGTTCCGGCTTCACCAGTATAAAACTTTAATTGTGTGACAGTACTGTCTTTATCTTTCCATTGGCTTTCATCTATTGGCGTGATTTCTCCCTGAGCAATAATTGAGGCATCAATAATTCTATCTCTGCTAATTATATTTTCGCTTTTTTCAAAAGTTCCATTATATAAGCTTAAGGTGGCTTCTTGATTTGATTTAAGAAAATAGCTGTCCATTTTTATGTAGAGGTTATGACTACATAATAAGACAAAACCAATGGCTAAAATGAGTGGTTTTAATCTATGGTAAAAATTGATTTTTACTTTTTTCATATTTGATTTGGCTTTTAAAAAGAAACAAATTTATGATAAATGCAAAATTAGGGTTTACTTGAAGATCAACATAGAAAAGTGAAGTTTTATAAATATTTAAATTCTCTAAATCCACAATTATTTCAAATAAGAATAGCTAATTCAACTTTCACTTTATATATTTTAATAAATTTAAGTTGAATACTTAGTCTTTAAGTTCCTATAAATTTATAATCGTTATACTTGAATGGAATTATTACAAGAAAATTTACCATGAAGGAAAAAACGATAAGAGCATTGTTCTCAAGAGACCACGCTACGGTTCATCCAAATCTAGGTGTCTTTTTGGGTGGAATATCACCGCCAGACGGTGACATGAAAACAGGCTGGAGACGAAAAATAATTTCAGTGTTACAGAATGATAAGCGCCTGGATCCGAGCATGATTATTGTATCACCAGAGCCGAAAAGTGGCTACTGGGAAGACATTGATGGGTTCGATGATTCAGCTTCTGAAAAAAGTTTAGAGATATCCAGGAAAAAACAAATGCACTGGGAGCTTCAATATTTAAAGCTTTGTAATATCACCACATTTTGGTTACCCGCTTATTGGACAAAAGAAAAATCTGGGGTATTTGCCCCAAACATAGGGCCTTCAAGCAGGTGGGAGTTTGGTTATTTTTTTCAAGAATATCTCAAAGACAAGCAGAATAGGAACTTTATTGTAGGTAGTCCTGAGGATGCCCAGGGCGTTGAGTGGGCAAGAGAAATAACCCGAGTGCATGGCATAAAATGGCATACCTTAAGAAAACAGGATAAATCAAAATTGGTTGCCGAGTCTTTTATTGAAGAAATTGCTGATACACTCATTAAGAATAAACCAGAATAATTTATGTCCTATTTTTAGACAAAATAAGTTTATCTGTATAAAAGCAGCCTAAGTCATAAGTTGACAATCGAATCATAAAAATTTGAAATTTTTTTACTTGTAAAATTTTAAAAATCAATATTTTATAATTTATTTTTAAATAGGATTAATTTTTTTCTCATTTTTCAGACAACCCTTTTTGATTATCTTTCGTCTTTATAAGAAAGACCCTAACTGTTTTGAAAGTTTTTAATATAAATGCAGAATTGAATAAGCTGATCAAAAAGGCGCAATCTCAGGATCGCGTGGCACAATTTCAGTTGTATCAAAAGTTTGCACCGAAGATGCTCAGCGTATCCAGGTATTATGTTAAGGACCAACATTATGCAGAAGATGTGCTTCAAAAGGCTTTTTGTAAAGCTTTTTTGAGCATTAATAAATATAAATTTAAAGGAAGTTTTGAAGGCTGGTTAAGACGAATTGTGGTGTCAAGCAGTATAGATTTTTTAAGACAAAAGAAAAATCTGATGATCCAAACCGACGATTTCTCCTATTATGAAAATGCCGAAAATCCTTTAGATGAGGTACAAGATACCTCTCAAATAGAAATAGCCATCGATAAATTACCCGATGGATATAAAACAGTTTTTTGTCTTTATGTGCTGGAAGATTACAAACATAAAGAGATCGCAGAACTATTGAATATTGATGTCGGAACATCAAAATCACAATTGTTTAAAGCCAGGAAACTACTTAAAGAATACTTACAAGACTACAAAGTAAAATCATCATTATGAGACTGTCAGAAGCCGAAAATAAAATAAAGAAAGACCTTGCCGAAAGAACGCTTCAGCCAAGTGATGCCCTTTGGGATAACATTCAGCAGGAATTAGACCAAAAGCAGTCCAAGCCCAAAATAGCTTACCTCTGGTGGAAAGTTGGTAGTGTAGCCGCCGTGCTTTGTCTGGCCTTATTAGCTTATCAGGGCTTTCATTCAACTTCCATAACTATGGTGGATGTTGTTTTGGATTCAAAACCTGTAAAAATAAAAGAGGGAGATATCAAAGCTGAAGATTTTGAGATAAAAGTTGTACATCGCCCATTAGAGGTTCAGAGCTTATCAGCTCAAAATCCTACGTTCCAGGAAGAGTTAGCAATTGTAGTTAAAGCGCCTGTTAAGACACCTGAAGTTGAAAGTACTCAGGAAGTAGACGAAGCAGAGATGCTTTTAGCTATTGCTCAGGAAGAGTTAAAGAAGCAAAAAGAAAAAAAACTCGTCGCTGAAGTCAATAGCCTTTTAGAAGATGCAATTTCTGAAACTGAGGATATTCAGCAAAAAAACATACTCCAGAATATGAAAGCTGAGGTTTTACTTGCTCAAGTTGAATCAGAAATCGAGCTTGAAAAACCGCCGCTTTTAAAGTTTGAGATCTGGGATGCGATCGTTTCTAACTTTAATGAGGTGAAAGGTAAGTTCGCTCTCAACTAAATCATAAAGTTATAAAAAACAAAGAGTTACATATTGTGACAGCCATAACTATATTCAATAATTAAAAATAAGAACCATGAAAACTATTAAACTTTTTACATTATTACTGACCTTTTTTACTTTGTCTTTAACAACTTCTGCACAGGACAGTACAACTGTCAAATTAGACAGCAAAGCAAAAATGCAACTGCAGAAGTTGGAGCAAAAACTTCAACAAATCGAAGCTGAAGAAAAAGCAAAGCTAAAAAATATTATCGCCGAATTAAATGCCCAGCAAGCTCAGGATTCCATATATTCAAAATCTGATTTTGAATCTATCAAGATGGAAAATGCCAAACGGACAGCAGAAAATATTGCTAATAGACAGGAAATTATAAGAAATCAGATAGAATTTTTGAAGCGAAATGGATATGTTGCAGAAGGGACAAATACAAGCTTAACAAAAAATGAAGGAAAGGATGGAGAAGATGGTAAAGCAATAATAAGTACTGGATCAAAGACTATTGCAATTACACCAACCGGAATTGATTATTCGTGGCTAGATGAAGAAGATGACGAATACAGAATGAAAACTCAGAAGGATATGATCATAGCTTATGGATTAAATAATGCTGTCCCGAGTGTAGGCGGTTTTAACGATTCACCTTTTAAAATTGCCGGTAGCCGCTTTTTCGAAATAGGTGTCGTGTTTTCAACACCAATTACCAAATCTAACTTTATGCGCTTAGATTATGGTTTGTCATTTCAATTTAACGGATTGAAGCCTGAAGATGACCTGATATTCTATGAAGATGGAGAGCAAACTATCCTGGATAAATACGTTGTTGACGGAGAAGAAATTAATTTTGATAAGAACAAATTCAGACAAGATAATTTGATATTTCCGATGCACCTGCATTTCAATACAAAAAGAGGTAAAAATGGTGATTATTTTGTAAGAGATGGATTCAATTTTGGTCTAGGTGGTTTTGTGGGTCTAAACCTGAATAATATCACCAAACTAAAATTCGATGCGCCTAATGGCGACAGAGAAAAGTTGAAATTCAGAGATGATTACAATACTAATAACTTTCTTTACGGATTGAGTGCTTACGCTGGTTTTGGAGACTCTACGCTTTATTTGACCTACAGCTTAAATCCTATTTTTAAAGATAATCCAATAGAGTTGAATAATGTACAACTTGGGTTCAGGTTTGCATTTTAAAAGTGTAACTAGTCTTTAATGTTATTCCCCAACCCGAAAGGTCTTTGAGTACCTTTTGGGTTTTTGTATTTAGAGTTGTTTTTATTTGTTTTGCCTGATTCAAGATACAAAAGGTTAGCAGTTGTTCGGGTAGAAACCTTTCGGGTCAGGTATTTTGATAACCCGAAAGGTCTTCAAGCACCTTTTGAGTTTTTGTATTTGGAGTTGTTTTTTTTTGTTTTTGCATGATTCGAGACCCGAGAAGTTAGCACTTGTTCGGATAGAAACCTTTCGGGTCTGTAGTTTAGTTGAAACCGTCAGCTTTTATTCGCCAACTGACCACAAGCAGCATCAATGTCTTTTCCTCTTGAATGTCGTAATGTCACCGTAATACCGTTTGCTTCTAATGTATTCATATACATGGCTACAGCGTTGTCATTGGCCTGTTGAAAAGCATCATCATCAATCGGGTTGTATTCGATTAAGTTCACTTTGCATGGTATGGCCTGGCAAAAATCCACTAAAGCATTTATATCCTCTTTTGTATCGTTAATGCCTTTCCAAACAATGTATTCATAAGTCACCCGTTTTTTGGTTTTTTCATACCAGTATTCCAAAGCCTCTTTCAGCGAAGCCAAATCAAACTTAGCATTGAAAGGCATGATCTGAGTCCGTACTTCATCACGAGCCGAGTGCAAAGACACAGCCAAATTAAATTTCACCTGGTCATCAGCCAGTTTTTTTATCATTTTTGGTACACCGGAAGTAGATACGGTAATGCGTTTGGGCGACATGTTCAAACCTTCTTCTGAGGTGATTTTTTCTATAGACTTGAGTACGTTATTGTAATTCATCAAAGGCTCACCCATACCCATATAAACAATATTGCTCAACGGGCGATTGTTGTAGTATCGGCTTTGCTTATCAATCGCCACAACCTGGTCATAAATCTCGTCTGGGTTCAGGTTTCTCAGTCGTTTCAGTTTAGCCGTAGCGCAAAATTTACAATCCAGACTACAACCTACCTGGGAAGAGACACAAGCAGTAGTTCTGTTGTAGGTAGGAATCATAACACTTTCTACTACAAACTCATCGTGAAGTTTTACAGCATTTTTTATGGTGCCATCATTGCTGCGTTGTTGTTTATCAACTTTGATATTATTGATGACGAAATTAGCCTCCAGCATGGCACGGGTGTCTTTGGAGATATTGGTCATATCTTCAAAGTCATAGCAGGCTTTGGTCCATAGCCATTCATACACCTGATTCCCACGGAAAGCTTTATCACCCTGAGAGACAAAGAACTCTCTGAGTTGCTCTTTAGTTAAGGCGCGAATGTCTTTTTTTTCTTTCGTTTTCACGTTGCAAAGGTAAGGTTTGTAAATTTGATAAAAACGAAATGTTTCATTAATCAATATCATCAAGATTGATGACTATATTGTTGTTAAGAATAAGCTGGACAATGCCTGTATTCTTCGCAAAATAAATGGTTTTTATATTTATTTCTGAAGAATCATTATTCAATCTAATTTTAATTAAATCTTCATAAAATACATTATTGAGTTCGATGTCTTGTAGCTTTTGAAAAGGACTGTCGTCTGAATTATCGTAATTAAAGAAGTTAAAAATATAGTTTCTGTTGCTGGCGTTTGTAATAAATTCAAAACCATTTTCTTCCCCTTGTTTGTAAAATTCGATGCTAACGTCTGATGGAAAATTAAAAAATCGATAACTGGAAATATTTCTAAAAGATTGTGTTACCTGATCGCAATCGTCCCAGATGGCATCACTTGGTTCACTATAATCATGCGATATAGTAACTTGATCGTTTATACCAATGGATGAAACTGCTGATTTTTCGGTAATATTTATATCGGTTTGCCAGGAATTAAATTCTTCAGTTCTATCGTCTATTAACTCCATATTCAAGCAGTTCTCACAAGATACACAAAAAGTAATCAGGAAAAGACTAAGAGCGACTCTAAGGCAATATTTCAACATAGCTATTGTCTTTATAATTAATCTTCAGGATGCCTATAGTAGAGTTATACAAAATGTTTTCAATAAAATAGGTTTCGTTAGAGCTAAAGTAGGTTTCAACATCATTATACTCAACTCCATTAATTATAATAATTTGAGGCGATTGTTGCTCTAATATAAAGCTGGTGAAGTCTGAAGATATCCCAAAAAAAGTAGAATCTCCTCCGATGAATTTACTTAATTGAAGCTCGATATTTAAGCTAGGTATATCACTTTCAAAAAAAGCAGAAAAAACCTCATTTTCAAAATAATCCTCACAGGCTTCCTGAGTACTCGAAAAAAAATTTTCTGTTCTAATTGTGCATTCAAATTGAAATCCTTCACTATGGATAAAATTTAAAATATCGCCGTTTTCGTAAGGGATCCTTTCTATATCTTCTTCAGTAAGATTAAATCTATCTTTCAGTTCACCTTGCCTTAAACAGCACGAGATAGAAAAGAGACTCACTACCCATATTAAAAAAAATGGCCAAAATCTTATTCTCAAATTGCTGTTTTTAAAATTTTTCAAAGTTAAATATTTTTGGATTTAAAAGAATATTATAATTTTATAAAAACATTATTTTCAATGCTTTAATTTTAGATTCTTTAATCAAATGAAGTTTAAAAATTGAATTTTGAAAAGCACAGGACTTGTCTTGTTCTGATGGTTAAATGCTGAAATTATATAGTCTGTAAATTAGAATTGATCTATATTGTTTATTATTGATTTTATATTTTAGAGTTCAAAATTAAGAATTCATAATTCAAAATTTATAGGTAATGATCTCCATTATCGCTAGCACATCGACCATTCATGGAAGTGGGTATTTAGAATGCCTCAAACCAACTTTAATTTATAGAGCTTGATTTTTAGAATTGTAACTTGGTATTTAATATCGTACAATATGAGAATTTTTCTTTTAGCGAAGTTGAAGTGAATTCACTTTTTAATTTATTTTTTTCATTTTTATTTTTAATAAGAATTTCCAATTCAGTCTTATTCTTTTTGTGATCAAAAATTATAATAAAATTTTTATTTCCATAAGGTGAATGACTTCTCCAGAAACTCCCATAACCAGAGTATTTTAAAAAAATGGATTTTATTTCAGTGTGCTTTAAAGTCCTTAGTTCTTTGCCTGTTTTTATCTTTAGCCCTTTATTTGTTATGCTAAAGTTTCCAATTTTTTTTGGTTTAATGAGAGATTGACCTAATGCAAGAGTTATTGTTACGAGATAAATAATTCCAAAAATGATATCTAAAAATCTATTTCTGAAATCGCTCTCTAAAACATAAAAATAGACTCCACTTAAAAGCATTAATAAAACTAAAATCATTCTTTCTGTAACTGTGAATTTTTTAGTTTTAACAATATTGGTCGAATAACTCATTTCTTTTACTGATATTAAAACCTATATTTTTATAAAAATAATGTTTTGTCTTTACATTTGAATTTTAAAATTGAAAATAAATGAATTCAATCATCGCCAGCACATCGACCATTCACGGAAGTGGATATCTAGAATATCTCAGACCAACCTTAGCATCGCACTTTAATCATGTTGACGAAATTTTATTCATTCC
>Ga0207419_1000329_pt1 | contig 40322 bp, 43 predicted proteins | sample ElkSloMetagenome_4_FD_184723 | JGI IMG/M metagenome (GOLD analysis project Ga0207419, IMG submission 184723) | Hot spring microbial communities from Elkhorn Slough, Monterey Bay, USA - MD2A (version 2) | ecosystem: Environmental > Aquatic > Marine > Intertidal zone > Estuary: Microbial mat ...
CCTCGCCCGACTTCTCGCCAACAGCGTGATCCGGTCTTGCACCAAACGCGCCATTTCAGCTTTCTATCCGGCTGAAATCGGCCACCTGACCGACCGCGCGGGTGAACCGGGCGAGCAGGTCGAGGCGGCTTGTGCGCTTTTCGGCATCCTCGTCGTTGACCGTGACCTTGTCGAAGAAGGCGTCGATGGGTGCGCGCAAGGAGGCAAGCGCCTTCATAGCATCCTCGAAGCGTTCCTCTCTCACCGCCCGCGCGGCCTGCGGCGCGGCGGCGTCGAGCGCCTCTATCAGCGCGCGTTCGGCTGTCTCGGGTTCGTAAGAAAGCGCGTCCGCGCCGCTTTCCGCACCGCGACCGAAGGCTGCGTCGAATTCGGGCTTTCCGGCAAGAGCGAGCGGGTCTTCCTCGCTCGTCTCGGCAACCGGTTCCTCGGCGCGCGGCGGGGCGTCGTCCCATTCCTCCTTCTTGAGGATATTGGCCGCCCGCTTGTATCCGGCGAGCAGGTTGGTGCCGTCCTCGGTCTCGACGAAGGACTGGAGCGCATGGACGCGGGCGAGCAGGCGGATGAGGTCATCCTCGCCGCCCAATGCAAAGACCGCGTCGATAAGGTCGTGCCGGACCCCGGCCTCGCGCTGCTGAACCTTGAGGCGGTCGGCGAAGAAGTCAGCGAGACCCTTTTCGGTATGACCGAAGAATAACACCTCGAACTTGGCTAAATCGTCCTCAACCGCAGTGCTGATTACGTCCTGCAATCGAAAGCGCAGATTATTATGAAGGATCGTCGCAATGACCCCAAGGACGGCCCGCCTGAGAGCGAACGGATCTTTCGAACCAGTCGGAGCTTCGTCGATAAGGAAGAATTGGCACAAGCTATCCAGCTTGTCCGCAAGGCTCACCGCCACCGTCACCGGCGCAGTGGGCACCTCGTCGCCCTGCCCGACAGGCTTGTAATGGTCGCGGATCGCGTCGGCGACCGCGTCCGGCAGGCCCTCGGCGCGGGCGTAGTAACCGCCCATCAGCCCCTGCAATTCGGGAAATTCGCCGACCATCTCCGTTACGAGGTCGGCCTTGCACAGCCGCGCGGCCTGTTCGGCCATGTCGGCGTCGCCATCGACGATCCCTTCCTCGCACAGCCAGCGCGCCAGCTTCGCCACGCGCTCGACCTTGTCGGCCACCGTGCCCAGCTTTTCGTGGAAAGTGATCCGCTCGAGCCCCCTGGCGTGCTCCTCAAGCGTCTTCTTCTGGTCCTGCTCCCAGAAGAAGCGCGCATCGGCGAGGCGGGCGGCGAGGACCTTGCGGTTGCCGTCGACCACCACCGCCGGTTCGAGCGCGTCGATATTCGCGGTGCAGACGAACGCGTTGGCGAGCTTGCCCGCCTTGTCCTCGCACACGAAGTATTTCTGGTTCACCCGCGCGGACAGCTGGATGACCTCGGGCGGCACTTCGAGAAACGCCTCGTCGAACCGGCCGAGCAGCGGCGCGGGCCATTCGGTGAGGCCGGCATTCTCGACCACCAGCCCCTCGTCCTCGACCAGCACGAGACCTGCTGCCTTCGCCGCCTTGCGCGCGCCCTCGCGGATGATCCCGGCGCGTTCGGCGTGATCGACGATGACGAAGGCTTCGCGCAATTTCTCAGCGTAATCCTCGGCGCTGTCGATCGTGACCGGGCCGGAGGAATGGAAGCGGTGGCCCATCGTTTCGCGCCCGCTGGCAAGCCCCTCCATCACGCACGGCACGACTTCGCCGCCCAGCAGCGCGACGATGCCCGACAGCGGACGCACCCAGCGCGTGCTTTCGGAACTGATCGAGGCATCGCCCCAGCGCATCGATTTCGGCCAGGAAAAATCGCGGATGATCGCAGGAATAGCGGCGGCAAGAAGGTCGAGGACCGCCTGGCCCGGCCGCTCGATCACGGCGAAATACGTCGCGCGGCCCTTGACCTCGCGTTCCTCGAGGCTCTCACGGCTGACGCCGTTCTTGCGGCAGAAGCCTTCCACCGCCTGATCCGGCGCGCCGACGGGAGGGCCCTTCGCCTCCTCGCGCACGGCCTGCGTCTGTTCCGGAAGACCGCGTGCGATAAGCGCGAGGCGGCGCGGGGTCGACCACACGGTGACCTCGCCCGTTTCGATCCCGGCCGCTTCCATCTCGCGGCGGAACAGCTTTTCGAGTTCGTCGCGCGCGCCCGCCTGCATGCGAGCGGGAATTTCCTCGGAGCGCAGTTCGAGCAGGAAATCGGCCATTACAGGCTCCATTCCGGATGGCTCTCGGCCCAGCGCGGGGCCATCGCTTTCGCATATTCCTCGCAGGACGAGCGTGCCAGATCGCGCACCCGGCCCATGTAGCTTGCGCGTTCCTGCACGCTGATGACGCCGCGCGCCTGCAACAGGTTGAAGATGTGGCTCGCCTCGATCGCCTGCTCATAGGCGGCAATCGGCACATCGGCGTCGAGCGCGTTGCGGCATTCCGCCTCGGCCTTGGCAAAGAGCGCGAACAGGCCGTCCGTGTCGGCGACCTCGAAATTCCATTTCGACATCTGGCGCTCGTTTTCGAGGAACACGTCGCCATAGGACACGCCTCCCGAATTGAAGGCGAGATCATAGACGTTGTCGACGCCCTGGATGTACATGGCGAGCCGTTCGAGCCCGTAGGTCAGTTCGCCTGAAACCGGCTTGCAGTCGAACCCGCCCATCTGCTGGAAATAGGTGAACTGGGTGACTTCCATCCCGTCGCACCAGACTTCCCAGCCCAGCCCCCATGCGCCAAGCGTCGGGGATTCCCAGTCGTCCTCGACGAAGCGAATGTCGTGCGCGATCGGATTGATGCCGATCGCCTCGAGACTGCCGAGATAGAGTTCCTGGATGTCGGGCGGCGAAGGCTTCAGGATGACCTGATACTGGTAATAGTGCTGCAGCCGGTTGGGGTTTTCACCATAGCGCCCGTCGGTCGGGCGGCGGCAGGGCTGGACGAAGGCGGCGTTCCAGCTTTCCGGGCCGAGCGCGCGCAGGGTGGTCGCGGTGTGAAACGTCCCCGCCCCCATGCGCATGTCATAAGGCTGCAGGATCACGCATCCGTGCGCCGCCCAGTAATCGTGCAGCGTAAGGATCATGTCCTGGAAAGACCGGGTCGGGTCGCGGCCGGTTTTCGCGGTTGTCTGCGGCGCATGGCTCATGCCGCTCGCCCATGGCTCAAGCCCCGCAAAGCGTCAATGCCGCAGCGCAGCAGGCCATGGGCGAAGCACGGCGGACGACCCGATCCGGGACGGAATTGGTAAGCCTCGCCTGACGAAAAGTCAGGATATCTTGACATAGTCAATGAATTGCGACATATAGTCAGCACAACCTGACATAATGGAAGGTTGCTGATACACATTTTTCCAACTTTCCTCCCCAGGAGAAACCGCCATGCGAATGAATTATGTCAACTACGCCGCCGCACTGTCCGCAACCCTACTCGCCCTTGCGCCCGCCGCTGTCGGCGCCGCGCCGAACGATCCGGCCCCCTTCAGCGAGACCGTCGCGCATGACGATCTCGACCTCACCACGCCGCGCGGGATCGCCCTGCTCGAGGCGCGGATCGACACCCGCGTGAACCGGCTCTGCGCCACCGGAGGGCGGGATTTCGCCTCGCTCCGGCTTGAGCGCGAATGCCGCAGGGCCGCGCTCACCCGGGCCGAGGGGCAGGTCCGCCTTACCATCGCCGAAGCCAATGCGGACCGCGTGCGTCTTGCCGAGGTGACCGCCACATCTGCGACCGACACTCCGGGTGGCTGATGCGCCTTGCCGCCCCGCTCTTTGCGAGCTCCCCGGTTCGCGTCGGCGGCGGGGCGGCCCTTGCCACGACCGGGAAAGGAAAACCCCTGTGACCAGATTGAACGAAACGATCCGTATGAAGCGCTGGCAGGCCTGTGTGATGCTGGGCCTCAGCGGCTTTGCGATCGGTAACATCCTTGCCAAGACCACCTCCGCGCTTGGTTTCTAGGCGCAGCCCAAGGAGACCCGAACCATGTCCGGAGCCGACAGGAATACACGCCTTCACCTCGCCATGGGCCATGTCGTGACGATAGCGACGCTGGTCGTGATCGCAGCCGGGTTTGATCTCGTCCCGCGGGCGATAGCGATGATCGCCGCGCTCGGCGCGATGATCGCTCTCGTCTTCATGTTCACGACAAGGCGGAACGATGAATGGGTCGCTTCCCTCTGGAGCGCGGGCGCGAGCGCTGGGTTTCTGGGCGCGATCGGCTGGCTGCTTTTCGCGCCGTTCATCGAAGGCGTGATCGACGGCATTCGCGGCGGTGAGGCGGCGCAAGACCTGCCCGCCTTTGCCGCTTCGATCGTCGCGCTCGCCTGTTTCGCGCTGGCATTCAATCTCAAGCGCCCGAGGGGTTACTGATGAAAAACCGCCTCAAGGTCCTGCGCGCCGAGCGTGACTGGTCTCAGGCCGAACTTGCCGGGCGCCTCGACGTCTCGCGCCAAGCTGTGAACGCGATCGAGACCGGCAAGCACGACCCTTCCCTCCCCCTGGCGTTCCGCATCGCGCGCCTGTTCGAGATGCGGATCGAGGACATTTTCGACGACGGAGAACAGCAATGAGCAAACCCCTCGGCCCCGGCGAAGCGCGCACCCGTCAGCGCCAGCGCCGCCAGCTCGTCTACGTCGCCATCGCCGCCCTGCTGGGCGGAGGAATCGGCTTCGTCACCGGCTTTTTCGACAAGGGCGACGGGAGCCTTTTCACCGGCGATTGGGAAGCGCTCTCGCTCGATCCCGCCATCGCCGTGATCCTCGCCCTTGCGCTCGTTGCCGGATTTGCCGTGCTGCCGCTCTACGGCTTCACCCAGATCGACGAGATGAAGCGCGAAAACAATCTCATTGCCTCCACCGGCGGCTGCATCGCAGTCATCACGGGCTTTCCGGTGTGGGCGGTGCTCTATGCCGGGGGCTTCGTGCCGGCCCCGCATGCCTTCGGCGTGTTCGCGATCGCCTTTGTCGCGATGGCGATTTCCTATCCCATCGCCCGCTTCGTTCGCTGACCCGGGGCGCCCTTCGTTCAAGACAGCGTCACCTTTGTACTCTAGATACGACAATCGAAAGGAACCGACACCGATGAAACTCAAGTCCCTGCTTGCCGCTTCCGCCGCAGCCTTCGCCCTGTTTGCCGGCGCACCCGCCATCGCCGAGGACGCGGCGCCTCCCGCAGCTGACCTGCCCGCAGGTCCCGACGGTCCGGCGCTGTGGAGCGTTTCTGACGAGGACACGACGATCTACCTGTTCGGAACGGTCCATGCCCTTCCGAAGGAAGTGAAGTGGTACGATCCCGAAATCGCCGGCGCGCTGGCGCAAGCCGACACGATCGTCACCGAGATCAAGATGGATCCCGGCAGCGAGGCGGCGATGCAGCAGCTCGCCATGTCGAAGGGCATGCTGCCCGCCGGTACAACGCTGCGTTCGCTGCTCGATGAGGAGCAGACCGCAAGCTACGAGGCTGCACTCGGCAAGATCGGCGTTCCGGCGCAGGCCTTCGATCAGCTCAAGCCGTGGATGGTCGGCCTGTCGCTGACCATGGTCCCGCTGCTGCAGCAGGGCTATTCGCCCGATAGCGGGGTCGAGAAGATCGTCCTTTCCAAGGCCGGGGACAAGCCGCAGGATGCGCTGGAAACGGCGGAATTCCAGCTCGGCATCTTCGATGGCCTGCCAACCGACCAGCAGATCGCCTTCATGATGTCGGCGGCGGAGGGCATTGACGAGGTCAAGGCCACGCTCGATGCGATGGTCGCCGAATGGGTCGAGGGCGATGCCGACGCGCTCGCTGAAATCATGAACGAAGACATGGACGATCCCGCACTCGCCGAGGCGCTTCTCTACCAGCGCAATGCCAATTGGGCCGATTGGATCGAGGCACGGCTCGCCGAGCCGGGCACCGTGTTCATCGCGGTCGGCGCAGGCCACCTTGCGGGCGCGAACAGCGTGCAGGACTATCTCGCCGAGAAAGGCATCGAGACTGCCCGGGTCCAGTGATCCGAGGCATCGCAAACAGAAACAAGGGGACCCGCAGTGCGCCGACGCGCCTGCGGGTCTTCGCACTGGCGCTGCTCGCTGCGGCGCAAGCGTTCTTGCTCGCAGCCTGCTCGGGCGGAGATGAAGCGACCGGGCCTGACGCGCCCGCCACGCCGCTGATTTACGAGATTGCGGGGCCGGATGGCGCGGTGCGCGGCTGGCTCTTCGGGACGATCCACGCCCTGCCCGACGGCACGCGCTGGCGCACCCCGGCAATCGAGCGGGCGATCGAAGAGGCGGGCATGCTGATGGTCGAAATCGCCGACCTCGAGGACCGCGCCGGCATCGCCGCGACCTTCGGGGAGCTTGCGGCCACACCCGACCTCCCGCCGCTGTCGCAGCGGATCGTGCCGGGCCTGCGCAGCGAGCTTTCGACCCTGATGGACGAAGCGGGCATTTCCGAACGCGAAACGACCCGGATAGAGACCTGGGCGGCGGCGCTGATGCTTGCCCGGGTGCAGGCCGATGGCAGCGCGGCCAATGGCGTCGACCGCGCTGTGATCGCCGATTTCGCGGGCCGCGATGTGCGCGAACTCGAAGGCGCGCGGGCGCAGCTCGCGATCTTCGACAGGCTCACCGAGGAGGATCAGCGCGACCTGTTGCGGGAGGTCGTCGCAGGGACGGTGGAGATCGGCGCAGACCCCGCGGCGCTTCGCCGGGCGTGGCTCGCCGGCGACGAGGCGGCGCTGGTCGAGGCGGCAACCAGCGGGATCCTTGCCGATCCGGGTCTGCACGAGGCTCTGCTGGCCGAACGCAACCGCGCGTGGCTCGGTCCGGTGGTCACCGAACTCGAAAGCGGCGCGCGCCCGCTGGTCGCCGTGGGCGCTGCCCATGTGGTCGGGCCCGAGGGCCTTGTCGGCCTGATCGAGGCCGAAGGTTACCGGGTCAGGCGGCTTCGCTGAGGCGCGAAACGCCTTGCCAAGCGTGCAGGAGCGCTGTAACGGCCCGCGCTTCGGCGCGATGGTCATCCCTGGAGGCGCGGCGCCGCTGACATATCTTTATCACGCATTCGAAAGGCAGATATCATGAGCGACGCTCTCACACTGCCGGCCGAGGCGCGCGAACGGGCTGGCAAGGGAGCCTCCCGAGCACTTCGCCGCGAAGGTCGGATTCCCGCAGTCATCTATGGCGGCAAGGAAGAACCCACCCCGATCCACGTCGAGGAGAAGGAACTGGTCAAGCAGCTTGGCACAGGTCACTTCATGAACTCGATCGTGACGATCGAACTCGGCGGAAAGAGTGTCCGCACCCTTCCCAAGGACGTCGCTCTCAACCCGGTCACCGATCGCCCGATCCACGCCGACTTCCTGCGCCTGTCGAAGGATTCGAAGGTTGAGGTCCAGGTTCCCGTGGTCTTCATCAACGAAGAGCAGGCGCCCGGTCTCAAGAAGGGCGGCGTGCTCAACGTCGTGCGCCACGAGCTGGAACTCGTCTGCGAAGCGGACCGCATCCCGAGCGAGATCGAGATCGACGTGACGGGCCGCGAGGTCGGCGATTCGATCCACATCAGCGAAATCTCCCTGCCCGCGGGCAGCGAAAGCGCGATCACCGACCGCGATTTCACCATCGCGACGCTGGTTGCCCCCTCGGCGCTCAAGAAGAGCGAAGGCGCGGCTGCTGCCGAAGGCGAGGACGAAGTGGCTGCCGATGAGGTCGAAGCGACCGAACAGGGCGGCGACGACGAGGAAGAGGGCGAAGAAGACGGCGAGTAAGCTGCGCTTTCCTCTCACAACCAAAGATCACCAGGGAACGCCGGGACGGGAAACCGCCCCGGCGTTTTCGTGTCTGGGCCTATTCGCGCGTCCACCCTTTTGCAGCCATGCATTCGGCAAGCTTCGCCTCGCGCGTCGCTTGGACGGGGATGTTCGCCACATCGTCCCGACATTGGGCGAGTGCCGTGTCGAAAGGCACCGCGCCTTCGCCGGTCCAGCCCGGCTCCGTGGTCGCGCAGGCGGCGAGAACGGTCAGCACAAGTAGCGGAGCAACAGGACGAAATAACGGCATCTTTGAGGTCTCCGTTCAGGGATTCCGCCCCTGCGCCGTGCCGATCGGGTCTGCGAGCGGCTGTCGACCGAGCGCTTGAACTTTCGGACCGGCGCTCTAGAGCCGCTCCCCATGCAGATTTGGGTTGGCCTCGGAAATCCCGGACCGCAATATGCGCTTCACCGGCACAATGTCGGCTTCATGGCGCTGGACGTCATCGCCGACATGCACGGTTTCTCGCCCATCCAGAAGAAATTCACCGGATGGGTGCAGGAAGGGCGGATCGGTTCCGAAAAGGTGCTTCTGCTCAAGCCCGCCACCTTCATGAACGAAAGCGGGCGCAGCGTCGGCGAGGCGATGCGCTTCTACAAGCTTACCCTCGACGCCCTGACCGTGTTCCATGACGAGCTCGACCTCGCCCCCTTCAAGGTCAAGGTAAAGCGCGGCGGCGGGACCGCGGGGCACAATGGGCTGAGGTCGATCGACCGTCATCTCGGGCCCGATTTCCGCCGCGTGCGGATCGGAATCGGCCATCCCGGACACAAGGACCGGGTCACCGGCCATGTCCTCGGCAATTACGCGAAGGCCGAACAGGATGACCTTGCCACCATGCTCGGCGCGATGGGTAGCGAGGCGCATTGGCTCGCGGAGGGCGAGGATGCCCGTTTCATGAGCGATGTCGCGCTTCGACAACAGGATTGATCCGGATTTGCAACTCGCCCCGCCCCCATGCGTTGGTGGGACAGTATGAAAACCGAAATCCGATCTAACTGGAGCCACGCGATCCTCGTCTGCGGGAAGTGCGGCAAGAAAGCGAAGAAACGCGGACTGACCTTCGGCAAGAAGAACGAGACATTCAAAAAGGCGCTCAAGTCGGCTCTCGGGGCGAAGAAGGGGCGCAAGGCCTCGCTCGGCCTGGTCGAGGTTCCCTGCCTGGATATCTGTCCCAAGAACGGCGTCGTGCTGGTCGACAGCCGCACGCCAGGCCAATGGCGCATCATCACGCCCGATGCCGACATGGACGAACTCGCCCGGCAGCTGAAAGGGGTGTGAACTCGGGCCTAGCCTTTGCCCCGTGACCTCTCTATCGCCCCGCCATCGTTTCACGGAGTGACAAATGGGTTTCCGCTGCGGCATCGTGGGCCTCCCCAATGTGGGCAAGTCCACCCTTTTCAATGCATTGACCGAGACGCAGGCCGCGCAGGCCGCGAATTATCCGTTCTGCACGATCGAACCCAATGTCGGCCAGGTCGCAGTCCCCGACGAACGGCTCGACAGGATTGCCGCCATCGCGAAAAGCGCAAAGGTCGTGCCCACCCAGCTCGCCTTCGTCGACATCGCCGGCCTCGTGAAGGGTGCGAGCAAGGGCGAAGGGCTCGGCAACCAGTTCCTCGGCAATATCCGGGAAGTCGACGCGATCGTCCATGTGCTGCGATGCTTCGAGGATGACGACATCCAGCATGTTGCCAACAAGGTCGATCCGATCGCCGATGCCGAGGTGGTCGAGACCGAACTCATGCTGGCTGATCTTGAAAGCCTCGAAAAGCGCGTTCCCGCAGCCGCAAAGCGCGCGACCGGCGGGGACAAGGAAGCGAAGATCACCGCCAGCGTGCTCGGCCAGGCGCTCGAACTGCTGCGCGAGGGCAAGCCCGCCCGCCTGACCGAGCCGAAGGACGAGGAGGAAGCGCGCCTCTTTCGGCAGGCACAGCTGCTCACCGCAAAGCCCGTGCTCTATGTCTGCAACGTCGCCGAAGACGAGGCCGCAACCGGCAACGCGCTGTCCGAAGCGGTCTTCGCCAGGGCAGAGGCCGAAGGCGCGCAGGCGGTCGTCGTTTCGGCCGCGATCGAGGCCGAACTGGTCGCCATGCCGGCAGAGGACCGCGCGGAATATCTCGAAAGCCTCGGCCTCGAGGAAAGCGGGCTCGCCCGCGTGATCCGTGCCGGATATACCCTGCTCGGTCTCAAGACCTTCTTTACCGCCGGACCGAAGGAAGCGCGCGCCTGGACTTTCCCCCAGGGCGCAAAGGCCCCGCAGGCGGCGGGCGAGATCCACTCCGATTTCGAAAAAGGTTTCATCCGCGCCGAGACCATCGCCTACGAGGATTATGTCGCACTTGGCGGAGAAGCGGCCGCGCGCGACGCGGGCAAGCTCCGGCAGGAGGGCAAGGAATATCTCGTGCAGGACGGCGATGTCATGCTGTTCAAGTTCAACGTGTAGGACAGCTCTGCCCGGCGCATTTATCGGAACGATAGCGACAAAGCCCCCGTTGGTTTCCCGACAACGATCATTGGGAGACAAGCGGTCATGGTAGACAAATCGGAAAAGTTCAATTGGCTCGTGCGGGTGGGATATTTCTCCCGTGCGGTGCTTTATTTCGTGCTCGGCCTGCTCGCGCTCACCAGCGCGGGCGCCATCAGCCAGGGCTCCGACGGCATCTTCAAGGCAGTCGAGGAATTTCCCGCCGGCACCGCACTGCTGTGGGTGCTGGTCGTGGGGCTGACGGCCTACGCCATGTTCCGCTTCGCGTCGCCGCTATTCGACATCGAGAACAACGGGTCGGACAAAAAGGGCTGGGGCAAGCGGCTTGGCCATGCGGGAAGCGGGATCGCGCACCTGGCGCTGGCCTGGACCGCCTACAAGGTCGCGACCGGTTCCCCGTCAGGCGGGAGCGGCGCAAGCGGGGCAGCCGCGGGCGTACTCTCGGTCGAATTTGGCGGAGTGGTGCTTGGCCTGCTGGGCGTTGCCTTCTTCCTTGCCGCGGTGAACCAGGCCGACAAGGCGATCTCGGGCAAGTTCATGCACCGTATCTCTGCGCGTGCGCCCGATCCGACGCGCTGGCTCGGCGGGGCAGGCTTTGCCGCGCGCAGCGTCGTCTATGTCGTGATCGGGTGGTCGCTGGTGCAGGCCGGTTTCCTGTCCAGCGGTCCTTCGCAGGTAAAGACCCTGGGCGAGGCGGTCGCTGCGCTCGCGGGGACGGGCTGGCTGTTCACGCTGACGGCGGCCGGCCTGATCCTGTTCGGCCTCTTCAGCCTCATTCTCGCGCGCTATCGGATCATTCCCGAGATCGACAGCGATCAGGGCGTGCCGAAATTCCGCGCGGCCTGATCGTTCAGGCCAAACGCTCTTTCCAGCCCCAGGCAAGAATGCAGGGCGGAATGTTGCGCCAGACGAAGTCGGTCTCGAGCCGGTCGAAATGCTGCTCGGTAAGATCGCGTGCGGCAGGGCGGAACTGGTAGGTCAGGAATGCCCCGCCGCGCCGAAGCACCCGCTCGGTCGCAGCGACGATACGGTCGGCGACGCCTTCGGGCAGGGTCGAGATCGGCAGGCCCGAAAGCACGAAGTCGGCCTTTTCATGGCCCACTTGCTTCACGAACCGTTCGACATCCTCGGCCGATCCGAGCCGTGCATGGAACCGATCGTCCCGAACCGTCCGCTTGAGATAGTCCACGAAACGCTCATTCGTTTCTATCACGAGCAGCTTGCCGTCTTCCGGCAGGCGGTCGAGGATATGTGGGCAGAACGTCCCGACGCCGGGTCCATATTCGACGAACAGCTTGCAATTGTCCCAATCGACCCGGTCGAGCATGGCGTCGATCGTCACCCGCGACGAAGGGATGACCGAGCCGACCATGCGCGGCGCCTCCATAAAACCGCGGAAGAACACGGCGAGAGGTCCGAACACCCGGCCCAAACCCTTGCGCGTGTATTTAGCCATGGTGGCGGCTCTGGTACCAGTTGTCATTCCTCTTGCCCTTCCTGATCCTTGCGCGCGCTCGATCCATATGCGCTTTTCGCAATCACGTGGTCAAACCAAGGGGCTTGCAGGTCCGTTCCCCGCTGACGCCGACGAACGCGGCGGCGCGCCCTCAATGTCGTCCGAACAGCTTTTCGACGTCTTCCATCGACAGCTTCACCCATGTCGGGCGGCCATGATTGCACTGGCCCGAACGCGGAGTGGCTTCCATTTCTCGCAGCAGCGCGTTCATCTCGGCGACCGAGAGCACTCGTCCCGCCCTAACCGATCCGTGGCATGCCATCGTCGCGAGCGTGTATTCAAGCCGCTCCGCGAGCAGCAGCGCACCGCTGTCCTGCTGGTGGCCGTGATGGGCGATGTCGTCAGCAAGATCGCGCAGCAACCTGCCCGTATCTGCCTTTGCGATGGCCGAGGGCACGGCACGCACCAGCATGGCTGCCGGACCGAAACGCTCGGTCACGAGGCCAAAGCGCGCGAGCCCCTCGGCCGCTTCCTCGAGCCGGTCGCAATCGACCTCGTCCAGTTCGACCACGTCGGGCACGAGCAGCGCCTGCGACCTTTTTGCGGCTTCGCCCGCGCCGGCCGCGCGCAACCGTTCGAGTACGAGCCTCTCGTGCGCGGCGTGCTGGTCGACCAGGACCAGGCCGTCGGCGGCCTCGGCGACGATATATGTGTTCGCGACCTGCCCGCGGGCGATGCCGAGCGGGTACCGACGGGCTTCCGCGGGGATTGGCGTTGCTTCCTCTGCGCGGCCCATGGGCAGGGCGTCGCTTGTGTCGCCCCATTCACTCCGGGCTTCCCCGACACTTGCAGGGCGCGATTGCGGCGCGGTCCAGTCGCGGCCAGAAAAGATGCTTTCCAGCGCGCCCGATTGCGTCGGAGCGGTCGTGGGAGCGGCAGGTTCGGTCTGCCAGCGCTCCATCGCCTTGCGGTCGGGGCCCTGCGCGCTGCGCCGGTCGCCGGTCGCAAGCGCCTGCCTGAGCCCGGAGACGATGAAACTGCGCACCCCGCTTGCATCGCGAAAGCGCACTTCGGTCTTGGCGGGGTGAACGTTGACGTCGACATCCTGCGGCGGCAGCTCGAGGAACAGGGCGAGCACTGCGTGCCGGTCGCGGGCGAGCATGTCCGAATAGGCCCCGCGCACCGCGCCGACCAGCAGGCGATCCTTTACCGGGCGGCCGTTGACGAAAAGGTATTGATGATCCGCCACGCCGCGATTGTAGGTCGGCAGCCCCGCGATCCCCGTCAGCCGCATCGTCCCGTGGGGCGTATCGCGAGTGAGATCGATCGCAACCGAATTGTCCTTGAGTTCGTGCGCGATGATCTGGGCGACGCGAGTGGCCAGCGGCTCTCCCGCCTGCGTGCGCAGAACCGTGCGCTCCTTGCCTTCGGCGCCATTGGTGAGAGTGAAGGCGATATCGGGGCGCGCCATGGCAAGGCGTCGGATCACGTCGAGGCCGGCGATATATTCGCTGCGCGCGGTACGCAGGAACTTGCGGCGCGCGGGCACTCGGGCGAAAAGCTGCTCGACCCGAACGCGCGTCCCGGGCGGCAATGCGGCCGGCCCTTCCTCGATCAGGTCGCCGTGATCGACCACCCTTCGCCATCCCTCGGCCGCGCCATGCACCCGGCTTTCCAGCGTGAGGCGCGCAACGCTCGCGATGGAAGGCAGCGCTTCGCCGCGAAAGCCAAGCGTCTCGACCAGTTCGATCGCGCCCTCTTCGCCGATCAGCGCATCGGGCAGTTTGGAAGTCGCGTGCCGTTCGAGCGCGAGCGCCATTTCCGCCGCATCCATCCCGCAGCCGTCATCGGTCACCTCGAGCCGCGTGAGCCCGCCATCGGTCAGCGCAATGGCGATTCGCGCGGCGCCCGCGTCGATCGCGTTCTCGACCACTTCCTTGAGCGCGGAAGCCGGGCGCTCGACCACTTCGCCCGCAGCGATGCGGTTGACAAGGACCGAAGGAAGGCGGCGAATATGCGGCATTGGTCGCAGCCTAGACGTCAGCGGTCGCAAATTCGAGGGTAACCCCCCATAATCGGCAACAGCGTCAACAATATTTTTGGCCTTTTGAATGCGAAAACGCTAGGCGCATCGGGTCACGTCACATTCGAGTGACCCATGTCCGGCAGGGGCCCTGCCGTACTTGCCCAAAGAGCTCACGGAACAAGAACAAATGAGTTTCCTTTCGAACCTGTTCAAATTCGGATCGCAGAACATGGCGATCGACCTCGGCACCGCGAACACGCTCGTCTACGTGCAGGACCAGGGCATCATCCTCAACGAGCCCAGCGTGGTTGCGATCGAGACGATCAACGGCGTCAAGCGCGTCAAGGCGGTCGGCGACGATGCTAAGATGATGATGGGCAAGACGCCTGACACGATCGAGGCGATCCGCCCGCTTCGCGACGGGGTCATCGCCGACATCGAAATCGCCGAGGAAATGATCAAGCATTTCATCCGCAAGGTCCACGGCAAGCGCAACCTGTTCCGCTATCCCGAAATCGTGATCTGCGTTCCCTCCGGCTCGACCTCGGTTGAAAAGCGCGCGATCCGCGACGCCGCTTCCAATGCGGGGGCATCGGAAGTGCACCTCATCCTCGAACCGATGGCCGCCGCGATCGGCGCCGACATGCCGGTGACCGAACCGGTCGGTTCGATGGTCGTCGACATTGGCGGCGGCACGACCGAAGTCGCGGTGCTGTCGCTGCGCGGCCTTGCCTATACCACTTCGGTCCGCACCGGCGGCGACAAGATGGATGAGGCGATCGTTTCCTATGTCCGGCGGCATCACAACCTCCTGATCGGCGATGCCACCGCCGAGCGGATCAAGAAGGATTACGGCATCGCAGTCGTGCCCGAGGACGGCATCGGCGAGACGATCACGCTGAAGGGGCGCGACCTCGTCAATGGCGTGCCCAAGGAGATCACGATCAACCAGGCGCATGTCGCCGAGGCACTTTCCGAACCGATCGGCGCGATCGTCGAAGGGGTGCGCATCGCGCTTGAGAACACCGCGCCCGAACTTGCTGCGGACATCGTCGACCAGGGCATAGTACTCACCGGAGGCGGCGCGCTGATCCGCCGGCTCGACGAACATCTACGCGAGGAAACCGGCCTGCCGGTCTCGATCGCGGAGGACCCGCTCACCTGCGTCGCCATCGGCACCGGCCGGGCGATGGAGGATCCGATCTATCGCGGCGTGCTGATGACGGCATGATCCGCACGAGCCCCCGCAGCCTATGCGGGTGGCTCGACAGGGAAAGAAGGGGCAGCAGGCCATGGCGCCGCCGTCATCGCGCCGTTCGGGTTTCTCGAAGAAGGCGCAATATTCCGTCTTCACCGGATACCTGCTGGCGGCGCTCGGTGCCCTTCTCGGTGCGGGCCTGCTTGCGCTGTCCTATTGGCAGCCGGGCAGCTTCGCGCCGCTGCGCGGCGCGGCGAGCGATGCCGTCACCCCGGTGGGCGAAGTCCCGGCTGCCGCACGAACCGGGTCGCAATCGGCCTGGGATGTCGTGTCCGGCTATTTCTATGCCGGATCGCAGAATGCCCGGCTGCGTGAAGAAAATGAGATAGCGCGCATCCGTCTTGCCGAAGCCGAGGCGATAAGGGACGAAAACCGCCGGCTGAAGGCGCTCCTCGATCTTGCGAAGGGCGAGGTCGAACCCGTCGCGACCGCGCGGCTCGTCGGCTCTAGCGCCGCGAGCGCGCGGCGATTTGCCTATATCGGTGTGGGCCGTGCTGACGGTCTGAAGCCGGGCATGCCGGTGCGTTCGCCGCGCGGCGTGGTCGGGCGCGTGCTCGAAGTGGCGAGCGGTTCGGCACGGGTGATGCTCCTGACCGACAGCGAGAGCGTGCTTCCGGTGCGCCGCGCGGGCGACAACACCGTCGCCTTCGCCGAAGGGCGCGGCGACGGATTGCTGCGGATCAGACTGATCAATCTCGGACTCAATCCTCTCAAGAAGGGCGATGTCTTCGTCACCAGCGGCGCCGGCGGCTATTACCGCCCGGGCGTGGCGGTTGCGGTGCTGAGCGAACTCACTCCCGATGGCGGGCTTGCGCGGCTGATCGCGGACCCTTCGGCGACGGATTTCGTCTCGATCGAGCCGATCTACGAAGGTGAGGCCGTAGCCGCATCGCGCGTGGGGGGAGAGAACGAGCTGACCGAGCAAGAGCTGAAAGAGTGATCGAACGACGCGGCAGGCCGATGCGCAGTGCGCGCTATCGCGGCAGCGGGATCAACCGCGAAGCCTCGCCCCTTCGGGCGGGCACGGTTCCCTATGTCTCGATTCTCGCCGGCTCGCTGCTGCCCGTGCTGCTCCTCCAGGCCGATGTCATGCCGCTTGCGCCTCCGCTCGGTTACATCATGCTCGTCGCCTGGCGGCTGATGCGGCCCGGCCTGCTGCCGATTTGGGCTGGCGTGCCGCTCGGCCTGTTCGACGACCTCGTCAGCGGGCAGCCGATCGGGTGCGCGGTGCTGCTATGGTCGCTGACCATGATCGCGTTCGAATATCTCGAGCAACAGGTCCCGTGGCGCGAATTCTGGCAGGACTGGTTCACCGCAGGTCTAGCCATCGTCATGTATATCCTCGCCGCGATGGCCCTTTCCCGCGCGACCGTCTCTCCTGCCCTGCTCCTTGCCATGCTGCCGCAGATCGTGGTGGCGGTGGTGCTCTATCCCGTCTTCGCGAGGCTCGTCTCGCGGCTCGACCTATTCCGCCTCGCGCGCACGCGGAGGATCGGATGAAGCGCTGGTTCAGGAAAAGCGGGCTGAGGCGCGCCGGGCCGAAGATAACCGCATCCGGCCTGCGCAACACGTTCGACAGGCGCGCAATGGTGATCGGCGCGGTGCAGGGCGGGATCGGCGTCCTGCTCGCGGTGCGCATGGGCTATCTCGCGATCGCGGAGAACGAGAAGTACCGGCTCGAATCCGAAAGCAACCGCGTGAACCTGTCGCTCATCCCGCCGCGGCGGGGCTGGATTCTCGATCGCAACGGCGCGCCGCTCGCCTCGAACCGCGCCGATTTCCGCGTCGACGTGATCCCCGAACGCCTGTCGGAGCCCGAGGCGACGATCGAACAGATCGGAACGCTGCTGGCGCTCGAGCCCGACCGGATCGCCGACATCAAGCAAAAGGTGATCCAGTCGAAAGGCTATCAGCCGATCGAGGTCGCGAGCGGGCTCAATTACGAACAATTCGCCGCTCTGAGCGTACGCCTGCCCGATCTCCAGGGGATCGTCCCGCAGCGCGGGTTTTCGCGCTTCTACCCGACCGGGCCGTCGGTCGGGCACCTGATCGGCTATGTCGGCCCCGCAAATGCCGAGGAATATGACGAGGAGGACCGAAACCCGCTCCTCATCACGCCGGGCTACAAGATCGGCAAGGACGGGCTCGAAAAGCAGTTCGAGCAGGAATTGCGCGGCGTACCGGGTGCGCGGCGCGTCGAGGTAACGGCGGGCGGGCGCATCGTGCGCGACCTCGAAACACGCGAGGACGTGCAGGGCGATCCGGTCAAGCTCACCATCGACGGGCCCTTGCAGGATTATGCCGCGCGCCGCATCGGCCTCGAAAGCGGATCGGTCGTCGTCATGGACTGCAAGACCGGCGACCTGCTCTGCATGGCTTCCATGCCGAGCTTCGACCCGAACAGCTTTTCGGACGGCATCGGATCGGTCGAATACGCCATGCTTCGCGAGGACGAGCGAGTGCCCCTGCGCAACAAGGTGCTGCAGGGGCTCTACCCACCCGGTTCGACGGTCAAGCCGATGCATTGCATGGCCTTCCTGAAAGCCGGGATCGACCCCAAAGAGACGATTTCCTGCGGCGGCGGGCGGCGGATCGGCAACCGCTTCTTCAATTGCTGGAGCAATCACGGCACCGTCGACATGGCCAAGGCGATCTACCAGTCGTGCGATAGCTATTTCTATCACTACGCGCAGGCCGTCGGCTTCGACAGGGTCGCCGCGATGGCGAGCCAGTTCGGACTGGGCAAGGAATTCCCGCTGCCGGTCACCAGCCAGTTCTACGGCACGGTCCCGACTCCCGACTGGAAGTTCAACAAGTTCGGCCGCGAATGGCAGGATTTCGACACGGTCAACGCCTCGATCGGGCAGGGCTATTACCTCACCAGCCCGCTCCAGCTCGCGGTGATGGCGACCCGGCTCGCGACCGGGCGGCATGTCATGCCGCGACTCGTCATGAACACGCCGACGCGCGGCATCGATCAGGTAGACCTCGCCGATGACCAGGTCGCCTTCGTGCGCCGGGCGATGAGCGATGTCGTGAACGGCCCCGGAACGGCGGGACGCGGGCGGCTTCCACTGGAGGACGTCCTGATGGCGGGCAAGACCGGCACCGCGCAGGTCGTCTCGCTTTCGGTTTCCGACGGCAAGTCCGGCCCCTGGAAATATCGCGACCACGGCCTGTTCGTCTTCTTCGCCCCGTTCGAGAACCCGCGCTATGCCGGCGCAGTCGTGATCGAACATGGCGGCGGCTCGGGCGCGGCCTATCCGATCGCGCGCGACGTGATGACGTTCATGTTCGATCCCGAAAAGGGCATGGACGCGCTCACCAAGCTCGAGGAGCAATGGGGCGGCACCGCCCAGCAGCGGCTGGAAAAACGCTATGCCGCCTATGCCGCCGAGCGCGGGGCAACCGTGGTTCCCCCGCCGCGCCGGGACGAGGATATCTTCGATCAGGTAGAGGCCGAGGCGAGGCTCGCCGCCGCGCGCACGCAGGCGATCGCCGACGACGCTATCGCGCCGCGTCCCGATCCCACCGCCTCCGGCAGTCCGCCACCCAACAGCGCGGTTCCGGCACGGGACGGGGGCGAATAACCGCGATGGCCAGTGTCATACCCGATCCGATCGCGCGCCAGCCCTGGGCGATGCTGATTCCGCTCTTCCTGCTGGTCGGCTTCGGGGCGGCGGTCCTCTATTCCGCCGCCGGAGGCTCAATGGATCCCTTCGCGAGCTCGCATCTACTGCGCTTCGGGGTGTTTCTCGTCATGGCGCTGGTGATCGCGGCGTTCCCGCGCGAACTGGTGCGTTTCCTGACCTATCCGGCCTATCTCGTCGTGCTCGCCCTGCTCGTCGCGGTCGAGATCATCGGCCAGGTCGGCGGCGGCAGCCAGCGCTGGCTCGATCTCGGCTTCATGGTGTTGCAGCCTTCCGAACTGATGAAGCCGGTGATCGTGGTGACGCTGGCGCATTTCTATTCCTCGCTGCCGGTCGGCCTCATCACCGGCTGGCGCGCGGTGCTGCTGCCCGGAGCGATGATCGCCGCTCCGGTCGCCTTCGTCCTGCTGCAGCCCGATCTCGGCACCAGCCTCGCGATCGCATTCGGCGGGGCGGTGGTGATGCTGCTTGCAGGGCTGCCGCTGCGCTGGTTCATCGGCGGCGCCGTCGCGGCGGCCGCGGCGGCACCTGTCGCGTTCTTCTTCGGCCTCAAGGAATACCAGCAGCGCCGGGTGCTCACCATGTTCGACCCCGAAGCCGATCCGCTGGGTGCGGGCTATCACATCACCCAGTCCAAGATCGCGATCGGATCAGGCGGCCTGTTCGGCAAGGGCTTCAACGAGGGTTCGCAAAGCCACCTGCAATACCTGCCCGAACCGCACACCGATTTCGTCTTCGCCACCATGGCCGAGGAATGGGGCCTTCTCGGCGGCCTTTTCGTTATCGCGATCTTCGGGGTCATCCTTCGCTGGGGGCTCGAGGTCGCCCGCGCCTCGCGCGATCGCTTCGCCCAGCTGCTCGCAGGCGGCATGGTCGCGACGGTCTTCTTCTATGTGGCGGTCAACCTGCTGATGGTGATGGGATTTGCGCCCGTCGTCGGCATCCCGCTGCCGTTCATGAGCCATGGCGGCTCGTCCATGCTCACCAACATGATCTGCATCGGCGCGCTGATGATGGTTGACCGCTGGAACAAGCGCGCGCCGGGCAGAGGATTGAGCGGGAGCCATTCGGGCGGGCTCACGACCTGAACGGCGCGCCTCAGACCCGCACCAGCCCCAGCCTCAACGCCTTCACCACCGCCCCGACCCGGTCCGACGCATCGAGCTTTGCGTAGATGCGCCGGGCATAGGTTTTCACCGTGTCGGGCGACAGGCCCATGATCTCGGCGGTGACCGAAAGCGACTTGCCCTCGGTCAGCCATTCGAGCACCTCGCGCTCGCGTTCGGACAGGCTGATCCTGGTCGGCGCGCTTTCTATGAGGACGCATACGCGTTGATGCGAAGCCTGTGCGATGGCACGGACGAGCCCCAGCGTCCTGTCGGGCACATCCTCCAGGGGGCGGTCGAAATCGAACGCGGCATAGCCATCGCGCCCGTGCATGCCGAACAGCGGGACGCCAAAGCCATGGATCAGCCCGTGTTCGCGCATGGCCTTGAAATAGGCTTCGTTACCCGGCGTGTTCCGCCCCGCCTGCATCGCCTCCTGCCAGGTCAGCATCGAGCCGTGTTCAAGCACTCTTCCCGGGATCGGATCGTCCCGGCGGAAATCCGCCCGTTCGTAAAGGTCGAGCCATTCGTCCGCAAAGCCGCGCGCATAGACGACGGTGGACGGCGAGGTCGGCTCTTCGAACAGCGGTGTGACATGATAGCTGTGGCGCACCACGCCTTCTGCCCTCGCGACGTCGCAGCCATACTCGATCGCCTCGGCGATGTCGTCGATCCGGTCGATCCTTGCAAAATGACGGTGCATTCTGCCGGGCATACACGAAGTCACCCGGATGGGCGACTTTCCCCTCCCGGAAAGCGGGCGCATAGGCGCGCCAGGAAACCAGTTCGGGCCTTCGGGTCGCACCCTGCCCCACGAGGGCGGGAAGGCTGAAAGCCCGGAACCTGGCGGCAGCGGCTACTCCCCCTTTGGCCAGCCTGTCGCCAGGAACACCCTTTCGAAATTGGCCCCAAGACAATGCTTTCCCCGCTGCGTCCCATTCGCTCCCTGTTTGCCCGGATCGGCGCGCGCGAGCCGTGCTCCCCGGCCGACCCTCCCCTGCGCGAGGGCGGCATCGTGCTCGCCGCGCTGATGACCGAGGCGATCCGCCAGCGCGAGGCAGAAGGACACCACACGACCCTGCGCCAGCTTCACTGCGTGCTCGGCATATCGCAGCCGAGTGCGCTGAGGATCGCCCACCTTCTCGCACGGGAGGGCGTGGTTCGGATCGAGGAGAACATGTCCGACAGGTTCGAAAGCACGGTGCGCCTCTCGCCCGAGACGCAGCGCCGCTTCATGGCCCTGGCGAAAGAGAATATCGCGGTCGACACGGCATAGCCCCTTCCCATTGGCGCCAAGCGCGCTATATGCAGCGCCTCACGCGATTCGGGACCGTGCCCAGCACCCCTTCGCGGTGAATTTTCCGATGCCCATCGGTACGGACGCATAGCTCAGTTGGTAGAGCAGCTGACTCTTAATCAGCGGGTCCTAGGTTCGAGCCCTAGTGCGTCCACCACCCCTTCCCTTGCCGATTCCTGCATTGCAGGTCACATCCTGCGCCACATCGCGCCGGGGTTTCGTTCGTTTAGTTCATACGCGATGGGGTTTTCGGCGCCAATCACTCCGCTTGATTTCACATTGGCATGTGATACAGCGCCTGCATGAACACATCCACCATCACACGCGTTCGCGAACTCGTCGAAAGCGGCGCCTTCACGCGCGCCGGCCTCGCCCGCGCTGCCGGGCTCCACGCCAACACGCTGCGCGACTGCGCCGAGGAAGGCTGGAATCCCACCGCCGAAACCCTCGCCAAGCTCGCCGCCTTCCTCGACGACAATGACGAACGCCCCGTGCTCGTCGGGATCGAGGAAATCATCGACGAGGCGCGCAATGGCCGCATGTACATCCTCGTCGACGACGAGGACCGCGAAAACGAGGGCGATCTCATCATCCCCGCCCAGATGGCGACGCCTGCCGCGGTCAATTTCATGGCGACGCATGGCCGCGGCCTCATCTGCCTCGCATTGGACAAGGCCCGCGTCGATACGCTCGGGCTCGAACCGATGAGCCGGAACAACAAGGAATCGATGCAGACCGCCTTCACCATCTCGATCGAGGCGAAGGAAGGCGTCACCACCGGCATTTCGGCCGCCGACCGGGCGCGCACCATTTCTGTCGCGATCGACGCGACGAAAGGCTCCGACGACATCGTCACGCCGGGCCACGTCTTCCCGCTCGCCGCGCGCGACGGCGGCACTCTGGTGCGCGCCGGTCACACCGAGGCCGCGGTCGACATCTCCCGTCTTGCCGGGCTCAACCCTTCGGGCGTCATCTGCGAGATCATGAACGAAGACGGGACCATGGCGCGCATGGACGACCTCGTGAAATTCGCGCGCAAGCACGAACTCAAGATCGGCACGATCCGCGATCTCATCGCCTACCGGATGCGCAACGACCACCTCGTCGAACGCACCGGCGAAAGCTCGTTCGAAAGCGATTACGGCGGCCACTGGCGCATGATCACCTATCGCGACCGGGTCGAGGGGAACGAAGCCTATGTCCTGCAGAAAGGCCATGTCGTCCCCGGCGAGCCCACCCTCGCCCGCGTCCACCCGATTTCGGTCTTCGACGACGTGCTCGGCGCGCCCGGCCCGCGCAAGCGCACGCTGCAGCGGGCGATGGAGGCGGTGGGCGAACACGGCGCGGGGATCATCGTGATCCTGACGGGCCGCGTCGGCACCGGCGCGTGGAGCAAGGACGAGGAGCTGCGCAATATCGGCATCGGCTCGCAGATCCTCGCCGATCTCGGCGTGCACGACATGATCCTGCTGTCCAATTCGCGCCCCGACCTCGTTGCGATCGAGGGATTCGGGCTGACCATCACCGGCCACCGGCCCATCCCGGAGTAATTCCCATGGCACGCATTCTCATCGTCGAGGCGCGTTTCTACGAACACCTCAATGACCAGCTGATCGAAGGCGCGCGCGCCGTGATCGAAGCTGCGGGCCACGAGACGGAGGTGCTGACCGTCCCCGGCGCGCTCGAGGTTCCGGGGGCGATCGCCCTAGCCGCGGAAAGCGGCGAATACGACGGCTTCGTCGCGATCGGCGTCGTGATTCGGGGCGAAACCTATCATTTCGAGATCGTCGCGGGCGAAAGCGCGCGCGCGATCATGGCCCTGACGATGGACGGCATCGCGATCGGCAACGGCATCCTGACGGTCGAGAACGAGGCCCAGGCGCAGGTGCGCGCGGACCCGGCACAGAAGGACAAGGGCGGCGAAGCGGCCCGCGCGGCGCTCGCGATGATGGCGCTCGCCGAACGTTTCGCGCGCTAATGCGCCCCGGCCCGAGCGCGGAGTAGGTGTTTGTCCGGATATAGGTCTTCATAAGGGTAGGCTACGCAATCGCCCGGAGGGTCGCGGCGAAACCAGCAAGCTCAGGGGATCCGAATTGAACACCGAACAGACCGCTGCCGAGACCGAACTGGCCGAGGTCGCACACATCCTTCGTGACTGTCTCGCCCGGCTCGACCGGGTCGGTGCGGGAATCGCCGCAATCCATGTCAATGCGGCGATCGAACATCTCGCGGACCTTCGCGAAGGGGCGGCACCGCGATTCGCCGCTGCCTGCGATGCCATGGATGCGGCCCGACAGGGCTCCGCTGGGCGCGCGGGCGGGCGCATTGCCTCGATCGATCCGCGCCTGCTGTGCATCCTTCCCGCGACGGGCCAGTCCCACTGACGGCGATCATACCCGAACCGACGCGCAGGACTACGTACTTTGCCTGAGTAGTCCTGCGTAAAGCCAGTGAGCCGCCGGTAAGCTATTGAAATTCGGAGAAGGGGCGATTTGGTCGATGGGCCTTGCGGGCTTGCGGCCATGAAGCGTCCTGCGGATTCGGAAGGTCGCAATTCCATGGCTTGCCCGCACATTGCCACCTGCACGCTGTGTCGTGCATCCCGGTCCCCTGCGGCCGGTGGCCGCGTGCCGGAACCCGCCGAGCAGCCCCTGCGCGACCTGCCGCTATTCGCTGACCCGATCGACGAACAGCAGCGGAGCAGATGCAGTGGATGACGCCCGCATTTCCGCCTTTCCGGACCGTTTCGGCGAATCCTCCGGCGAAGAAGGGGCGAACGATGGAACCGATCGCGTATCGGCACCCCGCACTGCCTGCCATTCCACGTCCACGCGCCGGTTGCGACCAGTCGAAACCGGCTCCCGGGATCGTGCTGTTGCCGATCTGAAACCTTCGGATCTCAAACCGCTCGCCGACCAGCTCATGGCGATCGCACGGCAATTGCGCGGCGCCGAAGTCGCCGCCATCGCACGCGACATGGCAGAGGCGCTGCCGGTCGCTCCGGTCGTTCGGCCGTCACCGGCCAATTCCGTCGTCTCCAACGATCCGCCGCACGATAGGGCGAACAGCGAAGCGCACGATCAGTCCCTCGATCCCGACCAGCGCCGCCGCCGCAACGGCGTGCTCGCGCGCAAGGCCTATGCCGCCCGCCGCCGCCGCGCGGCGATCTTCGGCAATCCCGACCTGTTCGGCGAGCCTGCATGGGACATTCTGCTCGACCTCTACATCGCCCATGTCGAGCGAAAGGACGTCTCGGTGTCGAGTGCGTGCATCGGCTCGGCCGCCCCGCCCACGACCGGGCTACGCTGGCTCGGCGTGCTGGCGGATCACGGACTCGTCCTGCGCGAACACGACCCGGCCGATCAGCGCCGCGTCCTGGTGCGCCTGACGCCCGCCGGGCTGGACGCGATGGACCGCTATTTCACGCTTGCCGCCGGGACGACCTAGAAGCGCTCTCTAGCTCTTGAGCGCGCCGAAACAGCCCGGGCCGGCATAGGCCGCACTGGTGCCGAGCTCTTCCTCGATCCGGATCAGCTGGTTGTATTTCGCAAGCCGGTCAGACCGCGCCAGGCTGCCGGTCTTGATCTGCCCGCAATTGGTCGCGACCGCGAGGTCGGCGATGGTCGCGTCCTCGGTCTCGCCCGAACGATGGCTCATCACGCTGGTGTAACGCGCGCGCGTCGCCATATCGACCGCTTCGAGCGTTTCGCTGAGCGTGCCGATCTGGTTGACCTTGACCAGCAGCGAATTCGCAAGGCCGCGCTCGATCCCGTCGGCAAGGCGCTGCGGATTGGTGACGAACAAATCGTCGCCGACCAGCTGGACACGCTCGCCGATAAGGTCGGTCAGCGCCTTCCAGCCTTCGAAATCGTCCTCGCTCATGCCGTCCTCGATCGAACGGATCGGGTAATCAGCACACAGTTTCGCGAGATATTGGGCCATTTCCTCGCCCGACAGGCTGAGCCCCTCGCCAGAAATCTCGTATTTGCCGCCCTTGAAGAATTCGGTCGCCGCGCAGTCCAATGCCAGCACGACGTCCTCGCCCGGGGTGAACCCGGCCTGTTCGATGGACCCCATGATGAAATCGAGCGCGTCGCGCGTGCTGGCGAGATCGGGCGCAAAGCCGCCTTCGTCGCCGACGGAGGTCGCAAGCCCCTTGTCCGAGAGGCCCTTCTTCAGGGTGTGGAATATCTCCGAACCCCAGCGCACCGCCTCGGCGATGCTGTCGGCGCCAACCGGCATGACCATGAATTCCTGGATGTCGATCGGGTTGTCGGCATGTTCGCCGCCATTGATGATGTTCATCATCGGGACCGGCAGGACGTGAGCCGAAACCCCGCCGATATAGGAATACAGCGGAAGGCCGCGTGCATTGGCCGCAGCCTTGGCGACGGCAAGGCTGGTGCCGAGGATCGCGTTCGCGCCGAGCCGGGCCTTGTTGGGGGTGTCGTCCAATGCGATCAGCGCCATGTCGACATCGCGCTGGTCCTCGGCATCGAAGCTGCCCACCAGAAGCTCGCGGATCTCGGTATTGACCGCGTTCACCGCGCCGATCACGCCCTTGCCCTTGTAGCGATCCTTGTCGCCGTCGCGCAGTTCGACCGCCTCGTGCGCGCCCGTCGATGCGCCCGAAGGCACCGCCGCGCGGCCGAAACTGCCGTCTTCGAGCAGCACATCGACCTCGACGGTGGGATTGCCCCGGCTGTCGAGGATTTCGCGCCCGTGAAGATCGATGATCGCAGTCATGTTTGGCTCCGGCTGTGATGTGGTGTAAAGGTGCAAGGCAGGAATTGGGGCGGCGCGGCGGCACGCCTTCGCGCTGTTCGATGCGTCCCTATGCGCCCCGCCGGGGCTGCGCAAGCGGCGGTTCGCTCATCGCCGGTTGACCGCCATGGACCAGGCGCCTGAAAACGGGTCGGCAAAGTTTCGGACCCTTTTGGGCTCATGGCCATTGCATAGACATGCGAAGCAGTGAATTCCTATTGCATCAATTCGATCACGGGAGGTGACGAAAGACCATGGCAGAAAGCAGCACCACGAAATCCACCGCGACCACCAAGAAGACCCCGGCGAAATCGACCAAGGGTTCGACCACCAAGTCGTCAGGTCCGAAAAAGGCCGGCTCTTCAAACAAGACCGGCGCGACCGCCAAGGGCGCCGACAGCAACCACGCCGCCGAGGCGAAGAGCCGCTTCAATGCCGCGCTCGAGGAAGCCAAGGCCGGCGCCGCCGCCCTGCGCAACGAAGCGCAGACCCGCGCGGGCGCCTATCGCGAACAGGCATCGGGCAAGGGCGAAGCCTACACCGACAAGGCCCGCACCCGCGCGAGCGAGCTTGCCAGCGACGGCAAGAAATCGGTCAGCGAAGGCCTCGTTTCGCTTTCGCACGTCGTCTCCGACACGGCGACCAGGATCGACGAACGCTTCGGCGAGGAATATGGCGACTATGCCCGCAAGGCCTCGCGCAGCCTTACCGAGACTTCGGCCAAGCTCGAGGAAAAGAGCGTCGAGGAACTGGGCGAGGACGCGCGCGAATTCGTTCGCAAGAGCCCCGGCCTCGCGGTCGGCCTCGCGGCGCTTGCGGGCTTCCTGTTCGCCCGGATGTTCCGCGGTTCGCGCGACTGAGGACGTGAGCGAAGCCAGGACGGCCCCGGGGCAGGATCACGGCACGTTTGCGAGGGATCCGCGAGCCGCCGATGAAGCCTTGCCCCCCGACAGCCCGAACGGGATCGAGGACCCCTTCGATCCCTCCGGGGCGCCGATCGACATGCCCGCCGATCCGACCACGGTCGGCCCGCCGGAAGAAGGGCTGAGCGAATCCCTCACCGAGGAACTCGCCGCGCTGATCGACGACGGGCGAACCTATGTCGAAGCCGAGCTCAATTTCCAGAAGACCCGAGCGAGCCTTGCCGGCAAGAATGCAGGGATCGCGCTCGGCCTCGCCATTGTGGCGATCGTGGTGCTGCATGTCGCGGTGCTCGCGCTTGCGGTCGGCCTCGTCATGGCGCTCGCCCCGCTGGTGACGATATGGGGCGCCATTGCGATCGTCGTGGGCGGCCTGCTCGCGGTCACCGGCCTGCTCGGCTGGAGGGCGGCGAAGCACGGCCAGCGGATCGGGGCGATCTTCGCCAAGGCCGATCCGCCCGCCGCTTCGGGGGAGGAATGAATTGACCGACATTGACCCCCGCCTTGCCGAAGACCGCGCGCTGCGCAACGCCGCGCTCGCCGTGCTCAAGGCCGATATCGAACATGCGAAGACGACCTTCGCCCCCAAAAGCATTGCACGGCGCACCGGGACACGGATGAAGGAAGGCGCCGAGGAGGTCTACGATCTCGCGATCGACAAGGCCGACGACAATCGCGGCGTCATCGCCGTGCTGATCGGCGCGCTGTTCCTGTTCCTTGCTCGCCAGCCCATTCTCGAAATTCTCGGCCTCGGGGACGCATTCGAAAGCGAACCCGATGACGGCGAGGCAGGGCACGGGTGAACGGGCGGAACGGGAACACCCACCGCCCTTATCCCGTTGCTTTCACAAGAACGTTCGTGCGCGTATATTGCGCTCCATGAGAAATCAGCCCGCTTGGGGCGGGCAAGGAGAGACCATGACCGACACCACCACTGGCGAGACGACCTGGGAAAAGACCGCCGATACCGCCCATGCGGGCAGCAATGGCCACGACAAGCGCGACGAACTGCGCGCCAAGATCGAGGCGAGCGAGCGCCGCATCGCGGAGCGCACCCTTGCCGACGATGCGCGCGATGCAGCGGTCGCCGCACGCGATTACACGCGCGCCCATCCGCTGACCGTGGTCGCCGGCGCGATCGGAATCGGCATCCTGATCGGCCTTGCAACGCCCCCCGGCCGGCGCGCCGCAAGCCGCGCGGCGAGCGCCACGGCAGGCGCGGTCGGCGGCGCGGCAAACGCGGCCGGCAGCGCGGCAAAGCGCGGGAGCGAGACTCTGTTCGCACCGTTCATGAACGCGCTCACCGCCTACGTGCTGAAACTGGTCGACGAGGCACTATCCACCGCCGAAGCGGCTCAGGACCGGCTCGAGGATCTGTCCGACAGCGCCGAGACCGCCGCGCGCAAGGCTCGCCGCGAAGCCGGCTACCGCGCCGGCAATGCCGCCGACAGCGCCCGCGATACCACCCGCCGCACCAAGCGCAAGGCGAGCCGCGCAGTACGCGACATCAAGAGCCGCATCGCCGGCTGACATCGTTTACAGGGGCAGCCGCGCGGCGAGCGCAGGCCTTGCCCCGCGCGCCAAAGCGATTAAGGGCTGCGGGGATTCCTCCCCCGGCCCTTTTTCGTGCGCGAAACGAAAGGGGCGACACGTTCAAGGACATGCCAGACATGGAAGAGACCACCCCGAATCAGCGCCTCCACCTCGTCATGGGAGGCCGGGTCAAGGACCCGCGCGGCCACGAATTCCAGGACCCCGAAAGCCTGCACGTGGTCGGCGTGTTCAGCTCCTACGAGGCCGCCGTCGAAGCCTGGCGCGCACAGGCGCAGCGCACGGTCGACGATGCCGAGATGAAATATGTCGTGGTCCACATCCACAAGCTGCTGACGCCCGAGGAATGAAGCGATGCCGGGTGAAAATGCGCCCGCGATCCGCCCCTTCCGCCCGGACGATGCCGAAGCGCTCGGCGCGCTGACCCTCGCTGCGATCCGCAAGACGGGGGCGCGGGCCTATGGCGGCGATCAGGTCGAAGCCTGGGCGGCGCGCCATCCCGATCCGCGCCGCTTTCGCGAGAGCGCGGCGAAGGGCGACACGATCCTCGTCTGCACGGACGAGGCTGACATGCCGACCGCCTATGTCCTGATGGAGAGGCACGGCCATGTCGACATGCTCTATTGCCACCCGGACCATGGCGGAAAGGGTCTTGCCGCGGCGCTGCTCGCGCGGATCGAGGCGGATGGGCGCAGACGCGGCATCGCGCGCCTCTTCGCCGAAGCCAGCGAGATCGCGCGGCCCGTTTTCGCGCGGGCCGGGTTCAAGCAGATGAACCGCCGCGACTTCGCGCTGGAACACGCGGGCGCGGCGGTGCCGATCCACAATTACGCCATGGCAAAGAATATCGGGGAAAAGCGCGAGGATTGAAGCGCCTGTCCCGCGAGGTTCAGATGAACTCGATCTTCTCGACGAGGTAGAACTTGTCGCCCGACGGCACCGTCACCTCGATTTCGTCGCCGACCTGCTTGCCGATCAGGGCGCGAGCCATGGGCGAGCTGTAGGAAATCCGCCCCTGCGCCGCGTCCGCTTCGGTCTGGCCGACGATCTGGTACTTCACCGGCTTGTCGTCTTCGTCGAGGAGGGTGACGGTCGCACCGAAAATGATCTTGTCGCCCGAAAGCGACTTGGGATCGATGATCTGGGCGCGGGTCACCTTGTCCTCGATCTCGGCGATCTGCGCTTCGACCTGGCCCTGCCGTTCTTTCGCGGCGTGATATTCGGCATTTTCCGACAGGTCGCCATGCGCGCGCGCTTCCTCGATCGCGTCGACGATCTTGGGGCGTTCCTCGCGCAGGGCCTTGAGATCGGCGGTCAGCCGCTCATAGCCCTCAACCAGCATCGGGACCTTTTCCATTGTTGCCATGTCCGTCCTTTTTCCTCCAAAGCCCCCGCATCCGAACTGTTCCCGTGGCCGAAAGGTCCGGCCATTCGTCACTTCGGGATCGCGCCCCCTCTTCAAAGGAAGGGGTCTGGTGCGCACCCGCAATGTCGGAAGGGAAGGTTACGTGGTCGGCCCATCATAATAGTCCTGCAAGGAGCGGACTTCAAGCTGGTGCGGCTTGACCGCCGAAATCGCCGCCGCCGCAGCGCGGCTTGCCGCTGCGGTGGTGTAATAGGGGACCTTCTTTTCGAGCGCGCTCGCCCGGATCGATTTGGAATCGAGCAGCGACTGCCAGCCTTCGGTGGTGTTGAAGATGAGCGCGATCTCTCCGTCGATGATCCGGTCGACGATATGCGGCTGGCCTTCGGCGACCTTGTTGACGCGTTCCACATCGAGCCCCTGTTCGGCGAGATAGGATTGCGTCCCGGCGGTGGCGATGATGCGAAAGCCTTCCCCGATCAGGGTGCGCACCGCCTCGACGATGCCGGCCTTGTCCGAATTCTTGACCGACACGAACACGGTGCCCTCCCGCGGGAGAGCCATGCCGACGCCCATCTGCGACTTGAGGAAGGCCGCCTCGAAGGTCCGGTCGATCCCCATCACCTCGCCGGTCGATTTCATTTCGGGCGTGAGCACCGGGTCCGCCCCGGGGAAGCGGCTGAAGGGGAAGATCGCTTCCTTTACCGCCATGTAATCGAGGTCGCGGCGGAAGGGTTCGAAATCGGCGAGCTTTTCGCCTGCCATGACCCGCGCGGCGATCTTGGCCACCGGCTGGCCGATCGCCTTGGCGACGAAGGGCACGGTGCGGCTGGCGCGCGGGTTGACCTCGATGAGATAGACCTCGCCGTCCTTGACCGCGAACTGGATGTTCATGAGACCCACGACGTTGAGGGCGCGGGCGAGCAATTCGGCCTGCCGTTCCATCTCCGCGATGATTTCGGGCGGCAGCGAATAGGGCGGCAGGGTGCATGCGCTGTCGCCCGAATGGACGCCCGCCTCCTCGATATGCTGCATGACGCCGGCGACGCGGACCTCGGTTCCGTCGCACAGCGCATCCACATCGACCTCGATCGCGTCGCGCAGGTACTGGTCGACCAGCACCGGGGATTCGCCGGACACGGTGACCGCATTGGCAATGTAATCGTCCAGCTGGGCTTCGGAATCGACGATCTCCATCGCCCGCCCGCCGAGCACGAAGCTGGGCCGCAGCAGCACCGGATAGCCGATCCGCGCCGCCACCGCCGCCGCTTCGTCGCGGGTATAGGCGATACCGTTGTCGGGCTGCTTCAGCTTGAGCTTGTTGACGAGCCTGGCGAATCTCTCGCGGTCCTCGGCATGGTCGATCGCGTCGGGACTGGTGCCGAGAATGGGGATCCCGGCATCCTCCAGCGCCTGCGCCAGCTTGAGCGGCGTCTGCCCGCCGAACTGGACGATCACGCCGACAAGTTCGCCCGCCTGCTGTTCGACCCGCAGGATCTCGAGAACGTCCTCGGCCGTAAGCGGTTCGAAATAGAGCCGGTCGGAAGTGTCGTAATCGGTCGAGACGGTTTCCGGATTGCAATTGACCATGATCGTCTCGAACCCCGCCTCGGCAAGCGCGAAACAGGCATGGACGCAGCAATAGTCGAATTCGATCCCCTGCCCGATCCGGTTCGGTCCGCCGCCAAGGATGACGATCTTCTTGCGGTCGCTGGGGTCCGCCTCGCATTCCGCTTCGCCGAAGCTGGGCGCTTCGTAGGTCGAATACATGTAGGGCGTGATCGCCTCGAATTCGGCGGCGCAGCTGTCGATCCGCTTGAACACCGGGAGTACGCCGAGCTTCGCGCGCAGCTTTCTTACCTCGTCCTCGCTGGTCGCACCCGCCATTGCCTGGAGCGCGTCGTGCAGCAGCCCTGACCGCTTCGCCTGCGTTTCGGCAAGCCCGCCCGCAACGCCGACCGAACGCACCGCGAGCGTGGCGAGCCGCCGGTCGGAAAAGCCCATAGCCTTCAGCCGCCGCAGTCCTTCGGCATCGCGCGGCAGCCCGTCGGCCTGAACTTCGCGTTCGGCTTCGATGATGGCGTGGATCTGGCGCAGGAACCACGGATCGTAGAAGGTCACGGCGGCGACCTCTTCGATCGTCAGCCCTTCACGAAATGCCTGCGCGACTTTCAGGATCCGGTCGGGCGTACGGCGCGACAGGGCGGCGGTGATCACGTCCTTGGCCACGCCTTCGAGTTCGGGCAAGCGGTTGAACCCGTCGAGCCCGGTCTCCAGTCCGCGCAGCGCCTTCTGCATCGATTCCTGGAAATTGCGCCCGATCGCCATGACTTCGCCGACCGATTTCATCGCGGTCGAAAGGGTGGCTTCGGCGCCCTTGAACTTCTCGAAGGCGAAGCGCGGTATCTTCGTCACGACATAGTCGATCGTCGGCTCGAAACTGGCGGGAGTCGCTCCGGTGATCTCGTTGGTGAGTTCATCGAGGGTGTAGCCGACGGCCAGTTTCGCCGCGACGCGGGCGATGGGAAAGCCGGTCGCCTTCGATGCCAGCGCAGAACTGCGCGAAACGCGCGGGTTCATCTCGATCACGATCAGGCGGCCATCGGCCGGGTTGACCGCGAACTGGACGTTGGAGCCGCCCGTCTCGACCCCGATCTCGCGCAGGCAGGCTATGCTGGCCGAGCGCATGATCTGGTATTCCTTGTCTGTCAGGGTCAGAGCCGGGGCCACGGTGATGGAATCGCCGGTGTGAACGCCCATCGGGTCGACGTTCTCGATCGCGCAGATGATGATCGCGTTGTCCTTGGAATCGCGCACCACCTCCATCTCGTATTCCTTCCAGCCGAGGAGCGATTCCTCGATCAGGACCTCTGTGGTGGGGGAGGCATCCAGCCCTTCTCGCACGATGCGTTCGAATTCCTGCGTGTTGTAGGCGATCCCGCCGCCCGTCCCGCCCAGCGTGAAGGAGGGTCGGATGATCGCGGGAAGGCCCGTGCGCTCCAGCACCTCGCGCGCTTCATCCAAGGTGTTGGCGACGCCCGAGCGCGCGCTTTCCAATCCGATCGCGTCCATCGCCTCGCGGAAACGCTGGCGGTTCTCCGCCTTGTCGATCGAGTCCGCGCGCGCGCCGATCATCTCGACGCCGTGTTCGGCCAGCACGCCCATCTCGTCGAGCTTCAGCGCGCAATTGAGCGCGGTCTGCCCGCCCATCGTCGGCAGCAGCGCGTCGGGCTTTTCCTTGGCGATGATCTTGGCGACGATTTCGGGCGTGATCGGTTCGACATAGGTGCTATCTGCAAATTCCGGGTCGGTCATGATCGTCGCCGGGTTCGAATTCACCAGGATCACCCGGTAGCCTTCCTCCTTCAGCGCCTTGATCGCCTGCGTGCCCGAATAATCGAATTCGCACGCCTGCCCGATGATGATGGGGCCTGCGCCGATGACGAGGATGGAGGAAATGTCGGTGCGTCTGGGCATCAGCTTTCGGTCTCTTGTTCTTGTTCGCTGTCTGCGGCGGGTTCGGAAGCGGAGGCGGATATCGCAATGTCGATCAGGCGCATGTCGGCCTGCTGGCGTTCACAACCTTTCGCGATCATGCCTTCGACGGGCTGGCGCTGCCCGCGCACGCGGTAGAGCGCCGGGTCGCGGCCGAGGAAGAAGGCACCCTTTTCATCCACCTCGCGGTTCATGAATTCCTCCACCGCGGTCGAGGTCATGTTGGTCTGGTTCATCGTTCGGGTGCCTGCGGTTTCGTCCCCGCCCTTGCGCAGCAGCGCCTGAACCTCTTCCAGCCCCAGCTTGGTGATGTCGTAGGTGAAGGTCGGCACGCCCGCCTCGCCTTCGTAGAGGCGAAAGTTCGAGCCGGGGCCAAGCAGTTTTGCAACCCGCGCGGTGCAGTCATCGGCGTCTTCGCCGCCGACGCGCTCGTCCTCGGGCCAGAGCAGCGAGCACCCGCCAAGCGCAAGGCTTGCGACAAGCAATGTCAGGGCAGTGCGCATCAGCCGGGGGCTCCCTCGGGTCCGAAATCGAAGATCAGCCGCGTGTAGCGTTCGACATAGGGCAGCACGTCTGGATTGCCGACCCCGTCGCCGTGGACGAAGGTGCAATTGCGACGAATGTCGATCATCCGTTCGCCATCGCGCACGAGCATGTAGGTGAGGACATAGGGCCGAGAGGGATTGTGGCGGCGCCCGACGACATCGAGCCGGCGGACGCTCTCGCCGTAATCGCGCAGGCGCTTGCGGTCGTAGAAACCCTGTTCGCGGCGGCGATCGGCGACGGCATCGTGGCGCGCTTCGGGGTCGAAGGCATCATCGGCGAACGGGGCCTCGCTGGCGGCGACAAGGCAGTCCATGCGCCCCGCGACGGGCCTGTCGGTGTCCTCGTTGAACAGGACCGGCCGCCAGAAGGCGAGCACGGGCAGCCCGCCCTCGCCCGCCTGAAGCGTGACCGAGCCATCGCCCTGGAACGCGACGCCGCTGGCGATCTCCGCGCCGGGCCATTCGGCGAGCGGCGGCGGGGTCATGCTGGGGGATTGGCCAGCGAGGGGGGCGGCGAACAGCCCAGAAATCAAAATCCAAATTTGAGAACAGGGTTGCCGGTCCATTAGAACGCGATCCCTAGAAGCCCAGCCAATGCCGCCAATGCCGCAAGCGCCAACGAACCAATGATTGCCCCAAGAGCCTTCTCTGCAATCCAAAGCAGTGTGCTTTTGGCGAATTGCCAAATCTGCGATGCTCTGACGACGGCCTGTTCTTTCATCTGTGAGACGAGGCTGACTTCGGCCTTGATCGCTTCGATCTGATCGTCGGTTTGTTCTCCAAGGTCGTTGGCCGACCTTACGGCGGCAACGAGTTCCTGATAGGATTCCTCGAATTCCTGAAATTCTTTAGAGTTATGATCGAACCTCACCGTTCGGTCAGAAGCCGGTGTCTCCGCCTTGCGTAACCGCGATAACAAATCACGCTGATCACTATCGAGATCTTCTATCGGGGCTTGCGGACCATTGCGCTTAACACTGTCTATCAGATTCTGAGCAGATGCCTTTGATGCGTATCCTTCCGAGGACCACATCACTTCGCTATTGTATTTAAAGCGGACTCGATACTCGCCAGCCCTGTCGCGATAAATCTCGAACGCGTGACCCATCACAGCCCCCCGACGAACTTCTCGAACAGGTAGAAACTGTCCTGCGGCCCCGGAGATGCTTCCGGGTGATACTGCACGCCGAACGCCCGCTTGCCCTTGATCGCAATGCCGCAATTCGTCCCGTCGAACAGCGAGACGTGGGTCTGTTCAACCGTTTCCGGCAGGGTGTCGGCATCCACCGCGAAACCGTGATTCATGCTGGTGATCTCGACCAGCCCCGAAGTCTCGCCCCATCCATCCCCGACGCGCTGCACCGGGTGGTTCGCGCCGCGGTGGCCCTGGTGCATCTTGATCGTCGACGCCCCGGCCGCGATCGCGAGCATCTGGTGGCCGAGGCAGATGCCGAAGATCGGCACGTCCGCATCGAGCAATTGCCGGATCACCGGGACCGCGTATTCTCCCGTCGCCGCGGGGTCGCCCGGGCCGTTCGACAGGAACACGCCGTCCGGCTTCAGCTCCATGATCTCCTCGAAGCCCGCCCGGGCAGGGACCACTGTCACCTTCGCGCCCGCACGCACGAGATTGCGGAAGATGTTGTCCTTCGACCCGTAGTCGAGCGCGACCACGTGCGGCTTTTCCGATCCGGCCTCGCCATAGCCGGCCCCGAGCGTCCAGTGCCCGCCCTTCCATTCCTCGCTCTTTTCGCGGCTGACGCGGCTGGCGAGGTCCATCCCTTCGAGCCCGGCCCAATCGCGCGCGCGTTCGACCAGCGCGGGAATGTCGAAATTGCCCTCGGGATCATGCGCGATCACCGCATTAGGCGCGCCCGCCTTGCGGATGCGCCGGGTCAGCGCGCGCGTATCGACGCCCGAAAGCCCGATCTTGCCCGCCGCCACCATCCATTCGGTGAAGCGTTCGAGGCTGCGGAAGTTCGACGGCTCTGTCACGTCCTCACGCACCACGCAGCCGACCGCGCTTTCGACCCCGTTCTGGAACGCGCTTTCGATGTCCTCGGCATTGGCCCCGACATTGCCGATGTGCGGGAAGGTGAAGGTGACGATCTGGGCGGCATAGGAAGGATCGGTCATCACCTCCTGATAGCCCGTCATCGCGGTGTTGAAGCACACCTCGCCCACCGCCGCGCCCCCGGCTCCGAACCCCCTGCCCCAGATGACCGTTCCGTCGGCCAGAACGAGGCATCCCGTCGCACCTTTCGGTTGCGCAGGCGTAGAGGCGGAAAGGGCCATGGGGGCGCTCCGTTGGAAGAGGTTGACCGGCAATGCGTGCTAAGTCCCATCCGCTAGGGCGCAGCATCCCCCTCGTCAAGCTAGGCGCGGCGCTTCCAATGCGATAGGTCGCGCCCCATATTCATCTCATCCACAGTTAACAGGACCAATCGGGACAAACCGCAATGATCAGGGACGACATCAAGGCCGCGACCGTGAAGGCGATGAAGGGCGGCGAAAAGGAGCGCACGAACACGCTCCGCCAGATCGCGGCAAAGATCAAGGACCGCGACATCGAACTGCGCACGAGCGACAAGCAGACAGACGACGACGAACTGGTCACCGGCGTGCTGCAGAAGATGGCCAAGCAGCGGCGCGAATCGATCGAGATGTACGAAAGCGGCGGCCGGGCGGAACTGGCCGAGCGAGAAAAGGGCGAACTCGCAGTGATCGAGGAATTCCTCCCCCAGATGATGAGCGAGGCGGACGTCATGGCCTCGATCGACACGATCAAGGCGGAAACGGGCGCCGCCAGCATGAAGGACATGGGCGCAGTCATGGGCGAGCTGAAAAAGCGCCACGGCGCGGTGCTCGACGGCAAGATGGCGAGCGCGCTGGTCAAGCAGTCGCTGAGCTGAGGGGTTTGGCACAGGGTCTTGCACAGATGCGCTTGATCGCGCCGGTCAACCCGCGCACTCTCGCGCCATGACCATCACCCCGCAATGGAAGGACGAGCTGCGGGCGCGGATCACCCTGTCGAGCGTGATCCAGCGCACCACCAAGCTCACCAAGGCGGGGCGCGAATGGAAGGCATGCTGTCCGTTCCATTCCGAGAACACGCCCAGCTTCACCGTCAGTGACGACAAGGGTTTCTACCATTGCTTCGGCTGCGGCGCGCATGGCGATGTCATCAGCTGGATGATCGAACAGCGCGGGCTCGCCTTCATGGACGCGATCAAGGAGCTTGCCGCCGAAGCCGGGATGGAAGTCCCCGCGCCCGACCCGGTCGCCGCGCAGCGGGCCGAACAGCGCGCGACGCTGATCGACGTGACGAGCGCGGCGCAGGACTGGTTCGTGCAGCAGCTGTCGGGCGAGAACGGGCGCACGGCGCTCGATTATCTGAAGGGACGCGGCTTTACCTCCGCGACATGCCGCGAATTCGGTTTTGGCTATGCACCCGAGGACAAGCAGGCCCTCGCCCGCGCGCTGAGCCGGTTCGAGGATGAAATGCTGGTCGATACCGGCATGCGCATCCGCAGCGATGACGGCGCGATGTACGACCGTTTCCGGGGCCGGGTCATGCTGCCGATCCAGGATGCGCGCGGCCGCGTGATCGCGTTCGGCGGGCGCATCCTCGACAAGCGGGAGGGGGTGGCGAAATATCTCAACTCCCCCGACACGCCACTTTTCGACAAGGGCCGCACGCTCTACAATCTGCACCGTGCCGCGCCCGCCTCGCGCCAGTCGGGTCGGGTGATCGTGGTCGAAGGCTACATGGACGTTGTCGCGCTGGCGCAGGCAGGCTTTCCCGATGCCGTCGCGCCGCTGGGCACCGCGCTCACCGAAACGCAGCTCGAAATGCTGTGGCGGATGGTGGAACGGCCCTTGCTGTGCTTTGACGGCGATGCGGCCGGGCACAAGGCCGCGATGCGCGCGATCGGCCGCGCCATGCCGCTGCTCAAACCCTCCCGCACGCTCGGCATAATTAGGCTGCCCGCCGGGCTCGATCCCGACGATCTGGTGCGCGAGAAGGGGGCGCAGGCGATGGAGGCGCTGCTGGCCGAGCCTGCGAGCCTGCTCGACACGCTGTGGGAATATGAACGCGACGCGCACAGTCTCGACAGCCCGGAGGCAAAGGCCGGGCTTAAGGCGCGGCTGATGGAGCATGTCGACCGGATTGTCGATACCGACATCCGCGCACTCTACCGGCGCGAACTGCTCGACCGGTTTTCCGCTTTCGCCTATCCGCCCCGCTCCCAGCGCTCGGCCCCGCAGGCAGGCCGCTGGCAAGGCGGCTCGGCCCGCACGCCCGCACTTTCGCCCGAAGCGCGCAAGGCGCTGCGCGCGGTCATCGAAGGCGGTGCGCGCAGTTCGCTGATGGCGGCGGCGATGGCCGGGTTCGTGCGCCATCCGCAATGGATCGCAGGGCATGTCGAGGCGCTCTCGCGGCTCGCCCGGCATGACCCGAAAGCCGCACCCGCGATCGAATCGCTCATCGAACTGTCCGAAACGCTTGATTCGCACGGGCGAAACGCCATATCCCTTCCGCAAGGCATTCCCGCCCCGCCGGTCGACAATCGATACGCCTTCCTAAGAGAAGGGACCACACCGGACGAAGCGCGCGAGGAACTGGCCGAAGCTGTTGCGTTGCTGGTCGAAAGGCCGGCTCTGGAGGCTGCTTTGGCGGCCACGATCGCCCGGTTCGACAGCGATCCCGAAGGGTCGTTTGCCGAACAGGTGCGCCTGCGCGAACAGCTCACGACAGTCGATGAACGCCTGAAGGCCTTCGGGCGCAGGAAAGCCGCTCCGGCGGCAAGAGACAGGGACCCGGCCGCCACGGCTGCCGGTTCGGACGAAACGGCTCTGGCGGCGGGGAATTCAACCGATCCCCCCGCGACGGGCGCAAGGGAATGACAGGACCGCATGGCTTCGACCGCAAAAACCCAGGACGATGACGCCCCGCTGATCGACCTCAACGAGGCATCGGTGAAGAAACTCATCAGCAAGGCGAAGAAGAAGGGCTACGTCACCTATGACGAGCTGAACGAGGCCCTGCCCTCGGGCGAGATGAGCCCCGACCAGATCGAGGACATCCAGACCGCCCTGTCGGAAATGGGCGTCCAGATCGTCGAAAACGACGAGGAAGCCGAAGCGGAAGCCGAGGCCGAGGCCGAAGTCGAGGAAATGGCCGTCGACGAGGACGACGACGAGGACGTCGACGCCAAGAAGGCCAAGAAGGAAACGAAGACCGCCGCCAAGAAGACCGGGACGGGCGAACGCACCGATGACCCGGTGCGGATGTACCTGCGCGAAATGGGCGCGGTGGAACTCCTGAGCCGCGAGGGCGAGATCGCCATCGCAAAGCGCATCGAGGCCGGGCGCGACATGATGATCATGGGGCTTTGCGAAAGCCCGATCACGTTCCACGCCATCATCCAGTGGTCCGAGGCGCTCAACAACGAGGACATGCAGCTGCGCGAGATCCTCGATCTCGACGCGATGCTGTCGAAGGAACCGCCGGCCGACAAGATGGCCGAGGACGCCGACGACGATGACGGCGAGATCTCCGAGGAGACAGCCGGCCCGACGATCCGCGACGACGACGAGGATGACAGCGACGACGAGAGCGAGGAGGACGAGGACGGCGAAGGCGGCTCGTCCAAGCGCGAAGAGGACGACGAGGAGGACAACACCCTCTCGCTCGCCCAGATGGAAGCCGCGCTGAAGCCGGAAGCGATCGAACGCTTCGCTCGCATCACCAAGCTGTTCAATTCCTTCGAGAAACTCCAGGCCGAACGGGTCGACACGCTGGCAGCCGGCGGCGAATTTCCCAAGGCCAAGGAAAAGAAATACGAGGAACTCGGCGAACAGCTCACCGCCGAAGTGGAATCGATGCAGTTCCACGCGACCAAGATCGAATTCCTGGTCGACAACCTCTATGCCTTCAACCGCCGCCTTACCGCTCTCGGCGGCCAGATGCTGCGCCTTGCCGAGCGTCACAAGATCAAGCGGATCGACTTCCTTAAAGGCTATGTCGGCAACGAGCTCGACGATGGCTGGATCAGGGAAAAGGCGAAGAAGGACAAGAAGTGGGCCGCCTTCCTCGACAAGGAAGCCGACGCGATCGAGCGCATCCGGGTCGAGATCGCCGATATCGCCTCGCAGACCGGGATGGCGCTCCCCGAATTCCGCCGCATCGTGAACATGGTCCAGAAAGGCGAGCGCGAGGCGCGCATCGCGAAGAAGGAAATGGTCGAGGCGAACCTGCGCCTCGTCATCTCCATCGCCAAGAAATACACCAATCGCGGCCTGCAATTCCTTGATCTCATTCAGGAAGGCAATATCGGCCTGATGAAGGCGGTCGACAAGTTCGAGTATCGCCGCGGCTACAAGTTCAGCACCTATGCGACGTGGTGGATCCGGCAGGCGATCACCCGATCGATCGCCGACCAGGCCCGCACGATCCGCATTCCGGTCCACATGATCGAGACGATCAACAAGCTGGTGCGCACCTCGCGCCAGTTCCTCCACGAGGAAGGCCGCGAGCCGACCCCAGAGGAAATGGCCGCGCGGCTTTCCATGCCGCTCGAAAAGGTGCGCAAGGCGAT